>Ga0299906_10001560_pt1 | contig 19677 bp, 23 predicted proteins | sample RVTome_14_FD_200259 | JGI IMG/M metagenome (GOLD analysis project Ga0299906, IMG submission 200259) | Soil microbial communities from uranium-contaminated site in the Upper Colorado River Basin, Wyoming, United States - RVT145D125 (version 2) ...
GGTGCGCGCTAACCGAAAGTGAACGTGAACAGCCTGAACCCCTCGTCCGCGAGCAGCGTCAGCGTGTGGGTCTCAGCGCTGTCCAGCCGTACGATCGTGAAGATGTCCGAACGGTCGATGACGACCGTGCCGCTCCGAACGCTTTCACCCGCCGCCGCGCCCACCGGTCGCCCGTCGAGCAGCACCGCGACCGCCGGCTCCCCCGCCGCCGGAGCCGCTACGAAGAACACATCGCGCGCGCGGAACCGGAGCGTCAAGCGCGCCCCGGGCCCAGCGGCTTCCACGTGCTCGGCCTCCGCGCGCCAGGGTCCTTCGAGGAAGAACGCACCCCGCGCGCCGACGCGCTCGACCGCCGCCGGGTCGGGTGCCCGGTAAACGACGACCTCCCCGGGGCGGTACCCCTCGGGACTGGCGAGCGCGCCCTGGACGCTGCCGCGTTGATGACCGGCGTAGACCTCGGGGGTGATGTGCGCGCTCGCCCCTCGCTCGCGGAACCCCAGCGGCGGCGGCAGCGTCGCGCCCGTCTCCGCGAGCAGCTCTCGCACCGTCGCCTCGATCTCGTCCTCTCCGCCCTCGCCGATGTGGTCGAAGCGGATCACGCCGCCGACGTCGATCAGGTACACGCGAGGCCAGTAGTTGTTGCGAAACGCACGCCAGGTCTCCATCCGCGGGTCCGACGCGATCGGGTATGTCAGCAGGTTGCGATTCGCAGCCTCGCGGATGTTGTCGAGCTCTCGCTCAAAGGAGAACTCCGGCGAGTGGACGCCGAGGATCTGCAGCCCGGCGGCGGCGTAATGCTGGTCGAGCGCGCGCAGGAACGGGAACGTGCGCACGCAGTTGATGCAGGTGTAGGTCCAGAAATCGAGCAGCACGACGCGGCCGCGCAGCTGCTCGAGCGTCAGCGGATCGCTGTTGACCCAGCCGTCGATGCCGGCCAGCGCCGGCGCGGGACGGTGCTGTGCCGGCGCGCGCATCGGCACGCCCTGCAGCCCGCCGAGCCGCACGATCACCAGCACGACGGCGGCCACCAGCACCAGCATCCCGGCGATCAGTCGCGCGCGCATGCGTGCCAGCGTATGCACGCTCAGGCGGGCTCGCTCAGGCTGGCTCGCTCAGGCGGACCCGTTCAAGGGCGGACCCGTTCAGGCCGGCGGCGAGACGGGCTCGCCCTTCGGCGCCTCGACGCGCCTCAGGGCAACGGCGGCCACGATCGCCACGGCCGCGAACATCGCCGTCGTCGGCCGCGCTCCCAGCGCGTCGGCGAGCGCACCCGCGACGACCGCCGCGATCGCGCGCGGCCCCAGGAACGCCAGCGTCCACAGCGCCATCACCCTGCCGCGCATGCTCTCGGGGACGTCGCTCTGGATCGTGGTCGTGAACGCCATCGTCGCGGTGATGTAGCCGGCCCCGGCGAGCAAGCCGGATGGGATCGCGAATGCCATCGACGGCGACGCGCCGAGCGACGCGATGCCGCCGGCGAGGCCGAGCAGTCCGAGCCAGCCGAGCCCGTGCTCGGTGACGTGGCGGATCATCCCCCGGCCCACGATGATGGTCAGCGCGGCACCGCCGCCCCAGGAGGCAACGATCCAGCCGGCCGCCGCGGTCGAGACGCCTGCGTACCCATCGGCGAGCGCCGGCGACAGTGTCGTGATCGGCTCGAGCGTCACGCCGATCGCAACGATCGACAGCAGCATCCATCGGGTGCGGAGGTGGCGCCAGGCGTACGCGATGCCGTCGCGGATCGGCCCGGGACCCTCGTCGACGGCGCGCGGGAACGGCGCGTTACCGATCATGCGCAGGACCACCACGAGCACTCCGAAGCTGATCGCGTTGATGCCGAAGGCCCAGACCGGCCCGATCGTGGCCAGCACCGCCGCTGCGAGCAGCGGCCCGATCGCGCGCGCCAGGTTGAACGTCAGGCCGTTGAGCCGGATGGCGTCGGCCAGCTCCGCCGGCGGCACCATGATCGGGATCAGCGACTGCATCGTCGGGATCGCGAGGGCGATGCCGGTCCCGAGGCCGAAGGCGATCGCGGTCACCGCGTAACGGTTCGCCGTGCCGGTCGCCGCGAGCACCGTCAGGATCACCGCGAGGACCCCCATCGCCGCTTGCGCGCGGCGGAGCAAGGCGAGCCGGTCGAAGCGGTCGGCGAGCGCGCCGGCCGGGAGCGCGAACAGGATGGTGGGCAGGAACAGCCCGAACCCGGCGATGCCCACCCAGAAGCTCGAGCGCGTCAGCTCGAGCATGAACACGGCAAGCACGACGTTGCTCATCCAGTTGCCGATGTTGGAGATGGCGTTGCCGATGAAGTACAGCCTGAACTCGCGCCTTCGCAGCGGCGAGTCGTAGGGCTGGGATGGGGTGAGGCTCATCGCGCGCAGCCTACCGAGGGAGGCTGCGCGCTTCGACCCGGAACCACGGAGGGTCCGGCCCGTGACGGGCCGGACCCTCGAGCTCGCGCCGGGCTGCGCGGGAGGCTCCCGTCCCGGCGCGCTGCTCATGCCACTTCGACGCCCGCCTCGTCCTCGAGCATCGTCTGGAGCTCGAGTTCGAGCCGGCGCTGCCGCTCGACCTCGTCCTTCCGCGGACGGCCGCGCTTGCGCTTGATCGCGATCGGGCGGCCGTCGTCGAACAGCTGCCCGCCCCAGACGCCCCACGGCTCCTGACGGGCGAGCGCGCCCTCGAGGCACGCCAGCCGCATCGGGCACTCCCCGCAGAGCGCCTTCGCCTCGGCGATCTCAACCGTCTCCTCGCTGAAGAACAGGTGGAGCAGCCTGGCGTCGCCGGTGGCGCAACGGGCCTCCGTCCAATCGATCGTTGCGATCCGCTCCACTGCTCCACCTCCTCGTCCAAGCCCCCCGCGCGGCCTCCCCGCGCAGGTCGTACATCCCACCGACCCTAGAAAACCGAAGGGCCATCGGTTTTCCCGATGGCCCGGTGGCTGAGTATCCGTGGTCCCTAGAGCGGGACCTCCCTTCCACCGGGCTTGAGCTGCTTGGCGACGTTCCACGGCATACGGAGATCAGACGCCGAACCATGGCCGGTCGTGGTGAAGCCACAGATGGCTTCCACGCCGCCATAGATGCTGGTCAGGATCTGCATCGTGCCGCGAACTCCTTCCACCCAGGGGGCCTTCCCCAGGGATGGCCAAGTATGCCAGCGCCCGGCGGGGCGGTCAACGGATTATCCGGGCCTATGGGGCGGAGCCGGGAACCCCGCCGGTCGACGGGTCGTCCAACCGTCGACGAGGATGCGGGTGGCCCGCGATGGGTACCGCCGACCGAGGAGGCTCCAGTGGCACGACGGATGATGGTCGCAACGGCGGTGGCCGGCCTGTTGTTGTTCATCGCAGCACCCGCGATGGCCCAAGAGGACGGCACTGAACCCGCGCGCATAAGCCTGTACGTCAACGGATGGGAGTTCGTCGGTGGAGACGGGGACGGCGTCCCCGAGCCCGGTGAACGTCTCGACCTCTTCGTGATGCTGGCGACCGACGGCGACCCGATAACGGGCGCTACCGCGGTGCTCAAGAGCCTCGGCGACAACGTCCGGGTGATCGAAGGGAGTGCCAGCTGGGGCGCGATCGCCCCCGGCGAGGGAGCACGGAACTTGACTCCGTTCGTGATCAAGGTCACCGAGGGCGCTTCGACCCAGGAACCCGACTGCCCCCCGATGATCGTCGAGCCGCTCCCCGTCGAGGAGCCGCCGTCCGACGGCGGCTCGGACGAGCCGATCTCGAAGGATGACGGCACGGTCGTCAGCGACGGCGAGGTCGTCGTAAGCGATCCGGATGGCGGCGGCGAGCCGGGGAGCACCGAGCCCGGCGGCAGCGACGGCAGCGAGCCGGGCTCCGACGGATCCGGTTACGTCGACGGCGAGACAGCCGTCGAGGAGTCCGAAGCCGAGGAGTCCGATGAGCTCACCGCCGAGGAAGAGAAGGTGCGCGCCGAGGCCGAAGGTGGATCAACGGACGGCGAGCCGGTCTCCGAGCCGCCCGACTACGAGCCCGGCGTGCACGTCAGCCTCGCGATGACCGTGACCTCCAGCGCGGGCGAGGAAGAGCTGCACATCGACAACGGCATCTTCTGTGCCTTGATGGACGCCGGCGTCCCCGCGGACGGGGCGATCGGCGACGACGCCGCGGCGCGCGAAGGTGCCTTCGGTGAGGAGAAGGTGGCGAGCGCCGGCCGCGGGCCTGCGATCGGCAGCGCCGCGACGCTGCTCGGGGCGATGGGCCTGCTGCTCGGATCGATGGCCTGGCGCCGTCGCGGTCAAACCGTCTAAGAACCCCTCACGAGGAGGCGTCGCGGTCCGCCGCGGCGCCTCCTTCCTCGTCGGGCAGGCTCGTCGGGCGGGGTCGTCAGGCGAGTTCCACAGGTGGTTGCGGCGACGCGTCGCGCGCGCCCGCCGCGAACCGTTCGAGCCCCGCCACCATCTCGTCGCTGCCCAGCGTCGCGCGCACGACTTTCGCCTCGAACAGCAAGGCTTCATCCAGATCCATGCTCAACCCGTTGATCACCGCGCGCCGGTCGGCGCAGATGCCGGGGAAGTTCGGATAGCCCGCGATGGTCTCGGCGAGCTCCAACGCGCGGGCCAGCGCCTGCCCCTGTGGCACGACCTCCTGCGCGAACCCCATCGCGAGCGCGCGTCGCGCGTCGATGCGCGCCCCCGTCTCGAGCAGATACAGCGCGTTGCCCATCCCTACGATCCGCGCGAAGCGCTGCGTGCCGCCGTCGGTGTAGGGCACGCCCCAGCGCCTGCTGAGACACCCGAACTCGGCGTTGGCGGCTGCGATGCGGACGTCGCACCACGCGGCCAGTTCGAAGCCGCCGGCGAAGCAGTACCCGTTCACCGCCGCGATCGTCGGCTTGCCGGGGTCCAGGCGTGCGAACCCCATCGGACCGGCCTTGTCGACGTAGGGATGCTCGAGCAGCGAGAAGGCGCTCTTCAGGTCCGCGCCGGCACAGAACGACAGATCGCCTTCGCCGGTGACGACCAGCACGCGCGCGGCGTCGTCGGCCGCGAACGCCTCGATCGCGTGCCCGAGGCCGGCCGCGGTCTCGCCGTCCACTGCGTTGCGCTGCTCGGGCCGGTTGATGCGAAGGATCCGCACCGCCCCCCGGTCCTCGGTCGTGACCTTCCGGCTCATGGTCGCTCCCCCTTGCTTTCGAACAGGAATGTCGGTCCGCCTCCGTGTCCGTTCGCGATCTCGCGGAAGGAACCACGCGCGAACGAAGACACCGCATGACGCCAGAAGTCGTGCGCGCGGATGTTGTCGCGGTCGGTCCACACCTCCCACTCGCCCGGCAGCTGCGTGAATGTCGCGTGTGCCGCCACGGTTCCCACGCCTCGCCGGCGATGGCGGCGCGCCACGAAGAATTCGGCGATGCACCATCGTGCGGTGGAGTGTGTCTGCGTGTTCACCAATGAGAAGCCGGCAACTGCGCCCTCGGCACGCACCAGGAACGCATGGCGATCCGCCTCCATCCAATAGCGGTCCAGGTAGCGGTATTCGTAGCGGCCTTCCTCGTTCAGATCGCCCGCCCCGGGCAGGTCCGAGAGGTCGTAGAGGTAGAGGTTGAGTAGCTCTCGCAGTACCGGCTTGTCGCCGGGGGACGCGGCGAGGACCTCGATGTTCATGGTCGAGGGCCGACGTCTTTCGGCCTGGGGTCGCGCGCGACGATGGGGTGCGCACGCCGCGCGAACTCCACGAGCAGCGCGCGTGTGTCGCGCGGGTCGATGATCTCCTCGATCCCGAAGTGCTCGGCGGTGCGGAACGGCGACCGGACCGCATCGAGCCGCGCCAGGATCTCCGCGCGCAACGCCTCGGGTTCGTCGGCGGCCTCCAGCTCGGCTTTGTACGCCGCCTCGATCCCGCCCTCGAGCGGCAGCGAGCCCCAATCGCCACTCGGCCATGCGTAGCGCAGGTTCAACCGTGAGGCGTCGCCGTGCGCAGCGCCGGCGACGCCGAACACCTTGCGCACGATGATCGAGCACCACGGCACGGTTGCCTGGTACACGGCGGCCATCGCGCGCGCGCCGGCGCGGATCGTGCCGGCGCGCTCCGCTTCGACGCCGATCACGAACCCCGGCTCATCGACGATGTTGACCACGGGGAGGTGGAACGTCTCGGCCAGATCACAGTGGCGCGTCATCTTCTCGCTCGCCGCCGCGGTCAGTCCGCCGGCGTAGACCTTCGGGTCGTTCGCAAGCAGCGCGACCGGGTACCCGTCCAGGCGCGCCAGGGCGCAGATGATCGAGCGGCCCCACCCGCGGCCGATCTCGAACACGCTGCCCCGGTCGAACAAGGCGACCAGGATCGCGCGCATGTCGTAGGGCGTGCGGCGGTCACGTGGCACCGCCGACAGCAACATCTCCTCACGCCGCTCCGGGTCATCGGCGGCGCCGGTGCGCGCCGGTGCGTCCCACGCGCTCGACGGCAAGAAGCTCAGGAAGCGACGCACCTGCGCGAGGGCGTCGTCCTCGTCGGCGGCTTCGTTGTCGATCGCGCCGGAGCCGCGCGCGTGGACCTTCGACCCGCCGAGCGTCTCCTTGTCCACCGTCTGGCCCATGCCGAAGGCGACCACCGGCGGGCCGGCGACGAACAGCTGCGACGAGCCGGTCACCATCACGCTGAAGTGCGACATGACCGCTCGCGCCGCGCCGAGGCCGGCGACCGGGCCCAGCACGGCCGAAGCGACCGGCACCACGCGGAGGTTGTCGACCACCAGCTCCCAGCCGGGGTTCATGGGCACGTAGGTCCAGCCCATCTGCTCGAGCGAGCGCACCGAGCCGCCGCCGCCGGTGCCCTCCACCAGCCGGACGAGCGGGAGACGCTGCTCGCCGGCCATGCGCTCGGCGTAGATCTGCTTCGCGTGGATGCTCGCATCGGCCGCGCCGCCCCGCACGGTGAAGTCGTCGCCCGACACGACTACCTCGCGGCCCGCGATCCGTCCGCTCCCGACCACGAAGTTGGTGGGCGTGAAATCCTTCAGCTCGCCGGCCTCGTCGTAGACGCCGCGCCCCGCCAGCGCGCCGGTCTCGTGGAACGATCCTTCGTCGAGCAGCTTCTCGATACGCTCGCGGACCGTCAACCGTCCGGCCGCGCGCTGACGTGCGATCTTCTCGTCGCCCCCCATGCGCCGCGCGAGCTGCTCGCGGCGACGGAGCTCCTCGAGCTCGGGCTCCCAAGTCATCTCGCCGGGATCGCCTCGTCGACGAACGCCGTGATCGCGGCGAGCAGCACGGCCACCTCGTCGGCGCGCGGCACGGCGCCGAACGGCTCGAGCAGGCGGGCGCCGGGCACGGTCGCGGCGATGGCGGCCCCCGCATCGCGCGGATGGATCACGTCGTCGCCGGGGATCACCAGGGTCGGACAGGTGATCATGTCACCGCGCAGACCGCCGTGCAGCGGCGAGGTCCGCGGCATCGCCTCGAGCGCCGCCGCGATCGAGAACGGCTCGTGGCGCTGCCAGTCCACTCGCAGCTGCTCGATCCGTGAAGGGTCGCGCTCGAGCTGCTCGCGCGCCTGCGGGATCGACCACAGGAAATCGATGGCGCCGTCGAGACCGCCGTTGCGCATCGCGTGCGCGCCCGCCGCGAACAGCAGTTGCAGCCAGGGCGGCGCCGCGCCGTCGTCGCCCGCAGCCGCCGGGCGCACCATCACCAACCCGGCCGGAACTGGGCTGGTGATCGCGACGCGCGCCGCGGTGGCTGCGCCCATCGACGAGCCGGCCAAGATCGCGCGCTCCCATCCGACGTGCTCGAGCAGCGCGACGGCGTCCCGCGCCAGCAGTGGGTACGAGTAACGCGCCGGCTCGCTCACAGGCTCGGAACGGCCGTGCCCGCGTGCGTCGAACGACAGCACCGTGAAGCTCTGCGCGAGCGCGTCGATCACGTCGCGATCGCCGTCCCGACATGAGGCGAGCCCGTGGAACCAGACCAGCCGAGGGCCGGAGCCGGCCACCTCATAGGCCAGCTCCACGTCCCCGAGCCCCGCGCGCTCCTCCATGTGCCTCGGCAGGCTACCAACCCGAGCGCACCGGCCACTAGACTCCCCGGCGTGGGGGATGCGGTCGGGACCTGGGAGGCGCACGGGAAGCGCTACCCCGTCCGGGGCCACGACCTGTTCGTCATCGACGCGCGTCCCCGAGAAGAGGCGGTCGAGCCGCTGCTGATCATCCACGGCTTCCCGGCCTCGTCGTTCGACTGGCGCCACGTCCTGGACCCGCTGAGCGTCGATCGCCGGGTGGTGCTGCTCGACCTGCTGGGATACGGTCTGAGCGCCAAACCAGACCAGCGCTACTCGCTGTTCGAGCAAGCGGATCTGGTGATCGACGTCTGCGAGATCCTGGGGCTGACCGAGGTCGCACTCGCGACGCACGATATGGGAGATTCCGTCGGCGGCGAGCTGCTCGCGCGCGAGATGGACGGCACGCTGACGTTCGACGTGACCAGGCGCGTGATCACCAACGGCTCGATCTACATGGACCTGGTGCAGCTCTCGCCGGGCCAGCAGTTGCTGCTCGACCTCCCCGACGAGCAGCTCCCCGACGACGATCTGATCGGCGCGCAGTTGTTCACCGCCTCGATGGCCGAGACGTTCGGCGCCGAGACTCGAGCGTCGGACGAGGAGCTGGCGGCGCAGTGGGAGCTGCTCGCCCGGGAGCGCGGGAACCGGTTGCTGCCGCGCCTGATCCGCTACGTCGACGAGCGACGTCGCTACGAGCAGCGGTGGACCCAGGCGATCGAGCGCCACCGATCCCCACTGACGATCATCTGGGGTGACGCGGATCCGATCGCCGTTTACCCGATGGCGGAGCGGCTGCGCGAGCGCGTGCCCTCGGCGACGCTGCACCGCATGGAGGCGATCGGCCACTGGCCTATGATCGAGGCTTCGGCGCGCGTGGTCGACGCGATGCGCGCGGCCCTGTGGTGACACCTCCGGCCGAACCGGTCGGAACCGGACGGGTGGTCTGAGGAACGAGGATCCAACCGCGGCCGAGTACTTAAGCACCCGCCTGTCGTCGCCGACTCCTGCCGTATGCAGCAGCCCACCGCAAGGTCCGTCCCGCGATCGGCATCAGTCGTCTCCCTCGACGAGGCGCGCGCGGCGCGGTGCCGTCAGCGCCGTTCTCGCAGCCTCGCCCGCCCTTTGGTGGCACTGTGGTTCGGGGTTGCGATCTTCGCCACGCTGCTGCTGCTTGGTTTCGCCGCCACCGTCGCCTTGGGTGCGCCGGCCGTCGGCATCCCCGCGGGCATCGCGATCGCCACAGTTGCTTCGTGGTCGACCGCCGGCACCTGGCTGGCGCAGCGGCGCGCGCGGCCCGACGCCGCCTAATTAACACCAGCGGCGACACATGTTCGCAGGCGCCAGCACATCTCCGTCGGTGAGCCTGAGCAATGCGGCGACGGTGCGCTCCCCCACCATCGGGTCTTGCGGTGGCTCGACCCTATGGATGGGTGCAGCCGATGCGGTGCGGACGGGCGCGGTGGGCCGGGGATCAGACTCGCGCTGGACGCGCGTAAGCGGCGACGAGGATCGGGTCGAGGTCTTCCCTGCCTTCTTGCGCTTTGCGCCGTCGTCGGTCGAGCCACCGCTCCCCGACGGCGCTTGCGGCGTCACGAACACTTCGGTCACCCACAGCGATCCGCTTCGCTCGACCACACCGAGGCCGACATGGGTGAAGTTGCCCAGGATGTTGCTGCGGTGCGCGCTGCTGCCCATGAACGCACCGTGGATGGCCGAGACGCTGGGGCCGACTCCGACGTTCTCGCCGAGCGCCGCCCAGTTCGACATCTGCGATCCCAAGCGGTCGTTGTGATGGAGCTCGCCCTCGTTCGCCATGTCGTGGCTGTGAGCGCGCGCGACCGAAGCCGCCTCCGTGTGCCAGGAGAGCGCACGCAGCCCGCGCGAGGATCGTTCGCTGTTGATGAGGGCGAGGAAGTCCTGCTCGGCGGCAGGATCGGGCGTGTTCGAACCTTCGGCGGCTGCCAGCGGCAGTGCGCTCGCGCCAACCACCAAAGTGGCAGTGAGGATGATCACTAACGGTCGCCGCATCGGGAGGTCTCCCCCTCCTGATGGCCCTGGCGCGGCCCACCTTGCGACTCGGGCTCGAAAACGCGGGGTCGGGCGAGCCGTTCTAGACGAACCGGACGCGGTACCGGAAGGCGACGATGAACCCGCGTTCGTCCCATCGGGGGGGGATGCCCCCCATGACCGAGACAGCCAGAACGAGCAGTGGTGGGCGAGATGCCCGACCCCCAAGGCGCTCGGCGGCTCAACGGCGGGCGTTCACCTGCCGACAACTCTTGCAGGGGACAGCCGCGCAACCGCGCCGACGACGAGGGAGAGCATCATGCCTGAGATGCCCGGTTCCGAGCAGGTCTGTCACAGCTGTGACCGTGTCGTGGGACCCATGGTCCGGATCTGCTCATGCGGACGCCCGACGGCACTCGCGAACTTCAAGGAGCGCATCGACTGGGAGCTGAAGCAGTGGCGGGCCTACAAGGCCAAGCCGCTGCGGGCCCGATGACCCACGCGATGACGGGCTAGAGGTACTGCCCGGGACGACCTTCGAGATGCTCGGCGCGCTCTTTCGGATCGGCGCCCGGCGGCAGCGCCCGCCGTCGCATCTCCTCGAGCTGGGACGCCATCGCCATCTGCTGCGTTGCGATCGCCGCCTGGATCCCTTGGAACAAACCCTCCAGCCAGCCGAGCAGCTGCGCGTGCGCGATCCGCAGCTCGGCCTCCGACGGAACGCCATCGCCGTCGAATGGAAGCGTGATCCGCTCCAACTCCTCGGCCAGGGATCCCGACAGCCCCGACCGGAGTTCCTGCATCACTCGCTCGTGGATCCGGGTGAGGTGCCCGCGGGCATCCTCGTCCAGCGGCGCCCGCCTGACCTCTTCGAGCATCTCTCGCACCATGACGGCGATGCGAAGCAGCTTGCCCGGCTGCTCGATCTGGGTCTCTTCCCGGTGGCGCGCGCCCTCGGCGTCGGGACGCTCCGGTTCCCCTTCTGTCATGTGAGGGTGTTCCATGCGTCGCATTCTCCCCCCTCTCCCAGGGCGACGCCAATCGCTCAACGGATCGGGGAAGATAGCCCGGATAGACCATACGGCCGGCAGCGGTGCGGACCGAACCCTTACGTGATGACCCCGCACCGACGGCTCCGACCGTTCGCCCTGCTGGTGCTGTGCGCCGCGTGCAGCGCCGCGGTCTTCGCCGGCAGCGCCTCCGCACAGATCGGCGAGCACCTCCTCCCGCCGCTCGAAGACGCCCTCGATCCACTGGAACTCACTCCCACACCTCTGCCCAGCACGCTGCCGACGGAGTCGCCAGGCGAGATCCTCGACGGGGCAGGCGACACGCTCGACGACACGCTCGACGACACGCTCGGCTCGCTCGACGAGGGTGAGGGTGGCGGCGACGATGGAGGGACGGGGACCGATCCGACCATCGATGACCCCGGACCCGGCGGCAACGGTGACCCCGGCGACCCCGGCGACCCCGACGGCTCGACCGACGACCCCGCCGGCGGCATCACCGACGCCGGAGGGATCGGCCCCGGTTCGGGTGGGCGTGATGGCTCGAGCGTCAGCCTCAGCGGCAGCGCCGATGCGCCGGAGTCGTACGGCTCGGCCGCGGTGCGCGCGACATTGGCGACGGCCACCCGAGCGATCCGCCTCGCCGGCCCGCTCGCCGCGCCGTTGATCTTCGGGATGCTCGCCGTGGCCGGCCTGATCGTGCTCGGACGTGGATCAGAAGGCTTGGTGAAGATCGAGCATCACCAAGACGGAGCCCGGAGCTTCCGGCTGTGAACACGCGAAGCCTCGGGCTCGAGCAGCCGGTCGCGACGCGCGGCCGGCTCGCGCTCTACTTCGGCGTCCGCTACGCGACCCCGTTGATCGTGCTGCTCGCTCTTGCGGCCAGCGCGATCGAGGTCGACACCGACCGCGTCACGGTGCTGCTGACGGCGCAGATCGCCTTCGCGGTCGCGACGCATGCGATCGCGATGCTGGGCGCGCGCATGCTCGGCGCGGCGCTCTGGATCGGGATGCTCGGCGACGTGACCGTCATCGCGACGCTGACCGTGATGACGGGCGGGGCCGGAGGTCCGGTGGCGTTCGTGTTCACCGTGCACGCACTCGCGGCGGGGATCCTGCTTTCGTCTCGCGCGGGGCTCCGGATGCTGCTGCTCGCCACAACGGCCCTGCTGTCGTTGGACGTCGCGGTCGGGCAGGGTCTCGTCGGGGATGCCACCCAGCTCCCCCAGGGCATGGAGGCGGTCGCCGCGTTGTGGATCCTGGGCGGCAGCGCCACGCTGTTCAGCACGTACAACGAACGAGAGCTCAGGCGACGCAACGCCGAGCTCGCGACGGTGCGCAAGGTCACGCTCGACATCGAGGACTCGCTCTCGCTCCGCGAGATCTTCGACGACCTGAGCAAGGGCGTCGTCGAAGGGTTCCGGTTCGACTCGGCCGCGGTGCTGCTGCGGGAGGCCGACGGCGTCCGCTGCGTCGGCGCGCACGGCATCACCGGCAAGGTAGATACCGTGATCGAGGAGCGCGGTCGCCTCGCCCACGCGCTCGCGCTGGGCAAGCCGCTGGTCACCGCCGGCGACCAGGCCGCGCGAGACGGCTCATTGATCGAGCTGATCGGGATGCGCGGGCACCTGACCATCCCCATCAACCTCGACGGCTTGTTGGTGGTCACGAGGTCCGGGCGCAAGGGCCGGCCCGGCAAGGTTCGGGCGAACGAAATCGATGCCCTGGAACGGCTCGCGCACCACGCCCGCCTCGCGGTCGAGAACGCGCGCAGCCACGAGCGAGTGCGCCGCATGTCGATCACCGACCCGCTGACCGGGCTGCTCAACCACGGTGAGTTCCAGAAGCGCCTGGCCCACGAGGTCGGCAGGATCCAGCGCTACGCGTCGGTGCGCGCGCGCGGCGCGCGGGTGTCCCTGGTGCTGCTCGACATCGATCACTTCAAACGGTTCAACGACCGCTACGGGCATCCCGCGGGCGACGCAGTTCTCAAGGGCGTCTCGGCCGCCGTTCGCTCCGCCGTCCGCTCGTTCGACATCGTCGCTCGCTACGGCGGCGAGGAGCTGGCCGTGATCCTGCCCGAGACCGGGGTCGAGGCCTCGCGCGACGTCGCCGAGCGCATCCGCAAGGCGGTGGCGAGCTACCCGTGCGCGGTGACGCGCAGCGGCAAGCCGGTGCGGGTGAGCGTAAGCGTCGGCGTAGCGACGGTTCCCGAGCACGGGATCGTCCCTGCCGAGGTGGTCAAGCAAGCGGACGCCGCGCTGTACCGCGCCAAAGAGGCCGGACGGAACCGGGTCGTCCACACCGCAGACGGCTCCGGGCAGCTGGCCGCGGTGGTGCCGATCGCTACGCGACGCCGGCGGGGGTCAGACGAAGCCCCCGCTCGCGCCGGATCGCGGCGCGCTCGCGCGCCGTCGTTCCTCCCCAAACGCCGAACTCCTCACGCTTGAGGGCCCACTCCAAGCACCCGTCCATCACCTGACATCTGCCGCACTGCGTCTTCGCCTGGACGATCGCGGAGGCGCTCTCCATGTAGAACAACTCGGAGTCGGAGCCGCGGCAGGCGGCATCGTCCAGATACGGAAACATGCGGTCCCGTCGAGAACCGTCGAGCGTCAAGCTTCGGCGCGCCAACGCATTAACCTCCCTCCAGCCCGCGCCCTGGACGCAGACTCTCACCAGACCGAAACACTGGGGAAGGAAGGGAAGGTGGGGACGACGAGGGTGTAGGGATACGCGACGCCACTCCGTCGTGTCAAGAACGGGAAACATCCGATGCGCGCGAGAGCGGGAAGATTCGCGTCGCGCGATCGCGAGAGCGGGAAAGTTCCGTCGTTCAGGGTCGCACGATCGCCAGCGCGCGCGACAGCACGTCGCCGTTCCCCTCGTCGGCGCGCAGCGCGGCGCGAAGCTGCTCACCGTCGAGTGAGTCGCACACGGCCAGCTCGGTGAGCGCGCGCAGATCGAACCGCATCGCCCCCGCATCGATGTCGTGGAGACCATGCAGCAGGCGCGCACGCATCTCGTACGGATCGACGTCCTCGCCCCCGACGACGACCGGCGGCGCGAACGCGCGCACCTGCGTCAGGAACGCCGCCACCGCCGGCGGGACCAGGCCGCCCGGCTCCGCGCCGGCTCGCAGCATTCCACGCACGTGCGTCGACGACAGGTCCCCGACCGCCGGATGCAACCGCAGGATCTCGATGCGATCGGCCCAACGTGCGTTCGCCGGATCCTGAAGGCAAGCCCGCAGCGCCTCGCTCTGATCAGATCGGGGCGCAACCACCAGCCGCGCGCGCGAGAACAGTTGCTCAAGCGCCGCGTCGCGATCCTGATACCAGGCCGGATCGAAGATCTGGATCACCTTGTCCGAACCCACGAGGAACGAGAGTTCGGCCCCGGGGAAGACGGCCGCAGCCGCGCGAGCCTGGTCGGCGTACAAGGCATGCGACGAGACCGCCACGGCGAAGGTGTCGTCACACAGCGCGCGCATGGCCATCAGGCGGTCCTCGGGCAGCAGCCCGTTCGGCTTTTTGCCCGCCGTGGTCCGGGCCAGGACGAACAAGACGCAGTCGTACCCGTCCCTGAGGGCCCGCTCGGCCAGCATCAGATGCGCGGCGGTCGGGGGGTTGAACGAACCGGGCAGCAGGGCCGCCATCCGGCACGATGGGACCGCTCCGAACACCGCCAGCTCCGGGGTGCCCGCCGGGTCAAGTCCCTCGATCCTGCCCCGATGGGCGAACAGGGTGGCGAGGTCGAAGGGGTCCATGGGCTCGACGGGGATGGTATCGCGCGCACAGGAACCGGGCCGGGTCGACGCTTGCCGCCGTGGGTGGGGACGCGGAGGATACCGGCGATGGACCCATGGGACCACATCCGCCGTGCCGCCGCCGATACCAGGTCGGGCTCGGTCGGCGTGACGCTGCGAGCCGCAGCTGGGATGCGCCTGCTCCACACGCGGGCCGAGCAGCGCCGCGCCGCCCGCCGGCTGCTGCAAGCCCATCCGGCCATGGCGCCCCTGTGGCGGCTGATCGCCGTCGCCTGGGATGCCGACGACGTCGAAGGGGCCGTGGACGCCTACGTCGACTCCCTGCGGGCGGGTACCGACGGCGCGGCCGACGGCGCGCGATGGGCGGTCACAGCGCCCCGATCGACGGTACTCACGCACTCGTCGTCGAGCAGCGTCGCCGACGCGCTCGAGCGCGTGCGGGCCCGTATCGAGCGAGTCCTGTGCACCGCATCGCTGCCCGGCGGCGAGGGCCGGCCGTTCGCGCGGCGCCTCTCGCACGGCGGCTTCGCGACCGAGGTCGTGGCGGACGCGGCGATCGCGCGCGCCTGCGCGAGGGCCGACGTCGTCCTGGTCGGCGCGGACGCCGTGACCGAGCGCGCCGTGGTCAACAAGGTCGGCACCTACCCGCTCGCCCTCGCCGCGCGCGAGGCCGGGATCGGCTGTTACGCGATCGCCTCGACGCACAAGCTGCTCCCCCACAGGCTCGCGCCGGGCGACGAAGCCGAGGCATTCGACGCGGCCCCACTCGACCTGTTCGACGCGGTGCTCACCGAGCGCGGACCGCGCCGGCCGGCGGCGATCCGCCGCGCCGTGTCTCGCGTCGTCATCCCCGCCGCGGTAGAACGGCTGCGCCCATGACCCACGTCGAGATCGTCTCGGTCGGCGATGAGCTGCTCCGCGGCATCGTGCAGGAGACCAACGCGCACTGGATCGCCAAGCGACTGGCGGCGCGCGGCGCGGCGCTCTCACGCGTCGTGCTGGTGCCCGACGACGTCGAGGTCGTCGCGGCGGAGCTGCGGCAGGTGCTCGCGCGCGAGCCCGTGATGGTCTTCACCCACGGTGGACTCGGGCCGACGGACGACGATCGAACGCGCGAGGCGCTGGCTGCGGCCACCGGCCGGGCGCTTGAACTGCACGCCGAGGCGGAGGCGATCGTGCGGCGCCGCTACACCGAGCTGGCAGCCGCGGGGACCGTCGCCGAGGCAGCCATGAACGAGGCGCGGTTGCGGATGGCCCGCCTGCCGCACGGCGCGCGCGCGCTCGACAACCAGATCGGCGCCGCGCCGGGCATCGTGATCCCGCACGGTTCGACCACGATCGTCGCCCTGCCCGGCGTGCCGCCCGAGCTGGTCTGGATCTGGGAGAACCCGCTCGCGCCGATCCTGCACGAGCTGCTCGGGCCGGGCGGGTTCGGCGAGGTGACGTTGACCCTCGAGCTGCTCGACGAGTCGAGCATCGTGGAACTGCTTCGCACCGTGCAGGGGGAGCACCCCGGCGTCTACGTGAAATCGCGCGCGAAGGGGTTCGGCAGCGACGATCACGTGCGCGTCACCCTCGCGGCGCGCGGCAAGAGCACCGGAGGCGCAGTGGCCATGGTCGCGCGCGCGGAGGCGGACCTGCGCACGGCATTGCGCGCGGAAGGGATCGCCGTCCTCGATACCTAACCATGGCGCGCTCGCGCCGGTTCTAGGCCGAGGTTCGCATGCGATCCGGGTCGCTGATGACGTGGACCACCGGGATACCGTAGTGCCGCCGCACCCGGGCAGGCAGGTCCTGGCGCAGCCACCGGGACATGCCGGCAGGCAGCGTCGAGAGCACGATCCCGTCGAACGCCTGGCCGATCAGCGCGTCGCCGATCGCGAGTATCGCACGCGTGTCCCCGACCTCGCCGCTCGCCTCGGCCCCTTGGGTACGGAACCACGCGAGCGCGCGCGTCAGGCGGTCACGCGCGATCTGGTGCGCTTCGCCCTCGGTCCACACCATGTGATCCGCCGGCCGGGTCGCGGGAACCACGACGTGGAACGTGCAGTCGCCTTCCGCGATCAACCGCTTGATCTCGGCGCCCAGCGCGACGCCGCCCAGGGTCTGGTTCGCGACAACGAGGTATCGTCGCATCGCAGCCTCCTTTCGGGCTCTTGGTTCAGGTATACGCCTCGCGCGCGCGGCTGGGAAGAGGGAAGGCCCGATATGCGGCTTTTCAATACAGGCTCGGACGGCCCGAGTGCTTGCTCCGCAGGATCGCTTGCGTCACGAGCATGGCGCACACCAGCTTCCGCTCATCGTCATCGGTCGTGATGCGAACCTCGAGCACCATCGTCCGCCCGCCCTTGTGCACCTGCCGCGCTTCGCAGAGCAGACGCCCGCCGGTAACCGCCGACAGGAAGTTCGCCTTGAACTCGATCGTCGTGAAGATCTCATCATCGGCGAGCGCCGGGAACGTCGCCCAGGCCGCCACCGAGTCACCGAACCCGGCGAGCGCGCCGCCGTGCGCGTACCCGCCGGGATGACGAACGCGGCCGTCCACCTCGATCACGCCGGTCGCGTAGCCCGGCTCGGCGCGCGTGATGCGCACGCCGATCGTGCCGGGGAACGAGTCGTGGAAGATCTCGTCCTGCCTCGCCAAGGCCTCGTCGACCCTGGCCTGAACCGGCCCCTCGAGGCCGGCTTCGTCGCGAGTCACGCTCTGATCCCGATCACGGGGCGAGGCTAGGGGTGCCCGCCGACCCGGTCAAGGCAGGAACGGATCGCCGACCAGGAGGGCGGTGACGACCAAAGCGTTGTCGAAACGGGCGGGACACGCGTCCCCTACCAGCGATCCCGTTACGCCACGTACCATGGACATCCGGATGGGAGCCGTGGGACGGATCGTTTCCTCGCTCGTCCTGGTTGTGACGCTCGCCGCCCCCGCTGCGGCGTTCGTCCCCGAGGACACGCCGCCGCGTCGGGCCGAGGCGGCGGGACGCGCCATGCTCGAACGGCCGGCCGCGCGCGGCACGCTGCCCGGCATCGTGGTGATGAGAGGCGGACGGATCCTCTGGGGCGCCAACATCGACTCCCCCATGCTGCCGGCCTCGATCATGAAGCTGGCGACCACCACGGCAGCGATGCGCCGGCTCGGCCCCGCCCACCGGCTCGTGACCCGCGTGCTGGCGCCCGCCGAGACGCCGATCGTGGACACGCTGTGGCTGGTGGGCGGCGGAGACCCCACATTGGCGACGGAGTCGTACCGGCGGCGCAGGTTCCTGCCCAAACCGTCCGACGACATCCAGCGTCCCGCGTTCGCCGGCGGATCGCCGACCATCGAGAACCTCGCGGCCGGCGTGCGCGCGGCCGGCGTGCGAACGGTCGGCACGATCGTCGCCGACGAGAGCATGTTCGACGCCGCGCGCACCCAGCCCGGCTGGCTGCGCAGCTACCTCGATGACGATCCCGACGTCAGCTACCTTTCCGCGCTCACGGTCAACGAGGGCCGCTTCGGTCGAGAGCGCAAGGGCCTGTTCAGGGATCCTTCTCGTGCCGCGGCCGACGCGCTGGTCGCGGCCTTGGAGGACGCCGGGGTGTCCGTCGGCGGGGTCGGCGTCGGGCGCGCACCTGGGAGCGCGGTCGAGATCGCCCGCGTCGTGTCCCCGCCGCTGGCAGAGATCGTGGACTTCATCAACCGCTACAGCGTCAACTACCCGAGTGAGCTGCTCCTGAAGTACCTCGGCGCGCGCGAAGGCAAGGCCGGGACGACGGCGGCCGGCGCGCGCATCGTTCGTGAAACCCTGGAGGAGCTCGGCGTCGACATGCGCGCCGTCACACAAGCCGACGCGTCGGGGCTCTCGCTGAACAACCGCATGACCCCGCGCGCGATCGCGGGGATCCTCGACCTGATCGTGTCGGCGCGATGGGACGGGGCAGATGCGTTGCGTGCCTCGATCCCGGTTGCGGGGGAACCGGGCACGCTGCTCAGACGGATGACACGGGCACCGACGGGCGGGAACCTTCGCGGCAAGACCGGTCAGATCCGGATGGTGCGCGGGATGGCCGGATGGGTCACCGCCGCCGACGGGGTGCCGCTGGTTTACGTTGCCGTGTTCAATCGAGCACCGTCGCCGTTCTCGCTGACGGCGCCGCTGGACCTGTTCGGGTCGCTGCTCGCGCTGTTCCCTCGCTAGCACTTCTCCCCGAAACGGCATCGGGGTAGGCTCCGGCCGTGTTCGTCGGCATCGATGTCTCCGCGTCGCGCGGCCTCGACCTGTGCGCTATCGACGAGCGACGCCGTGTCTCGCTGCTCGTCAAGGCGAGGGATCTCGACATCCTCGCCGGCGTCGTCCGCAGCCTGCCGGCGCACGCCACCGTGGCCGTCGACGCGTCGAGCGGCCCATCGCGACGCCTCCTGCCCGGCGCCGACCGCCGCGTCGCCGAGCACGAGCTTCGGCGCATCGGCATCCCCCTGTACGACACGCCGTCGCGCGAGGAGGCCGCGCCGGGTTGGATGCGCGTTGGGTTCGCGCTCTACCGGCTGCTTGCGGAGACCGGCCACCCCGTGTTCACGCAGGGCGATGGAGGCAGCGGGATCACGATCGAGGTTTACCCGCACCTGAGCTACATCGCGCTCTCCGGATCCCGGCGCGGCCGCGCCTCGAAGCTCGAATGGTCCCGCGACGTCCTGCGCGGCCGCGTGCACGGCCTCCCACCCGACGCGAGCCAGGACGCCCTCGACGCCGCGTGCGCCGCGCTGACCGCATGGCACTTCGCGGAGGGCCGCTGGATCGCTTTCGGGGACCCGGCCGAGGGTGTGATCGTCTGCCCCGAACCGCGCGCGGATCTCGCCCGGCCGGACCGCGCCGGCGCCG
>Ga0299906_10001561_pt1 | contig 19666 bp, 16 predicted proteins | sample RVTome_14_FD_200259 | JGI IMG/M metagenome (GOLD analysis project Ga0299906, IMG submission 200259) | Soil microbial communities from uranium-contaminated site in the Upper Colorado River Basin, Wyoming, United States - RVT145D125 (version 2) ...
CATGCACCGGACCGATCGCGCGGGGTCCGTCTTGAGGACGGCCTGCCGGACCGTGTCATCCTCCACGGCCACGGGCAGGGGGCGCGAACGTCGACGACGCCTGCCCAAAGTGCATGCTTTGAAACACGCGCGCCCCTTGAGGCCCCCATGGCGGGCTGGGGCGAAGGCGATGGGGCGCGGCTCCTCGTCATTCCGTTCTCGCACTTCTGCCGCAAGGCCGGATGGGGCCTTACCCGGGCGCGGGTGGCCTACACGCGGCTCGATGTCAGCCTGAGGCAGATGCCTGAGGCCATGCGGATCAGCCCGGGGGGGGACTCTGCCCGTCCTGTACACGCCGGACCCCGTGGCGGGAAGCGACGCCATCCTCGAGTGGGCCGACAAGCGACGCGCATTTGAGGCGCCGCCCCTCTACCCCGCCGCGCAAGCGAAGGCCGTCCGCGCCTGGGAGTCGTGGGCGGACGAGGTCGTGGCCCCCGTGGTCCGCCGCGAGGCGTACCGCCAGCTGTACGAAGACCCGGCGCCGTACGCGGAGGCGGACTTCCCGGCCCCGCGCCTCGCGCGCCCCCTTGTGCTGCGGGTGCTGAAGTACTACAAGGCCCGCCGTTTCGATGAGACGGATCCGGACGACGTGCGGAACTCCATCCCCAACATCGCCGGGCGGCTTCGCGCGACGGGTTCGGGCTACCTCTTCGGGGACCAGTGCACGGCGGCCGACATCGCCACGGCGGCCTTCCTGGAGCCGTTGGTCCCCTTGGGCGAGGCGCGTGGCTATGCGCGGACGCCCGGCTGGAGCCACATCACGCGGTTCGTCGAACGGGTCCGGCCGACCGGCACGAGCTGTGCGTCCGTGCAGCGCATGCGCGCCCGGGACCTGAGAGCGCTCCCCGGCGTTTCATCCGGCGGGCACGGCGAGGTGGGGCCCATGGTCGGCCACCGCGTGCGGGGATGAACGGGACCGACGGAGCGAAGGACGAAGGGAAGAAGGGGGACCGGGCGCGTGCTCACTTGTTGCGCACGGTGACCGTCGCGGCCTGCCGGAAGTACTCCTTGGAATCCTTCGGGTTGGGCTTGATGGTCGCGTCGCCCTCGCGCCAGTCGGCGGGGCAGACCTCGCCGTGGGTCTCGTGGAACTGCAGGGCGTCGAGCATGCGGAGGGCCTCGTCCACGGAGCGTCCGAGGGGCATGTCGTTGACGACCATGTGGCGCACGACGCCGCTGGTGTCGATGAGGAACAGGCCCCGGAAGGCGACCTTGTCCTCGGGGTGCAGGACGTCGTAGGCCTCGCTGATGGCCTTCGTGGTGTCGGCCACCATGGGGTACTGGATGTCGCCGACGCCGCCGGCGTCGACCGGCGTGCTCTTCCACGCGAGGTGCACGAACTCGGTGTCGGTGCTGACGGACACGACCTGGCAGTTCTTCCCCTCGAACTCCTTGAGGCGGCGGTTGAACGCCAGGAGCTCCGTGGGGCAGACGAACGTGAAGTCCTTGGGGTAGAAGAAGAGGACCGTGTACTTGCCGTTCTTCCAGTTGTTGCTCAGCTTGTAGTCGACGAAGTCCTCGCCGATCACGGCACGGGCCGTGAAGTCCGGGGCTTGGGTTCCGATCAGGGTCATTCTATGGCTCCTCAGGGGTGCGCATGGTCCGAGGCATATAGGGGTTGTCGACGGGGCAGGTGGGGGACCCCCTGACCTAGAAGCAGACGACGGGTGGGTCACAGCCGTCCAGAGCCCGACGTCATCCGCCGCCGACTCCGAGTACCGGCTCGACCTGGCGGATCTCACGGGTCGCTTTCCCAGGTGTCGGGGCTCGTGGGCTGTAGCGGGCGAAGCACCTGCGTCCGGACGACGGAGGACGGCGGTGCCACCGGGTCGGAGTCCGATCCACCTGCCGGAGATGGTGGGGTGCCACGGGTGGATCCGACGCTCGCGTTCGACCGCTCCGGTCGATTGCACCTTGCCTTCCTGCTCAACGAACGCGGGGCCGACGGCGCCGTCGGTGGCCTGGTGCACGTGGTGCAGGAGGATGGTGTATGGCAAGAGCCGACGACGTTGCCCTACGCGGAAGGGGCCGACCGGCCATGGCTCGAGGTGCATGACGACGACGTGGTCCTCGTGTGGCAGGACAGATCCTACGATCTGCATGCCGTGCGCAGCGAGGACGGCGGACGACAAGGGTCGTCCGTCGAGGGCGTCCCGTCGTGCAATGTGATGAGTCCGCCCGCCTGGACCGATGGTGGGTACGTCGGCTGCGCCGGCCATGCGGCGAAGGGCATCCACGTGCTCCGTCTCGATGGGGCCACCTGGGTCTGCGCACACCGCCCGTCCGGGGGGAGTCCGGTGTGCATGGAAACCGGGGACCGCCTGGCCGTCGGGCGACGTGCCCCGCCGTGCCCCGCTTCCGCCCCCTTGAAGAACCCGGGCCGTCATCCCGGGCCCCGTGAACCCGGTGTACATCGGCGTCGCCTGGCCGTACGCCAACGGCGGACTGCACCTCGGCCACGTCGCGGGAAGCCTCCTTCCCCCCGACATCTTCCGGCGCTACAGCCGCATGACCGGCCATCCCGTCCTGATGGTCTCCGGCAGCGACTGCCACGGCACCCCCATCCTGCTCAAGGCCGAGGCCGAGGGCAAGGACCCCGCCGACGTCGTGGAGCACTTCCACCAGGACCACACCGAGGCCCTGCGCCGCCTGGACGTCGGCTTCGACCTCTTCACGAAGACCACCACGGACAACCACCTCGCCTGGGTCCAGCAGGTCTTCCTCGACCTCCTGGAGCTCGGATACATCGAGACGCGCACGCAGAAGGCCCCCTACGATCCCAAGGCGGGCCGTTTCCTGCCCGACCGCTACGTCGAGGGCACGTGCCCCCACTGCGGCACCGAGGGCGCCCGCGGCGACCAGTGCGACGCGTGCGGCAAGACGCTGGACCCCCAGGAGCTGAAGGACCCCCGCAGCAAGCTCAACCCCGAAACGGAGATCGCGTTCCGCGACACAGACCACTTCTTCTTCCTGCTGTCCAAGCTCCAACCGAAGCTGGAGCGGTACGTGGCCAAGGAGAGCGGCCACTGGCGCGCCAACGCCGTGAACTTCACGCAGAACTGGCTCCGCGAGGGCCTGCAGGACCGCGCCATCACCCGCGACCTGGGATGGGGCGTCCCGATCCCGCTGGAAGGCTACGACGACAAGCGCATCTACGTCTGGTTCGAGGCCGTCTGCGGCTACCTCACCGCGTCCGTCGAGTGGGCCGGGCGGCAGGGCCGGCCCGAGGCGTGGCAGGACTTCTGGACCGACCCCGCGACGCGGGCCTACTACTTCCTCGGCAAGGACAACATCCCGTTCCACACCATCATCTGGCCGGCGATCCTCATCGCCTTCAACGAGGCGCGGGCCGGCCGCGGCGAGCCGCCCCTCGTCCTGCCCTTCGACGTGCCCGCGAACGAGTTCCTGAACCTTGCAGGCAAGCAGTTCAGCAAGAGCCGCGGCATCTCCATCGGCGTCCACGACGTCCTGGACCGCTTCGAGTCCGACGCGGTCCGCTACTATCTCGCCGTGAACATGCCTGAGCACCGGGACACGGACTGGACGTGGGACGACTTCTTCGCGAAGGTCAACGACGAGCTCGTCGGCATCATCGGCAACCTCGTCCACCGGACCCTCAGCCTCGCCCAGAAGAACCTCGGCGAGATCCCCGCGGCGCCTCCCGGGGACGATGTCCTGGACGCGCGGGTCCGCGCCGCCATCGAGGCCTGCTCGACGGACATGGCCGGCCACCTCGACCGCGTCGAGCTGAAGCGCGGCATCCGGCGCCTCCTCGAGTTCGCGGGGTGGGGCAACCAGGCCATGCAGGAGACGGCCCCGTGGAAGCTCCTGAAGGAGGACCCCGGGCGCGCGCGCGCAGCGCTGCACAGCCTGCTCCGCATCGTCAAGGCCCTGGCGGTCTTCATGGCGCCCTACCTGCCGAAGGCGGCGGAGAACACGTGGTCGATGATGGGCGAGGCCGGCTCCGTCCACGACGCCGCCTGGAGGGACGCCTCGGCGCCGCTGCGGACCGGTCACCGCCTCGCGGCCCCGGCGGCCCTGTTCCGGAAGCTCGACCCGAAGGAGAACCCGACGGCGGGTGCCTCGCCGGGGGCGGAAGCAGGGGCGGCAGGAAGGGCGGGAGCAGGGGCCGAGGCCTCGGCGGCGGGCCCGCCATCCCCGGATGCGCCGCCCGGACCCGCCAGGAAAGCCGCGCCGGCCGGCTCCGACGGGAACGGCTTCGTGACGATCGACGACTTCGCGCGCGTCCAGCTCCGCCTTGCGGTCGTGCGTTCGGTGGAGCCGCACCCGAAGGCCGATCGCCTATACGTGCTGCGCCTCGACGTGGGCGAGCTCGGCGAACGCCAGGTCGTCGCCGGCCTCAAGGCCTACTATGCGCCCGAGGAGCTCGTCGGCAAGACCGTCGCGTTCGTCGCGAACCTCCAGCCGGCGGACCTGCGCGGCGTCGAGAGCCAGGGCATGATCCTCGCCGCCGACGCCGGGGACGACGTCGCCGTGCTGACCCCGCAACGTCCTCTGCCGGCGGGCAGTCGGATCCGCTGATGGCCCTCACCGCGGTCGACCCCTCCTTCCGCATGGACCTGCACGTCCACTCGCGGCACTCGAGGGACGCCCGCGGCTCCGTGCTGGACATCGCCTGGCAGGCGAGGCGCGCCGGCCTCCACGGCTTCGCGGTCACGGACCACGACACGCTCCAGGGCCACAAGGAGATCGGGGAGGCCGCGCAGCGCACCGGACTCCTCATCGTGCCCGGCGTCGAGGTCACGACAGCCGAAGGCCACCTCATCGCCCTCGGCGTCCGTGCGCCCGTGCCCTGCGGCCTCGGTCTCGCGGAGACCCTGGAGCTTCTCCAGGCCCAGGACGCGGTCGGCGTCGCCGCGCATCCCCTCCGGCTCTTCACAGGCATCGGCCCCTCCGGCCTGCGCGACCGCGCCCACGAGGGGGTCCTGCACGCCGCCGAGGCGCGCAATGCCCGCGAGCGCCCGCTCGTCCAGGAGAACACGGAGCGCCTCTGCCGGGAACTGGGTCTCGCCATGACGGGGGGTTCCGATGCTCACCTCGTCAAGGAGACCGGAAGGGTCTGGACCCGCTTCGACGAGCCGCTTGCCACGGTCGAGGACGTCCTCGACGCCGTCCGGGCGGGCCGCACCGTCGCCGAGGGTGGCCGCACGCCGCGGCGCTGGATCCTCCAGCACCGGCTCGGCATGCTCCGGGACCGCCTGGGCGGCGGTCGGAAGGACGCTTGAGCGCCGGCGTACCGCCTCCGAGGGAGCCGACGCACGGGGCCTATGCGCGGGGCGCCGAACCGGGAGCGGTGCCGACGGATTCCATGGCCGGGGCGACGCGGCGGTACCAAGCGTTCCACTCGTCCACCAAGCCCTCGAGCTCGCGCTTGTCGGCTTCGACGTCCTCGTAGACCTTGTACAGCTTGGCAAGGCGCTCGCGCTCGTCCTCCAGGAGCTGCTCCAACTCGCCCACGCGGCGCGCCTCCTGGCTCGTCTCGCGGAGCTTGGAGGCCTCCTCCTCAAGGTCCTCGAGGCGGGCGGACGCGGCAGTGATCTCCTTCTCGGCCTCCTCGAGCTCGCGGACGAGGCGCCGGTTCTCCTCCTGGAAGCGCTCGGCGTCCTTCTTGTAGCGGGCCAGGGGCTCCAGCCGGTCGATCTCACGGCGCAGGTTCTCCACCGTGCGCTCGCGCTCGAAGAGCTTCTCCTCCATCAGGGGGTAGTCGCGCTTCAGGCGCTCCAACTCGTCTTCCTGGGTCTTGTAGGCATCCCAGAGCTTGGCCAGGCGCTCCTGCTCCTGCTCGAGGTCCTCCCGGTAGCGGTCGACCTCGTTCTGGGCGCTGAGGGACGCGTCCTCAAGGTCCTCGATGCGGGTCTCAAGTTCCTCGATGCTCCGGAGCAGGTCCGTGAGGTAGCCCGCGTCGAGCATGCTGCGGATCTTCTCGAGGGCGTTGACCTCCTCGCGGGCTTGGTCGCGCACGCGCGCGACCTCCGAGGCGATGTTGGAGAGGTTGGCCTTGATCTGATCTGCGCCCTCGACGGTCGTGGAGCGGCGCTTGTAGGAACGTTCGACGGTGCGGGCCATGGGCATCCCTGATCGGGACGCTCCAACCTGAGGGCTGTTGATAAGGACTTGGATGCGGAGCGACCCGGTGATGTACGAAAGCCGAGCATGCACCAGGGCCCTGGAGCAGCCAGGAAGCCCCGTGTGGGTCACGGCCCACGATGGAGCCACTTCATCCGCCGCCGAGCCCGACAGCAGGCACAACGTGGATGGATTCGCGGAGTGCTGCGCGAGGCGCAGGGCCCTCGCCCGACGAGGTCCCCTCGCTCCGCTCGGGGGCGGCGCTGCCGCGTCGCCCTGCCATCCTGCTTCCTTTTCGCCCTCCGTGACGCGGACGGATCCTTGTCGGATGAACGAAGGCCGTGACCGGCACACCGCATCTCGACGGCAGTGACGCGGACGGTCCGACGTGGCGTCGTGGTCCCGCGCGCTTGGAAGGAAACGAGCCGCGCGCCGTCCACCGGGATGCCGATCGTCGCAGAAGCCTTATGCGCAGGCGCCCCTCGTCGTGGGCATGCGCGCCCCTGCGGTCCCCCTGATCCTCCTCCTGCTGGTCGCCGGCCTGGCCGGCTGCGCCTCCGACCCGGAGCCGGCCAGCGACGACGCCACCGTCGTCCCCGACGAGCCGACCAGGAAGCACGTCGTCCTCGCCGTGATCGACACCGGTGTGAACCCGTACCACGCCGAGTTCCAGGAGTTGTACGACGACCGCGACCCGGCCGGGTACATCCCCGGCTACCCGGCCGACGTCGAGGTCCTCCGGCTCTCGGCCTGGGACGGCGACGCCTCCGGTCCCAACCGGGCCCGGGCCGATGCCGACGTGTGGCAGGAGACGCGGCCCGGCGTGCTGTACCGCTACGAGGGCACGAAGATCGTCGGGCACATCAGCTTCGGCGGCGACCTGCCGGGAAGCGGCCACGGCACGATGACGGCGAGCCGGGCGACGGGCGACACGATCAGTGTCGGCGGCCCGGACGTCCGCCTCGTCATGGTCCAGGGCTTCACGGTCGAGGCCATCGACTGGGTCGCTGAGCAGGACTGGATCGACATGGCTTCCATTAGCAGCGGCATCAGCCTCGGGGGCGTCGCCCCGGGGGCGGCGAACGCCGAGAACCAGGCCGGCATCGAGGCCTTCCAGCGCCTCGCCCACCGGAAGCCGTTCTTCGCCAGCAGCGGCAACGGGGTGGGCAACGCCGGCGTCCTGGGCTTCCCGACGTGGCTGCGGGGGCCAAGCGGCGCCCCCGACGTCATCTCCGTCGGCGCCAACGAGAACGGCGACATGGCCGTCTGGCACAACTGGCAGCCCTACATCGTGGGGGACGGCTGCGGCAACCCGAGCGCCCAGGACGGCACGGCCGACGAGGTCCGCGACACGGGGGGCGGCACGTCGAGCGCGACGCCCTTCTCGGCGGGCACCGGCGCGGCGCTGCTCCTGGAGGCCCGGCGCCTCCTGGACGACGCGCACGTCGGCGTGCGGTGGAGCGAGGAGGCCGTGCCCTCGTGGCGCGGCTGGGACAGCCTCAGCGAGGCCGACGCCCGCATCGTGCTGGCCCGAGGCGAGGCGGGCCTCGTCTCCGACGGCCCCCTCGCGGACGGCGTCCTCACAGCGCAGGAGTTCAAGGACGTCCTCTACCACACGGCGCTCCCCGACGGCACCGAGGACGCGAGCGACGGGGCAGAGGCGTGCCAGACGACGGCCCGCGCGGTCGGCGACGACGGCACCGTGCCCATGGAGGGCCGCGCGTTCTTCCAGGGCTACGGCGAGGTCAACGCCGCGAGCCTGGAGAGGGGCGTGGCGGTCCTCGGGGGCGGGCCCCTGCCCGAGCGCCCGGTGGAGGACGCGGCCTACGCGGATGCGCACCTGCTCCGGCAGCAGACCTACCTCGGCTGAGGGGCCCGGAGGGCAGGGCCGGGGAAGGGAGCCGCCGGTGATCGTCCGACGTTTCGATCGTCGGCTCAGAACCCTTTTCCTGACCTGGCGGCATCGGGCCCCGTTCCCATGTCCTCGCCCGCCCACGCCACAGCCCGCGGCCGCGTGTCCACGACGCAGTCCTCGCTCGTCCCGACGGTCGAGCGCAGGCCCTGGGGCTTCATCTGCCTCTTCCTGAACCTCTGGCCCGGCGTGGGCACGATGGTGGCCGGCGGCAACCAGAAGGACCTCCGGTCCTGGGCCTTCGGGTTCGTCCAGTTCATCATCGTCATCCTGGCCGCGCTCCTCGTGGGGGTCTCGGCCATGGCCGGCGCCATCCTGACGGCCGTCGACGTCGTCGTCTCGGTCGCCATGGGCGTCCTGATCCTCCTTCGCTCCAAGTAGATGCGTCCGCTCGTCCTGGGCCGGGGCTGGCGGACCGCCTGCACCGTGCTCCAGATCGTCCCCATCCCGGGCGTGGGCGCCATGATCGCGGGCTGGAAGAACCCCCAGTCGGGTCTCCTCCCGCGGGGATCCGCCCAGGCCCTCCTCGTCGTCTTCGGCAGCTGGCCGCTCGTCGTGCCGGGTGCCGTCGGCCTCGCGTGGGCGGTGTGGGACGCCTTCCAGATCCATCGGGGCGCCCGGCCGCCGGGCCCCCTGAGCCGACCGGTGCCGGGCAGCGCGCCGGAGGACCAGGAGCCGCCGCCGAAGCGGCGCGGCCAAAAGGCGCGGCGCGGGTCGGGGGGCCGTGCCCCGCCCACATGATCCCGCGGACCCCGCGGCCGGACCCGTCGTGCTCGTCACGGGCTGCTCGTCCGGCATCGGTCGGGACGCCGTCCCGCGACTGCGCGACGCCGGCTGCACGGTCGTCGCGACGGCGCGCCGCGTCGGCGACATCGAGGACCTGGCCGGCGACGGCGTCGAGGTCCTGCCGTTGGATGTCACGGACGAGGCGGCCCGCCGCCGCGCCGTCGACGAGGTGCAGGACCGCTTCGGCCGCATCGACCGTCTCGTGAACAACGCCGGCTTCGGCGCCGGGCTGCCCATCGAGGAGACCCCACTGGAGACGATGCGCGGCATCTTCGAGGTCAACCTGTTCGGCCTGCACCGGTTGACCCAGATGGTCCTGCCCGGCATGCGCGCCCGCGGCGAGGGGCGCATCGTGAACGTCTCCAGCGTCGCCGGCCACCTGAGCTTCCCCATGATCGGCGCCTACTGCGCCTCGAAATCCGCCCTCCGCGCCTACACGCAGGCGCTGCACGTCGAGGTGCGTCCCTTCGGCCTGCACGCGGCGCTCGTGGAGCCCGGCCGCATCGCCACGCGCTTCAGCGAGCGCAGCCAGGCCGAGCGCGCCAGGGCCCAGCCGCACCCGGAGGGCAGCCCCTACGCGGCCCTGTACGCGAGGTGGCAGGGCGTGGGCCACGGGGGCGGCGCCGACCCCCGCGTCATCGGTCGGCGGATCGTGCGGGCCTGCACGGAGCGCCGGCCGCGCTTCCACTACATCGCCCCGTGGGACGCCAAGCTCGGCGTCCTGGCGCGCCGCCTCCTGCCCGATGCGTGGCTGAACGCCGGGCTCGCGGCCTACTTCCGCCACGAACCCGAGGCCTGACGGGCGGGGCGGCGCCGCTCAGGCCCGCGTCTCGGCGTCGAGGAAGCGGTGCACGACACCGAACCTCTCCCGGCACCAGGCGCCGAGGCGCTGCACGCCGAGGCGTTCCGTGAGGTAGTGGCCGCCGGCGACGAAGTGGATGCCGGCCTCCTTGGCAAGGTGGTACGCGCCCTCCGTGGTCTCCCCCGTGACGTAGACGTCGAGGCCCGCGTCGATGGCGTCCTGGACCTGGTAGGGGCCGGCGCCGGAGAGGAAGCCGATGCGGCGCACCCGCTCCGGGCCGAAGGGCCACACCTGGAACGGCCCCGTCGCGACATCGCAGCCCGTGCGGAGCGCCGCCTCGAAGGCCTCCACCCAGGCCGGGAAGTCCCGGTCCTCGCCGAGGTCGCCCACGGCACCGATCGCCTGGCCCTTGTAGGGGAAGCCCGGCTGGGATGCGGCGCAGCCGGCGGCGTCGGCCAGCGCCGCGTTGTTGCCGTGCACGGGGTGCGCGTCGAGCGGGAGGTGGTAGGTGAGGAGGTTGAGGTCGTTCTCCATGAAGAGCCGCAGGCGCTCGCGGCGCACGCCGCGGACGTGCAGCGGCTGGTCGCGCCAGAGGAGCCCGTGGTGCGTGAGCAGGGCGTCGGCGCCCCAAGCCAGGGCCTGCTCGACGGTGGCGCGGGAGACGCTGACGGCCGTGGCGAGGCGCCGGACCTCGCCGCGCCCCTCGATCTGCAGGCCGTTCTCCTGGCCGTCCAGGAACGCGCCGGCGCCCAGCTCCTCGTCGAGGGCAGCGGCGAGGTCCGCCGTGCGCACGCCCGTCACGCGAGGCCCTCCAGGTCCAGCTCCACGACGACCGTGGCGGCGCCGAGGCCGAAGGCGACGAGCACGTCCGGGTGCAGCTCGCCGAAGTGCCCGACCTCCTCGCCGTCGCGGACGAAGGCGCCCTGGCGGCCGGGCACCAGGCCGGGACGCTCGGCGGGACGGAGCGTGAGGGGCAGCCGCGCGTCTCGGACGATGGCTTCGGCGAGCCCCCTGGCGTCGCTGAATCCGGCGCGCGTGGCCGACTCGACGATGCCGAGGCGCAGCCGGTTGCGGGGCGCGCCGGCCCCCTCGACGATGTAGCCGATCTCGAAGAGGCGCTGGGGGAGGCTCCGGTGCCGGTTGGCGGCGAGGACCCGCAGCAGGCTCGGGACTACGCGCCGGCGCAGGAGCGTCTGCTCTTCCAGGACGGGGTTGCGAAGCCGCACCACGCCCGGCGGGGCGGGCTCGCCCCAGTGGCCCCACTGGTCCGCGTCGTTGCTGAGCGTCAGCGTCCGCGCCTCGCTCCAGCCGAGGCCTGTCAAGGCGGTCCGGAGGCGCTCCTCGAGGGCGTGGTGCGCAAGCGGCTCCGCCACGGTGGGCGAGCGCGGCATGCGGCCGGAGAACGCGCCGTAGCCGTGCCCGATGGCGACGTCCTCCATGAGGTCGACGGGGTGCAGGATGTCGAACCGCCACGGGGGCGTCCGGACCAGGACCTGCGTCTCGTAGGACTCCGCGTCGTGGCCCATGCGCCGGAGGCACGAGGCGATGCGGTCCCCGTCGAACGGGCCGCCGAGCAGGCGCTGGACGTCCTCCGTGGGCAGCGTGCGCTCGCTCGGACGCAGATCCGGGCACGTCCACGTCCCGGACCCGTCATGGACCTCCACGGCCTCGATGCGTCCGCCGCGCTCGGCGAGGGACGTGGCAAGAAGCGCGATGGTGCGCCGCACCGCCGCGGCGTCCGTGCCGGTGACGTCCAGGAGCACGTCCCGCGTGGCCGCGGTGACGGTCGTGCGCCGCGCGTTGATCACGGGGGGCATGCTGAGCACCTCGCCGCCGCCGTCGAGGAAGACCGGGAACAGGTCCCTCGGCACGAGATGCCCGTACTCCTGGCCCTTCGGGTGCGACGCGACGATCTGTGCGGGCGTCATGGCGCGGTCGGCCTGCAAGGGCACGAACGGGCGCTCGTCGGGACCCACGGCCGTGTACGTGAACGGCCCCTCGACGCCGGAAGCGTCGTGGACGCCGATCGCGATCTTCCGCCGCCGCCGCCCCATCGTCAGCGTGAGCTTCTCCTGGGCGTCGACCACGGCCTTCACGAGCCCCTCGTCGAAGGGCACGCCCCGCACGAAGCAGAGCGCCGCGTGGGGACGGACCGCCTGCACGACGGGGTCCACCCGCAGCTCCGTCCGGGCCGCATCGACCGGGTAGCCCGGCATGCCCGGCGCGAGGTCAAGAAACGCGCGCAGCGCCCGCGCCGTGCCCTCCGGCGTGAGAAGGTCGGGCCGGTCCGGGAACCACTCGATGGTGATCGCCTCCCCCTCGACACGGTCGAGGTCGCCCCCGATCTGCGGCATGCGCTCCGCAAGACGCTCCATCGGGACGTCCTGGCCGATGAGCCGGCACAGGTCCGGGCGCTGGAACGTCACGACGGGCATGCACGCCGGGCAGCCCCGGCGCCCTCAAGAGCGAAGCGGTCCGGCAGGCCCAAAGCGTCCCCCGCCGTGCCCGCCGCGTGGAGACCTGGAGCGGCTTCTACAAGCGCCCCCTGGAGGAGCGGCGCCGTCTCGTGGCCGAGCATGCCGGGCTCGACGAGGAGGAGGCGGGCCTCCTCTTCGCCGGGTCGGCCCTGCCCGTCGGCCTCGCAGAGCGCTTCGTGGAGAACGTCGTCGGCGTCTTCCCCCTGCCCCTCGGCATCGCGCTCCACTTCGTCGTCGACGGCAGCCCCGTGCTCGTGCCCATGGCCGTGGAGGAGTCCAGCGTCGTGGCGGCCGCGAGCCACGCCGCCAAGTGGGCGCGCGCCACGGGCGGGTTCCGCACCGAGGTCATGGACCCGGTCACGATCGGCCAGGTCGAGGTGCGGGACCTCGCCGACCCGCGCGCCGCGGCGGAGGTCGTGCGCCGGGAGGCCGCCGCGTGGCGCGTCGTCCTGGACGCCTCGATCCCGGCGATGGTGGAGCGCGGCGGCGGCGTCCGCGACGTCGTGCCCCGGATCGTCGGGGACCGCCTCGTCGTGCACCTCCACCTCGACACGCGGGACGCCATGGGCGCCAACGTCACGAACCGGCTCTGCGAGGCGCTTGCTCCCCTCGTCGTGGGCGCCGTGGGGGGACGCCCCGGGCTGAGGATCCTCAGCAACCTCGCGACCGAGCGGCTCGCTACGGCGCGGTGCACGGTGCCGGCGGAGGCGGTGGGCGGCCCCCGGGTCGTCCGGGCCATGGTCGAGGCCAACGACCTTGCCCGCATCGACCCGTACCGCGCCGCCACCCACAACAAGGGCATCCTGAACGGCGTCGACCCCGTCGTCGTCGCGACGGGCAACGACTGGCGCGCCGTCGCTGCCGGCGCCCACGCCTACGCCGCCCTCGACGGGGCGTACCGCGGACTCACGGAGTACGTGGCCACGCCCGAGGGCGACCTGGAGGCGTCCGTCACGCTGCCCCTGAGCCTTGGCACCGTGGGCGGAGTGACGTCGCTGCATCCTGTGGCGCGCGTGGCGCTGAAGGTCCTCGGGGACCCCGATGCGCGCCGACTCGCGGCCGTCGTCGCGAGCGTCGGCCTCGCCCAGAACCTCGCCGCGGTCCGCGCCCTCTCCGGCGAAGGCATCCAGCGGGGGCACATGGCGCTCCATGCCCGCAACCTCGCGCTGCAGGCCGGGCTGGCCGGCGAGGCCGCGGAGGCCGCGGCGCGGCGCATGGTGGAGGAGGGCCGGGTCAACGCCACCCGGGCGCGGGAGCTCGCCTCGGATTGAGCGGGCCCTGCATGTCTTCCCCGGGAGCGGCGCACGGGGGCTTGGCTGCTGGGGCCTGCCTGCCGGGCCCCGCCCTCCAGGGAGGCGACGCAAATATTATATGGGTGGCGCTCGTTGATGAGGACGGATGGTGAACCTTGTCGATGTGCTGCGCAGGCGTCTGCGCATGCTGAAGGAGGACGCCCTCGCCGTGGCCCACACGGTGGAGAGCGCCTTCGACGGCTCCGACGAGGTCGACGACGAAGCCCTCGGCAAGGACCTCCGCCAGCTCTTCTACGACCTCCAGGACGAGAAGATCCTGGACGTGCGCCGCCAGGAGTTCCGCCGCGACGGCCAGCTCCTCCGCGGCTACTACTGGCACATCCGCGAGCCCGAGCGGTTGCCCGAGGTCCGCCTGCCCGAGGCGGACCCGACGGAGCGTCTCTACCGTCGCCTGGGCGACGACGCCTGGGAGCGCCGGCGCCCGCCCGTCTAGAAGCGCGTCCCGGAGCGACTCAGAAGTCGAAGAGCGACTGCTGCGCTTGGCGCGAGCGGGCCGCGCCGAACCTCTGCAATGCGCCGTCCACGCGGTCCCGGTCGAAGCCGTGGCGCTCCACCATGATCTGCCGCACGGCGTCCGCGTCGGGAGGCCGAAGCGACAGGTCGACCTCCTCGGTGCCGACGGGCTCGAGGAAGATGCGCCGGATCTCGTCCCGCTCGGCGAGGGCCTCATGCTGCTCCAGAAGCGCGCGCTCCATGGCCGAGTCCGCGCTGCCCGGATCCGCCGCGAGGCGCTCCAGGAGGGGCTCGAGGCCACCCTCCCGCTGGATCAGCGCGAGCGCCTTCTTCGGACCGATCCCCTTGATCCCCGGGTTGAAGTCGGTGCCCACGAGCAGCGCCACGTCGATGAGCCGCTCGCGCGTCAGGCCGGTCCTCTCCAGCGTCTCCTCCAGGCGGACCTCCTCGGGCGCCACGTCCACCCAGACCTGCTTGCCGGGCAGCTTCCTGCGCCCCGTCACCGTGAGGTTGCGCAACAGCCGCGGCGCGCCATAGAGCAGGGCATCGAAATCCTGGCTGCACACGGCCTCCACGCGTCCGGCGGCGCAGAGCACGGCCGCCTCGGCCTCGCCGTCCGCGGGCGCCCGCACCACGGGGACGCCCAAAGCGTCGAGCAGCTCCTCGGCGCCCTCCGCCATGCTCGGCGTGAGGCGGCTCGTCTGCTGTGCCTTCGAGTAGGCCTTCTCCGTCTCGCCGGCCGCGACGGCGGCCTCGTACGCCTCCTGCGCCGCCTCGCGCCGCGCCGCCCGCTGCGCCAGTGTCTCCCGTTTCAGGTGGTGCGGCTCACCGTCGAACACGAACACGGGCCGGATCCCCGCCTCCACCAGGTTCGCCGTCCGGTAGAGGACCCCGGAGAGATGGCTCGTGACACGACCCTCCCTGTCCATGAGCGGGGTGCCGTCCGGCTGGCGGATGTTGGCGAGGAACTGGTACAGGATGTTCCATGCGTCGAAGGCCACGGTCCTGCCCGCGTAGGCGGCCGGCTCCGTCGGGTGGCGGACCACGAGGTCGCCCAGGTCGATGCCCACGCGGCCCGCACGTCGGTCCCGGCGTTTAGGCCCTTTTGCGGGGTCGCGGAAACGCGCCGGGGCGGCAGGGGACGGTAAGAAAGGCCTAAGAGCCGCCGCCCTCGGTCCCCGACATGGCGGACTTCGGCGCCTGGAGCCTCCTGCCCCCTGCCCTGGCCATCGCGGTCGCGATCGTGACGCGCCGCGTCTACCAGAGCCTGCTCCTCGGCATCTTCGTCGCGGGCGTGATGGTCGCCGGCGCCGCCACCCTCCAGGACGGCTGGTTGCTCGGGTCCCTCGGGGCGCTCGCCGGCGGCATCATCCAGACCGTGGAGTGGATCGTCCTCGGGATCGCGGACGAGTACCATGCCGCCGTGCTCGCGTTCACCCTCTTCCTGGGCGCCCTCGTGGCCCTCTTGCAGCGCTCCGGCGCCGTGCGCGGCTTCGGCGAAGCGGCCATCCGGTACGCCGCCACCAAGCGCCGCGGCCAGGCGCTGGCGTGGGGCGTCGGGGCCGCGTTCCTGGCCATCGACGACTACTTCCACGTGATCGCCGCCGGCGCCATCTTCCGCCCCATGACGGACCGCCTCCGGATCAGCCGCGAGAAGCTCGCGTACATCATCGACTCCACGGCGGCGCCGATGGTCATCCTCGTCCCGTTCAGCACCTGGGTGGGCGTGATCCTGAGCACGACGGGGGGCTTCTTCGACGATGCCGGCTACGCGGACCGGACCCCCTTCGCGGTCTTCCTCCAGGGCCTGCCGTTCAACTTCTACGCCATCCTCACCGTCGCCTTCGTGGGTGTCGTGGCCCTCACCCGCATCGAGTACGGCCCGATGCGCACGGCCGAGCGCCGCGCGGAGCTGGAAGGAAGGCTCCTCCGCGACGGGGCCAAGCCCCTCATGAGCCGCGAGCTCGCGGAGATGGAGGCCCTGCCCGGCGCGCGGCCCCGCGCCCTGAACCTGATCCTGCCGGTGCTGTTCCTCTTCGCAAGCGCCCTCACCATGCTCTTCGTCACGGGCTACAACGAGGCCGCGGGCAACACCTCGTTCTTCGAGGCGCTCCAGAACGCGCGCGCCGAGTTGAGCCTCGCCATCGCCAGCTTCCTGACGCTCCTCTTCGCCATGGTCCTGTACGGGTTGCAGGGCATCCTGAAGCAGGACGAGTACATGGACACGGCCATGGAGGGTTTCAAGGCCATGGTGCCCGCGCTCGCCATCCTCGCGCTCGCGTGGGGCATCGGCAACGCGGTGGGCGGCGACGGCGTCGGCCTCGGCGACTGGATCTCCGGCGCGGTCGGAGACGCGATCGCCCCGGCCACCCTGCCCCTCCTGGCCTTCCTCCTGTCCGCCGTCATCGCCTTCTCCACGGGCACCAGCTTCGGCACGTTCGCCATCATGATCCCCGTCACCTTGGGCACCACGCTCGGATCCCCGGACGCCGGAACGTGGCTGGGCCCCGTCCTCGCGGCCACGCTCGGCGGCGCCGTCTTCGGCGACCACTGCTCCCCGATCAGCGACACGACGGTGATGAGCAGCATGGCCGGCCACTGCGACCACATCGACCACGTGCGGACGCAGCTCCCGTACGCGCTCACCGTCGCCCTGGTCGCGGTCGCGGGATATGGCGCGCTCGCCCTGACGGGGGAGCCTTGGATCGCGTGGGTCGCCAACCTGGTCCTGTTCGCCGCCGTCTTCGGCGCCGCGTGGCTCATCGGCGGCATCCTCGACCGGCGCGCGACGAGGTCCGCCGCATGATCCGGGCCCGGGACCCTGCCCTCGGCGGCACGCTTCTTGTGGCCGCGCTTCTGCTCGCGGGCTGCAACGGGCCCGCGCCGGCCGAAGCTCCCTCCTTCGACGGCGAGGCGGCCCTCGCGCTCGTCCAGGAGATCGTCCATCTCTCCGACGGGTCGCTGCGTCCCCGCGTGCCCGCCGACCCCGCCCATCTCGGCACGGCCGACCGGCTCGCGGGGCGCATGGCCCTGCCCGGATGGTCGGTGGGCGTCCAGGACTTCGACGGCGCCACGTATCTCGCCCACGACCACGGCGCGGTCCGGGGGTACGTGACGCGCTGCCCCGCCGAGGACGCGGAGGAACTGCCCGGCCTCCATTTCCGGAACGTCCTCGCCACGTACGACGCACCCGGCACCGACGCGCTCCTCATGCTGGCCGCGCACTGGGACGCCAAGGAGAACGCCGAGGTCGACGGCCGGGAGGTCGACACACCCGTGCCCGGGGCCAACGACGGCGCAAGCGGCGTCGCGGTCCTGCTGCAGCTCATGCGCCACGTCAGCGACGGGGACCTCAAGCCGCGCACCGACCTCGTCGTGGCGCTCTTCGACGGCGAGGACGGCTTCGAGGACTGCCACCCCCTCGCGGGCTCCATCCACTACGCGCGGACCATGGGCGACGCGGGAGGCGCGCGCCCCGGCCGGATGCTGCTCCTCGACATGGTCGGCGACCCGGGGGCCCGCTTCGTGCGCGAGTCCGGGGGCGCCGCATCCGACCCCGTGCTCCAGGACCTCCTGTGGGCCCATGGCCGCGAGATCGTCAACGCCACGGTCTTCACGGACGTCGGCCGCTCCGTCCTCGACGACCACGTGCCCTTCCTCGAGGAAGGCGTGCCCGCCGTCGACCTCATCGACTTCGGCCGCACGGATGGCCGCTCCGGCTTCCCGCCGTACTGGCACACGCCCGAGGACACGCCCGACCAGCTCACCGCCGGCATGCTCGGCGCCATCGGGCAGGTCGTGTGGGGCCTGCTGGAGGATCCGAGGCTCGTCGAGACCTGGCCCGCGTGAGCCGCCGGCCTGCCCGGTGGCCCACAGGGAGGGACCGGAGGGAGACCTCGCCGCACCGACCCCGGGCGTCTCCGTTCCCCTTATGCCCCGGCCCCGTGTGCCGGACCACCCATGGCGAAGCCGGGCGACGTCGTCGAGTTCCGCAGCGGCCTGCACGGCATCGAAGCACCCCGCAACCTCGGCATCCTCGTCGACCGGCAGCGCCGCAAGGGTGTGCCGTGGGTGCGCCTCGTCACGGTCGAGGGCGAGAAGGAGATCAAGGCCGAGCACCTGAGCCGGCGCGCCTTCAAGCAGCGCTACGAGGGCTCCCTCCGCGACGTCGAGGAGGTCCGGGCCCGCCTGCGGTTCCTCGTGCAGCAGCACACCGCGGGGCAGTTGGCCGAGGAGGCCGAGGACGACCTCGCGCGACTCGAGGAGGAGATGTGGGAGGCCACGTGCGACGCGGGCCACGACGCCTGGACGGACGAGGAGGTGGCGGCGGCCCTGTACGGCGACGCCTCGCCGGTGCAGATCAAGCAGGCGCGCGCCGCGCTGGACCGCTGCCGCCGGCCCGGCACGGGACGCTTCGAGACCGTGGGTCGCGGCGACGCGTGGCGTCCCTGGACACGGGACCAGCGCGAGGCGATGGGGCGCGCATGGCAGGCGCTGCACGACCTGCGGGGCCGTCTCGTGGAGACCGTCGAGACCGAGGAGGGGCGCGCGTTCCTTCGGGTGGAGCTCGACCGCGCGGACCTCACGGAGACGGACCGCGCCACGCTTGCCTGGGTGAAGGCCGCGATGGTCCAGTACGTCGAGCACGACGGTGTGCCCGCAGCCGCGGCCGGCCGGATCGGGGACGACGGCTTCGAAAACGGCGTCGCCGGCATCGGAGGCCTCGGCGCCGCCCGGGCGTTCAGCATGGACCTGCACCGCATGCTCGCGTTCCTCGCGCAGGACTGGATCCGCAGCGAGCACACGACGACGTCCAGCGACTACGTGCACTTCCTCCTCGAGTCCGGGCTCTGGTCGCCGGACGACGCCGTGGCCGGCCTGACCCGGCGGCACGTGAACCAGGAGCCGTTCTTCGAGCACGTGCCCGACGGGGAGGCGGAGGCCGCCGCCGACGCGCTGCCGCGGCCCGATCTGGCCCAGGACCCGGCGCGGACGGACCTGCGGGAGAAGGCATGCTACACGATCGACCCGCCGGACGCGAAGGACTTCGACGACGCCGTCGGCATCGAGGACCTCGGCGGGGGCCGCACGCGCCTCTGGGTCCACATCGCGGACGTCGCCCACTACGTGCGACCCGGCACCGTCCTGGACCGCCACGCGCGCAAGCGCGCGACGAGCGTGTACCTCCCGGGCCGCGTGCTGCCCATGCTTCCGCACCGCATCGCCGACGACCTGTGCTCCCTCCGCGACGACGGGGACCGGTTCGCCATGAGCGTCGCGCTCGACGTCTCCGCCGACGGCGTCGTCGAGGCCTCCCTCTTCCACCGCTCCATCGTGCGCGTCACGGAGAATCTCGCCTACGACGAGGCCCTGCGCCGCGCCCAAGCCGGGCAGGCGCCCTTCCCCGCCCTCCTGGACCTCGCGGGCCGGATGCGCCGCCACCGCCGCGGCCTCGCCCTGGAGACGGGGGAGCTCAAGGTGCTCCTGGAGGAGAGCGGCTTCAGCGCGCTGGAGAAGCGCGCCGACGACGCGACGCGGATGATCGAGACGTTCATGGTCGCCGCCAACGAGGCCGTCGCGGGACACCTCGGCGACGCCGGCGTCGGGATGCTGTACCGTTGTCACCCCCTGCCCGACGCGCAGAGGGCGGAGCGGTTCCGCCACCAGCTTGCCACGATGGGGCTCGACGTCGGATTCGAGTTGCCGGAGCGCGCCCGGGCCGCCGCGGGGGGTGCGGGCCAGAGCCTGCTCGACCGCCTGAAGGCGGGCGGCGGCAGGCTGGAGCTTTTCGGCGGCG
>Ga0299906_10001562_pt1 | contig 19659 bp, 14 predicted proteins | sample RVTome_14_FD_200259 | JGI IMG/M metagenome (GOLD analysis project Ga0299906, IMG submission 200259) | Soil microbial communities from uranium-contaminated site in the Upper Colorado River Basin, Wyoming, United States - RVT145D125 (version 2) ...
TGGGGATCACTGACCTGGAACCGACAACCCCTCCTGTGGGGGATCCCGACCTCATGTAGTGACAATTCAAAAATTTGGACTATTGTTTTCAAGGATTTAGACGGTCAAATGTCAAACATGGGCTAGCGGGCGAGCTCCGGCGCCGCCGACAGCTCGCGGATCCGCCCCATCACCTCCGGCGGGATCTCGCCGCCCTGCTGCTCGCGGATCCACGCGGCCTGGAAGCACAGGGGATGGAAGCCCGGCGCCGGGCGCCCAATCAGGACCGCCGCGGTGCCGCGGCGCGAGCCGAAGTCGCAGGGCACGCGCCAGCGTCTCACGGCGGCATCGTCGCCCAGGGGTGCAGCGGTGGGCAGGACGTCGGTGCCGCCCTCGAGCTGTCGAGCCCAGGGGGTGGGGTCGCTGAAGCGGCCGGAGAGACCGCTCGCCAGGCTGCGGGCGTCGTCGAGAAGCCCGGCGTCGGCGAAGACTCCTTGCAGCCGCACGAGCGCCCATCCGGCCAAGAAGTCGAGGTCCCGTGGAATGGAGGAGAGCGCGCCGAGGGCCGCCGCGGGCACCGAGCCCCCGGGATCTCCCGCGATTCGCCACCGCGACCGCGGCGGCACCCGCCGCGCCGCGGCGGCGAGGGTCTCGGCGAGGAGCCGCGGCGGATTCGACAGGGCGTCCCCCCGCGCGTCGAGCGAGACCGCCAGGTTGTAGACGGGATCGTGGTGGGCGCCGGTCAGCAGGAGGTGCCAGAGCTCCGCGAGCAGCAGCGGACGCGCCGGTGCGGGAGCGCGCAGCGCGAGCTCCAGGACCCGCGACGGCCGCCGCCTGGCGAAAGGAACGTCGAGGACCGCCATGACGTCCTCGAGCCAGCGCTCGCCCGCGTCGCCGTGGGCGATCTCGAGCAGGGCCGTGGCCACGGATCCCGACGGCGAGGGGACGAGCCGGGCGCTGCCGTGGGGATCGAGGTGAATCACGAGCTCTTCGTATGCCACGGCGTCCGTTCTCCGTGGAGCCGGCGGCGGCCGGCTCCCGCCTATATAGACACCATCCCTTCGTTTTTGTTGAGACGGACCGGAATCGCTCATTCCATCCGCGAGCGGCGGCCCGCGGTCCGCCCGGCGCCGGGCTTGACGCCCGTGATTCCCCATTCGAGCCGATCGAGACCTTCCTCGGTGATCCCCCGGCGCAGGTCCACCCAGGTGTACTGGGTGAGGAAGATCGGCAGCACCGGTTGCGCCGGCGCCCCCGGCAGCAGCACCGGGATCACCGGCAGGCCGCGGCGCACGCACTCCGAGAGCGACGCCCGCATCTCCGGCACCTCCCAGGGGCCTAGGCCGTCCGCGCCGACCGTCACGGCGGAGCTACGGACCGTGCGGATGACCTCTTCGAGCACCTCCTGCCATGGGCGTCCGGGCGCGAGCTGCTGCTCGTCGAGCCATGGCCGCAGGCCGCGGGCCGCCAGGGCGCCGCTGATGCCGCGGACCTGCGGCTTGTCGCGGCCGTTGTGGCTGAGGAAGACATCGAAGCCGTCGCCCTCCGGTAGCGGCACCGGCGTTGCCGGGATCTCCACCGGCCGCTGCCGCCGCCCCGTCGTCCACCGCCCGCGCAGCCAGCGCCCGGCGAGCAGCAGGCCGGTCAGCCCCCAGATCGCCGCCAGCGGGTAGCTGACGTCGATCCACAACCACGCGACGTGGACCGCCAGCGCCGCCGTCACCGCCACGGCCAGCGACATGCCGAGCGCCGTCGCCGCCAGCGCCCGCCGTGGCGAGCCCCGCGCTTCGAGCACCGTGAGCACGTAGCCGAACACGAAGATGGCCGGGAAAGCCCAGTCGGAATCGAGCCTGGTGATATAGCAGCCGGTGCGCAGGCTGTGCGCCGCGTAGGCGTGGATCACCACTCCTTGCAGCTCGCCGAAGGGCGTCTGCCTCGCGTCGGAGCGGCCGGGAGGTCCCACGATCACGAACCGGTCGCGCCACAGCTCCCAGTCGAGCTCGGGAGAGAACTCCTCGACCCGTACGCCGCCCCGCGGCGCGGTGAACTGCACCAGGCCCGACTCCGGCGCCGTCACCTCACCCGAGAGCGTCGCGGCGATCTTGAAGCTGAGCGACTCGAGCCCGCCGACCCCGGGCAGGCCGACCGGCGTCATGCGCACCTTGCCGTCGTGCTCGAGGTAGCCGGCGAGATGGCCCAGCCGCGCCAGCGGCAGCGCCGGCGCCAGCTCGGGCGGCAGCGGCCGGCGGACGATCCAGCCGTCTTCCTTCGCCTCGTGGCGGTAGCCGAAGAGCACGGGCATGCCCGCCTCGTCGGCCCTGGCGAGCTCCGCGGCGAGGAACGCGTCGACCTCGGAGGGCTGCTCGAGGTAGAAGTCGAAGGCAATGCCCCTGGCCTCGTGCTCGAGGGCCTTGCGGATCAGGAAGGCGAAACGGCGCCGCGCGTCCTCGCGAAGCTCGCCGGCGGTGGCGAGGGTGACCACGATCAGGTCCTGCGCCGCCGGCGCCGCCGGCGCCCAGGCGTAGTGCCAGTCGCCCAGGCCGTTGGGGGCGAGGAAGTTGCGCGGCAGCGTTTCCTCGTAGCCGGCGAGCAGGACGCGTTGCCCGCTGAGCAGGTCGCTTTCGGCGGCGAGGGCGAAGAGCAGACAGTAGGCGAGGAAGAAGGTGAGGAAGCCGTTGCCGAGGGCGACCGGCCGTCGCCGCCGCCGCCACAAGACGGCGGCGGCGGCGATCACCAGGAGCCCGAGCGCCACGCCGGCGCCTCTGGCCTTCAGGTCGACCCCGAGGAGGAGCTGCTTGAAGGCGAAGACGGGGATCGCCAGGAGCAGCAGCTTGACGACGTCGAGGCGCAGCCAGCCGGCCACCGAGGTGTTCACCCCAGGCTCTTTCCCTAACCGCCCGCGGCGAGGCGCTTGCAGGACGCGATGTCCTTTTCCAGCAGCTTGCCGTCAGCGCGGTGGAGGCGCAGCGCCCGCTTGGCGGCCGTGGCGGCGCGCTCGCTCGCGGCGCCGTCGAGCTCGCGGTAGGCCAGCGCCAGCGCGTAGTAGTCGCGGGAGTCGGCGGTGCCGGCCTCGACCTTCTTCTTCGCCTGCGCCATCGCCTGGTCGCGGCTCCCGGTCTGGACCAGCGCCACCGGATCGGTCACCCTCACGAGCTCGCGGGGAGGGGGGACGGGGGGCTGCGGGACGCGCAGGCTCGACGCGTCGATCTGGTAGCGCCGCAGCTCCTGCTCGGTGCGGACGCCGGCGCGGCCGAGGTTGTAGGCCGCCTGGCTCGGGATTCGGAGGGCGAGCTGCTTCTTGGCGAGCTCGACGCGGCGGCCGCTGTCGTCGGGCCGGGCGAGCACCTCGAAGTGGAGCTTGGAGAGCTCCTCGACGGCGGCTCGCGGGTCCTCGACCTGGCCGCGGCCCGTCCGCGACCTGGCGACGTCGAACGTGGCGTAGCGCAGGGCGGCGTGCGTCAGCTCCTGCTCGGTGATCCGCGTCTCGACCGTCACCCCGGCGTCGTGCTGGCGGTCGGCCAGGCGCAGGCGGGTGCCGGCGCCCAGCCAGCGGTCGTCGACCTCCGGCGTCGTCCACCGCACCCGGCCGTCGTAGACCCAGCACTTCCAGTCGGTGCCGGTGCCCTCGCGCGACAGCGACACGGAATACTGCGTCCCCTCCGAGCCGAGCACCACGCCGCCGGCGTGGACCTCGGTTTCTTTGTCGGTGAGCACGTCGAGGGTGCCGCTGAGGAAGTTCACGGCGCAGGCGTCGCCCGCCGCCGCTTCGACCATCACCCGGAAGCCGCCGGTGAAGCGCAGCAGGCTGCCGTTCGGGCAGGTCAGCTCGAGGTCGACGTCGGCCGTCACGCTCGCCAGCAGATCTCCCGGCTCGAGCTCCATCCCGGCCACGACCTCGGGCTCGTCCTCGAAGCTGGCGAAGCGGCTGCAGTGCACGTCCGTCGTCGTGGTCAGCGGCTCCGGGCCGCGGGCGAGGGCGCTGACCACGGCCTGCGGCGCCGCGGGCGTCGCCGCGAGCAGGCCGAGAGCGCACAGGGCTGTCGATGTCGCGCGATGCATGATCGCTGGCCAGTATACACCGGGATTCGGCTCCAGGGTGTTAGCCTCCCAAAGCCTGGGGGGTACACCCTGGGTCACCGTCCCAGGGGCATCACCTTGGGTCGTCTCCCGATGAGATCCCATCCGGTCCCTTTCGTGTCGAGCGCCCGCCGGGAGCGCCACCTCCAGGCGGCGCGCCTGGCGGGAGCCGCCGCGGCGGCGGTCGTCGCCCAGGTGCTCGTCGACATGCCGGACGGCTATTTCGGCAGCGCCGACGAGATCACCGCCTTCGGCGCGGTCTATGCCGCCGCCGTCGCCGGCACCGTGGCGGCGGTGCTGACGCCCTGGCGGCACCGGCCGCGGTGGGCGCCCTGGACGGCGGTGGCGCTGCTGGCGGTGAGCGTCGGCGTGTTCGTGCCGGCGCTGGCCGCGGATCCGTTCGTCGCCGGACTGACGGCGGCGTGGAATCTCTGGGTGCTGGCGACGTTCCTCTTTCCGCGGGCCTCGCGTGGCCGCTACCGGATTCCTCCCGGCAAGGAGCCCGAGCTCGACGCCTGGCTCACCGAGTGGAGCCCGGCGGTGGCCCACCTGGCGGTGGTGGCCCTGGTCGTCACCGCTGCCGTCGTGGGGCACCGGCTCAGCGGGCGGTGGCTGCCCCTCTCGGTGTGCCTGGCGCTCAACCTGGCCGTCCTGGCCGCTGCCGCCCGCCTGCTGCTCCTGCTCGTGCGCGCCCGCCGCCGCGGCGTCTTCGTCGTCGTGCTGCCGCTGGTCGCGGCGCTGTTCTTCCTCGGGCGTCCCCCCGCTCTCTTCGGTCTGCTGGCGACGTTCCAGCTCTTCCTGCTCGTCCAGCTCTTCGGCCATACGCGGATGGTCGCCGAGGTGATCCGGGATTTCCTCGACCGGCCGGCGCGGCTGATCCTGGCGTTCTTCCTCGCCCTCATCCTCGTCGGCACGGTGCTGCTCGGATTTCCGGCCGCCGCCTCCGCCGGCGGCCGGGTCGCCGCGATGGACGCCCTCTTCACCGCCACCAGCGCCGTCTGCGTCACCGGCCTGATCGTCCTCGACACGCCCCACGACTTCTCGCCCTTCGGCCACGCCGTCATCCTCGGGCTGATCCAGCTCGGCGGGCTGGGGATCATGGTGCTCTCGACCTTCGCCGCGCTCGCCCTGGGCGGCTCGTTGGGGATGCGCGGCGAGGAGGTCCTCAGGCAGTCCCTGGAGACCCACAGCGGTCGCGCGGCGCGCCGCCTGACGCTCTTCATCGTCGTCTCGACGCTGGCGATCGAGGCGCTCGGCGCCCTGGCCCTGGCCGGCGCCTTCCACCGCGGCGGCGAGCCGCTGGCGCGCTCGCTCTGGCTCGGCCTCTTCCACGCCGTCTCGGCCTTCTGCAACGCCGGGTTCGCCCTGATGACGGACTCGCTGATCGGTTTCCAGCGAGAGCCGGCGACCCTCGCGGTCTTCGCTCTTCTGATCGTGCTCGGGGGCGTGGGTTTCGCGGTGCTGGCGGCGTTCGCGGAGCGCGTCACCGGGCGCTTCAAGGGGGGCCGGCGCGGCCGTTGGCCGGTGCAGGCCAAGGTCGTCCTCGCCATGTCGGCGGCCCTCGCCGCCGCCGGGTGGATCCTGTACGCGCTGTGCGAATGGAATCACAGCCTGGTCGGCCTGGCGCCGGGGCATAAGCTGGTCAACGCGCTCTTTCAGAGCGTCACCGCGCGCACCGCGGGGTTCAACTCGGTCGAGATGTCGTTGACGCCCGCGGCCCTGCTCGTGACGTGCGCGCTGATGTTCGTCGGCGCTTCGCCGGGCAGCACCGGCGGCGGCATCAAGACCACCACCGCGGCGGCGCTGCTGGCGGCTGTGCGGGCCACGGTGCGCGGCGGCGGCGCCGTGGTCTTCGGCCGCGAGCTGCCGCGCGCCACCGTCGACCGCAGCCTGGCCATCGTCGTCGCCTACGTGCTCGGGGCAGGCGGCGGCCTCTTCGCGCTGGCCCTCGTGGAAGCGCAACCGCTCGACCGCCTCGCCTTCGAGGTGGTCAGCGCTCTCGGCACCGTGGGGCTGTCGGCGGGGGCCACAGCCGAGCTCACGGCGCCGGGCAAGCTGATCGTCACCATGCTGATGCTCGCCGGCCGCGTTGGGCCCCTGACCCTGGCCCTGTTCGTCGCCACGGGCGGAGCGCGGGCGCCAGCCTGGCGGCACCCGCGGGCGAGTATGATGGTGGGCTGAAACGTCCGAGCAAGGAGGCAGGATGCCAGGAGAGTTCGCCGTCATCGGGCTCGGCCAGTTCGGCCGCGCGGTCGCCAGGTGCCTGGCGCGCGAGGGCCAGAGCGTGCTCGCCGTCGACCTCGATCCGGAACGGATCGAGCGGGTAGCCGACGACGTCGACGCCGCCGTCGCCCTCGACGCCACCGACGAGGAGGCGCTCGCCGGCCTCGAGCTCGAGCGCCTGTCGTGCGTGGTCGTCACGCTCGGGCAGCGGGCGCGCGAGGCCTCCATCCTGACCACCGCCCTGCTGCGCCAGCACGGCGTGCCGCGCATCGTGGCGCGCGCCCACAGCTACCTCCACGCCCGCGTGCTGCGGGCGGTGGGCGCCCACGAGGTGGTCGATCCCGAGAACGAGATGGGCGAGCGCCTGGCCCTGCACCTCGCCTATCCCGGCATCGAAGAGCTGGTGCAGCTCGGCGACGCCTCGATCGCCGAGGTCGACGCCCCGGAGTCGCTGGTGGGCAAGAGCCTCGCCGAGCTCGAGCTGCGCGGGCGGCACGGCGTGTCCGTGCTGGCGTTCCGGCGCGGCGGCAAGGTGAAGGCCAACCCGCGGTCGGACGACCGCGTCGAGAGCGGCGACGAGCTGGTGCTGCTCGGGCGCCTCGACGCCATCCGACGCCTGGGCGCGCTCGCCTAGCCAGGCCGTGCTCGTAGGATGACCTGATGCAACTGCGCACCCGATTGCTCGTGGGCTACGCCTACCTCGTGGCCCTGCTGCTGGTGGCGGCGGGCAGCGCGGCCCTGGTCTTCCTCGACCTGAGCCAGGGCATCGGCCGCCTGCTCGACGAGAACTACAGGAGCGTACGCGCCGCCGTCCACATGACGCAGGCCCTGGAGCGTCAGGACAGCCTGACGCTGGCCCTGCTCGTCGATCCCGAGGCCGACGCCGACGAGCTCGCGACTCACGACGCCGCCTACGCCGCCGCCCTCGAAGAGGCCGAGGCCAACGTCACCCTGGCCGGCGAATCGGACGTCGTGGGCCGGATCCGCGCCGGCTTCACCCGCCTCCGGGAAGCGCGCCGCCAGGTCCTGGCGGCGCCGGGCGCGGGGCTCGAGGCCTACCGCTCCGGCGTCCAGCCGGCCTTCATCGAGCTCCACAGGGAGGTCGTACGCCTGCTCGAGATGAACCACGAGGCCATGCTCGCCGCCGACCAGCGGGCGCGGCGCACCGCGACGCTCGCCGGCATGTGGCTGGGAGGGCTCTCGGCCCTCGCCCTGCTGTCGTTGCCGCTGATGTCGCGTGCCCTGCAGCGCGGCCTGCTCGTGCGCCTGCGCGAGCTCCGCGAGACGGCGCAGGCAATCGCCGGCGGCGACGCCGGACGGCGCCTGCGCGAGCGCGGACGCGACGAGCTGGCGTTCGTGGCGCGGCAGTTCAACCGCGTGCTCGACGCCCGCGACGAGCTCTGCGGCCGTTGGGAGGGGCGCCTGGCGCAGCAGCGTCAGCTCGTGCTGGCGCTGCTCGCAGAGGTCGGCGGCGGCGCCGTGCTCGGGCTCGACGGCGCACTGCTCGCCCATGACGGTGGCGCACCCGCAGAGGGCGCACGCCGTGCGCCCCTACACCCTGGCCGTGCGGCCGGAGGGGGCGCACGCGGTGCGCCCTTGCACCCCGGTTTCTCGCCCGCCGATCTCGAGATGCTCCGCGGCTGGGCCCGGGGCCCGGGCCGCGAGGCCGCGCGGGCGTCGACAGGCGCGGCCGAAGTCGAGCTCGCGGACGGCCGCCGCCTGCGGCTCAAGCTGCTGGCGGCCGGCGGCCGGCGCCCCGTGGGCTGGTTGGTCCTCGCGGACGATTGACGGCTCGCCGTGGCGCGTTCGAAAGCCAGCGCCTCAACGCCGACGCCAGCTCCTGCGCGACGTACGGCTTGGCGAGATAGTCGTCCATGCCGGCCGCCAGGCATCGGTCGCGGTCTTGCGGCATGGCGTGAGCCGTCACGGCGATGATCGGCACGTGCTCGTCCCCGGGCTCGCGGCTGCGGATCCTCCGCGTCGTCTCGAGGCCGTCGATGCCGGGCATCTGGCAGTCCATCAGGATCAGGTCGAAGTCCTCCTCCTCCAGGGCGCGCAGGGCGTCGGCGCCGTTGCCGACCACCTCGACCTCGTAACCGAGCGACTGCAACTGCCGCGTCGCCACGAGCTGATTGATCGTGTTGTCTTCCGCCAGCAGGATGCGGCGACCCGTGAGGGCCGACGGCCCGTCGGCCGAGGCGGCTCCGACGGGCGCCCCCCGCACCTCGGCCGGCTCCAGGGGGATCACGAACCAGAAGGTCGAGCCGGGTCCGGGCGTGCTCTCGACGCCGATACGCCCTCCCATCGCCTCCACGAGCCGTTTGCAGATCGCCAGGCCCAGGCCCGTGCCGCCGAACTTCCGCGTCGTCGAGCTGTCGGCCTGGCTGAAGGGCGTGAAAAGGCGGGGCAGAGCCTCCGGAGGAATGCCGATTCCGGTGTCCGCGACGGCGAAGCGGATCATCGCCGGGCGTTTTGACGGGCCTTCGGGGCCCACCTTGATGGAGACGTGACCCTCGGCGGTGAACTTGACGGCGTTGGCGACCAGGTTGAGGACGACCTGGCGCAGTCTCAGCGGATCTCCGAGGACGAGATCGGGCAGCTCTTCGCTCACGGTGAGCCGCAGCTCGATGCCCTTGGCCGCGGCGGCCTGGGATTGGATCTCGAGCACCGGATTGAGAGCGTCCCGGAGCGAGAACGGCGTCGATTCGAGCGTCAGCTCTCCGGCCTCGATCTTCGAGAAGTCCAGGATGTCGTCGATGATCCGCAACAGGCTGCCGGCGGAGGATTGGAGCAATCTCACGTAGTTGTCGTACGGCGGGGACAGATGGCTCCCGGCCAGGAGGTCCGACACGCCGAGGACGCCGGTCATGGGAGTGCGGATCTCGTGGCTCATGTTCGCCAGGAATTCGCTCTTGGCGTCGTTGGCGCGTTCGGCGACCTCCTTTTCCATGCGAAGCTGCTCGGTATGCCGCCGTTGCGCGTCCACCTCTGCCGACAACCGGCGCAGAACCTTGTCTTCAGCGATAGCGAGCGCGCCGACGACCACCAGACAGGTCAGCACGACGACCTCCCGCGGTTCCCGCGTCGCGCCGTCGAGCAGGCCCAACAAGTAGAAGCTGAAGTGGATCATCGGAAAGCTGAACGCCGCCACCAGCAACAGGCTGCCGCTGCCCACGGTCCCGTGGTTCCACGTTCCGTCGAGGGAACTGGTCTCCGGCGCCGCGGGGCACTCGCGGTGACGAAGCCGGGCCGCCAGCACCAGGGCCAGGATCGGCGCGTTCCAGAGCAGGTCGGTCTTCGCACCCGGCTTCCAGTCGAGGATCCCGGCATAGGTCAGGCATTCCAGGAGATCGGTGACGGCGAAGAGCAGGAACGCGACCGACAAGGCGCCGTACAGACTGCGCCACCGCGCGCTCGCGCTGCGCCGGGAGAGCGCGGCGAGCTGCCAAAAAAGCGCCACGTCGAGCGCCACGTAGAGATAGAGGGAAGGCAACCAGGTCTCGTACTCGTCGTGGTTGAAGACGCTCGGCACCAGCACGAAGTAGATCAGCAAGCCGAAGACGAGCACCAGGGCGCCCAGGGAATCGAGACGCCGGACGAGCTTGACTTGAAGCGCCTCCGCCGGGTTGGGCCGGTTCCTCACGGCAAGGAAGATCGAGAAATAGAAGAGCACGTAGAGGCAGTCGGTGATCAGGTCGGCCGTCATGCCCCACCAGGCGTCGGGCACCACGACGTACACGAGCGCCGCCACCCACCAGAAAGCGAGCGCGACCGTCGCCAGGTTCCAGAACCTTCGCTCGGCGGCGTCCGCGATCTCCCTCAGCCTGTGCTGGAAGGCCAGCATCATGGCGGGGAGCAGGAAGGCGCCCGCATACAGGGAATGGAACGTCCCGTGCTGCTCCCAGGTCAGGAAGGAGACGACGTAGGAGAGGTTGAGGACGGCCAGGAAGAGAAGGAAGTACCGGGTGCACCGGTCGTCCTTCAGGAAGCGCCCCAGCTCGGCGGATTGACGGCCGAGCGTCGCGATCCGGGAACTCAGTGCACCGCCGAGGGCTTGCGTTTCCGACATCTCGTGAGCCATGCGGCGCCGCCCCACGCCGCGAGCCGCGGATCGGCGTCGCCGGGCGCGCCTTGCCTGCGGCGTCGAGCAGTCTAGCAGACGGTCTCAGACGCGGCCCCCCGGCTTGGGGTAGTCTACTCGTCTGACAAGTGGGTGAGAAGGTGAGAAGGCAGAGAAACCTGCCGGTCCGGCGACACAGGCACACCGGGGCCGAGACTCGAATGTGGCCGACCGCAATTGTAGTGCTCGACCCACGCTCGACGCCGTTGCTCACCGCGGTCCGGATCTTCTCGACCTGGTACTTGGCGTAGTCCCAGTTCCGGTCCTGGCCCGCCCAATACAGCTCGTTGTAGCGGTAGCCCGTCTCGACCATCGCCACGTCGAAGCCGCGCAAATGCCTGGCGACGCGCGCGAAGCGTTCCAGCCCTACTAGCCTAGCCCATGTTTGACATGTCAAACATGGGCTAGAATGCTCAGGATGAGCGGATGGATCCTGAGCCACGAACGCGAGCTTCGGCTTGGTTTCTTCCTGGCGATCTTCGCGGTGATGGCCCTCTGGGAGCTGGCGGCGGCGCGGCGGCGCTGGCTGCAGTCGCGGGGCCGGCGCTGGCTCGCCAATCTCGGCATCCTGGCCGTCGACACGGTCCTCGTCCGCCTCCTCTTTCCCGCCGCGGCGGTAGGGATGGCGCTGCTGGCAGAACGCCAGGCATGGGGGCTCTTCAACGCCGTCGACCTGCCGCCGGGGCTCGAAGTCGTCCTGGCGGTGGTCGTCCTCGATCTCGTCATCTATCTCCAGCACGTGATGTTCCACGCCGTGCCGGCCCTCTGGCGCCTGCACATGGTCCACCACGCCGACCGCGACTTCGACGTCACCACCGGCGTGCGTTTCCATCCCGTCGAGATCGTGCTGTCGATGGTCCTCAAGCTGGCGGCGGTGTCGGCCCTCGGCGCGCCGGCGCTCGCCGTGCTCCTCTTCGAGGTGGTCTTGAACGCCACCTCGATGTTCAACCACGGCAACGTGCGCCTGGCCGCGCCGGTCGACCGCTGGCTGCGCTGGCTCGTCGTCACGCCCGACATGCACCGGGTCCACCACTCGGTCGTCGTCGGCGAGACCAACAGCAACTTCGGCTTCAACCTGCCGTGGTGGGACCGCCTGCTGGGGACCTACCGCGACCAGCCCGCGGCGGGTCACGAAGGGATGACGATCGGGATCTCCGAGCTCCAGGACCCGAAGCCGAAATCTCTGCTCGGGCTGCTCGTCTTGCCTTTCACGGCGCGTGCCGGAAGCCAGCCGATCTCTTCGCGACACGACGGCGGCTGACGGCCCGGCGAGTCGCCGTGCCTGGTCCCGAAGGGCCGCGCTCAGGGCTCCGGCTCGTCTTGGGGACGCCCGAAGAGCAGCTCGATCAGCGGGCGGTCTGCGGAGCGGCAGAAGACGTAGACGTGGTCGCCGCTCCTCAGAACGGTGGCGCCGCGGGCGGCGATGGGCTCGCTGTCGCGGATCAGCAGCAGCGCGGAGGTGCCCTCGGGGAAGGGTATGTCGGCGATCCGGCTGCCGGTCACGGAGAGCGCATCCTGCAGGTAGAACGCGAGGATCTCGCCGTCGAGCACTTGCGTGGAATGGATCTCCAGCAGCGCCGACGGCACCGGGTGTTGCGGCGCCTGGAGGGCGAGGCGGCGGGTCACCAACCCGACGGTGGCGCCCGGCAGCAGCGCGTTGACGACGACGACGAAGAACACGAGGTTGAAGATGTCGCCGGCGCCCGGCACGCCCTCGAGCACCGGATAGCTGGCGAGGATGATCGGCACGGCGCCGCGCAAGCCGACCCAACTGATGAAGAGGCGCTCCCGCGCCTCGAAGCGGAAAGGCAGCAGGCACAGGAGCACGGCGAGAGGTCTGGCGATCAGCGTGAGAAACAGGCTCACCCAGGGTGAGCGCAGCGCCGCCGTGCGTCCTCTGCCGGTATACCGCGACGCGGAGGGAATCCGTGCCCGATGAAGGGGCTGCGACGTCCGGTTATTTCGCGTCGTCCAATTCGGCCAGGATACCCGCCGCGGAGTCCGCGACGAGGGCCTTGTCCAGCCAACGCCGCAGCAGTGCCGTGTCCCGGCAGGCCACGAGAGCTTGACGGTTCTCGGCGTCGAGCGTGATGCCGTGGCTTTTGAAGACCCGGAGGATCGCTTCGGCCAGCCCCTCGGCTCGGCCTCTGGCCTCACCTCTGGCCTCACCTCTGGCCTCACCTCTGGCCTCGCTCCTGGCCTCACGCTCCTCCATGACGCTCATCAGGTAAGGCTCGCGCTTGGCCAACTGGGCCTTTGACACTTCCTGATCCACCGCCGCCGCATCGAGGATGGCCCGGACGCTCAACGGCTGGAGGAACACCGGGTCACGGATTGCCTCCTCGCTCGTCCACGCTTCCCACCGGCCGCCATCCGCCCGCGACCACTCCAGCACGGCCCCCTCCAGGACCAAAACCGCGAAGATCCTCCGCACGCCGCAGGCCACCAGCTTCGGCACCCGGACCCGCTCCAGATCGGCGCGGGTCTGGGTGTGAGCGACCTCGAAGGCGACCTCCTCGAGGTAGCGGCCGCCGGTGTCCGGATCCGTCCCCGCCCGGCGCACGCAGACGTCGGTGGCGAAGTCCGAGCCCACGTCGGTGCGGGTCAGCAGCTCGGTGGAGGCGACGTAGCCCGGGGCCAGGCACACGCCCACCAGGACGGCGAGCCGGCACTGCGGATCGGCGTGCCCGGCGTCGCCGGCCATGACCTCGATGCGCCGGCCATCGAGGTACTCCTCGCCGGCCTCGGGCCGGGCCAGCCGATCGTCGGGGGCCAGACGCTCGCCGCGCCCCGGCAGGCGGACTCCGGCGTGCTTCCTGCCCGGGGCACGCCGGGACGCTGGGAGCCCGGGCTCGCGGATAGCCGGCGCGGGCTCCGTCGGCGGCGAGCCATAGGCCGGCAGGTCGTAGGAGGCGTCTGCCGGGGAGCCCGGCTCCAGGATTTTGCGTTTATCCGCCATCGCGACCATCATATCCCATCGCGACCATCATATCCCACGGCGGCGGTGGGCTTCATCGCGCTCTTCGGCATCGCCGTGCTCAACGGCGTGGTCCTGCTGGCCACCACCGACGACCTGCGGCGCGCCGGAGCGTCGCCGGCGGAAGCGGCGCGGGAGGGGGCGCGGGTGCGTCTGCGGGCGGTGCTGATGACGGCGTCGACCGACGTCATCGGCTTCCTTCCGATGGTCCTTGCGATCTCGGCCGGCGCCGAGGTGCAACGACCCCTCGCCACGGTCGTCGTGGGCGGGCTGATCACCTCGACGCTGTTCACCCTGCTGGTGCTGCCGGCCCTCTACGCCGGCCGGCACCGTGATGCCGACGTCCGCTGATCCAGGCCCCGATCTGTCCGCTTCGGGCGCGGTAGAGCAACGCCCCGTTGCCCCGACCCGGAAGGCGAAGCGGTAGTCCTCGAAGTCGATGCCGCCGATGCCTTCGGAGCCGGCGAGCATGCCCAGGCCAAGGAAGAACAGGGCCAGAGCCTTCAGCGAGCCGGCGTGGCCTGGACGATGGTGTCGAGGGCGTAGAGCGTGCCGTTGATCGTGCCGACGTAGAGCCGGTCGCCGGCGCTGCCCAGGCCGCGGAGACGGCCTTCCAGGTCCATCTGCCACTCGACCGCGCCGCCGGCGAGCGCGAAAGCCTGGAGCCGTCCCGCGGTGGTGCCGGCCAGGACTCTGCCGTGCCACAGGTGGGGACGCACCGTGCTCCATTCGTCGGGGCTCGAGCGGCGCCAGAGTTCGCCATCGAGGGCGGTATCCACCGCCAGCACGTCGACGGCCTCCGCTCCCGCGGCCAGGAGGACGACCAGGACGTCGCCGGAAGCGAGGGGATAGCCCGCCGGCGTCCCGTCGACCGCGAGCTCGCCGGTCACGCTGCCGCCGTCCACCGCGATCCTCACGAGACGGTCGTCCTCCAGGCCCAGGTAGACGCTGTCGCCGTGGACGGTCAAGGCGCTCGTGATGCGGACCCCGAGGTCGACCTTCCAGGTCCTCGTGCCTTCCCACGCGTCCACCGCGTAGACGGCGCCGTCGACGCCGCCGAAGAGCACCCGCTCGCCCGCCAGGGCCGGATTGGGCGCGCGTCCTTCGGCGACGCGGTCGCCTTCGGGAGAGAAGCTCCAGATCGGGAAGCCGTCGGCGAGGCCGAAGCTCACGAGGTCGCCGCGAAGGGTGACGCCGAGCGCCGACCGGCCGAAGAGGATCAGGTCGGTGGTGACGCCGCCGCCGCCGTCGGTCGGCTGCTTCCACACGAGCTTGCCGGTGGCGCGCTCGAAGGCATAGGTGTAACCGGCGTCGGTCGCGTCGGAGGGCGTGACGACGAGATCGTCGGTGACGATCGGGTTGCCGTGGAACTGTGCAGGCTCGCCGTCGGCGCGGGTGTCGTAGCGCCACACGACCTCGCCGTCGGCCGCCGACAGGGCGAAGAAGACGCCGGAGCAGGAGCCCGTGTAGAGCAGCTCACCCACGACCGTGGGGGTGGTGAACACTCAGCCGCCGGTGTCGTAGTGCCAGGCGGGGAAGGCGTCGATGGCGGGCTCGGCGGCGCCGCCGGTGGCCAACAGGGCGAGGGCGATCCAGGTTCTGGTCGGGCTCTTCACGATGTGTCCTCCGTCCCTGGTTCTTACGGCGCAGAGGGCAGGGGCGTTGCGGTGGAGGAGCTGCCCCAGCGCTCGTAGAGCACCGGTACCACTACCAGGTTGAGAAAAGTGGACGAGAGCAGCCCGCCGAGGATCACCTGCGCCATCGGGCTCTGGATCTCGTTGCCCGAGGCGCCGCCGGCGAGGATGAGCGGCACCAGGGCGAGGCCGGCGGTCAGCGCCGTCATCAGGATCGGCGCCAGGCGCTCCTCCGAGCCCCGCCGCACCGCTTCGTCCAGGGGAGCGCCGGCCGCCAGCAGGCGCCGGTAGTTGTTCACCAGCAGCACGCCGTTGCGGGCGGCGACGCCGAAGAGGGTGACGAAGCCCACCAGGGTGGCGATCGAGAGCACGCCGCCGGCGAGCGCCACGGCGAAGACCCCGCCGATGAGCGCCAGCGGGAGGTTCACCAGCACGATCAAGGTGTCGCGGTGGCGGCGGAACTCGAGAAACAGCAGGCCGTACATGCCCGCCAGGATGAGCGCCGCGAGCACGGCGAGGTTGCGCACGCTGCGCGCCGCTTCCTCGAACTGGCCGCCGAACGTCACCAGGTAGCCGGAGGGCAGCTCGACCTCGGCGTCGACGGCCGCCTGCGCCCGTTCCACCGTTCCGGCCAGGTCGGCGCCGGTGACGTTGGCGGTCACCATGGCCACCCGCTCGACGTTCTCGCGGCGGATCAGCGACGGTCCCAGGGTGCGGCGCAGGTCGGCCACCGTCTCCAGGCGCACCAGGTCGCCCGCGGGCGTCGACACGGGGAGCGAGGCCAGCCGTTCCGGCCGCGCCCGCAGCTCCTCGGGATACCGCACCACGACCTCCGAGCTCAGCCCCGCTTCGGTGATCTCGCCGACCACGGCGCCCTGGAAGAGCGCCTCCACGGCCCGCGCCAGCTCCGCCGGCGTGAGGCCGTGACGCGCCATCGCGGCGCGGTCGAAGTCGATGACGAGCTGGGGGATCGCCGCCTGCTCCTGGTTCGACAGGTCGACGATTCCGGGGACGGCGGCCAGCACTTCCCGCACGCGGGCGGCCACGCCGCGCAGCACCGCCAGGTCGGGGCCGAAGACCTTGACCGCCAGATTCGTCCGGCTGCCCGAGATCATGTGGTCGATGCGGTGGCTGATCGGCTGCCCGAACGAGACCACGACGCCGGGGATCGTGGCCACGGCGCGGCGCAGGGCGTCGATCAGCTCCTCCTTGCCGCGGCCGTGGTCGAGCGGGCCGAGCACGACCTCGAGCTCCGAGCGGCTCACCGCCTGCACGTGCTCGTCCTTCTCCGCCCGTCCCGTCCGCCGGCTGGTGGAGACCACCTCGGGGAAGGCCAGCAGCGCTTCCTCGACCTGGCGCCCCAGGCGGTCGCTGTCGGCCAGGGGGATCCCCGGCGGGCTGTCCACCGCCACCGTCAACGCGCCTTCGTTGAAGGGCGGGAGGAAGCCGCGGCCGAGGCCCGGCACCACCGCCAGCGCCGCCGCCAACGCCAGGATCGCCGCCAGCGCCACCAGGGCGCGGTGGTCCAGGCACCACGCCAGCGTCGGCCGGTAGGCGGCATGGAGGGCGCGCAGCAACCAGGGCTCGCGGCGCTCGAGGGCCCGCGCGCGCCCGAGCAGCAGGGCGCACAGCGCCGGCGTCACCGTGAGGGCGACCGCCAGCGACGAGGCGAGCGCCGCGGCGAAAGCGAAGCCGAGCGGCCGCAACAGGCGCCCCTCCAGACCGGGCAGGAAGAAGAGCGGGAGGAAGACCAGGAGGATGATCAGGGTGGCGAAGAGGATCGGGCTGACGACCTCGGAGGTGGCCGTGGCCACCACCTCGCGCACGGGCCGGCGTTCGTTCTCCGGCCGCTCGCGCTCTTCTTTCAGGCGGCGGAAGACGTTCTCGACGGCGATGATGGCGTCGTCCACCAGCAGGCCGATGGCGATCGTCAGGCCCCCCAGCGTCATGGTGTTGATGCCGGCGCCGAAGAGCGAGATCACGACGACGCCGGCCACCAGCGACAGCGGGATGGCGAGCGCCGAGATGAGCGTGGTGCGCAGGCTGCCGAGGAAGAGGAAGAGCACCACGACCACCAGCACCGCCCCGTCGCGCAGCGCCGCGGTCACGTTGTGGATGGCCACGGCGATGAAGTCGGCCTGGCGGAAGCTCTCCTTCTCGATCATCACGCCCGCGGGCAGCGCCGCCTGGAGCCGCGCCAGCGCGGTGTCGATCGCCGCCGTCAGCTCCAGGGTGTTGGCGTCCGGCTGCTTTTGCACCGAGAGCACCACGGCGGGCCGCGCGCGGTACGACGCGGTGCCGCGCGCCGGCGCCGCGCCCCAGCTCACCTGCGCGACGTCGCCCACCCGCAGCGGCACGCCGCCGTCCACCCGCACCACGGCCGCGGCCACGTCCTGCGGGCCGCGGGCGCGTCCGAGGCCCCTCACCAGGTACTCCTGGCCGGCCTCGACGTGGAAGCCGGCGGCCGGGCTGCGGCTGGCGCTCGCCACCGCCTCGACGACCTCGCCGAGCGCCACCCGCCGCTCGGCCAGGGCGGCCGGGTACACGGTGACCTGGAGCTCGCGGACGTCGCCGCCGATCGGGATCACCTGCGAGACGCCCGGCAGGGCGAGGAGGTGGCGCCGCACCACGGTCTCGGCGAGCCGCCTCAGCTCGAGGGCCGACACCGTGTCGGAGGTGAGGGCGATGAAGGTGATCTCCCCCATGATCGAGGAGATGGGGCCGAGCTCGGGCCGCTCGGCCTGGGCCGGCAGCTCGACGCGCTGGAGCCGCTCGGTCACCACCTGCCGCGCCTGGTAGACGTCGGTGCCCCAGCGGAACTCCACCCAGGTCACCGAGATGCCGTCGGCTGACACCGAGCGCAGCCGCCGCACTCCGGGAGAGCCGTTGACGGCCGATTCGACGGGAAAGGTCACGAGCAGCTCGACTTCCTCGGGCGCCAGGCCCGTGGCCTCGGTAATGACGGTCACCGTCGGCGCCGAGAGGTCGGGGAAGATGTCGACCGGCAGGCGGACGATCCACAGGCCGCCGAGCGCCATCAGGAGGACGGCCGCGGCCGACACCAGCAGGCCGTGGCGCACCGAGAGGCGGATCAGACGTTCGAGGCGTCCCATGGCGTCCTCAGTGGATGTGGCCTTCGGACGCGCCGCCGGCCATCAGCGAAGCGCGGCGGATCGCCTCGCCGCCCAGGGTGACCAGGCGCTGGCCCGGCACCAGCCCGTCGACCAGCGCCAGCTCGCCCTGGCGGACGGCGACGCGGACGCTCTGGCGCGCAAAGCTCTCGCCGGCGAGCTGCAGGTAGACGATCGTTACGCCGCCGTCGTCGATCAGGGCGGTGGTGGGCACGACGACGCCCTCGACGACGTCGGACAGCAGGAGCCGGGCCTCGAGCACCGTGCCGAGCACGAGGGCGTCGCCGGCCGCGGTCACCTCGAGGAGGACCGCGAGCGTCCCGGTCGCCGGGTCGACCTCGGGGGCCACCGCCACCAGGCGCACGGCGTCGCCCTCCAGGCGCAGGGCCGGACCTTGCGCGAAGGACAGCACCACGCCGTCGACGCCGGCGAGGGCGCGGGCGTCCTCGGGCGCCACGGACACCTCGAGCCACAGCGGCGAGCGGCGCACCAGCCGCGCCAGCGGCGCTCCGGCGTCGACCGCGGCGCCCGGCGACGCGGTCACCGCGGCGATCTCGCCCGCGAACGGCGCCGCCAGCGTCATGGCGCCGGCGCCGCCGCCCTCGCGGGCGGCGCGGGCGGCCTCCAGGTCCTGGACGGCCGCGGCGCTCGTCGCTTCGAGGCTCACGACCCGCGTCCGCGCTTCCTCGAGCTCGCGTCGGCTGGTGGCCTCCAGGGCGAAGAGCTCCTCCAGACGTTGGCGGCGCGCCCGCGCCGCGGCGAGCTCGGCGGCCAGGCTCGCCGCTTCCGCCTGCAGGGCGGGAAGGCTGCGCTCGGCGGCGACCCGCGGCGCGAGCCGGAACAGCGCGGCCCCTTGCTCGACGCGCTGTCCCGGGAAGGGCCACGGCCGAGGCAGCAGGACGGCGTCCACCGGCGCCGTGACCGCGGCCTCGCCGCCGGCGGGGGGACGCACCCGGGCAAGGCCCTCGACCGCTCGGGCGAGCTCTCCGCGCCGCACCCATTCGGTGGCGAAGCCGGTCTTCCACTGCTCCTCCTTGAGGAAGGGCAGCGGCTCGCCGACCTCCGATGCGGCGGGCGGCGCGGGCGCTTCCACGAGACCGCCCGGATCCTCGGGCGTCCCCACCCGCACCATGCCGCCACGGATCTCTTCGCCGCCGGCCGTGGACGCCACTCTGAAGAGGAGCTCGTAGTCTCCCGACACTTCGGGCCGCAGCTCGACGGCGAAGACACCCGGCCGCTCGGGCGCCGCGCTGCGGAAGACGGCGTCGCCTCCGGCGCCGCGAAGGACGATCTCCACCGTTCCCGCGGCGAGGGGCTCGAAACCGTCGAGCACGGTCACGTGGGTGTGGGCGGTCGCGGCGTGTCCCGCCGCCAGGGCGTCGACCTCGGGGAAGACCTCGTAGAGCTCGCCCCACGCCGTCACCGACCAGCTCGCGGCGTGCTCGTCCGCGTGGGCGTGCTCGTCCGGGTCGTGCGAATGCTCTTCCGGGTCGGGCGGCGGCGCGCAGGCCGCGAGCG
>Ga0299906_10001564_pt1 | contig 19657 bp, 10 predicted proteins | sample RVTome_14_FD_200259 | JGI IMG/M metagenome (GOLD analysis project Ga0299906, IMG submission 200259) | Soil microbial communities from uranium-contaminated site in the Upper Colorado River Basin, Wyoming, United States - RVT145D125 (version 2) ...
CGAGGAGCCGCTCGTCGTTCACGCCTGCATTCTATCGGGGCGCCCGGCACAACCGCAGGCCGCGCTCGCCCGTTCCGCGGTCGCGAATCGTCGCGCAGACCGCCCAGGTTGCCCTTTGATTCCGGAACGCAACTGGCGAAGGGGGCGACGTCGCGGCGACGGCGGGCACGCATGCGGGCGGGGCGACGGGGCCGCCTTGCCATTGGACGGGCGCGGCAGCCCCACCCCATTGCCTGCGACGAGGCGACAGTGCGTTGCGGGATACGAAAACCGGCCCCCCCTGCCAACCCCCATCCCGCGTGGGACCTTTCGACCGGCCACGATTCGCGGGCAGTTGCTCACCACTTCGCCAGCACCCAAGTTGGTGGCAGTGGGACACAATGACGACCCGGATCGGCCGTTCGGCTGTGACGTAGCAGGCGACGATCCCGGAACTCGGTCGCGCCGTTCGGCGTATCCCCAATGGAGCGCCTCAAACGTCTGGTATTCTGACGACATGCTTCCACGGAACCGAACAGCTCGTCCGCGAGAACATTTTGCTCAAATGTCACCGGATTCGGTGGACGCCGGGGATCGATCGGCCATGTCTCCTGTGTTGACAACGGAGCGCGACGATGTGGAGACCGCCCGGGCGGGCGGCACGCGGGGGGCCGAGGCGTGCGCCCGGCTCTTCGATCGTCACGCGCCGCTGGTCCTGGCTCTCTGCCGCGGGCGCTTCCCGGCGGGCTCGGGTGAGCCCGATGACGCCCTTCAGGAGACCTTCATCCGCGCCTTCGCCATGCTCGACCGTCTGGACCAACCTGAAGGCATCCGGGGGTGGCTGCTGGCCATCGCCGGGCGCATCTGCGCCGAGCGCGACCGGGCGCGGCGGCGACGGTCCATGCACGAGCACGCCGCGGGCGGCCATGGCATCTCGCCCAACGGCCGGCACGACCCTCGGATGGCGATGTCCCCCGACTGCAGGGAGCAGCACGCCCGTCTGGATCGCGCCCTGCAACGGCTGCCCGAGCCGCTGCGCCTGGCTCTGCACCTTCATTACCACGACATCGACCCCGACGCCGCCGCCCGGACGCTCGGCCTGTCGCGCAGCGCGTATTACAAGCGCCTGGCCCAGGCCCGCGACCGGCTGGCGGCATTGCTCATGGGAGCCGCACTGACATGACCGAACGCCCGAGCAATCCGAGCCGTGATCTACCGGGATTTGATCCGGATGATCTCGACGCCCTGCTGAGTCAGTGGCACGAAGACAACGCGCGCCGGGCGCAGGCCTCGCGCGGGCCGGTGCTTCAAGCGATCGCGCCTGTGAGCGCCATCGCGCCGAAACCCGGACCTTCACCGAGCGTCAGGTCCGGCGTGAAGATTGCTCAACGCCCATCCATCCCGCACCGCTTCGGGAGAATCATCATGCATCCGCAGTTCCGCTTCGCCGCGTCGCTGGCCTTCATCGCCGTGCTCGTGTGCTTCCTCCTGCCCGCCGCGCACAACACCGCCCGGGCGGATGACGGCATCATCCTCGCCCCCGCCGGCGGCCTGCTGGAGGCCCGCGATGAGCGCGGCGACCTGATCGGCCCCTGCCCGCTCACGCACACCGACGTCAGCGTCGAGATCGCCGGGCCCTTCACCCGCGTCAACCTGCGGCAGGTCTATCACAACCGCTACGACGCGAAGATCGAAGCCGTCTACACCTTCCCCATGAGCCACCGCGCCGCCGTTGATCGCATGCGCATGATCGTGGGCGACCGCGTCGTCGAGGGCGAGGTCAAGGAGCGCGAGCAGGCGCGGATCATCTACGAATCCGCCCGCGCCTCCGGTTACGTGGCCAGTCTCCTGGAGCAGGAGCGGCCCAACATCTTCACCCAGTCCATCGCCAACATCGAGCCCGATGCCGAGGTCATTGTCGAGATCAGCTACCTGGAGACGATCGAGCCGGTCAACGGCCTCTATCAGTTCGCGTTCCCCATGGTCGTCGCGCCGCGCTACATCCCCGGTGGCACAGCCCCGCCCGCCGCAATCCTGCCCGAACACCTGGAGCTGCGCCGCGGCGTGGTCCTCCTCGCCCCGGCCGCCCCCGGCAGCGTCAAGATCACCGCCACTCCGGATGCCCAGGTCGCCGGCGCCCTCGATGAGCGCCAACTCGGCGCCCTCCTGCACAGCGCCTGGCCCATCCGCCCCCTCGCCGAGATCGACGCCGCGAAGCTCTGGCACGGCTTCGAGGTCCGCTACGAGGACGGCGTGCTGGAGCGCGGCATGCTCTTCACCGATGGCACAGGCATCATCGCCGACCGCTGGTTCAGCGTCGATGCCGCGCCCGGCCGCACCGATCAACTCGGCTTCCAGGGCAACTCCGATGAGGTCCCCGATGCCGCGCGCATCACGCCCATGCCCGTCAAGCCGCCCACCCGCACCGGCCACGACATCGCCGTCGCCGTCACCATCGACACCGGCGGGCCGGGCATTCTCGACCTGACCTCCGAGCTTCACGAGATCACCACCCGACGCGGCGACCTGCGCAGCGATGGCGCGCCCCGCCATGTCGAGCTGGCCCTGAAGCACGAGCGTGACATCCCCAACCGCGACTTCGTCCTCTCCTGGCGTCTCACGAACGATGCCATCGAGGAGTCGATCCTCACGCACGCCGCGCCCGAGCGCGGCGGCTTCCTGACGCTCATGCTCCAGCCCCCCGCCCGTGTTGCCCCGGACGCCATCCCGCCCCGCGAGCTGGTGTTCGTGCTCGACACCTCCGGGTCGATGAGCGGCTACCCCATCGAGAAGTCCAAGCAGGTGATGGAGCGGGCCCTGGAGGCGATGCAGGACCGCGACACGTTCAACGTCATCACCTTCGCCGGCCAGACCAGCATTCTGTGGGATGAGCCGCGCCCCGCGACGGCGGCCAACCGCGATGCGGCGTGGAAGTTCATCAACGGTCTGCGGGGCGGCGGCGGCACGGAGATGATGTCCGCCATCAATGCCGCGCTCGTGCAGAAGGATGAGGGCGATGCCCGGGCCATGCGCCTGGTGGTGTTCCTCACCGATGGCCAGGTCGGCAACGACATTGCGATCATCGATGCGGTGAACAAGAACGCCGCCACCACGCGCGTGTTCAGCTTCGGCATCGGCAACTCCGTCAACCGCTACCTGCTGGAGTCCATGGCCAGGGCCGGGCGCGGCGAGACGGAGTTCGTCCTGCTGGAGACGAACGCCGATGAGACGGTCGAGCGATTCGCCCGCCGCATCTCCACGCCCGTGCTCACGGACATCGAGGTCGAGTTCGGCGATGGACTGGCCGTGCATGATGTGCTGCCCGAGGGGCGGATTCCCGATCTGTTCGATCAGCGGCCGCTCGTGCTGCACGCCCGATACGACAAGCCCGGCCGGGAGTTCGTCACCATCCGCGGGCGCACGGGCCGCGGGCCGTATGAGCGGCGCATCGAGCTCGACCTGCCGGCGCAGCGCGAAAAGCACTCGTCGATCCGCACCCTGTGGGCGCGGCAGAAGGTCGAGTCGATCATGAACCGCGACCTCGCCGCCGCGCAGTCCGGCCAGTTCCCGGATGCCCTGCGGGCCGAGATCGTGGCCCTGGGCGAGGAGCACCAGATCCTCACCCAGTACACGAGTTTCGTGGCGGTGGAGAAGTCGCGGGTCACCATCGGCGGCGAGCCGATGCTCGTGTCCGTGCCCATCGAGCTGCCGGACGGCACGCGGTGGGAGGGCTTCTTCGGCGAGCAGCACCGCGAGATGGCCGGGCAGGTCCTGTTCTGCCTCCAGGAGCGCTTCGACGGCGCGGAGCTCGGACGGCTGGTGGGCGAGCTGAAGCTCGATGAGCTGGAGCCGCTGGTGGGGTTTGGTCTGGCGGTGCGGGCGGAGGAGGCGGCGCGGACGTTTGAAGTCGCGTTGTCCACGCCGACGTATACCGCTGAGCCGACGGCGCAACGACGGGGTGAACAGGCCCTGGTTGAGGCCCGCGAGCATGCCGCCGCCGGGCGCTGGAGCCAGGCCGCGGATGCCTATAGCACCGCACTGCGATTCCTGCCCGACAGCGAGGAGGCGCGGCTGGGACTTCAAGAATCGCGGACCATGCTCAATCAGGGCGGCAATGTCGAGTCGCTTCAGCAGGAGCGTCAGGTGCAGCGCCCGCGCGCCATCGCGGAGTATGAGGATTCGATGCGCCGGGCGGAGGAGTTCCTGGGCCGCAACGACTTCGACAACGCCCAGCGCGAGGCGCTGACGGCACAGGTGCGTTTGCAGGGCCGCCGGTCGTATCTCACAGAGCAGGAATACGCGGCCATGACGGCGCGGGCCGAGCAGAAGCTGGACCAGATCAACAGTGCTCGCGAGGACTTTGATCGGCTGCGGCAGTCGTCGGTACGCGTAGCGTCCGACGGCGAGCAGGAGGTCCGACAGACCGCCGAGGTCGCGCGACGGGAGCAGGCGATCAACGACAACTTCCGCCGCGTCGTCGAGCTCCAGCAGCAGTTAAAGTACACCGAGGCGCTCCAGGTCGTGGATGAGATCCTGTTCCTCGATGAGGAGAACAAGGCGGCCCTGGCCTTTCGCGAGGTTCTCACGGCGAGTCAGTACTATCGGGAGTTTGCCGAGGTGAGGCATCCAAACGATTCGGCGTATGCGCAGATGAACGCCGATCAGATTATCCCGTGGGGGAATCTGTTCGGATTGCCGGGGCGATTCGACAATGCGCCGCAACTAGATCTGGGCGGCGCGTTGGATCAGGGCGCGAGCAAGTCCTCCCCCGATTCGCAAATCTTCGCCTTCACAGCGGAATTGCCTTTCTCCCGTGCAGGCACTGAGCGGGTGCAGGGCTTTTCGCCAATCGCGGTCAATCAAAGCGACATGCACTTTGTCAGGGAGCTGGCCGAATTGTCCGGCTTTGGCGCAATCCGACCGGCGTATTCGCGCCCGGCCACAGCCTCGCTTGAGCAGTACTTCGATGCCGACGGTCGCCTCCGCCAGCCAGGCGCGATTGTCAAAGGCGCGGAATTGGGTCGCAATGACCAGGCGGGACGCGATCTTCAATTCCCCTGGCAGCGGGCGCGCGAGTCTGCCGCTGGCGAGTCACAGGCCTGCGCGGGCGGCGGCGGCGGCCGCGCGTTGCGCGTCCAGGGCAGTGGTCTTTCCAGTACCGGGTTGACCCCGACCGCGAGTGGCGGTGGCGACTCCAATGGCTGGCTGTCTTCAACCGCCACCGACAGTGGTGGTGGCGGGGGCGGTGGAGGAGGCGGAGGCGGAGGCGGCGGCATCTTCGGCGATCCCGAGGATGAGCCAAGCCGCGCCCGCCGCTCGATCAGCGCGCTCATGGAGTACCCCGAGGACTGGCCGGATCTGAGTATCCGCCGCAGCCAGGCGACTGGGTTGCAGAACGCAGCGTCCGACGCGGCGGTCCATCGGCGGCTCACCGATGTCACCGTGCCGGTGAACTTCAGCAACAACTCGTTCGAGCAGGCGCTGACCTATCTCCAGAACGTCACCGGCGTGCCGATGTACGTGGATTGGCCGGCCCTGGAGCACATCGGCATCAGCCGTGATGACAAGATCACGCTTCAGATGACCGAAGTCAGCGCCGGGACCGTGCTGGAACGCGTTCTGGGAGAAGTCGGCGACGACACCGACCGGCCCCGGTTCGCCGTCCAGAACGGCATCGTCTTCATTTCCAGCGACGAGGCGATCCTGCGTCGCATCCAGATCGTCGTCTATGACATCCGCGACCTTCTGTTCCAGGTCACCAACTTCGACAGCACCCCGAAGGGCGACCTCGCCTTCACCTTCAAAAAGGGCGCCAACGTTGGCGACGCCGATCACGACGACAAGGCACATCGGCCGAGCCGAGCCGAGTTCGTTGAGCAAATCGTCAGACTGATTCAGGAGTCCGTCAATCCGAATGGTTGGCGCGAGAACGGCGGCGACACGGGCTCGATCTTCGAGTTCGCCGGCCTCCTTGTCATCGTGAACACGAAGGACGCGCACGAGCAGATCGGAAAGGTCCTGGCCACCGTGCGCGAAACATGCGGCCTGCCGCGCACAACCGCCCCGCCCCCCGCGCCCGATCCTGCCAAGGTCGCGCTGCTGCGCGATCTCGATCGCGCCATTCGCATCGTCGATGAGCGGTTGTGGGCGGATGTCCTGCCGCGCGTGGCGGCGGTGATGGCGGCGGATGCAGCCATGGAGGCATCGGCCGCGGTCGAAGCGCGGCGGGTTTCCCTGCTCGTGCGCGACCTCGATGAGCCCGCCCTTGCCGCGCTGCGCAGCGCGGGGCTGACCATTGATGCGACCAATGCGACATTGGGACCGATTGTGGTCGGCCGCGCCGAACCTGCGGCCTTGGCGGCACTCGCCCGCCTCGACATTGTGCGCCACATCGAGCCCGCGGACTTGAAGCCCGATCATTGAAGCGATTGCCGCAGCGGCAACGTGTGATGCGCCGATGCAGATGCGCTCTTGAGCGAGAGCGCAATAGCAGAGAAGAAGGCGGGTTACGCCGGCGGTTGCGGGGGCCAGGAAAAGACCCGTCGGCGGAAGGCCGCGCAAGCGCCCCGCACGCCCGCCACGTTCCGCCGTGGGCCGCCATGGCCGTCCTCGGCGGGAGTTGGGGCAAGTGGGCGATACTGGACTTGAACCAGTGACCTCACGGGTGTGATCCGTGCGCTCTAGCCAACTGAGCTAATCGCCCGCTCGGGACGGCGACATGATAGCCGGTCACGCCGCATCTGACACACGCCCGCATCGACCCCCACCATCATCATCGTCCGCCCAGTCCGGCGTCCGCCGGCCACTCGCCTCGGCCGCCTCGTGCGCCATTCCGTCGGTCCGGTCGAAACCGGCACGCGAACGCCCCATACCATCTCCTGAACGCCCCGCCGACATATCGTCAATCGCTTCGGGGAACCAGGTTCATCCATGCACACCACATCGCCCGCGTCGCATCTGAGCCGCTCGTTTCGACGCTTCCAGTCCTCTTCGATGACATCGATCGCGCTGGTGGTCTCCAGCGCGGCAGTCCTGGCCGCCTCGGCGCCGGCGCAGGACCCTGCCGCACGCCGGCCCTCCCCGATCAGGGCGTGGACCGACGGTCTTCAGCCGGCCCGTGCCGCGATGCCTGACGACCCGGCCGTGGTGCGGCAACGCTTCATCGATCCCCGCATCGCCGACCTGGCCGGCGCCAGTGTCGATTCATTTCTGCGCATGGAGCTTTTCGATGACCGAGTGGTCGACGGGCTGATTCAGCGGCGCATCGATCGCCGCGCAGACCGATTCACGCTGGCCGGGGCCATCGGACCGGGCGGCATCGGAGGCGACTTCACCCTCGCGGTCAATGGCGATGTGCTGGCGGCGTCGATCCGGATCGCCGGTGGTGAGACGTACCGCGTTCGCCGCACGGCCGATGGCGGCCACGCCGTGCAGGCGGTCGATGCCGCGCGGCTGTCCGCGTGCGAAGTCGGGCCGATCGATCCGGGGCTTCTGGGCGCTGCGCCCGCGTACTCGAAGCGCGCTGGCGGTGGCTGCGGCGACGGGTCGGTCATCGACCTGCTGGTGGTGTTCACGCCTGCCGCGCGCGATGAGGTGGGCGGCATCGCGGCCATGGAGGCTGAGATCGACATCATGGTCGAGGATGCCAACATCGGCTGCCTCAACAGCGGGATCGCCACCCAGCTCAACCTCGTCCACACGCGACTGTTCGATATCAGCGAGGCGAGTCTGACGCTCGGCCAGCTCACCGACCCGGAGGATGGCATTCTCGACGGCGTCCACCGGCTTCGCGATGCCTACGGCGCCGACCAGGTCGCCCTGATCCGCTCCGGCGGCGGCGGCGTGGCCAACGGCCTGTACAACCTCGACCCCAACAGCGGTATGGACGCCCTGGCCTTCAACATCACCGGCGTCGCGGGCACGGTGGCCTACGTGCTCGCTCACGAGGTCGGGCACAACCTCGGCTGCTGCCACGCCTTCGGCGATGGCGGCGGCTGCCCGGGCGAGGGCGGACTGCTCTTTCCCTTCTCCAATGGCCATCGGTACAACGGCCTCTCCGGCACACTCTGGCGCACCATCATGGCGTATCCGCCGGGCGAGCGATTGCGCCACTTCTCCAATCCGGACATCCTGATCGACGGCGCCCCCACCGGCCTCGCGCCCGATGTGCGCGAGCGCGGCGCTGACAACGCCCAGACCATCAACGCCTCGGCCCTGTTCGTCTCCAACCACCGCTGCAACGACGGCGTCTGCGAAGGCCTGGACCTGCCCAGCACCGGCGGCGACTGCGATGACAACGGCGTGCCGGATGCGTGCGAGATCGCCCTCGGCCAGGGCATGGACTGCGATGAGAACGGCGTGGTGGATGCGTGCCAGATCTTCGATGGCAGCGCGACCGATGTCGATGGCGACGGCGTGCTCGACCAGTGCGCCGACTGCAACGGCAACGGCCTGGCGGATGTCAACGATGTGCTGAATGGCGGCATTGCCGACTGCAACCTGAATTACATCCCCGACTCGTGCGAGACCGATTGCGATGGCAACGGCGCGCCGGACCAGTGCGATCTCCTGTTCCGGGCCGATTCGCCCATGATGTCGCCGTTCGGTACGGGGCTGCCGGGCCAGCACATCGCCCCCGCCGTGCCGGTCGCCTCCGATGATGTCCTCTTCGAGATCGAGGCGGTGGCGGACCTGGGCGCCGCGGACCAGACCATCGCGCTGCTCCTGAACGGCGTGGTCATCCATACGTTCTTCGACACGACCGGCGCATCGTGCAGCGCCCTGCCGGTGCGGGACCGCTTCACCTATCCCAGGGCGTTCTTCAACATCCTCGCGAGCAACGACCCGCAGCGCGATGTGACGCTTGAGCTCATCGCCTCCGCGACGGTCAATCCGGCCGCGTGCGTCGGTGAGACATATGCCCTGGTGCGCATGCGCGTGCCCACCGACCCGCCCCAGTCCGATGCCGATTCCAACGGCGTGATCGACCCCTGCCAGGCGCGCGGCGACACGAACGGCGATGGCGTGGTCAACGTGACCGACCTTCTGGCGATCCTGGCTTCGTGGGGCCCTTGCAACGCCTGCCCCGCCGACACAGACGGCAGCGGGGATGTGACGGTGACGGATTTGCTGGCGCTGCTGGGCAACTGGGGGTGAACGCGCGCCGCTCGCGGCGCGGGCGGGCGGGTGCCTCTACTGCGGGCGCGGCGTGATGCGCGGGGTGTCCTGGCACGTCACCGTCTGCTCCGGACCGCGGCGCTGCTGGCCCGCGGGCGGAATCGCGATGTCGAGATTGATCCAGTCGTTGTAGTCCTGGAGCACATCGCAGGTGAAGTCGTAGCACTCGGCGGGCTGAGCGCCGCAACTGCTCGTGACGCCCGCCTCACAGTTGATGTTGCGGATGACGAACCCGCGCGTGTCGATGACGCCGTTGCCGTCCCAGTCGATGGAAACGCCGCCGCAGATTCCGAAATACTCGCTCAGCCCCACTTCATCAAGCGTGCCGTTCGTGCCGTGCGACAGGTCGATGTAGCCGTCGCCATATCCGTTGCAGTTGGCGTCGATGCCGGCGAACTGGTAGCGGTAGTTCATGACGGAGTTGTAATTCGGCTTGAAGTTCCGGTCCTCGAATCCGCCGTGACGCAGGCCGAGATTGTGCCCCAGTTCGTGGAGAAACGTCTTGGTAACGTTGCTGTGGCTCAGGAACGACTGAAGCGAGACAATGAAATCGTCGCCGTTGATTTCGGCGAAGCCCGAGCTGTTGTTCGTGGATGAGTTGTAGCGGTGACAGAAGATGGCGTAATGGAAGTAGCCGGCGCGGGCGGAATCGAAATGCACCGCCTTGTACGCGTCGAACTCCGACGGGAACACGACGACCGTGTCGCCGCCGATCAGATTGCCGCCGGTGAACTGCCCCCCCTGCCCGTAGTCCACGATGAAATCGACGCCGTCGGCCCCGCAGAGGTTGGGCGCCGCCGCCTGGTCGAAGAGGTCCACCAGCGTCGCGACCACCTCCGCGGTCGGCTGATGGCTGTGGCTGAAGTCGATGCTGTCGTTCATCCAGTCCACCTCGACGAAAATCGTGGACCGGAGCGGGTTGGCCCCGATCGCCGGCAGATTCAGGCCTCCCGTCGTCGGCATCATCTCGTCGCCATCGCTGATGCCGTCGCCGTCCGTGTCGCCGTCGAAGGGATTGGTGCCCACAAACAGCCCCGCCGGCGCTGAGCAGTCGGCCAGTTCGAAGGCATCCGGCAGCCGGTCGCCGTCCGTGTCCTGGCAGGTTCCACCGCCCGCCCAGGACAATCCGCCCATTTCCGCGCACGTGATTTCTGTCGTGACCTGGCAGCCGCCGTCGGCGAGCACGCACGCCCCATCCGTGGGAATGGGGCAGGGGCCCCAGTTCGAGAGCATCGAGAGCAGATCGGTCACGTTGACATTGCAGTCCCGGTTGATGTCGGACTGGCAGTCGGGCCCGTTGACGGCGTCGACCGTGCACGGCTCCGGACACTGGCCCCATTGCGCCAGCAGTTCGAGCAGGTCGGTGACGGTGACGTCATCACTCAGGTCCAGGTCGCCCGGGCACACCGGCGGCAGAGGCGGCGGCGCGAAGCTCTTCAGGCGCACCGAGTTGGGCCCGTACACGACGTCAAAGGTTCCGCCGCCGGGCGTTGCCGAACATGCCGGTTCGCGAAGTGCCGGTGAGGAATACGAACTCATTGACGGGCAATGGAACGAACCCGCCCACCAGTTCCACTTCGAGCGTGCCGGCAAGTTGCAGCGGCCCGCCGGCCTCGACCAGGTCGAAGCTCGTGCCGGCGAAGACGCCGCCGATCTCGATGTGCAGCGTTCCGCCCGCCCCCTGGGTGTACCCTCCCTCGATCGTCGTCGTCCCGAAGGACTGGCCCGGGGCAAGCGTGCCGCCGGCATTAACCAGCCCGCCGCCGTCGAACAGGTCGAGGTGAAGCACGCCGCCCATCATCTCGAACGTCGCGGTTCCGCCGACATCCGGCTGGTAAGAGACCTCGCCGATGCTCGCCTCGCCGCCCGTCTGCCTGAACAGGACATCACCCTGGCCGCCGAATGACATCGTCGTCGCACTGAACTGGCCGCCCGCGATGAGCAGACTGCCATCCCCGCCCGGCTGAGAGTACATGCCGATGCTGTTGTCGATGGTGACGACTCCGCCGGTCTGCTCGAAGACGCCCACGCCGTTGACGCCCAGTCCCAGGTTCACCGTATTCAGCGTGCCGGACTGCATCTGGTAGGTGCCCAGCGAGCCGGAATTCCCGCCGATGATCACGCCGTTTGCCGCCGTCACATCGCCGTCTTGGTGGATGAAGAGGCCGGTGCCGCCGTTGGCGCCCGCACCCACGTCGACACGATTGCACTGGACCGTGCCGCCGCCGCTCAACGTGTATGTGCCGTCCGACCCCGCGGCAAAGCCGACCACGAGCAGATTGACCGGGTTCACGAGCGATCCGTTCTGAACGAACTCGCCGGTCCCGCTCAGGCCGACGTGAAGCGTCTCCGTGACCAACGTCGCCGGGGCTGTCAGTTCGTAGACGCCCGACGAGCCGACTCCCCAGCCGATGTCAATGCGACCGCTACAGCAGCCGTCGAGCACATTGACCGCACCGCCCGTGTGCATGAAGGTTCCGGCGCCGTTGACGCCGATCTGGAGGTGGCCGGATGCGTTCAGATTGCCCCCGCTCATGGCGATGCTGCCCATGCCGTTCTGGCCCACGTTCATGGTCTCCACGTCGACCTGGGCGCTGCCGGCGATGTCGTAGTGGCCGGTTGAAACGTCGAACTGTGCGATCGTGATGCCGTTCACCGACGAGAGCGTCCCCCCGTCGTGCATCAGCGTGCCATCGTTGTTGTACCCGATGAAGATGTTGCGCCCGACCGCGCTTCCTGAACCGATGTGGGCGGTTCCACCGTTGTCAATGATCGGATCGAGCGTGTTGGACGGCACGCCCGCGCTCCAGTTCGCCGCGTCGTACCAGTCGCCGGTGCTCGCCGGTTCGTGCTGCCAGAACGTGTCGCTGCCCGACTTCGTGGGCAGCACAGCCGCCATGAGCGCACACAGGCCAATGACCCCGCATGCCCGGGACAATGGTCTTCGCATCGCAACCTCCCCGCAACCACAGGCCGAAATCAGGTTCAATGTGGACCCTGGGAACCCTTCAGACGATGAATTGTCAGAATAACAGCGGGGACAGCCGTTTCCCAGCCCCGGGGAACTGCACTTTCTTTTTTTTGAAGCCGACTCGCCCGCCACCTTACCCGAAAAACCCCCCCGTCCGCTCCTCTCCCTTCAGCGCTTTCTCCACCGCATCCGCAAGCGCGGCGGCGTCGTTGTCGCGGCGCTCATCGGACCAGTCCGTCGCCGCGCCCGCGCTGGTCAGACGCGACCACTTGGGGTGCAGCCGGGCCCGCGACAGGGCGTCCGGCAGCTTCACCCGGTCCTTGCCCTTCTGCTGGTCGGCGGGGGCGGCGATCTTTTCCTGCGCGGCGTGGCCGCGCGTGAGCAAGGCCCGAACCAGCAGGACCTGCCGCGTCGCAAGGTGCCGCAGCGTCGCATCGCCGACGCGGAGTTCGCTGAAGCCCCGCGCCCGATCGATGAGTCGCCTGCCGTGGCTCTGGGCGGCCGAGGCGAGCGCCCCCAGTGCCGCCCCCGTCGCCGCCGCCGCGCCCAGCGTCAGTCCGTGGAACATCGCATCGACGGCAAGCCCCGCCATCGCCCCCGCCGCCGCCGCGCCCGTCGTGCGCACGCCGAACGCCTTGAGGGCCTCGGGGCTGAAGAGGTCGAGCCCCCACGCCCCATCCTCGATGGGCATCTCGCGGGCCAGGTAATCATCGCCGCGGAACCGGAACAGCTCCAGCAGGTCATCCACGCACTCCTGCTCGCGCCGGCGCACCGTCTCCTTCAGGCGCTCCATCGACTGGCGCGCCGCCGCCTCATCCTTCAGCGGCGCGGTCTCGACGAGGGCCGCCACATCGATGAGCACATCGGCGATGAGGTCCGCCGCCGAGCGAACGAGCTGCGCCCGCTGCTTCACCCGGTCGGCGATCAGGGCGTCCAGCGCATCGGCGAACGCATCGAGCAGCGTGCGCATCTTCTCGAAGAGCCGCCGCTCGCCCGCCTCATCGAGCACCACGGTGTCGAACTCGGCCACCGCGTGCATGCCCGCGCGGGCCAGGTGCTCGCGCCACTCGCCGGTGCGGGCCTCGGCGTTGGCGATGAAGTTGAGCACCGGCACCACCGGCTTGGCGATCATGCCCAGAATCGCCAGCTCATCGCGGTGCTTGCCCAGCACGCGGTCGCGGGCGTCGATGACGTACAGGGCGGCATCGCACTCCAGCAACTGCCGCAGCGCCTTCGCCTCCTGGTTGAAGCGCGTGCGCGCGGCATCGGTCTCCAGGAAATCGCGAATGACCGCGATGCCATCGCGCCGCTGGGTTCCGAGCAATGCATCGAGGTACTCCAGCAGGCCGATGGAGTCTTCCAGCCCGGGGGTGTCGTAGAGCTCCATCGCCGGCTCGCCATCGACCAGCAGCATCGCCCCCTCCACGTACCGCGTCGTGGCGGGATGGATCGACACCTCGCCGAACTGCGTGTCGCGCAGGAGCGTGCGCAGAAGCGAGGTCTTGCCGACGTTGGTGTGACCGACGACGGCGACCCTGGGCACGCGGCGGCTCACGGGGCGGACTCCTTCGCCAGGGCCATGTCGAACCGGTGCCGCAGCTCATCGAGCCAGGCGCGGGCGGCGCCGACGTCGGCCATGACCGGCGGCTTGGGGCCGATGGCGCGATCGAGCACGCGAGTGATTGTGGTCTCGTCGCGGCCCTGCAGTTCCAGGAGCATGACGAACAGCGCTGCGGCGGCGACGGCCTCGGCCAGGTCGCCGGCCCGGGCCTTCGAATCGTCCTTGCCTGCCGCCGATCCGCCGCGCCTGGCGCGCAGGGCCGTGGCGACCGCCGCGCCGAGACCCGCCCACATTGGCAGGGCGGTGATCGCCGCGGGCGAAAGCATGGTGGTCGCGGCGACGCAGGCCATGACGCCGCTGAGCGCGCCGGCCGCGATCCATTTCGGATCCAGGCGCAGGCGCTCGGGCAGCAGATCGAGCACGCGGTCCATGCCGCCGGCGAGCTGCTTCGGCAGGTCGCCGGACACGTCCATGCTGAGTCGCAGGCGCGACAGCATCGAGGTGGCATCGTCGCCGTAGGTCTTGGCGATCGCCCGGTGCAGTTCGGCCTGCCTGACGGCATCGGGCGGCCCGCCCCAGCGCGTCGCATGGCCGGCGATGATGTCGAACGCCGCCTCCAGGTGCCGCGCCGGCGCGGCGTGCTCATCGCCGGCGTCGGCGTCCAGGAATCCCGCCAGCACGGTCTTGCTCGTCGTCGTCAGGTGCTCCAGGTCGAGCTCGAGCACATTCGCATCCTCCAGCCCGACGCGCCGGGCCAGCGACTGCCAGTCGTTGATGCGGGCCTCGACGCGCGCGGCCGCCTCGCGCTGCCGCAGTCTCTCGCCGTCTGAAAGCAGCAGCCGGACCTCGCGTCCGGATGCGCGGCGGACGGTCTCCAGGAACGCCTGCACGCCGCGGTCCGGCGTTGACGCCAGCGAGGCCACGACCAGGACGCGACCGTGCGGCTCGATTTCCAGTCGCGAAAGGATGTGCTGGCGATCCTCGCGCGTCTCCACGTTCCCCATGTTCAGCCATTGCACGCCCCGCACATAGGGCGGCCACACGCCGGGGAGTTCCATCTCCAGGGCCAGCACCGCCCACGGCCCGATCGCCCGGTTCCGGCTCGAATCGCGCCACTCGGCCGCATGCTCATCGCGCAGCTCTTCGTCGCCGTCGATGACGCCGATCGTGCGCGTGGTGGGCATGAGGCGGTTGCGCAGGCGGGCGTAGCCGGGCAGCGATGTGTCCAGCCGGAAGCGTCTCATCGCCCTGCCGCGCATGACCAGGCACAGAAAGAGCAGCACCAGGCGCGGCACGATGCCGTAGGTCACGATCGAGCCGACCAGCAGCCCGGACCACGCCACGCTCCACTCGAAGCCGACATCGTTGGCGCCGGTCCACTGGCTGGCGCGGATGGCGGCCTCATCGGGCCCGACGAACCCCAGTGCCCGCGGCGCCGCGGCAATCGCCCCCGTGAGCGTCACATACGCCTCGTCGGAAAGGATTGTGGTCTCCCATGCGAAGCGAAACTGCCGCGCGCTGAGCATCAGCAGCAGCATGCCGAGGCAGGCGATGAGAAAGGACATCCAGATGCCGTGGCTGATCGCACTGAGCGTCCAGCGGCCGATCGGGCCGCGGGCGAAGACGGCTGCCGCGGCCTGGGCCGCCGCGATACCGGTTGGTCCCTTGTGCAGCCACTTGCCGACCCTGCGGCCGAGCGCGAAGATGACTCCACCGAGCGATCCCGTGGACAGGGCCGCCGGGCGGATGAGCATGAGGATGAACCAGAGCGCCAGGGCCAGACACTGCACGCCGAGCGCGCCGATCAGGGCCCAGTAGATGTTGACGGGCTCGCCCGCGGGGGCCCCGAGGACGGCCCGCGCCGTCGCCGCGCCCGCGATTCCGGCCATGACGGACATGCCGACCATGACGGCGGCGGCGGCAAGACGCACCTGCTGCAATGCCTGGCGCAGTTTCTGCGCATCGCGATGGCTCATCGCCCGCAGCAGGATCCGCTTCTCGAAATCGCCGGTGATCCGCCGCGGCAAGGCATCCAGCGCCGGGTCGCGCGGCACCGTTCCCGCCTCCTCCTGAATGCGGATCGCCTCGGCGAGCAGTCGATCGTCGAGGCCCACCCGAATGACCTTCGGTCGGACCGGCATGGGCGTCACCTCGGCGCTCATGGAAGCATCGTACATCAGCAGACTCTTTCGGCCCCCGGCCGCCCGTATATCGTCAGCGTCCGCTGCTTCGGCGTGAATGCGGCATGACCGGCCAACTCGGGAACCTGTCTTTCCACCCCGTCGTCCGGAAATCCCACCCCCGGAATTCCACCCCCAGAGGTTTACGCCGTGCGGTTCTCGGACTCGCCCGACCCGACCGCGGCCTTTTCGCCCTCGTGCTCCGGTCCCACCTTGGCCTTTTTGTCCTCGATCCGCGCCGGCGGCGGCTCGTCGATGCGCTTGCGGGTCTTGGGCGCCTCCGACTCGTCGTCGATGTCATCCTCGATGCCCTTGATGCCCTTCTTGAATTCCACGATGCTCCGGCCGATGTTCCGCCCGACATCCGGCAGACGCCGCCCGAACACCAGCAGCCCCAGCACGAGCAGCACGATCCATTCCGTGCCGCCGGGCCAGCCGAAGGCGAGGTTCAGGATCTCGGGCATGAGCGGGTCAGTCATTCGAGTCGTCCTTCCGGCACCCGGGGGCGGGGGCGGGGGCGGGCCGCTGGCGCACCGTCGCGAGGCGGCCGGGCCGGCATCGTCCGGCGCGGTGCAGTCGGATGCGGCGGGGTCGCCGGCCATTCTATCGTCTCGGGCCCCGCGAGGCATCTCTTCGGCGCGGCGATCGGCTGCGACGACCGGATTCCGGCCGGTTATCGGGCATCGGGGCCCGCATTGCCGATGTGAATTGCGTCAATAAGTGGAAGCCCCGGCCAACGGAGGATAGGTTCGCCGCCATGAATCCCTCGCACCGGATCGGTCTCATCTCGTCATTGCTCTCACTCGCGCTGCTGCCCGGTTGCGGGCCGAAGACTGCCGCCATCGATCCGGCGCCGGCCGGTCCGGACTACTCGCGCCAGCTCGCCCCCGGAAGCTCGGCCCTGCGCCTGGTGCTCGACCCGGCCCGGGTGCCCGTGGCCCAGGCGTGGCGGAACGGCGATGCCTTTCTGTATGACGCCCTCGATGAGAGTCTGATCTGGTTCGCCGCGCCCTCCAGCCGCCAGTTCTACCCGATCGAAGGCATCACGCACGAGCAGGCCCGGGCCTCGCTGGTCGCGTTCCAGGAACTGCTGGACAACTCGCTCAGCGAAGAGGACTTCATCACGGAGTTCCACCAGCTCTTCGACATCTACGAGTCGGTCGGCTACGACGGGCGCGGCACGGTCCTTTTCACCGGCTACTACGCCGGCGAGTTCCCAGCCAGTCTGGAGGAGACCGGGCGATTCCGCTACCCGCTCTATCAGCGCCCGGCGGACCTGGCGACCGACCCCACGACGGGGCATCCCCTCGGCCGGCGGACCGCCGACGGCAGTGTCGTGCCCTACTACACCCGCCGCGAAATCGAGAGCTCGAACATGTTCGCCGGCAGCGAGCTGGTGTGGCTGGAGGACCCGCTCTCGGTCTACATCATCCACATCAACGGCTCGGCCAAACTGCGCCTGCCCGACGGCTCGCTCATGTTCGTCGGCTACGGCGGCAAGACCGACCGGCCGTACGGCAGCTTGGGCAAGGCGATCATCGACGCGGGCCTGCTCACGCGCGACAAGATGAGCCTGGCCGGCATCAAGAAGCTCTATCAGCGGCAGCCGGAGCGCATCGCCGAACTGATCTACACGAACGAGAACTACGTCTTCTTCACCGAGTACGAGGGCGACAAGTGGCCGTCGGGCTCGCTGGGCGTGAAGGTGACGCAGGAGACCTCGCTCGCCACCGACAAGCAGATCTACCCGCGCGGCGGGCTGGTGCTGGCCGACACGCAGGCGGTGACGTTTTCATCGGGCACGCGGCGCTTCACTCGATTCATGTTCGACCAGGACACGGGCGGTGCGATCGAGGCCCCCGGACGGGCGGACATCTACATGGGCGACGGCAACAGCGCGGAGATCCTCGCCGGCGGGCAGTACGCCGAGGGCAAGCTGTTCTACTTTTTCCTCAAGCCCAGGCACGTGGCCCAGTACTCGCCCGACCCCGCGCCGGGCGCCGGTACGGCCCCTCATCCCGTGCTCTCCAACGTGCTGCCGGATCGGCATTGAGCCGATTCACCACGGAGCTCGGTGCGAATGAAAGGGTGGCGTGGTACGCCCATAAGGCGAACCACGCCGGCGCTCACTTGCGATCGTGTTCCACATCGCGTGGTTCCCGCCCGTCCCCGGATTGCGGTGGGTACCACGCCACCCGGACGCATGGCCTCCTCAGCGACACGTCTCACGGCAACTTCTCAGTGCTGGTCGAAATGCCATCGCGCTGCGTCCAGATCAGTTCGCCGACACCCGGCCAGCGCCGATTGCGGATGAGTGATGACTCACCACTGCCGCTCGCCTGCCGCGCTTCAAGTTCGAACGCCCGCTCATCGGCGCCGAGCCAGACCTCGCCGGCGGCGCAGCCGATGATCCACGCCAGGGCGTTAATGACGATGAAACGCCGGAAGATGCTCGGCGTGAACGCGTACGGCTCCGGCTCGCTGAATGCCGCGCCGCACTCCGGGCATGGCTGGCCATGCTCGTCACCGAGTCCGTCGATGCGTCCCCGAAGGTCGTAGCTGCACGCCGGGCAGCGATGGCGCTTCCAGCGGCGGCGGGCCCGGAAGTGCCGCGCGTAGATCTCCGGCCATTCGGGCACCGTCACCGCCCAGAGCAGGGGCACGAGCATGATCAGGGCGAAGATCGCGGCGAGAATCGTCTGGCCGGGATGAAACCCGAACTGCCCGCCCCATGTCCGGGCCAGGCAGTACATGGCGAAGACGTGCACGGCCAGGATCGCCAAGACCAGCAGCCGGAACAGACTGCCAAGCGTGAGCGGCATGGAGTGATCGTAGTCCGCGCGGGGAGTTTGGCCGCAGATTACGCAGATTGGGTGGGGAAGGAATCGAGGACCTGACGCATCAAAACATCAACGTGCCGATGCGAGGTCGCTCAGCACTTGTGGCCCCTTCCCTTTCAACTTTCAACTTTCAACTTTCAACTTTTCCCAGCCCGTACTCTCCCAACCGCCCCTCCACGCGCTTCCTCGTCCCCTCATCCATCACAATCAGCGGCGGCCAGTCGCGCACCGGCTGGCCGTTTCGCTCGTCCGCTCCACCTGAGCGCTTGAACGTCGCATCCAGTCCGATGCGCGCCCCTCGCCGGTGCAGGTCGCGGCCGGGGTCGCTGTTGGCGCACATCTGGAACAGCGCCATCTCCCAATCGTGCACGTTGACCGAGGCGTCGAGGGCCACCGTGAAGTCCACGCCCTCGTTCATCATCGTCTCGATCACCTCGCCGCCCTGGCCCGATCGCTCCTTCTCCACCGCCACCAGCGCCACCCTGCCGCGCGACCACGAAGGCACCCCCACATCCTCGATCGGCCCCCGCCCCACCAGCTCATCCAGCCGCAGCTTCACTTCCTCCGATGAGCCCGCGTGCGGCCGCCGCGAATACTGCACGCCGCCCACCTCCTCGCCCGCCACCTTCCGCGTGGCGTCGAATCCGATCTTGTGACCCGCCCCCAGGCGCGGCGCGGCATGATCGAGAATGTCCAGCGGCCCGTTGACCATCTCCAGGTCGCGCTCGAAATCGCACTCGCGGCACAGGGCCTCCAGCACCGCCGTCTCATCGTGCACATTCACATCCTCATCCACCACCACGATCATCTTTGTCCACGCCATCTGCCCTGCCCCCCACACCGCGTGCATCACCCGCCGCGCCTGCAAGGGATACGACTTGCGAATCCTGATGAACGCGCAGTTGTGAAAGCACCCGAAGCGCGGCAGGTGGTAGTCCTCGATGTCCGG
>Ga0299906_10001565_pt1 | contig 19645 bp, 15 predicted proteins | sample RVTome_14_FD_200259 | JGI IMG/M metagenome (GOLD analysis project Ga0299906, IMG submission 200259) | Soil microbial communities from uranium-contaminated site in the Upper Colorado River Basin, Wyoming, United States - RVT145D125 (version 2) ...
GCCCGTGGTGAAAGTCAGACCGCGTCGAGAGCGGTTCTTTTGCGCCAGCTCTTCGTTGCCAAACCTCGGAATACTCCCGGTATGCCTGCGGTTTGGCGCCTCGATCTGGCGCAAAACTCCTCGCTCTCGCTCGCGGTGCACTTCCACCACGGACTGCTAGGCCCCGGCCGGGCAACGAGGGCGGAGGGGAGTATCCCGCCTCAACGCGTCCAGTCCCGAACGTTCAGGCCTTCGATTCGGCCGAACTCCCTGACGTTGTTCGTCACGAGGGTCGCCCCCATGGAGAGGGCATGGCTGCCGATCATCAGATCGAGAGGCCCGATCGGCGTGCCCCGCGCTGTGAGATCGGCGCGCACACTTGCGTACGTGCGAGCGACGGCCGAGTCGAGCGGTAGGATAGCAATGCCCGCCAGGAACTCCTCGACCAGATCGGCGATCCGCAGCTTCGGGTTGCGCGCGAGACCGTAGCGGATCTCCATCTCCGTGACCACGCTCAGCCCCACCCTCGAGGCCTCGACGCGCCGAAGACGGCGGCGGAGGGAGGCCGACGACTCCCGAATGTGGAAGCTCACCGTGTTGGTGTCGAGAAGGTACTGGACCGCCACGTCTCAGCCCTTGCGGGACCCGATCACGTCGTCGCGCTCGTGCGGGATCTCGCGATCGCCGACGTCGAACTCGGGAGCCGCTCCGGCGAGACGCCACCAGGCCTCGGGCCAGCCCTTCTCGTCCCGCTCGATCTCGATGGGCTCGAGCACGACGCTCCGGCCTTCCTGACGGATGGCGACCTCTCTGGTCGAAAAGCGAAAGGCCTTCGGAAGCCTCACAGCCTGGCTCCGGCCGCTCCAGAAGACCTTGGCGCGGTGCGGCTCGGCAGCTCCAACCCGCGGTGCCTTGCTCTGGGCCATCCCGCCTCCTTGATATATCTCACTGAAGTATATCACTCGCGGACGACGGACAACTGGGACTCGTTTGGCGAGTGGCGTCGGGCGCGATGCGACGACGCCGGGATTCCACCGACTCAGCCGTCGACGCGGAGGGCACGACGTAGGAGTTCCACAGTTGCTTCCTGCTGGAAGTAGTTGCAGTGGTGGACGAGCGACGACGTCCCAAAGCCGTGGGTCTGGCCCCCGGCCGCGCGAGTACCGTCCGCCAGGTCCGTCATCGAGACGGAATCGACGACGAGGTCGTTCTCACCCTCGAAGACCCTGTCGGTGGCCGCGTCCGCGAGGTTGGCCTTCCGGAAGTGGCGCCAGAAGCGCCAGCCCGCGTCCTCGGTCTCGAAGTTGGACGTGAGGAACCAGTAGCGGTCCAGGAAGCGCTCCTGGCGCTCGGCCGCGGGGCGGCGGGTGAACGCCTCCCGCAGCCGCAGGATCTCGCCGTTGGCGCCCTCCCGCGACTGACCCGCCAGGCCCGGGATCATCGCCACGCCGGCGTCGAGCAGCGGCGTCTTCGCGGCAATGGAGGTGATCTTCCCGAACATGCTGAACAGCACTCCGACGGCATGCCCTAGCGGCGCCGCTATCGGGAAGAGAATGCCGCCGGCCTTCGCCGCCAGCGAGAGCGCCCTGCTCAGGTTCGTCAGAACGTCGAGAGCGCCCTTCAGCTGGTGAGGGGAGGCGAGTCCGGTCCCCGCCAGCGGCGAGCCAGCGAACACCACGCTGCCACGAGCCTCACCCTGGAAGTGGTCGACCACCTCCAGCCACCAGCGCGTCACGAGTCCCCCGCGGCTGTGGCAGATGACGTCCACCTGCGGATCCGAGCCGCGGAACCGGCTCGCCAGGGTCGCCGCGTTCAGGATCGGGCTGACCGACAGCGTCGGGTGATTGAACGCCAGGACCTGGTCGTAGGTCGGACCGTTCAGGACCTCGCGCAGCAAGTCGAAGCCCTCGTCCGAGGACGCGAGCTCCGTGAGCAGGTTCTCGCAGCTGCTGAAGGTACCGTGGACCAGGAGCAGGACGCGGCCCTGCTTCGGCGGCTGGACCTCTTCGTCGAGGGTCAGCTTCTGGCTGGCGTCCCCCCTGCGCTGCCGGTCGAGGACCTCGAGGGCGGCCTTCGGCACATGGAACAGCCCCTGCGTTCTCGTGAGGTAGCCGTCCAGGTCGCGCAGCTTCGCGCCGATCTGGTTCGCAGGCAGGTCCTCGAACTTGAACTGCTCGACGATCCGGCCGCGGCTCCCGGCTCCGCGTCGCGCTCGCCGCCCAGCAGGCCGCCGTGGCGCGGGACCGCTGCCGATGCGCCAGCGCAGCACGCCATCCTCGTCGACCAGGGTCATGATGCCGACGGGGTCGTCGAGGCGTCTGCGGCGCGTGCGGCGAAGCTGGGCGGTGCCGCTCTGGCTCGCCACCGCGGTGTCGACCGGGACGATACCGAAGGAGCCGAACCCCTGGCTGATCTCCGCGGCGAACGCGCTGTTCTCCTGGTCTCTTTCCCGGTCGGTCGGCTCGAAGGAGGGGGTCGTCATGCGAGCACCGAGCTGAGAGGCAGCGGCGTCACGGGTTGCGTCGCGGTGCGCGCCGAGCGCAGGTCGATCATCGAGTGGAACTCCGACGGGTCGGAGAGGTTGTCCCAGCCGTCGTTCTGCGCTTCCCCGAAGCCCGACCGCGTCGTGAGCCAAACCGACTCGAGGGGGACGAGGTGGCCCTCCTCGACCTGCTGGCGGAGGAGCGTGTAGACGGACCGGCGCACGGCGGAGCTCGTGGTCTGGGGGAACATCCAGACGCTGCGGCCGAGGTCGGCCGGGAGGCGGCGGCCGGCGCCGGGAGCCTCGGCCGGGGGCTGGAAGTTCTCCCCCAGCTTCACGAAGGTCTCCCACTCCTCCTCGCTGCGCCAGTAGCCCGGGAAGGCGTGGCCCTGGAGCAGGAAGATGACGGGGTAGACGTCGATGTACTCGAGGCAGGCGGCCAGGAGCAGGGCGAGGTCGATGCACGTGCCGCGGCCGCCTTCCAGGATGCGCGACGGGGTGCGCAGCCGCTGCGACAGCAGCGTGTAGGCGGGCGGCGGGTTGATGTAGCCGAGGTTCCGGTCGAGCAGGCTGCGCCAGATGGCGGCGACCTGGTGATCGACGCCGGCGGTGGGGTCCTCGGACTCCCAGTCGACGCACTGGTAGCCGTCGAAGCCGGCGCTCGGGTCGTCGGTCAGGGCGTGGAGGTACGGCTGGGCCGAGGCGATCACGCTGCGCACGGCCGGGTCGAGGGGCCAGACGAAGGACGGCAGGAACTGGCGGTTCTCGTCGTCGTCGACCCACTCGTTGACGGGGACCAGGGTGACCTGGAACGCCTTCTCGAAGACGTCGTGGCTCGCGGCGGAGACCCTGACGCGGAGCGCGGTGTGGAGGCTCTCCTCCAGGCTCCGGGCGAGGTTGGACGTGAGGGGCAGGAAGACCCGGTCGGTCATGGCGAGGCCCTCGTCACCCAGCGTCTCGGCGGAGCGGTAGACGGCCGGGGCGCCGCCGGTGGCCAGCTCGACCTCGATGCGGACGTTCGGGACGTGGCCGTCGCGCTCGACCTTCTTGCGCAGCTCGAAGCGGCTGAACAGCGGCCGGCGGTTGTGGAGGAGGGAGTAGTTGAGGCGGTCGAGGGGGACGCAGTCGACCTCGATGCCGGTTCGCGCCTCGCGCTCGCTCTTGAACTCGACGAGCCGGTCGCGGGCGGCCGCGGTGGCGCGGTGGCTCGCCTTGGCTTCCTGCTCCACGGCCTCGGCGGTGGTGGTGCGGACGAGGGAGCGCGCGCTCCAGAGCACGACGCCGGTGCCGGTGAGGGGCTCCGGGAAGTCGCGGAGGGCCTGCCAGCCGGCCTGGAAGGCGACGAGGGCGTCGCCCTTCGTGGTGTGCCAGGCGCGGTAGAAGTCGCCGATGAAGAGCAGCGCGGCGCGGTCGTCGAAGGTGTCCTGGAAGCCCAGGGCGGCGCCGGCGCCGGAGGCGACGGTGAGCGCCGCGGTGCGGGCCGCGGAGTGGTAGAGGTTGAAGACGACGAGGGACGGGGGCTGCCTGCCGGCGGTGAGGGCCTCGGCGAGGGGCTCGGCCTCGACGATCTCCGGCTCGCCGTTCTCGTCGGCGAGCAGCATGCCGTCCTTCAGCTTCTCGACGTCGGTCCACTCCAGCAGCTCGGCGCCCTGGTGGGTGTCCACGCCGGCGACGTGGACGACGTCCGGGGAGAGAGACCTGAGGCTGCGGCGCAGGTCGCCGAGGCGCGGGTTCGCCAGGAGCTTCGCGCGGCTCGAGGTGAGCTTCAGGCGTCTCCGGGCGAGCTGCTCGTCGCCGCTCAGGTCGTAGACCTCGCCGATCGCGCCCGGGGCGCTGGAGACGATGGCGACGCGTCCCCCACTCCGATTGGCCGGCGGCGGGCCGGCGACGTCGAGGTGGCGGACGATGGTGAGGGGCGCGGTGCGCAGCTCGCGGGTCGCGCTGCTGAGCAGGTACTCCCAGGGCATGATGCGCTGGGACCAGCCGGCCTCCTCGGTCGCGAAGGGGATCGTCAGCTCGAGGATGCCACTGCTCGCGAGCTGCTCGAGCTGCGAGGAGCTGAGGCCCAGCTCCTCGAGGAAGCGGCGGGCCTGCTGCGCCTGGGAGCGGCGGCTGCGCTCGCTGGAGTTCCAGCGGATGCGGTTGCGGACGCGGTAGCTCCAGGCCATGGCGGCCTGCTGCAGGCGCGGGTCGTCGTGGATCCGGGCGACCTCGCCCTGGTCGGTGGTGAGGGTGAGGGGCCCGGCCTCGGCTGCGGGGATCGCGGCCTTGGGCTTGCGGGCCCGGCTCGGCGCCTTGCGGGCCGTCTTCCTCGCGCCGGCCTTCTTCCTCTTCTTCGCTGCCATCGGCTCAGGGTCTCCAGGTCGCGCCGCGGACCGGGCTCCTCCAGCTCCCGACGGTCACGTGCCGTCGCCGAGCTGGAGGCGGCGCCGCCGCACCGAGTCGACCCTCGCCGGGTCGAGGTCGCCCTCGGGGCTCCCGTCCTCGTGGGCGCAGCGGCAGTCGATGAGGCGCTGGCCGTCCTGGGTGCGGATCCGGGCCACGTGCCGGGTGCGGTCGTCGGCTCCGACCAGCAGCAGCCATCCGGGGTGCGCGCCGAAGCCCTGCCGGTCGAGCAGGGCCCGCTTCGGGTCGAGGGCGTTGACGGCGTCGAGCGGCTTCTTCCCCTCGGCGAGCCAGCTCGAGACGAGGCGGAAGGCGGCCCGGGCGCGGTCGCCGGGAGTCTTCAGCTCCCGGCGCGTGGAGTAGGCCTCCAGGTGCCGGGCCACGGTCACGAATACGCTGCTCTGCCAGGTGGCCGGGTCGTAGACGTCGAGGGGCGGGCCCGCCTCGTCGAGGAACGAAGACGAAGGGATAGACGGGGACGAGAGACGCCGGATCCTCGGTGAGGTCGGCCCGGAGGCTCTTGACCAGCTCCCGGTAGCCGATGGGGACGGCGTGGGACGCCCGCACCCTCGAGGGCTCGATGGCCTCGTAGGCGGGGGCGTCGGGGTGGGGTGCGAGGCGAGCCCACTCCCGCGGTGCGAAGGGCGAGCGGCTGTAGACGGTCTCGGGAGGGAGCGCGTACTCGTCGAGCAGGTCCGAGGCGGTGAGGCCGTGGAGGACGATGACGGGAGGCTGCGGGGCGCCGGCCGGGGCGGTGAGGGAGGTCTCGATGGCTCCGATCACGGCGTGGCGCCGCGGGGAGCCGGCGCGCCGGGCTCGGAGTCGAGGTGCTGACCGTGCCTTCTTCGTGTGGCGCGCCGGCTTCGACGTGCTCACCGGCTGGCTCCGATCCGTCCATCCCGTTCGCTGGGAAGAAGAAGGCCCACTCTGCGGTCAGGATGATAGCAGGAATCGATCAGCGCGACGGGTATCCAATCGCGAGTGATGTGCGGGTCGAGCGCAAACCCGCAAAGTGCAAGACCTGACCCCACGAAACCCCGCTCAGGTGAGCTTCGAGAGCAGCTCCGGTGCGGGGCAGACGCGAATGCCTTCGGGGGTCTGGTAGTCCTTCCTCCCCGTGGCCGAGACCTGCCAGGCCTCGGCCTTCGGGAAGCGCTCCTTCAAGTAGCGCAGCCCTCTGTCCACCTCGGAGTCGCCCCACTTGCACTCGACGAGCAGGATCGGGCGACGGCGCTCCACGACGACGAGGTCCACCTCCCGGCGGTCCGTATCCCGGAAGTAGCGCAGCTCGACGTCGCGTCCTCGCGCGTCCTGCTGGAGGTGGACCCACTTCAGGAGATGCGAGGCGACGAGGTTCTCGAAGCGGGGCCCGGGTTCCGGAACCAGGGACCAGTCGAAATGGTAGTGCTTCTGCTCCTTCTTCACCGCGCGGATGCGGGGGGCTCCGAAGGGCGAAAGGCGATACAGCGCGTAGAGGCGCTCCAGGATCCGAAGCCAGTTCGCCACGGTCTTGTGGCTGACCTGGAGGTCTTCACGCAGCGCGTTGACCGACAGGGGCGCGCCGACCAGCTCCGGCAACCGGAGCACGAGCAGCTCGAGGTTGCCCAGGTCCTGCACGCGCTCGAGGCTCGTGACCTCCTCGCGAATCAGCCGGTTGCGGTACTCCCGGGACCAGCGACGGGCCTCCCTTTCCGAGCCACCCAGGAGGGGCTCCGGGAAGCCGCCGAGGGTCAGGAGGGCGGAGAGGTCGCGGGCAGACCTCATCTTCAGCTCGGCGAAGCTGAACGGGTGCAGCCGCAGCATGTGGTACCGCCCCTGCAGCGAGTCGCCGGAGTAGCGGTAGAGATCCAGCCGGGCACTCCCGGTGACCAGGATCCGCCGCCGTCGCCCCGGCGAGTCGTACAGCCCCTTCAGGTAGTTCCGCCAGGAGCGGTACTTGTGGATCTCGTCGAAGATCCACAGCGCTCCGGGCGGAAGCTCCCGCCGCAGGATCCGCTCCCGATGCTCTGGCACGTCCCAGCTCAGGTAGCCGCGGTCGGCTCCCGGCAGGCTCCGGGCCAGGGTCGTCTTGCCGACCTGGCGGGGCCCGGCGACGAAGACCATCTTGCGTCGCAGGTCCCGGGCGACCTGAGCCGCGAGGTAACGGGAGCGGTCGGACACGACGTCATCATAGCAAATTGGATAGCACTCCAAAATACACGTGAGTGTTTTGGAGTGTCGTGGAATTCGCGGAGGGGCGCTACCCGCGGGGTCAGACCCTCAGCGCGCGCAGCATCCCGAGCAGGGCGTCGCGGCGCTCGGTCGAGAGCCCCGAGAAGAGCTGCTCCTCCGCCTCGAGGAGCACCCGCACGCCCTCGGCGTGGCTCGCCCGGCCCGCCTCGGTGATCTCGGCCCGCTTCTGGCGGCGGTCGTCGGGGTCGTCGGTGCGCTCCACCAGCCCGGCCGCCTCGAGCCGGTCCACGAGCTGGGTGATGTTGGAGCGGACGCAGGCGCACAGCTCGGGCAGGGTGCGGAGCGGCACGGGGCCGCCGGCCTTGGCGAGCTTGTCGAGCAGGCCCAGCTTGGCGAGGGAGAGGCCGAGGGGCTCCAGGGCCGACTCGAGCTTGCCCTGGACGGACTGCAGCGCCTCGATCAGCTCGATCGCGGGGGGCGCGGCGGTCTCCGTCGACGCCATGTCTTCACTATGACGGGTGGCGTCCGGAGGGTCAATCGAGAGCGAAGGGTGCCGCGACTCCGCGGCACGACTGACGGCCCCGGGGCCCCGGGGAGATCGCCTGCCTGACGGGGAGAGCTCCGGCTCGGCAAACGGTGAAGGGCTGCCTGCTCACCATCGCGCGCAACCTCTACGTGCAGCGGCGGCGCCGGGCCACGCGGCAGGCCGAGCTCAGCGGCGACCGGGCCGATCGGCGACTGAGGGGCCGCGCGCCCCGAGGGCCGAGCGATCGGGGCCGGTTGGTTTGCAGCGTGCGCGACTCACCTCGCGATGATCGGGCCGTACCCCCGCCCGCGCGCCGTGCTACGGTGGGCGACTTGGGGTCCGACCTCCCGGGAGTGATCCGCACCGCTGTGCTCGCAGCGGCCGTCTCGTGCCTCGGCTGCCCCGCACCGCCCCCTCACGCCGAGCACTCCGAGCCGGTCGCGGGGGAATCGGACCCGAGCTTCTCCGAGAAGGCGGCTCAGCTCCGCACCCTCGGCTACCTCGGCGGCACCACGCCTTCGGGAGGGCCGGCCGGGGTCGTCGGGCATCTCCCGGGTCGGACCGCCCCCGGCCTGAACCTGGTCGTTTCGGGCCACGGCCCCGAGCTGACGCTCATGAGCACGGCGGGAGAGACGCTGCACGCCTGGAAGAGAGACGTCGGGGAGGCGTTTCCGGGGCGGGACCACAAGGCGCGCTTCTTCCGGCGCGGCCACGTCTTCCCCGACGGCGACGTTCTCGCCGTCTACGCGCAGGTCACGGGCCTGGTGCGCCTGGACCGTTGCTCCAACGTCGTGTGGGCCGCGGACAACGGTGCGCACCACGACTTCCAGATCCAGCCGAACGGGGAGATCGTGACGCTGGTCGGAGTGGTCCACGTGGTTCCCGCGCTCCATCCGCGGGAGCCCGTGCTCGAGGACTTCGTGGTCGTCCTCGACCCGTCCGGCGAGGAGCTGCGCCGGGTGTCGGTGCTCGACGCCTGGCTCAGGTCCGACTACGCCGCGCTGTGGGACGAGTCTCTTCCCCGACACGGCGACGTCTTCCACACCAACTCCGTCTTCGTGCTCCGGGACGTCCCGGAAGGCCTCCCCGACGCGTTCCGCCCCGGACGCGTGCTCGTCTCGATCCGGCAGCTGAGCACGCTGGCCCTGATCGACCTGGACAGCGAGACCGTCGTCTGGGCCCTCACCGGGACGTTCCGCGCTCAGCACTCCGCCCAGCTGCTCGACAGCGGCCGCATCCTGCTCTTCGACAACGCCGGCCTCGACGAGCAATCCAGGATCCTCGAGCTGGACGCCCATAGCGGGGAACCGGTGTGGACCTACCCCGGACCCGGACACTCGAGCTTCTTCTCGGCCACACGCGGCCAGGTGCAGCGCCTCCCGAACGGCGACACCCTCGTCGTCGAGACGAACCCCGGCCGGGCGTTCGAGGTGAGCCGGTCGGGTGAGACCGTCTGGGAGTACGTCAACCCTCAGAAGACGGGCAAGGAGCTGGTGGCTCCCCTGCTCGACGTGCTCCGCCTGCCGCCGGATCTCCCCGCGGATTGGGTGGGGGAGCCCTGCCCCGGGGCGTGAAGCTCACCTCGCGCCCGTCGCTCGGACTTCGCCCGTGCAAACGGTGGACTCAACGGCCAGAATCCATCCCGACCCAGATCGACGAGCACCAACCCAGTTCCCTGACTCCCCGTCGGAACTGCCACCGGGCAATCGCCTCGGCACCTGTCGGATCCTCGGTCCGCTCGGGGCCGGAGGAATGGGGGAGGTCTACCGGGCGCACGATCCCCCTCGACGGAAGCGCCGAGCCGTTGATCAGCGAGCCTCCCGAGGACGTGCTTTCCACGCTGAGGTATCCCTTCTCGGCGTCCCTGGACGGACGTTGGACGTCGCCTGGGTGCGGTCGGACAGCCCGACCGCTACATCCTGGTCGCCCTGTCTCCCGACGAGCGGCAGGTGGCGGTGACGATCAGCAACGTCGCGGACAGGAACGTCGACCTGTGGACGATCGACCTGGCTCGCGGTGTCGCGCAGCGACAGACCGACGATCCCGGTCCGGCGGCGTGACCCGCGACGGCGAGCGTTTCCTCTGCCTGGAGCCCGTGGCCGAGCCGTCACCGGTGGTCTCCCTGAGCTTCAGAGGAGCCGTCGAGCCGGAGCGCTGACGCAGCGCTCCGGGACGGTCACGAAGTCGTGGCAGTCCCGCCCGAACGCCGGTGCCGTCAGGCCTCTACCCGGGCGGACGCCCGCGAGGGTCAGCCTCCGTGCTCTCCGAAGGTCGCCCGTAGCCCCGCGAGCAGCTCCCGCTCTTCGGCCTGCGACAGTCTCGCCTCAGGGTGGAGCGGAAGGTAGAACCAGGGCGGCATCTCCTCGCTCTCGAGCTCCTCGGCGGCCTCGTCGCCCTCGTTGCCCTCCCGCCCCCACTCGGAGACGTTGAAGTGCGACCGGGCGTGCTCCACATCGCGCTGGACGAGCCACGAGACGGGAGCCACGTGGCTGTACCAGGGCCATCGCGTCTCGTTGCTGTGGCAGTCTGCGCAGGCTCTGAAGAAGAGCTGCCGGACGGGCGGGGCGCTCCAGGACGGCTCGCCGGTGCGGGGTGGGTTCGTGTGGGCGCGGCCGTACGGCACGACCTGGATGAGAAGGAACACCGCCGCTGCGGTCAGGACCGACTTGCGCGCTCTGGTCAAGCGTTCTCCTTCGCCGTTTCCCGGTCCAATCTAGCGCGCGTCGCTCCTCTGCGCACCGCCTTGCACACCGGGTATGAGGCGAATGAACCATCCGGGCCATTGACCGGAACAAGCGCGCCGGCCACCATCGAGCGAGTACGCGTGGTTCGGCTGCGCTGCGGGGGCGGCTGCGGGGTGTCCTTGTTTCGAGGCGTGCTTCACGTCCTGTACGCCGTCGCGTTCCTGGTCCTGGCCGCCTTTTTCTGGGAAGGGCACTCCTTCTACCTGGCGCCGCTGGCGGAGCGCGCGCACCACGAGGGCTACTGGCGTTTCAAGCCGGGTGGCAGCGTCAGCCATCCCCTGGGGATCGCGGGCTCCGGGATGCTGCTGCTGCTGCTGCTCTACTCGGCGCGGAAACGAGTCCGCGCCTTCCGCCGCCTCGGCCCGCTGCCCCGTTGGCTCGACGTCCACATCTTCCTCGGAGTGACGGGGCCGCTGCTGGTCGTCCTGCACAGCTCGTTCAAGGTGCAGGGGCTGGTCGCACTGAGTTTCTGGTCGATGATCGCGGTCGCGCTCTCGGGGGTGCTGGGTCGCTATCTCTACCTTCAGATCCCGCGCTCCCAGGCCGGCGACGAGCTGACCCTCGCCGAGCTTTCCGCGCTGGACCGCCGGCTCGCGGCCCGGCTCAAGGAGGAGTTCGGGGTCGACGCGGCGAGCCTGAGCGAGCTCGAGCGGCTGACGGCCCCACCCGGTCGCGGGGGCCTGCTCAGCGCCCTGGCCGGGGTCGCGACGAGCGACCTGGTGCTGAGCCGACGGCTCCGGGCGTTCGCCCGGCGGCGTCCTTCCGCGCGCGCCCTCGGGCCGCTGATCGAGGTGGCCCGGGAGAAGGCCCTCGTGCACCGGCGGCTCGTGCTGTGGGACGCGCTCCACGGGCTGTTCCACTACTGGCACGTCGTCCACAAACCCTTCGCCCTGGTCATGTACGTGTTCATGATCGTCCACATCGCGGTCGCCTCGATGACCGGCTACGCCTGGGGCACCCGTTGAGGACGGCCCTGGCCGTGGTCTGCGCCGCGGTCGCGGCTCCGCCCGTGGAAGCCCAGATCTCCCCGGGGGAGCTGAGCGAGCCCCACGCGCTCCTCGAGGGGAGCACCCGGTGCCTGGAGTGCCACGAGCCCGGGGAGGGCGTCTCTCGCGAGCGTTGCCTGGTCTGCCACGGCGCCCTCGGCTCCCGGATCGCCGCAGGGAAAGGGCTCCACGCGAGGCCGGAGTACCGCCGCTGCGATCGATGCCACGTCGAGCATCACGGTCGGGAGGTCGAGCTCGTCTACTGGGGAGAAGAAGGTCGCGGCGCCTTCGACCACGGGGAGACCGGCTACACCCTCGAGGGGAGACACGCAGGCCTCGACTGCGAGCGGTGCCACCGGGTCGAGCTGCTCCAGCAGCCGGCGGCCCTCTCCCGGGGTGGAAGCGACCCCGGACGGACCTTCCTGGGGCTCGAAACGGGCTGCTCCGCCTGCCACGAGGACGCGCACGCTGGCCAGCTCGGCACCGGCTGCGCCGAGTGCCATACGCAGGAGTCGTGGAAGCCCGCGGTGGGCTTCGATCACGCGCGCACCCGCTATGCCCTGACCGGGCGGCACGCGACCGTGTCGTGCTCGGCCTGTCATCCCCCCGGGCCGACACCCGCCGAGCGCGTCTACCGGGGCGTCGCGTTCGGGCAGTGCTCGGACTGTCACCGGGACGTCCACCAGGGCCGGCTGGGTGCGCACTGCTCCTCGTGCCACCGGACCGACGGCTGGGCCCAGGTATCCCGGGATGCCTTCGACCACGACCGCACGGCGTACCCGTTGCGGGGTCGCCACGCGTCCGTCGCCTGCCAGAGGTGCCACCGGTCGGGGCAGTCGCTCCGGCTCCGGCACGAGCGCTGTAGCGACTGCCACGCGGATCCCCACCGGGGGTCGTTCGCTCGCCGCGCGGACGGGGGGCGCTGCGAGAGCTGTCACGACGTCGAGGGGTTCGAACCGGTTCGGTTCGGTCTGGACGATCACCAGGAGACGGGGTACCCGCTGCTCGGGGCTCACCGCGCCGTGCCCTGCGACCGCTGCCACCGGCGCCCGAGCCCCGCTGCCCCGGCCCGGTACCGCTTCGAGTCGACGCAGTGCCGGGGCTGTCACGCCGACCCGCATCAGGGGGCGGTCGAGCGATGGATGAGCGAGGCCGGCTGCGAGGCCTGCCATCGCGTCGAGTCGTGGCGCGTCGCCGCCTTCGATCACGCCGCGACCCGGTTTCCGCTGGAGGGCCGGCACGAGCACACCGCCTGCGTCGACTGTCACCCGAGGCAGGACCCGGGCGAGCCAGGACGCCTCAGGTGGGTCGGGCCGGGAACCAGCTGTGAGTCCTGCCACCGGGATCCCCACGAGGGGCAGCTCTCCATCGAGGCGAGGACGAGGTGTGAGCGTTGTCACTCGCCTTCGGACTGGCGCGCGTCACGCTTCGATCATCAGAGAGACGCCACCTACCAGCTGGACGGCGCGCACCTGCGGGTCCCCTGCGCGGGTTGCCACCCGACGGAAGCCATCGACGGCCGCGCCTTCGTGCGCTACAAGCCGCTCGCGTCGGATTGCCGCGACTGCCACGCCGGCAGGGAGGGCGGAACATGATTGAGAGACGCTTTCTATTCGCCGTTCTCGCCGCACCGCTCGCCTGGCCGTTCCTCGCGTCGGCGAGGCAGGTCGGGAGCAACCCGCACGGGGACGAGGACCTCGACTGCGCTCGATGCCACACCGCAGAGGGCTGGACACCGGTGGAGAGCCCTCCGGGCTTCGATCACCAGGACACGGGCTTCCCCCTCGAGGAGGCCCACGCCCAGGTCGGCTGCCGGGACTGCCACCGCGCGCTGGTCTTCGCGCGGGTGGGTACCGCCTGCGCCGACTGCCACAGTGACGCGCATCGGGGCGAGCTGGGCTTCCGCTGCGACGCCTGCCACACGCCCCGCACCTGGTCGGCGCAGCGAGAGATGTTCGAGCTCCACTCGCGCACCCGCTTTCCGCTGTTCGCCGTCCACGCCAACGTCGACTGCGAGAGCTGCCATCGCGGGCAGCAGCCCGGGGAGTACGCCACCACGCCCACCGAGTGCGGCGAGTGCCACCTGCAGTCGTACCAGAGCGCGAGCAACCCGAACCACGTGCAGCTGGGCTTCAGCCGGCAGTGCGAGGAGTGCCACGCGCCCCAGTCGCGCACATGGCGGGGCGCGTCCTTCGCCCACACGACGTTCCCGCTGACGGGAGGGCACGCGGGGGTCGACTGCGAGGCGTGCCACGCCGGTGCCGCCCACCAGGGGACACCCCGGGAGTGCGCGGCGTGTCATCTCGACCGGCACGAGGCGGCCACGAACCCCGACCACAGCCGTTTCCCGACACGCTGCGAGGACTGCCACACCACGACGGCCTGGCGGCCCGCCAGCTTCACGGACCACAGCCTGACCGGTTTCCCGCTCACCGGGGCTCACCGGTTCCTCGACTGTGCGCTCTGCCACGGGGGGGGCCGCTACGCGGGAACCCCTACGGACTGCGTCGCCTGCCACCGGGACGACTACGACCGGACCTCGAGCCCGGACCACCGCTCGGCGGGCTTCCCCACGGACTGCCAGGCCTGCCACTCCACCGCGGCATGGCAACCCGCCAGCTTCGACCACGACCGCTTCTTCCCCATCGACTCGGGCCGGCACCGGGGGATCGACTGCAACGTCTGCCACGTCAATTCCGGCAACTACCGGGTCTTCGAGTGCATCGACTGCCACGAGCACTCGAGGTCGGAGATGGACGACGAGCACGAGGACGTATCGGGCTACCGCTACGACAGTCCGTCCTGCTACCGCTGCCATCCCCGGGGCGTCGCGGAGGACGACTGACATGCGCGCCTCGGGACGGGTCGCGATCCTCGCAGCGCTCCTCGGTGCGGCCGCCGGAGCCACCGAGCTTCGGGTGGAGGTCACCTACCGCTCCGCCTCCACGGTCTACCTCGGCGCCGGGAGCGTCGACGGCCTCGCCGAGGGTGACCGGCTCGCCGTGGTCTCCGACGGCGTCACGATCGGCGAGGTCGAGGTGGTGTTCCTCGCGGAGCACTCCGCGTCGTGCAAGGTCCTGCGCGAGAGCCGGCCGATCCGGCCCGGCGACGTCGCCGTGGGTGGCACCGGCAGCGAGCCGGCGCCCGTCGCCCCGCCTCCGGCCGCCGCGCCGGCTCCTCCCCCGGCTTCGGAGCCCGCGCTCGGCTCGAGGCCGGTAGCTCGCGTCCGCGGCGGCGTCTCGCTCGGGTGGCACCGGCTCTGGGACGAGACCGGACTGGACTACGACTTCGAGCAGCGCACCGCCCGGATCGATCTCCGCGTCTCGGAGATCGATGGACGGCCTCTCGAGCTCCGCCTGCGGGCTCGCACCCGGGAGGATCGGCGCCCGCGGCCGCCCGGGTTCGAGGGGATTCCGAGAGAGGAGCGGAGAGACCGGCTCTACGAGCTGGCTGTGCGCTACGACCCGCCCGAGGGTCGCTTCTCCCTCGAGCTCGGCCGACTCGGCGCTTCGACTCTCGGCATCGGCTACCTGGACGGCGTCCTGGCCGAGCTGCGCGTCGCGGGCTCGGCGCGGCTGGGAGGCTTCCTCGGCAACCGGGCGGGAATCGACCGGACCGGGTTCGAGGGCTCGGGGCGCAAGTACGGCGGCTACCTGCGACTCGGCCCTGAGGCGCGCGGATGGCCCGGACGCTACGAGGCGATCGTGTTCGGAGTCCGCGAGAAGGCGGGAGCCGAGCCGAGCCGCGACTACGTGGGTGTCCAGGGACGGCTCGCCGCCCGCAACCTGACGCTGTTCCAATGGGCCGAGGTGGACCTGAACGGCGGCTGGCGGGAGGCCGCCACGGGCCGCACCGCGCAGCTCTCGAACCTCTCCCTCTCGGCGAGGTACCGCGCCTCGTCTTCGGCTTCCCTGGGTCTTTCGTACGATCAGCGGCGCAACTACCGCACCGCGGACAACCGCTCGATCCCGGACCAGCTGTTCGACATGTTCGTGCGCCAGGGACTGCGGGCCAGCGTGGACCTGAACCCGGCCCGGGGGCTGGGCGTCTCGGCCTTCGTCGGGGCGCGCTTCCAGGATCAGGCCCGGGACAGCGCCTACTCCTTCGGGGGCGGAGTGCGCCACCCAGACGTGCTCGGCTGGCGCGCCAGCCTCGACGGATCCGGGTTCACGAACGGCCGTACCCAGGGCCTCCAGGCCTCCGCGCGGATCGGTCGCCGCGTCGGCAGCGTCGGGAGCGCGGACGTGGCCTACGGGATCTCGTCGTACACGCTGACATCGACGACCGAGCCGCGCCGGCTCAACCAGTGGCTGCGCCTCTCGGGCCGGGGAGAGCTGGGGCGCGGGCTGACGCTCTACGCCGACCTGGAGTACGACACGGGAGACGACGTGGAAGGGCCCCGGGCCAGCCTCGAGCTCGCGTACCGGTTCTGATGTCCGAGCCCGCACTGATCTGGAGCGCGGCCGCGATGCTCGTCACGGCGATCGTCCTCCCCTATCTCCGGGCGTTCCGGAAGCGGGAGCAGGCGGACCGCGAGCGCAAAGAGGAGGCGGTGCGGCTCGGAATCGACCAGCCGACGGCCCAGTTCCCCTACGTGGACCAGTCTCGCTGCATCGGCTGTGGGGCCTGTGTCGAGGCATGCCCGGAAGGCGACGTGCTGGGCATCGTGGGCGGCGTCGCGACGATCGTGAACGGGCTCCGCTGCATCGGTCACAGCGCCTGCGCCGAGGCCTGCCCGGTCAGCGGCATCGAGGTCGGTCTCGGGGACCTCCGGTCCCGGGAGGACATTCCTCTCCTGGACGAGTGGAACGAGACCAACCTGAAGGGGCTCTTCATCGCGGGAGAGCTGGGCGGCCTGGCGCTGATCCGGAACGCCGTGGCCCAGGGACGGAGGGTGGGCGCCCGGATCGGGGAGCAGGCCCGCTGGCTCGGCCCCTCGGCGCCCGATGTCCTCGACGTGCTGGTGGTCGGAGCCGGACCGGCCGGCCTGACGGCGGCCCTCACCGCCCAGGAGCAGGGACTGCGCTGTGCGGTGCTCGAGCAGGAGAGCGACCTGGGAGGCACGGTCCTGCACTACCCGCGCCGGAAGCTCGTCCTCGTGCAACCCGTGGAGCTGCCCTACGACGTCCGACTCAGGCGAGACGAGTACACCAAGGAGGACCTCCTCGAGCTGCTTCAGGAGCTGCTCGGCCGGACGCGCCTGGACGTCCGCTTCGGCGCGCGCGCCACGGGCGTGCTGCGGGAGGAGGGCCTGTTCCGGGTGGGCAGCTCCCAGGGCGAGCTCCGGGCGCGGTTCGTGGTGCTGGCGCTCGGCAGGCGCGGCACTCCCCGGAAGCTGGGGGTACCGGGGGAGGAGCTCTCCAAGGTGACGTACAAGCTGATCGACGCCGAGTCCTACGAGAGGCAACGCCTGCTGGTGGTGGGCGGCGGGGACAGCGCGGTCGAAGCGGCGATCGGCCTCGCCAGGCAGGGGACGAACCGGGTCACGCTCTCCTATCGACGCGAGAAGCTGGTTCGCATGAAGAAGAAGAACGAGGAGCGTCTCGAGGAGCTGCTCCGAACCGGCGCCGTGAGTCTCGCCATGCCGACGTCGGTCCTGGAGATCCGGCCGGAGAGCGTCCGATTGCGGGGCACGGCGGGGGAGGTCGAGATCCCGAACGACCACGTCCTGGTCTGCGCTGGAGGCGAGCCGCCGTTCGCGTTCCTGCGCGAGATCGGCGTGCGCTTCGGAGGAGCGCCGGGGTCTGCTCCGAAGGCCGTCTCGGCGCAGTGACGACCTGTCAGCCTCAGCCCTGCGCCAGCCAGCGCCGCGCGCTGCGGATCTCGCCGGCGAAGAGCCGCGGCGGAGCGCTCGCCAGGAAGCGATACAGGTACGGTCGCGCCTCGGAGCCGCGGCCGGTCCGGATCAGGAGCGCGGCGAGGTTGAACAGGCTGTCTGCGTTGGCCGGCTCCAGGTCCAGGGCGCGCCGGAAGCGCCGCTCCGCTTCGGCGTCGTCGCCCCGGCCGAGCGCCAGCAGGCCGAGCGTGTGGTGCGCGAGGCCGAAGCGGGGGCTTCCCGCCACGGCGGCCTCGAGCACCTCTCGCGCGGCCTGGTCGCTCCCCTCGGCGATCTGGACGGTGGCGATCTGGACCGCGATCAGGGGGTTGGTCTGGTCCAGGCCCCGAGCGCGCTCGAGATCGGCGAGCGCCTCGGCGGGACGGCCGAGCTGCGCGAGGGCCGTGGCGCGGGCGGCGAGAGCGTCGGGCCGGGGATCCTCACGGTCCACCCAGGGTCCGAGCAGCCGGACCGTCTCGTCGAACTCTCCAGCGTCGTTGAGGCTCACCGCCAGGAGGACCGCACTGCCCGCGTCCTCGGGGTCCGCTGCGACCACCTCGCGCAGCGTGGCGATCGCCTCGGGCATGCGGCCCAGCCTCCGGTAGATCGCGGCGAGCTGGACGCTGGCCGCCCTCATCCGAGGCCGCCGATCCACGACCTCGAGACAGGTCCGAAGCGCCGCTTCCAGATCGCCGGCGAGCTGGAGCGCGATCACCTGCTGCATCTTCGCGTCCAGCTCGACGAGGTTCTTCGGATCATCCGCCGCGGAGAACGCGTCGCCGCCCGCCTCGGGCGCTCCCGCGCCGACGTAGCCGAGGGCGGCGAGCCGCGCGAGCGTCTCTGCGCTCTCGGGCTCCACGACGATGCCGGCATCCTCGCGGCGGTAGGCCGCCAGGACCTCGCGCAGGTCGGTCGCCGCGCGCTCGCTCTCGACGAGCAGGTTCCGCTCCTCGCCGGGGTCCCGCCCGAGATCGTACAGCTCCGGGAGCGGCAGCTCGACGTACTTCCGTCTTCCCGCGACGACCCCGTAGAGCGGCGCCCAGCCCCGCGTCAGCATTGCCGAGAGCGCCTCGAAGTAGCTGCCGGCGGCGGGGAGATCCCGCCCGGCGATCGCGGGCAGCAGGCTCACCCCCGCGAGCCCGGCGGGCGCCTCCAGCCCGAGGGCGTCCAGGACGGTCGGCAGGATGTCGACGTGGCGAGCCGGGTGCGCGACCGCGCGCGAGGGCAGGATCCTCGGCGCGTAGAAGACCAGCGGCACCCGCAGCGTCGTCTCGTAGGCGAACGTGCCGTGGGTCTGTTCGGCGTGGTCGCCGAGCCCCTCACCGTGGTCGGAGGTGATCGCGACCAGCGCGCGCGCCTCGCGCCCCGCGTCGAGCAGCGGTCCCAGCAAGGGTCCGAGGGCGGCGTCCGCGGCCGCGACCTCTCCGAGGTACGGCTGCCCGGGGAAACGCGAAGCCCAGGGCTCGTGCGGCGCATAGGGGCTGTGCGGGTCGTACAGGTGGACCCAGGCGAAGGACGGCTGCTCCCCCGCCTCGTCGAGCCACGCCTTCGCGAGGGCGACCGTCTGGGAGCCGCGCCTCTCCGGCAGCCCGAACTCCCGCCCGCCGAGGCCCTGGGCGAAGCTGTCCTCGTACACGTCGAAGCCGCGGTCCAGGCCGAAGCGTGAGTCGAGCGGGAAGCCGCTCACGAAAGCGGCCGTCCGATAGCCGGCCCGCTCGAGCAGAGTGGCCGCGGTGTCGACCTCGGCCGGAAAACGGAAGCCGGCGTTGTCGCGCACGCCGTGCTGAAAGGGGTAGCGGCCGGAGAGGATGTTGGCGTGGGAAGGGAGCGTCACCACGCTGTGCGCGTGGGCCAGCTCGAAGCGAACGCCCTCCCGGGCGACCCGGTCGACCCACGGCGTGGCGCCGCCCGGGCCGCCGTAGCAGCCGAGCGCGTCCGCGCGCAGCGTGTCGATGGTGATGAGCAGGACGTCGAGGCCCGCCTCGCGGCCGACCCGCTCCCCGCCGAGCAGGGCGAGCAGGCCTGCGGCCGCGAGCGCCGCGGGCGCGATCAGCGCGAGGCGGCGCCGCTGCCCGGGCCGCCTCGGAGCCGGCCGGGATCGAGCGCTTCGACGACGGCGAGCCATCCACCGATTCTCCCCCGTGCTCGAGCACACTCGTCGCCGGGCGTCCGGACCGACCTGATGCATTTGAACCATCCCCTGACTGCCGCCCAGGCCGGAGCTGCGGGCTCCCGCCGGCACGTTTGTGGGATCGCGGTCGATGCCCCGGTCTTTTTTGCGGGAGCCGGCCCCGCTGTACCCGCAACGCCTTGATACACGAGGGGCTCCTGGCGAGCCCGATTGGCACGCCGCCTGCACGACCGGCGACAAGAGTCATTGCGTCCGGCGCGACCGGACGAGCGTTTTTCTGCGAATCTGGAGGACGGAACGATGAGACGCGTTTCGGGTCTGGTGTTGGGCCTGATACTGGCCCTTGCGCCGGCCCTTCTTGCCCAGGTGGGCAGCGGCAGTGTCTACGGCACCGTCACGGACGACTCCGGGGCGGTCGTCCCAGC
>Ga0299906_10001566_pt1 | contig 19634 bp, 19 predicted proteins | sample RVTome_14_FD_200259 | JGI IMG/M metagenome (GOLD analysis project Ga0299906, IMG submission 200259) | Soil microbial communities from uranium-contaminated site in the Upper Colorado River Basin, Wyoming, United States - RVT145D125 (version 2) ...
TGGATGTGGACCAGCAGGAGTTCCAGAAGCTCTCCAAGGACTCCAAGCCGGTGGGCGTCGTGTCCCTGAACCGCAAGTGGTACGAGACCGACTCGTCGAAGGACGTCCGCGAGATCGATGTCATCTCCGACAAGCGGCAGGTCAATCCTCTGGGCGAGATTCAGAAGAAGGACCTCAAGCTGCTCATCACCAAGGGCCTCTCGCGGGCGGAGCGCCTCATCGTCGTCCTGTACTACTACGAGGAGATGACGATGAAGGAGATCGGCCTGACGCTCGACCTGTCCGAATCGCGCGTGAGCCAGATGCACAGCTCGATCCTGGCCCGGCTCAAGGCCCAGATGCAGCACCGCGAAAAGGAATTCTGAGCTGGCGGCCCGTCCCGGCGCCGAGTCCTTGAGGCCAGGCCGATAAGCCCCGCCCGGTCCTGTCGGCACGCGCCGATCCCGCTTCCGCCGGCCCGAGAACCTTCACCCGCCGCCCGATCCGACCGATGGGTATCGCATTGGCCGGGCTCTCAGTGCGCCGCGGCGCGAGGCGAGGCAGCAGCGATGACCCAGAATCCAGGGCTTTCCGTCCGACAACACGAGCGCGAGGAGGTCCGGCTGCCCGTGCAGTTCGTCATCGCTGACGAGCACCGCGAGCAGGTCCGCTTCTCATCGCTTTCCAGCGCCCCGAATCGCTACACGATCCACGCCGTGGCCACCGACGTGAGCCGCGGCGGCCTGGGCGTGCGTTCGCGGTTCTACCTGCCGCGCATGTGCGAGGGCATAGTGCGGATCTTCGACCTGGACGAAACGGAAGCGACCCCCGTCCGCCTGCTTGAGACCGGGCCGGTGATCGAGGCCCGGGCGAAGGTGCGGCGGGTGATTCTCGCCGGACACGAGCCGACGTACGTCATCGGTTTCGCCTTCATCGGCGCCGACGATGGTCTCGCCGGGCAGATGGAGGCGCTGTGCGAGCGCCGGCTTGCCGGGAAACGGGGGGGTGACGATGCGTGATCGCCATCTCTTCCTCGAGCAGGCGCTGATCGAGGCAGGTCAGGTCACCCCCGCGCAACTGGAAATGGCCCGTGTCCACGCGGCCCGGCACGAGCTGGACCTTGTGGACGCCCTCGTCCAGACCAACGCCCTGCCGGGTCGCGACCTGGCGCTGATCCGCGCGGATGTCGCGGAGGTGCCTTTCGTCGATCTGGATCACGTCGAGGCATCGTACGCCAACACGCGGCTGCTCCCCCGGACCTTCGCGGAGCGCTACGACGCGTTCGCCCTGTTCGTCATCGACGGCGTGCTCACGCTGGCGATGGACGACCCGCTGAACCTCGAGGCCACCGATCAGGCCCGGCAGATCACCCGGTGCGAGGTGGACGCCGTTCAGTGCGAGCGCTCGCGTCTGCGGGCGCTCATCGGCCGCGCGTACAGTCTCGGGCGTTTCGAGGATGAGGCGCCCCTCGTCGCGGCGCCGTCCGGCGACTCCGGCGACGACTCGTCGCAGCCGGCGGTGACGGCGGTGAACCAGATGCTCGCCGACGCGATCGAGTCGGGCGCGAGCGATGTGCACGTCAACCCCGACGAGCATGCGCTGCACCTGCGCTATCGCATCGACGGCGTGCTTCAGGAAAGGCAGGGGCCGCCGCTGTCGGTGCACGCGGCCATCGCCCAGCGTCTGAAGGTCATGGCCCGGCTGGACCTCACCCAGACCAAGCGTCCTCAGGACGGCAAGTTCCGCTTCACCCACGCCGGCGCCGATGTGGATGTGCGCCTCTCCACCATCCCGACGGTGTGCGGCGAGAACATCGTCATGCGCCTGCTCCGCCGCACCCAGGGCATTCACGACTTCCTCCAGCTCGGCGTGCCCAATGCCGTCGCCGCGCGGCTCGAGACCGTGCTCCAGCAACCCTACGGGATCCTGCTCGTGACCGGCCCCACCGGCTCGGGCAAGACCACGACGCTCTACACCGCGCTGAGCAAGCTGAACGACCCCTCGCGGAACATCATGACGATCGAGAATCCCGTCGAGATCCGCCTGCCGTACCTGCGTCAGGTCCAGACGCACGAGGAGATCGGCCTGACGTTCGCCGCGGCCCTGCGTTCGATCCTGCGCCAGGACCCGGATGTCGTGCTGGTGGGCGAGATTCGCGATGCGGAGACCGCGAAGATCGCCACGCAGGCGTCCCTGACCGGCCACATGGTCCTCTCCACGCTGCACACCAACGACGCCGCCGGGGCGGTCGATCGGCTGCGCGACTTCGGCATTCCGCCGTTCGTCATCAACTCGGCCCTGCTGGCCGTGGTGGCCCAGCGGCTCGTGCGCCGGGTGTGCGCCGGCTGCGTTCAGCCGGACCCGCTCGACGACATCACTCGACACCGCTTCCGCCGGTTTCTGGATCCGGCCGCCGCCTTCGTGCGCGGCATCGGATGCGCTCGATGCGGCCGCACCGGCTTCAAGGGCCGGACGGGTCTGTATGAGGTGCTCGTCGTCTCGCCGCGCATCCGCGCCGTGATCGATGCCGGCGGGACGGTCGATCAGATCCGCCTCGCGGCGATCGACGAGGGGATGCGCCAGTTGTGGGAGGACGGTCTGGACAAGGCGCGGCTCGGCCAGACCACGCTCGGCGAGGTCGGGCGCATCGCCAGCGTCCTGGCCCTGGACGCCGCCGACGAGGGTGAGGAGCGGCGCAGCGCATGACCCAGGCGACCTTTCAGTACAAGGCGCTCGATCGACACGGCGCGGCGACGCGGGGGCAGGTGATGGCGCAGGACCAGCGCGATGCCTATCGCCAGATCGTCTCCTCGGGCCTCAAGCCGATCCGCATTCGCATGGCCGCCCGGCGCCGGCGCAACCGCCGCATCACGCTGCGGGAGATCTCGCAGTTCACCTATCAGGTCGCCGTCCTGCTGGAGGCGGGCATACCCGTCGTCGAGGGCCTCCGGAGCATCGGCGAACAGGAGACCAACGAGCGCCTGCGCGAGATCGTCCTCCGGATCGCCCGCGATGTCGAGGGCGGGCGCAACATCACCCAGTCACTCGACCCGCACCGGCCGGTCTTCGGCGATGTCTATGTCGAGACCGTGCATGCCGCCGAGTCGAGCGGCAACCTGGTGGAGGTCATGAACCGTTTGGCGGGCATGCTCGAGAGCGAGCAGGAGCTGCGCAAGACCGCGCGCGGAGCGCTGATGTATCCCATGTGCGTGGTGGTCGCGCTGGTTCTGGCCCTGACATTTCTGCTCATCATCATCGTGCCGAAGTTCGCCGGCATGTTCGCGGCCCGCGGGCTGGACCTTCCGCTGCCCACACAGGCGCTGGTCTGGCTCAGCGCGGCGATCCGCGCGAGCTGGCCGGGGCTGCTGGCGGGGGGGCTGGTTGGCTTCATGGCCCTCCGCCGCGCGTGGTCGCGACGCGAATCGCGACGGCGAATCGATGCCGCGCTTCACCGCGTGCCGTTCCTGCGCGAACTGCTGACGGGCCTGGCCATCGGCCGTTTCGCCCAGGTCTTCGGGATCGCGCTGCGCAGCGGCCTGGGGCTCATCGACGCCCTGAGTCTCGCCGGCAAGGCGTCGGGCCGGCCGCTGCTGGAGGCCGATGTCGCCCTCATGCGCGACCGGGTCTGCGGCGGCCATCGCCTTCGCGATGTGATCGCCACCTGTTCGTACTTCCCGCCCTTCACCCAGCGGATGTTATCGGCGGGCGAAGAAGCCGCAGACCTGACAAAGATGTGTCAGATCATCGCCCGCCATTACGAGCGCGAGGTTTCCCATCTCTCGCGGAACATCGCCACGGCGCTGGAACCGATGCTGATTGCGGGACTGGCGGCCATCGTGCTGATCGTCGCGCTCGCCATCTTCCTGCCCATGTGGAATATGGGCGCCCTGATGGGCTGACGGCCCGACCGTCGGAACCGGGTCCTTGGCGGCCTGCACAAGGAACCATCGACCCGTTCTGGACAAGGAACTGGATCCATGAACCCCCATACCCGGAACCGTCGCGGCTTCACGCTGATCGAGCTGATCGCCGTCATCGTCGTGCTCGCCATCCTCGCCGGCGTGGCCTTGCCGAAGTACTTCGACTACTCCGCGCAGGCCAAGGAATCGGCGACCAAGGGGACACTCGGCGGCGTCCGGGCGGGCATCGCCAACTTCTACGCCAACCAGGCCGTCAACGGCGCCGCCCGCTATCCGACCTACGCCGAGCTGATCGCGCTGGGCACGGTGATGCAGGAGCCGCTGCCCGAGAACCCCTACAACAACGACAACACCGTGCGCGATGCGGACGGCTCGTGGCTGACCGGCAATCCCCCGACGCAGCCCGTCGTCACGACCAACGGCGAGGGATGGGCCTACGACGGGACCAGCGGCAAGTTCTGGGCCAACTCGAGCACGGCCGGCGTCGGCGAAAATCTCTGGTAGGTCTGAAGCCATGGCCCGCAGCATCGCGATCGATATTGGCCGCCGCGCCGCGAGGCGCGGCGGCTTTACGCTGATCGAGCTCATTGCCGTGCTCGTGATCGTGGGAATCCTGGCCGCCGCCGCCGTGCCGGCCATCGACTCCGTCCAGCAGAACCGGCAGGTCATCGCCGCCCGGGCGCTGCTGCACGGGCTGACGTTCGCGCGGCAGCACGCCGTGGCGACGGGTATGCGCACCTGGGTGGTGGTCGATGTGAGCGACCAGACCTGGCGAATTCTCGCGGAGAACCCCTTGTCGCCCGGGCGGGCCGGGGCCATCGCTCTGACCGATCCGGGCCTGGGCGCAGATCTCATTGAGCGGCTCGATTCGGGTGACTTCGCCGATGTGCGAATCCTCAGCGCCGCGTTCGACGGCGCCGGCGAGGTGGGCTTCGACTGGCTCGGCCGGCCGCTCAATGCGACCGAGAGCGACCTGTCGGCGACGGGCGAGATTGTGCTGAGCGGCATTCACCGGCTGACGGTGGAGGTGGAGACGGGGCACGTGGCGCACGTGGCCCCATGAGGTTGACCCCGGCGATGACGCGACCACAACGACACGGCGTGACGCTCATCGAGACGATCATCGCGATCGTGCTGCTGTCGCTCGCCCTGCCGCCCATGCTCTGGTCGATCCGCGAGGCGCAGCTTCAGCGGGCCAATCCCGTGCTCGCGTCCCGCGCCCGATGGCTCGCCGAATCGAAGCTCGAGGAAATCATCGCCGACCGCCACAGCGCCACGCGCGGCTATGACTGGCTCATCGCCCCCAACTATCCCGACGAGCCGGCGATCGCCGGGTATCCCGGCTTCTCGAGGCGCATCGTCCTGAGCACCGTGCAGGCCGACCTGGTGACCGCCGATCCCGATGGCGGCTACTTGATCGCCGCCGTGGAGGTCTCCTGGACGGATGCCGGGCGCATCGGCCGGACGCTGACGGTGGCCACCGTGCTCACGGAGTACGCGCCATGACGCCCGGATTCGCAAGCGGTCATCGACGCATCCGGGGGATCCGGGGCATCCGGGGGTTCACGCTCGTCGAGCTGATCGCCACCATCGTTGTGCTGGCGGTCATCGGCGGCGCGACCTCATCGATCATCCTGCACAACGCGGATGGGTATCTCCAGGCCAGCGCCACTAGCCAGCTTCACCACGAGCTGTCGATCGGCATGGACCGCATCGCGCGCGAGCTGCGGCGGATCGACCTCGATGACAGCGCCGCCGGCATCGCCCCGAACATCGATGCGGTTTCGGATACCTCGCTGCAATGGCGCGATGCCGACGATGACGCGTACGAGTTGGCGCTGGCCGGCGATGAATTGCGTCTCGGCGTGAAGGGAGGACCGGCGCGAGTGCTCCTGGACGATGTGACCGGCTTCTCAATTCAGACGTTCGACGAAAACAACGCGGCCCTGCCGCCGACGCTCAGCGGCATCGCGTGCGACGCCATTCGCCGCATCGGCCTGTCCATCACCCTCGCGCGGCACGGCGTCAGCGAGACGCTAACCGCCAGGGTGTTCATGCGCTCCACGAGCACGGGGTCGTGACCATGTCTGCCCGCCGTCACGTTGCAGCTCGACCGCGCCGGGGCACCGTGGCGGTCGCAGTACTGCTGGCCGTGCTCCTCGCCGGCTTGCTCGTCGCGGGCATGGTCCGCACCGGCGCGCGCGACCACGACCTGTCAGCGCGGCGTTTGGAGACCGTCCAGGCGTTCTACGCGGCCGAAGCGGGCATGAACATGGCCTATCGCGAGCTGATGCTCGGCGTCGATGTGGATGGCGACGGCGCCGTCGGCTCGATCTCCGATGACGGCGACGGCGGCAACGATCCGGCCATCGGCGGCGGCCGCGCTGCCGTCCGGGTCGAGGTGACGGGGACGGTGCGGACGCTGATCGGCGTCGGCCGTTGCGGGTCAGCGCGCCGCGAGATCACGGCGGTGGTGGAATAGCGACATGGAAACGGCGACGGTGACGATCGTGGGGAGGGGGCGGGCGGAACTGCCTGCCGCGCTGGGCCTGCTGATTCTGGCGTGGGCGAGGCCGGTTGCCGGCGGCGACCTCGGCTTCGACACGGTCTTCGCCGACGGCGAGAACATGTGGAACGGCGAGCAGGTCGCCATGCGCGTGCTCCTGCCGGCCGACGCCACGGTCACGAGCATGACCGTGTACCTCCAGGCGGGGCCGCCCAGCGACACGGAGCTGCGCTACGCCGTCTATTCCGACAGCGGCGCCGAGCCGGACGCCCTGATCGTGCAGTCGGCCGTGGACACCAAGGGCGCCGGCAACGTCTGGAAGACGATCGACCTGCCCGACACGCTCCTGGCGGCGGGCCACTACTGGCTGGCCGTCACCACCGATCATCTCGCCACCCGCTACCGCTACGACGAATCGTGCGGCGAGGTGCGTCACGTGATCCACAATGCGGTCGCCGGCGGTTTTCGCGCCGCATGGGGCGCCTCGACCGCCAGCTACAACCGTCGCGTGTCCATGTTCGCCGACCTGGACTTTCCGGCAGCCGCCGGCCACTTCGAGCATGTCTCCAGCGCCACGGGTTTCAACCTCGTGACCACGACCGGCGAGGATGCGCCATCGGGGTTGTACTGGGCGGACCTGGATGGCGACGGCGATCTCGACGCGATCATCACGGGCGACAGCGCGGTGCGGGTGGTGACCCTGAATGCCGGCGGCGGTTTCACCGCGAGCCCTCTCGGCGGCGGCGCCCTGGGCGGCGCGGGGGCTCTGCTGGACATCGACAACGACGGCGACATCGACTTCTGGCATCGCCTGAACCGCCTGTATCTCAACGACGGCGCCGGCGGCCTGGCCGATGACGGCCATCACGGGTTCAGCCATCCCGACGCCAGCGGGACCGAGGGGCTCGCGGCCGCCGATGTCAACGGCGATGGCTGGTGCGACCTCGTCGCGTTCAGCACGAACGGCAACTGGATCGGGCATCACGGCGGGGCGATCCCGGTGGTTCTGGCCGGGACGGCGGACCTTTCATACGGCCTCAACGGCCCCGGCGATGCCGGCGACGGCGATCATGTCGCGGCCGGCGACGTCAACCACGACGGCTTCACGGACTTCTTCTACCACTTCGGCGGCGGCCGCCTGTTCCGGTCGGCCGGCGACGGGACCTACGTCGAGAACGACGGCGGCATCGGCATGACGACCGGCGCCGCGCGAAAGGTCGGCTCGGCCTGGGGCGACTTCGACAACGACGGCGACCTGGATCTCTTCATTCCCGGCCACGATGTCGGCGTCCGCGGCCGGCTGTGGCGCAATGACGGCGGGCTGTTCACCGACGTCGCCGCCGCCGCCGGGCTCGCCGACGCCTCCGGCCAGCGCAGCGCCTGCTGGGGTGACTACGACAACGACGGCGACCTGGACCTGTACATCGTCACCCATTCCGGCGCGGCCAACGTGCTTTACCGCAACAACGGCCTGGGCTCCTTCGTCATGGTCGACGAGGGGGCGGCCGTTCTGAGCGACGGTCAGGACGCCGTCTTCGTCGATGACGACAACGACGGCGACCTGGACCTGGCGATGACCAACGGCTGCGCCGCCACCATCCTGCTGCGCAACACCACCGACAGCGCCGCCTATCTCAAGGTGCGGCTCATCGGCTGGGGAGCCGGGGGCGCGGGGGGCGGCGATGCGGCCGCGATCGGGGCCCGCGTCGAGCTGCTCGCGGCCGACGGCGAAACGCTGCTGGCGCGGCGCGACATCGGCGTGGCCCGCGGGTTCGCCGGCGCCGAACCGCTCTGGGCCCACTTCGGCGGCGTCGATCCGGGCGCCACGTACGTGGTCCGGGCGCACTTCGGCGATCGCCCGGTGGCCGTCGAGGTGCAACCGGCGCTGGCGAGCACGGTCATCGGCGCCCGCACGATCCCGCAGATGCTGACCATCGAGGAGCCGCGGCCGGCGCTGCGGCTGATCCGGTGGCGCGAGACCGACCCGATGTTCCCATAATCCGCGCGTCGGGCATGCCGCGCGGCCTTGCGGATTGTCCGAGGCCGCGCCGGTCCCGTGCCGCGTTTCGTGCAAAGTCCCCGCGGGTTCGCGTCGAGATTGTTGCGGGCGTGCCGCCCCGTGCCCAGGAAAGCGTCAGAAACATCGTGAGATCGCGCCAGGTCATCGTGGAGCTGCAGCCGAACCGCGTGGATGTGGTCATGCACGACGGCGGGCGCTCCCGCAAGTCCGCGCGCATCCGGACGGCACTCGACACCGATCCGCACAAGTGGGTCGAGGGCGTGTTGCGGCTGAAGGACGCCCTGTCCAAGACCGTCGCCGACCTGCATCTGGAGGGGCACCCGGCGGTGGTCTTCTACTCGAGCCCCACGCAGGTCGTGGAGCTGGTGAGCACGGAGGTGAAGTCGACTGCCGACGCGTGCGATGCGGCCCGCCTGCGCTGCATCGACTCCCTGTCCTTCTCGTCACTGACCACGGTGAGCGATTCGATCTGCATCGGCCGCGACACGGGCCGGGGCTCGCGCAAGCTTCACGCCCTGGCGGCCCTGGAGCGCGAGGACGTGCTCAATGCGATGGCGGACCTCGTCGAGGCCGCCGATCTTCGCTTCGAGTTCGCCACGCCCATCTCGGCCTCGATTCTGCGCTGCCTCGCGGCCCAGGCCCTGCACCGCGCCAAGGGCTGCCAGGGGCGGCTGTACCTCGGCGAGCGGCACTCGTACTTCCTGATCTCCGATGACGGCCGCATCATCTTCTCGAGGATCATCAATATCGGCATAGACGACCTGGCCCGCAGCCTCACGCGTCCGATCCGCATGGGCGACGGCGATGAGTCGGTCGAACTCGACGTGGCGGACGCCCGGACCATCCTGCTGGCCGCCGGCATCCCGACCCGGCCGATGATCATCGATGAGACCCGCGGCCTGACGTCCCAGCAGATCCTGCCGCTGCTCCAGCCCGTGCTTCAGCGGCTGCTCGTCGAGCTGCGCCAATCGCTTCGCTTCGGCCTGAACGACCAGCAGCGCTCTGCGATCCGCATCGAAACGAGCGGCCCGGGCTCATCGCTGGCGGGCATGACGGAGTACCTGGTCGAGGTCCTGGAGCTGCCGATCACGGCGGATGTCGCCTACGCCCGCTACGACGCGAACGAGCCGGCGGCGGCGGGCAGCGAGTTCCTCGACGCGATCCGCGACATGGGCGAGCACACCCCGATCCAGCTCCTGCCCGAGCGGCATGCCGCGGCCAGCCGCAAGGGCAAGCTGCGTCAGTGGCTGTGGGCGGGGGCGGCGGCGGCCGTGCTCATGATCACGCTCGACGGCATCGGCTATCAGATCCGCATCGACGCCCTGCGCGAGAACATGCAGCGCGTCGAGGGGCTTTCGGAGGAATATGACCGCATGAAGCAGAACGGTGAGCGGCTGCGGGCCACGCTCGTGGCGCTCAACGGGCTGGAGTCCTGCGTTCTGCGGGAAATGGGAGTCTCGGCCGACTATCGCGCTGCGCTGCAGGAGGTCGCGGCGATCGCCCCCGAGCACATTCGGTTCACCAAGATCCAGCTCCGCGGCAGTGACGCCGACACGGCGCTCTCGCTCACCGGGTATGCGTTCGACGACGGCGCTGACGATCAGGACCGGCCGCTGGAGCGATTCATGGAGGCGCTGGAGCAAAGCCCGCTCTTCGCCGATGCGCGGCTGGTCACCGTGCAGGCATCGTCATTCGAGCAGCGCTCCGGGCGGCGTTTCGAGATCAGCGGCGTCCTGCTGCATGTGCCGACCGGGTCGCCGGGCGCCAACGCTTCGGCCGGCGGGGAGGCGACGCCGTGAAGGGGGTCATGGACCGCGAGTTCATCGCGCAGCTCATCATCATCCTGGGCCTGAGCCTCGGAGGGTGGGCGATGTTCGTGCATCCCAAGGCGACCAGGCTGACTCAGCTTCAGTCGGTCTTCCGCACCGTCCCCGCGGGCACGACGCCGGCGGGCGACGGCGCCATCGAGCACCTGGCCGACATGCTCGGCGACGGCCAGCGGCGGATCAGCACGATCACCTATCGAAACAAGCTCGCGGAGAACGTCACGCTGCTGTACGGCATGATCTCGGACCTCGGGGCGCGCACGAACGTGACCGTGCAGAGTCTCACGCCGGTGCCCCGGCCCGGCACGAACTCGGAGAAGGGTTTCAGGGCCACGCGCATCGACATGGTCCTCGAGGGCGGCTACGAGAGCATCGCCGCGTTCGTGGAGACCGTGCAGGGCCTGCCCGGCTTCATCCGCTCCGTGGGTCTGACGATCAAGCCCGCGGGCGAGGTCCGCGACGGCCTGGTCACCGCGAACTTCTCGTGCGAGATCATGAAGTTCGACGTGCCGGAGGCGCTGAACGAACTGGGAGCGCGACCGTGACGCAGCGAGGGATCAACACGCTGAACCTCACCGGCCTGGCGATGCTGCTGCTGCCGATCATCATGGTCAAGGTGGTGGCGATCTCGGTCGGCATCAGCGGCCCGGCGGGCGTGGCGGCGTCGCCGAGCGATCAGACGCCCGAGGCCATGGTCCTCGGACCCACCGGGGCGCCGGTCTGGGCGCCGTCGCAGCGGGCGGCTGCGGAACGGGCGGCCCAGCTCCGCGGCCGGCCCTTTGCGGCCAATCCGCTGCTTTACGGCGGGCATACCACGCCCACCACCGCTGAGCAGCAGTCGCCGGCCAACGTCTATATCGTCCAGGTGATCCTGGCGACCCGCGGGGGCAACGTCGCCCTGATCAACAATGGCCAGTACCGCGTCGGCGACCGGCTGGTCGGCAGCGAGTACCTGATCACCGCCATCGACAGCGATGCGCGCATCGTCATCGTGCAGCACGAGCAGAACGGCCGGGAATTCATTCTCCGCGTGCAGTGATCCTCATTCCCGCACATCGGGCCGGGTCGGATTCGGATGGCCCGCGCGGGGCCGCTTTCGGGCAGACGCCTCCTCTGGTATACTGGGGCCGGTTCCATGTGAGGGTCAGGGCGGACGGGCCGCGAAATGGCCCCGTCCCGGGAGGACTCAGGCCATGTTCAAGTGTGCAGCGCTACTCCGTGCGTCGATCGCGGGACTCATCGGCGTTCTGGCCGTGTCGTGCTCCGAGGGCAGTTCCAACGGCGGTGGCTCCGGCCCCGTCCTGGTGCAGGTCGTCGACCATCCCGCCGTCGGCCACTGGATGGGCTCGGTGACGGCTGACGACGGGCGGCAGATCGACTGCTGCATCCAGGTCGATGCCGCTATCGATCAGCCGACGGTGGCCCTCACGTACATTCCGGCCGGCGCGTTCTACAGTCCGTGCACCGTCAGCGAGGCGGGTGATCAGACCATCACCTTCCGCTTTGACCGGGGCAAGTACGACAACGTCTATCACGCGACGCTGTCGCCCGACGGCGCCGAACTGAGCGGCTCGATCAGCGTGCCGGCGGGCTCGAAGTCGTTCCTGGAGAGCGGCACGTTCCGTCTCTCGCGAATCCCCCGCGCCACCTACGTGCCCGGGGCGATGGTCTTCTCCAAGGGCATGACCGGCATGGTGGGCGCGTTCACCCTGACCATCACCGTCGCGCAGGTCGATGATGGGCGATGGGTGGCGGAAGTCGATGTGCCCGAGCAATCGCTCAACGACATGCCGCTCTTCAACGTCACCGAGTCGAACGGCGTCATCACCGGATCGTTCCGCGTCATGGGCCCGCCGAACGTCTTTGAACTGACGCTCAGCGAGGACCGCCAGCGGCTCACGGGCTTGTGGCGGTCCGCGGGCGCGCCGACGCAACTCGACATGCCGCGCGTGCGGTAACGACCCGCGCACCGGCGTCCGGCCGCGATCAGAACGATGTCACCATGCCGGCGAGGCGGTCGAGACCCGCCTCCACGTTGTTCTTCGGCGGGCCGTAGCTGAAGCGCACGAATGCATCGAGCGGCGACGGCCCCTGACGCCGGCGATGCGGATTGACGTCGAAGTATTCGCCCGGCACCGTCAGCACGCGGTGCCTGAACGCCTCGTGCATGAAACCCTCGCCCGTGTTGAGCGGCGCCGGCAGATTCGCGACGGAGCCGAAGGCGTAGAACGTTCCCTGCGGCTCAAGCGGGAAGGTGACGCCCAGGGCCTTGAGGCGATCCACGAGCAGGTTGCGTTTTTCGGTGAACGCGGCGCGGAGGGCGGCCGTCTCCTGATCGGCGCGAATGGGATCGAGGACCTGAACGGCCGCGCGCTGGATGGGCCGGCTCGGTCCGCCGTCGAGGAAGCTGCCCGCGGCGGTCAGCGCGGTGATCACCGGCTTCGGGGCCACGACCCAGCCGACCCGCCAGCCCGGATAGCGATAGCACTTGGTCAGGCCATCCACGATGACGATCGGGTCCTCATTCACCTCCTCGACGAAGGCGGCCGTGCTGACCGGCCGGTCCGCGCCGTCATAGATGAAATGCGAGTAGAACTCGTCCATGAGAAGCGTGACATCGCGGCGGCGGGCCAGGTCCGCCCATGCCGCCAGCTCATCGCCCTGGATGACCACGCCGGTCGGATTGCAGGGATTGGAAATGAGCAGGGCGCCGATGTCCTCGCGTTCGATGCGCGCCTCCAGCGCCTCGGGGTCGATGCGGAAGCCGGTCGAGGCGGGCAGGTCGATCCACGCGGGGTTGATCCGGTGGAACGTGGTCATCAGGTCCTCGTAGGCGGTGTAGTCGGGCGTGAAGTAGCCCAGCCGCAGACTTTCGAGCGAGGCACCGATGCGCGACAGGGCCAGCCGCCCCCCGGAAGCGACGGCCACGTTTTCCGCGGTGTACTGCGAGGCCATGCCCTGCCGGTAGAGGCGGTTGTAATGATGGGCGACGACCTCGCGCAGCTCGGGCAGCCCTTCCACCGGACCGTATGCGTGGTCCGCGGGCGCGATGTCGAGCTGATCGAAGCGCGGCGGGGCGCCGTACGCGGACAGGTCGCCCACCTCTGGCTGGCCCTGGCCGAGATTCGACCACGCCGGGTCGCCCATGCGATAGCCGACCTTGAACGCGGCCTCGTTGACGCGGATGACGCCCATGAAGGGCAACTGGCGGAACGCGCTGCGGGGTGGGGTCCGTGTGGTCATCAGGGGTTCTCGTGCGTGGAAAGCGTCGATCGTAGCACTCCCCGGTGTCCGATGCGATCCGGCCGGGCCACGGGGCGACGGCCGCCGCTGCGCATCAGACTTCCCGCAACGCTGATGCTGCGATTCGATCGTACAGCTCCCGCAGCACCTGCCGCGCATTGCCGCGATGCGCGCGCAGCATGGCCTCCAGCTCCGCCGGCGGCCACGGCGATGACCCGCCGAGCAGCGCCTCGACCAGCCGGGTCATCAACGACGCATCGATGCGCGTGCGGAGGAGCGTCGGCAGGCGGCCCGGGCGATGAGCGGTGATGATGAGCGCGCCCGATGAGCGACTCCGCCTCGCGACATCGAGCCAGGCGCCCGGGCCGAGGCAGCCGGCGCTGTCGAGCATGAGCATCGTCGTGGGACCAAGCTGCGCCAGGAAGGATGACGGCACGGCGCGGTCATCGCGCCGAAGGCGATGATACCGAACCTGCCATGCCCGGGCCTCGAGCCGCGCGGCAAGCGCCTCCATGAGCGTGGACTTTCCGGTGCCGTGCGGACCCACGATGGCGCTGCGGCGACCGAGCCGCTCAAGGCGGGCGAGAAGATCGTCCCAGCTCATGCCGCGCATCTCGTAGGGGATCGCGTCGATGCGCTGCATGGCAAACGGGTTGTCGGCGGGACGCATCATCAGGTTCCTGCCTCGTCTGTGGGGCCTTCATGGCGTCGTCCCGGGGAAACCTCCCGACCTCCCGGGGCGATGACGATCTCCTGCCGCGCAAAGGCCGTCTTGTCCTTGTTGACGACGAGTTCCAGGGCCCAGGTCAGGGTGATGAGCTTGCCCGAGAAGCTGTAGGGGCCGCGCGGGGCCGTGAAGCTGAAGGGCTGCGCATCGGTGAGTTCGGGACCCTCGAACCGCACGATGTCGTGCGCCGCCGAGTCGCGGTCGCCCTTGCCCGAGGTGTACCAGAGGAGACGCAACTCGAGGTCGCGGGCCTCGCCGTCGAACGACCATGACACGATGCCGTCGATCGGTTCGCCCGGCTCGTAGGCGACCTTGTGGTCGAGTGTCTCGATGGCGAGAATCGTGCTCACGCGTTGCGGAATTCCGAGGGCGAGCCGGGGGTGATGGAGATGTCGTACTCGTCGTTGATGTCCGGCCACCGGGGGATCTCGCCGTGCACGCGGATGGCCCAGTGTATCCTGTTGCACCGGGCCTCGAAGGAGTGCATGGCGTCGGCGGGAATGGTGATGGTCGCCGAGGTCTGGGCGATGTCGCGGTCGCCCCCGGACGCCCCGGACGCATCTGAGCGGTCGGCGCGACAGACCTCGATGCGCAGCATGACGTCGGTTTCGGTGACGCTGTCGGTGCCGCACTGATACGTGGCGGACTCCTTCATGAGAACTTCGATGAGGAAGGATCTGACCTTGTGCGGGTTCTTTGAGAAGCGCCAGGCAATGCTCAGCTCCTCGCCCAGGCCGACCACGCGTCTCGGCAGTTCGAGGATCGGCTGCGGATTGAACAGGCCGAGGAAGGCATGAATGCCGAAAGCGATGACGCCGAGGCCGATCAGCACGAACGGCGTCATGAAGACGGTCTGGAACCAGTCGGGGTTGCCCTTGATCCAGCCGCGGACCAGTTGCAACACGAACACCGAGGTGACGCCGTTCCAGATGACGGCGAAGATGATGATGAAGATGAGCTTGACGACGCGCCCGCCCATGGGCGAAAGCTGCGTGTGCTCAAACGCGTCGTCACCGATGGTCAGCCGCCCCAGCGGGCTGCGGGCATCGTCATCGGCGCCATCGCGCGCGCCGAACTTCGTGATCGGCATTGCGTCGGGCGATGTTCGGCTGAACAGGGCCATGGCGATTGCATCGGCAACGGAACCCCGGAAGGGAGAGCGAATATACTATCGCCATGGCGAATCACATCCTCGAGTCCATCGACCTGTACGCCGATCCCCGCGTCGCCGACCCCCGCACCGCGGGCGACGGCCATGTGATCACCGAGAACCCCGCCACGGGCGAGCCGCTCGCCGCGGTTCGCTTGCAGTCCCGCGCCGAGTACGAGGATCTCGTGAGGCGGGTGGTCGACGTTCAGAAACACTGGCGGCGCGTGCCGGCGCCGAAGCGCGGCGAGATCGTCCGGCGCATCGGCCACGCGTTCCGCGCCCAGCTCGAGCCCCTGGGCGAACTGGTCACGCTGGAGATGGGCAAGATCCGGCCCGAGGGCATCGGCGAGGTCCAGGAGTGCATCGACATCGCCGACTTCGCCGTGGGACTCTCGCGGCAGCTCTACGGGCTGACCATGCCGTCGGAGCGCCCGCAGCACCGCATGTACGAGCAGTGGCACCCACTGGGGCCGATCGGCATCATCACGGCGTTCAATTTTCCCGTGGCCGTATGGGCGTGGAACGCCATGATCGCCGCGGTGTGCGGCGATGCGATGATCTGGAAGCCCAGTCTGCTGACGCCGCTCAACGCCATCGCCATGACCAACATCGTGCACGAGGTCATGCGCGAGCAGGACATCTTCCGGCCCGACGGCTGCGATCCGTGCGATGTTTTCACGCTCATCATCGGCAAGGATGAGGAGATCGGCGAGACCATGATCGCGGATCGGCGCCTGCCACTGATCAGCGCGACCGGCTCGTGCCGCATGGGCCGGCACGTGGGGACGAAGGTGGCCGAGCGGCTGGGGCGAAGTCTGCTGGAGCTGGGGGGCAACAACGCGATCATCGTGATGGACGATGCGGACCTGGAGATTGTCGTGCGCGGCGTGCTTTTCGGGGCGGTGGGCACGGCCGGCCAGCGCTGCACTTCCACGCGGCGGCTGTTCTGCCAGAAGGGCGTGGTGAAGGCGATCACCGACCGGCTGGTGAAGGCGTACCGAAGCGTCCCGATCGGCGATCCGCTGGATGCGGGCACGCTCATGGGGCCGCTGATCAACCAGCGGGCGGTCGACGGCATGCGCGCGGCATTGGAGCAGGCCGCGGCCGAGGGCTGCGAAATCCTGTGCGGCGGGATCGAGGGGATCGAGAAATACGCCGACAGCCCCGGCCGCTTCGTCGAGCCGACGATCGTCCGCGTGCCGGCGGGGAAGGCGCCGAAGATCGCCCAGGACGAGACCTTCGCCCCTATCCTTTATATCTACGAATTCGCATCGCTCGACGACGCGATCGGGATGCACAATTCCGTCCAGCAGGGCCTTTCCAGCGCGATCTTCACCAACTCCATGCGCACGGCCGAGCGGTTCCTCTCGCACGACGGCTCGGACTGCGGCATCGCCAACGTCAACATCGGCACGAGCGGGGCGGAGATCGGCGGGGCCTTCGGCGGCGAGAAGGACACCGGCGGCGGGCGCGAATCGGGCTCGGACGCCTGGAAGGCCTACATGCGGCGGCAGACCTGCACGCTGAACTGGGGCGCGGACCTGCCGCTGGCGCAGGGAATTCGGTTCGGGGGGTGATTGATTCCGGTGTCATCGACGGCTCACCTTCAAGGAGCCGACATGCTGAGAACCCTTGGAATCGAAGTGCGGTGTGCCACGGCGGCGATGATTGCGCTCGGCGCATTGGCATGTCCGGCCGTGGCCGGCGAGCCCGATGAGCTTCACCTGAACATGATCGCGGACGGTCTCGTGCGGCCGCTGTACGCGATCGCGCCGCCGGGCGACATCGGCCGGCTCTTCGTGATCGAGCAGCACGATGGCGTGAGCACGGGATGGATCCGCATCGTGAAGGACGGAATCCTCCTGCCGCAGCCGTTCCTGGCGATCTCGCCGGTGGCGACGTTCTATTCCACGGGCGTCCTGTGCCTGGCCTTCGCGCCGGACTACGCGACAAGCGGCGTGTTCTACGTGCTCGACACCGATGCGGCCAACACGGTGCAGATCGCCCACTACCGGGTGTCGGCGAATCCCGATGTGGCGGATGCGGCATCGCGGGATGTCATCCTCTCGATCCCCCAGCCGCACGACTTCCATCAGGGCGGCTGGCTGGGATTCGGGCCGGATGGATACCTCTATGTCAGTTCCGGCGATGGCGGGCCGGCCAACGACCCGGACCATCGCGGCCAGGATGCGAACTCACTGCTGGGCAAGATCCTGCGCGTGGATGTGCGCGGCGATGACTTTCCCGCCGACTCGAGCCGAGACTATGCAGTCCCGGCGGGCAACCCCTTTGCCGGCGGCCCGGGCCTCTATGAGATCTGGGCCCTTGGCGTGCGCGAGCCGTGGCGATGCAGCTTCGACCGACTTTCGGGCGACTTCTACCTCGCGGATGTCGGGCAGGAACAGTGGGAGGAGATCAACGTACAGCCCGGCGGCGCGCCCGGCGGCGAGAACTACGGTTGGCGCTGTCGCGAGGCCTCGCACGATCTCTGGGGCGATCCCGAGTGTGCCGGGGCGGCCTTCACCGAGCCGCTGCTCGAATACCCGACGATGAACGACCCGCGGTGCGCGATCATCGGCGGCTTCGTCTACCGCGGATTCGCCATGCCGGAGTACACCGGCCGCTACTTCTTCGCCGACCATTGCACGAGCCAGATCTGGTCGGTGCGCTACGAGGGCGGCGTCCTTGCCGACTTGCGCGCACACTCGGTGATCGTCGATGACCCGGCGGGGGAGAGACGGTCCCGTGACCTCCTTCGGCGAAGACGCCTGCGGAGAGCTGTTCATCACCACATCCTCAGGCCGGATGTTCGCCGTGACGGGCGAAACGGCGGTCGCCGACTGCAACGCCAACGGCATGGAGGACGGCTGCGAAACGGCGTCCGGAGTCGCGATGGACATCAACGTCAATGCAACGCCGGACGAGTGCGAGTGCCTGGGCGATGCGACGGGCAACGGCATCGTGGATGTGACGGACCTGCTGGAATTGCTGGCCCATTGGGGGCCGTGCCTGTCGCCGTGCGTCTGGGATGTGAACGTCGATGGGTCGGTCGGCGTGACCGACCTGCTCGTGATCCTGGGGGGCTGGGGCCCGTGCCCGTAGGCCGCTCGGGCGAGACGGCTTGAACGCCAATCACAGCGTCGAACCGGATCGGCTCAGTTGCGATTCAGCGGAAACTCCGCCGATTCAGTCCGCCCCTCGCGCATGATCCGCGCGATGTCGCGCATCAGTATGGGATGATCGTCCGAGACATCCTGACCCTCGTAATCGTTTGCCCCGAGGTCGTACAGCTCGATGTCATCGAGATCACTGCTGCCGGCCGGCCAGATGGCCTTCCAGCGGTCCATGCGCACGGACTGCGCGCCCTGGTACTCCCAGTAGAGGTAGCGGTGCTGTATCTGTTCGTGGTAGGGGCGGCCGAGCAGCGTCGCTGCGAATGACACGCCATCGCGGCCTTGCGGCATGGCGATGTCCACCAGGTCGCCGATCGTGGGCATGAGATCCCAGAATGCGCCGATGTGATTGGCCTGCGAGTCGGTCGCAATCCGACCCGGCCAGCGGACGATGAGCGGCACGCGGATGCCGCCCTCGTACAGCGATCCCTTGAGCCCGCGCAAGGGGCCGTTGGAGTCGAAGAACTCGAAGTCGACCCCGCCCGTGAACGTCGGGCCGTTGTCGGAGGTGACCATGACGATCGTCTCGCCGGTCAGGCCCAGCGTATCGAGGTGATCGAGGATGGTGCCGATGTCGCGGTCGAGTCGCGAGATCATGGCGGCGTACGCCGCGCGAGGGTGCGGGTGAGGCAGGTAGTCCTGCTGGCCCAGGTACGGTTCGCGGTCCCACGCCTCGGCCAGGTACGGCTCGATGGACTCATCCGGAACCTGGAGCGCGGCATGCGGCACCGGAGTGGCGTAATAAAGGAAGAAAGGCCGGGCACGATTGGCATCAATGAAGCGCAGGGCCTCGTCGAGCAGGAGGTCCGGCACATAGATGGCGGCGCGATACCGCGCGTAGGCGGCAGCGTCGGCCGGCGCCACATCGAGACGCTGGTGGGCGGAGAACCACTCATTGCCCTCGAGCAGTTCCTTCTTATCGTTGCGCCATAGGTGGGTCGGGTAGTAGTTGTGCGCGATGCGCTGGCAGAGATAACCGTAGAAGAAGTCGATGCCGAGCTTGCCAATTCCGGCTTGGCTTCCGGGGGCGCCGGTGGAACCGGGGCCGCCGAGCCCCCACTTGCCGATCGCGGCCGTCGCATAGCCCTGG
>Ga0299906_10001569_pt1 | contig 19600 bp, 14 predicted proteins | sample RVTome_14_FD_200259 | JGI IMG/M metagenome (GOLD analysis project Ga0299906, IMG submission 200259) | Soil microbial communities from uranium-contaminated site in the Upper Colorado River Basin, Wyoming, United States - RVT145D125 (version 2) ...
CGCGACCGTTCCGTCAGGGTCCCGGACAACGCCCGGTACTTCCTGCGCACGGTGGCGACGTCCATGCCTCCAAGCTACATGGACCCGGATCATATATCAATCACTTATTGTGTCACGAGCCCTAAGTGCGAAGTGCGAAGTACTGAGTGCGAAGTGCGTAGTGCGAAGTGCGAAGTGCGTAGTGCGTAGTGCGCTCTACCGGATCAGGGCCTGGCCCCTTCCTCCCTGCTCAGCACGACAGCGTCCGGCATCAGCCGTACCTTCCCGTCCGGAGGAATTGCCACCAGAAGGACCCGTCCGGTTTCCGTCAGCTCGGGGTAACGGTGGCCTACCTGGGCGAGAAAGACCTCCAGCACCGACTCGGGCACGCGGTAGCCGTTCACACGGATGGTGGTGAGCACGAACTTCACTACTCCCGGGCCGCTCGGACCGATCACGACTTCGGCTTCGAGCGTCGTCGTGCTGTCCAGCAGCAGCAGCATCGGCCCGAAGAGCGCCCGGGTCTCGGCGGGCAAATCGGTCACCCGGCCGCGCACCCGAATGGCCGCGGTATCCACGGCCACCACGATGCCGCTCGGTTCGGGAATCGGCAGGGCGCCGAGCCGGGCGGCGAGATAGCTCACCCAGTCACCTCCGCCCACGCTGCTGGTCGGGATCAGCTTATCGACGAAGACCGAGTCCACGCGCCCGGCGGCCCTGGCGATACCGGCCGTGGAAACAGGCGTCCAGCCAGGCTCCTGGCCCCCCAGGTGGGCCGGCAGGGCGGGGACGAGAACCAGCAAGAGCCAGGAAGTTCGGGCGACGGTCATACCCATGCCTCGGTTTTGCCTGCAAGCTGGCCCCGGGTCTCCGGGCGGGCAAGCTATTATCCCTGCGTGAAACCCCTCGCGCCCGGCACCACCCTGGTCGATCTGGAGTACCTTGGCCGGCCAGGTCACATTGCGACCTGCTTTCTGGAGACCAGCGACGGGCTGGCCCTGGTGGATCCCGGGCCCGCCACCACCGTGATCAGGCTCCGGCAGGCCATCGAGCGGTTTGGCGCCACTATGCAGGACGTTCGGGTTCTGCTGCTGACGCACATTCATCTGGATCATGCCGGTGTTGCGGGGATCCTGGCCCGAGAGCTGCCGCGCCTCCGCATCCATGTGCATGAGCGAGGGGCCGAGCACCTCGCCGACCCCACCAGGCTGCTGCGCAGCGCGACCATGATCTACGGCGACCAGATGGACCGGCTGTGGGGGGAGGTGCTGCCGGTCCCCGCCGAATCGATTCGCCCGGTCGCCGGCGGGGAGCGGCTTTCCCTGGGCGGCCGCGCCATCGCCGTTGGGTACACACCCGGCCACGCCTGGCACCACGTGAGCTACCTCGACGAGGGCAGCGGGATCGCGTTCACCGGCGACGTGGTGGGAGAACAGCCTCCCGGCAGCTCCATGCCGCTCCCGGTCACTCCGCCCCCCGACATCGATGTCGAGTTGATGGTCGAGAGTGGACACCGCATTCTGGCCTGGCGGCCCGCGCGCCTCTTCGTGACGCATTTCGGGCCCGTCGACGCCCCCGCCGAGTTCGTCCGCCTGCACGAGGCGCGCTTGCGGCAATGGAGCCTCGAGGTGCGGGACTCCCTGGACCAACCCGGACCCGACGAGGAGCGCCGGGCCCGATTCGCGGACCGCGCGCATCCCCAGCTGCTGCGCGAGTTCCCGCACGCGTCGCACGAGTACCTCCCCCGGGAGACGCTGGAGGGCAACTGGGTCGGGCTCGCGCGCTACTGGCGCACGCGCGACACCGGGACCAGTGGCGCGTAGTTCCATCCGGAGCCTCCGGAACCCAACCAATCACTGATCCGCGGGAGAGCGAGGTTGCGGCCCGTGAGCCGGACCGTGCTCCAGGCCGAGTCTCCGAAGGATGAACGCGTAGTCGAGTGCCACCTCCCGCAGACGGTCGTACCGGCCCGATGCGCCACCGTGGCCCGCCCCCATGTTGGTCACCAGCAGGAGGGGGGTCGAGTCGCGCTTGAGGGTGCGGAGCCGGGCGACGTACTTTGCGGGTTCCCAGAACATGACCTGGCTGTCGTTGAACGCGGTGCGCACCAGCATGGCGGGGTAGCTCCCCGGGCGCAGGTTGCTGTACGGATCGTAGGCGCGAATCCAGCCGAACTGCTCCCGGTCGGCCGGGTTCCCCCATTCCTCGAACTCGCCCACGGTCAGGGGGAGAGTGGTGTCGGACATGGTATTGAGCACATCGACGAACGGCACGTGACTCAGAACGGCCGCGCAGAGGTCCGGCCGCAGATTGACCACGGCCCCCATGAGCAGCCCGCCCGCGCTCCCCCCCTCGATCGCCAGCCGGTCCCGCGAGGTCCACCCCTCCGCCACCAGGTGGTCGGCGGCGGCGATGAAATCCGTGAACGTGTTCATCTTTTCGCGCATCCGGCCCTGGTCATGCCAGGGCTTTCCCAGCTCGCCGCCGCCCCGGATATGCGCGATGGCCACCGCCACGCCACGGTCGAGTAGACTGACCCGGTTGGACGAGAAGGCGATCGCATAGGGGATCCCGTAGGCCCCGTAGCCCTCGAGCAGCAGCGGTGCGCCCGTGTCACGCGGGCGGCCCTCGCGATAGACCACCGAGACGGGGATGGCGGTGCCGTCCGGCGCGGTCGTGGTCAGTCGTTCGGTGCGGTAGCGTGACGGCTCGTACCCGCCGAGCACCTCGGTCTGCTTGAGCAGCGTGGTGTCTCCCCGATCCATCTCGTAATCGAGGACCGAGGTTGGTACAGTGAGCGACTGGTAGTGGTAGCGGAGCGTCGCGCTCTCGTAGATCTCGTTGGGCCCGAGGTAGGCCTCGCAGATCGGGTCCGGAAACGGGACCTCGCCGATCCGCCCCGAAGCCGGGTGCAGGACCCTCAGTCTGGGCAGGCCCGCCACCCGCTCGCTCAGGACGACGTGAGCCGCGAAGCAGTCCACCTCCTCCAGCATGACCTCGTCGCGGGAGGGGATCGCCTCATGCCAGGAAGCCGGCTCCGGCGTGTCGACCGGAGCCTCCACCAGCCGGAAGGTCCGTCCGGTGTCGTTGACCCGGATGTAGAACCGGTCGCCGTAATGATCCACGTCGTACTCGATGTCCTGGCGTCGCGGGGCGATGAGGCGCCACTCGCCCATGGGCGTTGCGGCCTTGAGCACCCGCGTCTCGCTGGTGGTGTGGCTCGTCACCCCAAGCAGCAGCCACGTGCCGCTCCGCGTCCGGTCGATGTCCACGCGGAACGCCTCGTCGGGTTCCTCGTAGAGCAGCGCCGCCTCGCCTTCCAGCGCGCGGCGCAACAGCCGGTAGGGTCGTTTGGCGTCGTCCTCGACCGCGTAAAACAGGGTCCGGCTGTCAGCGGCCCACGCGGCGCTGCCCACCTTGTCCACCTCGATCGGGAGCAGCTCGCCGGTCGCAAGGTCCTTCACGGAGAGGCGGTAGTCGCGGTAGCCGGTATCGTCGGTCGAGTACGCCAGCAACATCCCGTCGTCGCTCACCTCGAACACCGCCACCGCCATGAACGACTTCCCCTCCGCCAGGAGATTCTGATCCAGCAGCACCTGCTCCGGGGCCTCCGCCGAACGCTTGCGGCAGAAGACGGGATACTGCTTCCCCTCCTCGGTGCGGGAGTAGTAGAGCCACGCCCCCTTGCGGAAGGGGACGGAAAGGTCCGTCTGCTTGATTCGACCCAGCATTTCGTCGTAGAGGCGCTGCTGCAATGCCGCGGTGTCGGCCAGGACCTGCTGGGCGTAGGCGTTCTCCGCCTCGAGGTAGGCCCGGACCGCCGGATCCTCCCGGTTCCGCAGCCAGGCGTACGGGTCCGCCAGCGCCTCGCCGTGGAACCGGACCGAGTGAGGACGCGCTTCGGCGACCGGGGGCGAGGGGGGGCTCGCGGACGGTTCAGCGACGCTCATCGAACGGCCCCGTTGCGGGCCCTGGTCGCTCGGAGAGGCTCTGTGACATTTGGGGGCACTCAGGGGCGCTCGGGGAACAGGTCGAGGTCGCGGGCCGAAACCGTGCGTCCCGAATAGCCGGCCTCCCGCACCTGCCGCAGCAGGTCCTCCTCCGAGCCACCCCAGAACAGCTGATGGTACAGCAGCAGCAGTTCCGGCCGCGCCCGCACCGCCAGGGCGGCGAGCTCGGCGGTGGAGGTATGGGCATCGGCGTGATAGCGTTGCCAGTCCGCCGGCCGGGCCAGGAAGCGCTCGGCGTCGTACACCTCGTGCACCAGCACCGTGCAGCCGTTACACGCCTCGACCACCGCGTCGCTCGACCGGGTGTCTCCGGAGATCACGAAGACCCGGTCGCCCACCTCAAAGCGATAGCCGTAACTCACCTCCCACCCGTCGTGGGGCACCGCGAAGGCGCGCACCACGACGTTGCTGTCGCGATAGACCACGCCCGGCCCGGCGATTTCCACCGCATCGACCCGCCAGCCGTCGGGGGTATGCGGTTGAAGGCCGGTCGTGCGGTTTTCGATGTCGGCCGCCCACGCCGCCGCAAGGTGCTCGGCCATCCGTGCCGTGCCGGGCGGCCCGAACACCCGGAGCGGACCGGTCCGGCCATCGACCCAGCCGGTGTGAATGAGATCGGGCAGGCCCACCGTGTGATCGGAATGCAGGTGGGTGAGAAAGACGATGTCCAGCCGAGCGGATCGGAGCCCGGGAATCCCGTGCCTCGCCGCCGCGGCCGCGGCGCGCCTGACCACACCAGTCCCCGCATCCACCAAGTACGAGGATCCGTTTGCGATCACCGCCACGGCCGGCCCGGAGCGCTCGGGATCGGGATTCGGGGTGCCCGTGCCCAGGATCACGACGGCTCCCGGCGACTGGGGCGAAACCGGGGCCGCCGCAGCCAGGACCGGCCACGCGAGGGCCAGGCAGGCGCGCATGCTCCACCCGCGAAAGCATCCTGGGGCACCGACGCCGCGACTCACGGGACCGGTCCCAGCGGCCCGGCGTGGCACAGGCCCAGGAGTCTCATGGTAACTCACTGAAGGACAAGTGATTACGGCATTCGAGCGCATCGACATTCCTCCTGGCCTTTGAGGCCTGAATCCTGCGTTCCTCGCGCGGGGAGGAGGAAACTCATGCAGAACCGAATCGTAGCCCATTTGATGAGCGGCAAGGTGGTCAAGGGTATCAGCCTGGACGTTGATCCCGCGAAGCCCCGTTGTCACGTAAAAACCGAGGCCGGGGTTGAAGAGGTCAAACTGGCCGACGTAAAGGCCCTTTTCTTCGTCCGGGACCTGGCGGGGAACCCGAAACGAAACGACGCCCAGGACCCCGATCCGGGGGACTCGCGCCTTCGCGGGGCCACGCAGGTCGAGGTGCAGTTCCACGACGGCGAACGGGTGGTCGGATTGACCAACCGCTTCCCGCCGCGGGGCCAGTTGTTCTTCATGGTGCCGATCGACCCCGCCAGCAACAACTCGCGGATCCTGGTGAACCTGGCTGCGGTGCGCTCGGTTAAGCCCGCCGCTGACGGAGCGCCGGCGGCGCGAGCCTGAGCGGCGCAGCTCAGTACAACGGGCGCCCGAGCGCGCGGTAGCGCTCCAGGACGCCGCGCGCTTCCTGCCGCAGCACGGCGCGGTGTATCTCCACGCCGTGCGCGGCGAGGTAGTGATATGACGCCTCCGTCACCGGCCCTTCCTCGAACCCCACCGCCTCGGCATCGTCCTTGACCGCGCCGCAGATCAGCCGGCGCACCCCGCTCCAGAACACGGCGCCAAGACACATCACGCAGGGCTCGCAGGTGGTGACCAGCGTCACCGGCGGGGCGCCGGGAGCGCGGAAGGCGTGCACCCCGAGCGTCTGTTCCGCAAACAGAATGGCGAGCACTTCCGCGTGCAACGCGCTGTGACCTGAGCGCAACACGCTGTTCACCCCGACCGACACCAGATCGCCGCTGTCCTCCCGCCAGATGGCGGCCGCGAAAGGACCGCCCCCGCCTGCCCGCTCGACGTTCTCCCGCGCCAGCCGCAGCGCAAACCGCATCCGGTCGGTGTCCTCCCGGGCGGCCGGCGCCTGGCGCATCAGGGCGGCGGCCCATTCGGGCTGGTCCAGGGTGATCGTGGAGGAGGCTCCGCCACTCACGGCTCGGTCCGGATGCCTTTCTCGGCGCGGGCCCTGGCCACCAGCTCCTTCACCTCGCCCATCAGCGTCGGGCCGTGATAGGGGATGCCGTCCTTGATGGTCCATTCGACTCCGCCGGTGCGGATCGTGCGCCCGTCGACCACGCGCTCGACCCCGGTGGGATAGAGCAGCTTCAGGTCTTCCAGCGGGTTGCCGTTGACCACGATCAGGTCGGCCAGGTACCCCGCCCGCACCCGCCCGATCCGGTCGGAGGCGCCGAGGATGCGCGCGTTGTTTCCGGTGGCGTGCGTGAGGACCTGGATCGGATGGAAGCCCGCTTCGTGCTGCAGCTCCAGTTCGCGTACCAGTCCGAAGCCGTACATCTGGTAAATGAACCCGGCGTCCTCCCCGGCGCCGATCAGGCCGCCTTTCCGGCCGAACTCGCGCAGCGCCGCCATCCAGATCCGGTAGTTCTCGCGCCAGAAGACCTCGTCGGTCGAGGTCCAGCCCAGAAAGTAGGACCCGTGATTCGCCGGGTCGGGTCGGAAGTATTCCTCCAGCGTAGGGTGCAGGTAGTCGCGGAACCAGGGCTGGTTCTGCGCCCGGAGCAGGTCGCGGCTGGCTTCGTAGATCACCAGGGTCGGATCCCAGGCGACGCCCGCGGCCACCATGGAGTCGAGTACCATGTCGAGTCGCGCGGGATCCGCCTCGCGCCAGAGCCGTCCGGCGTGCCGGAAGCGGTCGACCTCGTCGTTGTAGTTGTAGTCGGCGGGGAAGTTCTGCACTCCATCCCTGAGCGCCGCGTCGGGGACGCCGTACCAGTGCTCGATCGAGGCGGTACCGAAGCGGATGTCGTCCCAGGCGTTGGTTTCCTCGACCCCCGCGTGGTGCGCCACGGGCAGGCCGGCCTTGTGCGCCTCGTCCAGCATCGCCGAGAGGATATCCCGGTCCAGCCCGGCGATCTTGATGCCGTCGACCCCCGCGTCCTTGAGGTCGCGCACCCGGGCGCGAGCCTCCTCCGGGGTTTTGGGCGAGGGTCGGCGGGAAAAGCCGGCGTAGATGAAGAGCCGCGGTGCCTCGATTTCCGCTCGCGCGCTGCGCTCCCGGAGCTGGACGAAGGCGCGGGGATCGGAGCCGGAGCTCACGTCGCGGACCGCGGTGATGCCGGAGGCCAGCCAGAGCTTGTACTGGTACTCGTAGGGCTGCGGCGACCCGCCCCGCTCGTTCTGGAGGTGGCCGTGGAGGTTGATCAGCCCGGGCAGCACGTACTTGCCGGCCGCGTCGATCTCGACCGGGGCTTCCGGCCGGCGCTGGCGCCCTTCCTTGACCGCCACAGGGTCCAGGGCAACCATTTCCACGATCCGGTTGCCTTCCAGCAGGATGTCCCAGGGACCAATGGCCGGGGTGCCGGTGCCCTCGAGCACGATCGCGTTCCGGATCGCGAGCCGGGCGGGACGCTGGCCATGGGTGGCGGGCACGACGGCCTGCTGGGCAGTCAGCGGGCCGGCAAGGGACCCGACGCCGGCGAGCGACGAAACGAGGCAGAGGGCCAGGCGCATGCGGGGACCGTTCCTGGAGGGGTTTGGGGGTGCCGGCGGGGGTTTGCGTCCGCCCCCGACCGGGCGTAAGCTAGAACACTTCCCCCCGTGGAGGCCACCATGCGGCCAGCCCTGCTCCTGTGCGCCCTAGCCATCGCGGCCCCGATGGGCGCCTCGGCCGGTCAGTCGCCCGACGACAAGGTCACCCCTCTCTTCCGCTCCGACAGCCCTCTGGACGTCACTCTCAAGGCAGACTTCAGGCAAGTCTTCCGCGACCGGGACACCACCAGGCAGGACTGGCAGCCCGGGGTGATCGAATGGACCGCTGACGGCGCGGCGGCGAGCATGCCGATCGAGCTCACTACCCGCGGGCATTTCCGGCTCCAGAGCCGGAATTGCAGCTTCCCGCCGCTCCGGCTCCGCTTCGACCGGGAGAAACGCCAGGGAACGCTGTGGGACAAGCAGGGCACCCTCAAGCTCGGCACTCATTGCCGCAACAACTACGAGCAACTGGTCCTGGTCGAGCATCTGAGCTACCGGATCTACAACGCGATCACCGACGCGAGCTTCAGGGTCCGCCTGGCCCGGATGGCCTATCAGCATCCCGATGCCAAGGTCGACAGCCTCTGGGGCTTTTTCATCGAGGATGACGAGGACATGGCCCGGCGGCTGGATGGGGAAGCCTTCGAGGAGCCGGGGGTCTCGTTCGCCTTCGCGGATTCCACCGCCGTCGCGACCATGAGCGCGTTCCTGTTCATGATCGGCATGACGGACTGGTCCTTGCCCTACCTGCACAATGTCCGGGTGATCAAACGGCAGAACGACTACCTGCCCGTACCCTACGACTTCGACTGGTCCGGACTGGTCAACGCCCCGTACGCGCGCCCCGATCCCCGGCTCGACATCCGCACCGTGCGGCACCGCGTCTGGCGGGGGCCGTGCGTCTCCCGCGGCCTGCTCGACATCGTGCTCGACCGCTTCGTGGCCCAGCAGGAGGCGATCATGCGACTGATCCAGACGCAGCCGGGCCTGGAGGACAAGAAGAAGGCGGACACGGCCAAGTACGTGGGGGAGTTCTTCGAGCTGGCGCAGGATCGCGACAAACTGGAGCGGGAGATCAAGGACCAGTGCCGTTGAGGACCTGACCGCCACCTTCAACTGTTCATAACACCCGGGGCCCCGTTGCCTGGATGTCAGGCGACGGGGCTGTCCTTTTCCGGGACCCGCTCACGCCGGCCGGACCCAAGGTTCGCAACGCGTAATGCTGTGGAACGCCCGGCGCATCAACGCGTCTCCCTGGGTTGACGTAACTCCATGGATGCCCCTCGCCAACCACCCGCCCCCAAACCGCCCGGGGTCCCGCTGACCGACCGCCGGATGTTCCTCAGGCTCTGCGCCGCCGCCGGCCTCCCGCCGATGGTCGGCGAACGCCTGGCGCAGGGCGTGGCCGAAGCGGGCCTTCCGGACCTGATGGGAGACCATGCCCCGCAGCAGACTGCCGGGGGGGTGACCCGGGCGACCGTGAAGGCGGCGGAGGGCATGCTCGGACTTCAATTCACGGACACCGAGCGCGACCAGATGCTCGGGCTGGTTGAGCACCACCTCGCGAGCTTCGCGCTGACCCGCAACCTGAGGATCCCCTACCAGGTCCCACCCGCGGTCCAGTTCACCCCGGTACTGGCCGGCCGCACGTTCGTGGGGTCCACGTCCAGGCCGGCCCCGCCCAGACCTCGTGGCTCCGTCAGGCGCCCCGCGTCCGATGCCGAGCTTGCCTACCTGCCGGTCACGGAGCTGGCCGAGTTGATTCGCACTCGCCGGGTCAGCTCGGTGGTATTGACCAGGCTGTATCTGGCAAGGCTGAAGCGTTACAACCCGGCATTGCACTGTGTGGTCTCACTGACCGAGGAGCGGGCTCTGCGCCAGGCGGTGGAAGCGGACCGGGAGATCGCGGCCGGCCGATACCGCGGAGCGCTCCATGGCGTTCCGTATGGGGTAAAGGACACCCTCGCTGTTCGGGACTATCCCACCACCTGGGGCGCGGTGGTCCACAAGGATCGCGTGCTCTCCGAAACCGCCACGGTCGTGGAGCGTCTTGACCGCGCCGGGGCGGTGCTGCTGGCCAAGCTGTCGATGGGCGAGCTGGGACTGAGCGAGATCTGGTACGGCGGGAGGATCATGAGCCCCTGGGGCGCCAACCGGGGCGCGGGCGGTTCCTCGGGGGGCTCCGCGGTTGCGACGGCCGCGGGTCTCGCCGCGTTCGGGATCGGCACCGAGACCCTGGGCTCCATCGTGACGCCCGCCACCCGAAACGGCGTGACGGGCCTCCGGCCCACCTTCGGACGAGTCAGCCGGCACGGCGCGATGAGCCTGTGCTGGAGCCTGGACAAAATCGGCCCCCTCGCGCGGTCCGTCGAGGACTGTGCCCTGATCCTGGAGGCCATTGCGGGACCCGACGGCAGGGACCCCACGGTCACCCGGGTACCCTATGGATGGGATCCGGGGCGGAGGCTCTCCAGCGTCAGGGTCGGGTACTTCAAGACCGCCTTCGACGCGGACCGGCCGGGCAAGGCGCGGGATGCGGCGGCCCTGGAGGCGCTTCGAAGCCTCGGCGTCAAGCCGATCGAGGTGGATCTCCCGACCGATCTGCCGGTGACCGCGCTGCGCCTGGTGATGGTCGAGGCTGCGGCGGCCTTCGACGAAATGACCCGCGGCAACAAGGACGACCTTCTGGTCGAGCAGGGAGCCGACGACTGGCCGAACTTCTTTCGCGCGGCGCGGTTCATTCCCGCAGTGGAGTACCTCCAGGCCAATCGGATCCGCACCATGCTCATGGAGCGGCTGGACGCGGTGTTCCGCAAGGTGGACGTCTTCATGGCGCCGACCTTCGGCGTGGTCCTCGCAACCAACCTGACGGGCCACCCCTGCGTCGTGGTGCCGAACGGATTCGGCGGAGACAACGCACCGGCCAGCATCTCGTTCATCGGGCAGCTTTACGCCGAGTCGGAGTTGTGTACGGTGGCGCGCGCCTGGCAGGAGGCGACCGGCTGGCACCAGCGCCATCCGGCGGGGTTCGCGCAGTAGGCTCCGAGGCTCAGCGGCGGACGGTGATCTGCGTGGCGCCGGGCGGGACGTGCGTTCGCGTCGTCTCGCCGCCCGGCCAGCGCACCCAGACCTGAGTCGGCACCTGCGGGATGCCGAAAACCTGCACCGCCCCGTTCTGCGACCAGTAGCCCGACCCGGCATGAATCTCCCGAACAGGTCCCATCGTGTCGCCAAACACGAGCCGCACCTGGGCGCCCACGACGTCGGGATTGTCGGCCGGACCCTCCACCCGCACCCGTAATCCGGGGGTGGCGCCGCGGTTGCGGAAGAGCCGGGTGGTCGATCCGTTCTGGCTCACCACCAGGTCCAGCCGTCCGTCACCGTCGAAATCGGCGTGAGCCGCGCCGCGCTGGTCACCGTAGACCAGCAGTCCTGAGCGGACCCCCGGCAGCGCGTGCAGCGCGCCGGTTCCGTCGCCGAGCAGCAGGAGCCCCCGTCCGGTGTCGTAGCGCGGGGTTCCGATCTCGGTGGGAAAGAAGTTCTGGCTCAGGAAGACGTCTTCGAACCCATCTCCGTCGAAGTCCGCCACGCTCGCGTGGAAGGCGGGGGCGAGCTGGGCTTCGGCGGGCAGTGGCACGGCCTCGAAGCGATCGCCGCGATTGAGGAACACCATGTGGTCGAGGGTGTTGACGCTCAGCCGCTCCACCAGGTGATTGACCGGGCCCAGCACGAGGTCCACCGTCGCGTCCGCATAGGCGGAAAAGGTGCGCACCCGGTTCGCCAGGTTCGGAATCGCGCTCCGGACACGGGCGTAGCTGTTGAGCGGGGCGAGCGCGCCCAACCGCGGGTCCTCTCGTGCCAGCAGCATCTCCACTTCACCGTGGGTACCGAACTGTCCGTGCAACAGGAAAAGCGGGCGCGCGCTGTCGGCGGCGGCCACGATGTTCCGGCCCCAGCTGGTCGCCACCAGGTCAAGCCTGCCGTCACCGTCCAGGTCGCCCGCGGCCAGCCCGTTCCACCGGCTGGTCCAGCGAGCCAGGCCCCACGAGTCGGGCGCCGCCGAGAATCGCCCGCCCTGGTTCAGGAAGAGCACGATGGAGCCCCACTCGCGGGCGAGCAGGAGGTCCGCGTCGCCGTCCCCGTCGAGGTCGGCGAAGAGCGCCGCGGACACCATCCCGATCTTCTCGAAGAGGCCGGCGTGCGCCGAATCCGGGACGAAGCGGCCTGCATCGTTGCGGAACAAGCCGGAGGACGCCGGCCTGGGGTAGAACCCGGCGCGCGCCCGGCCGCCGACGAACAGGTCCAGGTCGCCGTCGCCGTCGTAGTCGCCCAGCGCCAGCGGGCCGGTTGCCGAGGAGTCGGGCGGCAGCACCTGGACGCTCGTCGAGGCGACGCCCCCCCTTCCCACCGCCAGGCCCACGACCGCCGGCGGGATCAGGACGTCGTCGGGCGTCCGCGCTTCCCAGTTCGACACCCCGAGCAGCAGACGGCTCCCATCCCGCTGCGCCAGTCCGAGCACGGTCGTGAAGTCTTCCGGGGCGGACGGACCCGGCGGCTGGGGGGTCAGCCGGCCGCGGTCGTTCCGGAACACGGCCAGGCGACCCTCGCGACCGGTGCCGACGATCAGGTCCTCGTCCCCGTCACGGTCGTAGTCGAACCATGCCACACCGGGACCCAGTTGCGAAAGCGCGTTGGGAAGCAGGAACTGCCGGTTCCAGTCGTCGAACGAAGGTTCGTGGTGGGCGTGGCCGCCAAGCTGGGCGGTGGCGTCCTCGAAGAGCGTCGGGGAGGGCAAGGAGGAAGCGGACGAGGGGGCGAGGGACGGATCGTCCGGCGCCTCCGTGGTGATTTCGTAGAGTCGGTTGGGACGCGCGTTGGCGATCACGCTGCGGCGGCCGTCGCGCCAGTGGACCACGATGGTCACGCTGTCCGCGTCACCGGTGGCGAAAGCGGCCTGGTAGTCGCTGTGCGACATGTAGAGTCCACCGACCACGACTTCGCGCTCCTGCAGCGGCGCCGCGCCACCCAGCACCCGGATTCGGGCCCCGACCGCGCGCGTGTTGGGCGCGTCGCCCACCAGGCGAACCGCGACGCGAGGCGCCGACGCGTTGTTCCGCAGCACCAGCGCGGGCGCGTGCAGCCGGTTGACCACCACGTCGAGGTCGCCGTCGCCGTCCAGGTCGCCCGCGGCGAAGGTATGCGAGACGTCCTCCTCGACCCCGAATCCCCACCGCGCGCTTGCGTCCTCGTAGGTCAGGTCGCCGCGGTTGCGGTACGCCACGTTGCGGAGCGCCAGCCGCGGATACTCCCAGAGCTGGCGCCGCCACGGGATCCCCGTGAGCCGGTTCTGCAACCGTTCCTGGGTATCCGCGTCCATGACGTCCCAGGTATGGCCGGTCGCGATCAGGATGTCCTGCCACCCGTCGAGGTCCACGTCGAGGAACATGGTCGACCAGGACCAGCCGCTGGCCTGCACGCCCGCAAACCGGGAGACCTCCTGGAAGGTCCCGTCCCCGCGATTCAGAAACAGCACATTGCGCTGCATCTGCACCTGCGACTCCAGCTCGCCGGGGGCCTTGGGCCGCGGGACGTGGGTCGGCATCTGGGTCTTGAGCCGGCGGGAATCGTTGCTCAGCATGTCGACCTCGTAGAGGTCGGGCAGTCCATCCCCGTTCACGTCGCCCACATCCACCGCCATCCCGGAATTGCTGGTCTGGCGCACAGCGGTCCAGTCGGCCAGCTGGAACGTCCCGCGGCCGTCGTTCACCCAGAACGCGTCCGGCTCCTCGAAATCGTTGGCGACGTACAGGTCCGGCGCCCCGTCGCCATTCAGGTCGGCGAAGCGGGCGCCCAGACCGAAGGACTCGGGTTCCGCGGCAAGGGGCCGTCCCTCCGCGTCGCGAAAGCGCTCGGCGCTGGTGAGCGGTACCCTGGTGAACCGTCCACCCGCGTTGAGATAGAAGGCGTCGGGCTCGGCCCGCTGCACCAGATTGCCGCCCCGGCCATCCGGGTTCATCACGATCTTGAAAGCGGCTTGCAGCTCGGGCCGGACCTCAAAGCGGCCCGGCGCGATCTCGCGGACAACCTGGTTGAACGCCAACTGTTGCGGCGGGAGCGAGTCGCCCACCATGAAGGGCCGATAATTGGCGATGAACAGGTCGAGGTCGCCGTCGCCGTCGACGTCGGCCATGGTCGGCGTGGTGGATCCCCGCGGCGTCGACTCCAGCCCCAGGTCCCGCGCGGTAAACCGGCCGCGCCCATCGTTCAGGAACACGGCATTGGGGCCGGTGATGGCCAGCAGCAACAGGTCGAGATCGCCGTCACCGTCCAGGTCCACGAAGGCCGCGCCGGAGGTGGTCCGGTCGGGCAGGGCGACTCCGGCCACAGCCGTGATGTCCTCGAACCGCCAGCCGCCCAGGTTCCGGTAGAGGGCGTTGGGACCTTCGGTGCGGGCGAGGAAGAGATCGACCAGGCCGTCGCCGTCCACGTCGCCCAGGGCCACGCCGGCGCCCTGGGCCAGCACTCGGCTGGCCATCAGGATGGAATCGCTCGCGGTGTTCTCGAAGCTGATGCCGGTGCGCCCGCTCCCCATCGGGGTGAATCCCGGTTGCGCACCCCGCACCACCAGATCACGCCACCGGTAACCCGCTTCCTGCCGCCATTCGGGCACCGGTTCGGACCCACAGGCGGCAAGGAGGGCAGCGAGCGCCAGCGAAAAGGGGAAAGCGCGGTGAAGCGTCACGGAGGCGAGGTGGAGCGGAGCCGCTCGACGATCGTCTCTCCGATGCAGCTGCCGACTGCCTTGCCGGCAGACTTGCCCGCGTGGAAATGGATGCCGCCGTAGATCCGGGACCACCCGGCCTCCTCGGCCGCGTCGTCGAAGGAGCCGAACCTCCGGACCGGGTGTCCGATGAAAATACTGGTGCTGTCCTCGAAGGCGACCTCTCCCAGGACTGAGGCCACCACCGCGGAGGCAGCCGCGGACTGGGTGGAATGGCCCGATGGATACTCCGGAAACGGCGGAGTCGGAACCAGCGGTTCCCAATCAGGGTCGATAACGCGCCGGATGTACGTGCGCGGCCGAATCAGGCTGTAGTGGTACTTGTAACCCCAGGCAGCGATGAACGCATCGGCCTGGGCAACCCCGGTGAGCACAAAGAGCCGGGCGGCGTCCTCGGCCGAAAGGTCGCGCTGGGTCACCAGTTGGCCCGCAATGGCCACCCAGTGCCCCGCCGGCGTGCCGGTTTCGCCGGGGTTGTCGGCCCAGTACAGCGCGATGGCACGCTGTTCCGGAGTGAGCTGCATCCCGACGTCGTAGACTTCCATCGCCTCCCGATAGAGGGCTGACCCGGGCTCGGCCGAATAGGGGGGAGGCGGGGCCAGGGGACACTCGTTCCAGCGTGTCAGCATGAAGGGCCGGAGAGACCCCCAGTATGGCTCCGTCGCTCCGGAGGGATCGAGCGCCGGCAGGTCGGTCCCGCCCGGGCGCTTGGGCCGGTTGAGAATCAGGTTCCGGTCAGTCGCCGAGCCCGCCCGCAGGGTGTCGGCCGGGTTGTCGAGGGCCACCGTCTGGGTCACGCTCGAGGTCATCTGCGCAGTGTAGATGCTCCCGGGGGCATCGTTGACCCACAGGCCCGGCCCAGCCGGCGGACGATACGCCATCGCGCGGGTGCTGTCGAACCCGTCGCCGCGCGACCACGCCACGATTGCGAGTCCGATTCGGCGGCCGAGCTCTTCGGAGCGGACCGCAACCTCCTCAGACACCCCAAACTCCGTCCGGAGCCGCCGGAGGGAGTCCACCAGCCCCGCCACCGTCGCCTGAGTGGTGGGGAGTCCATCGGCCAGCAGGGAGTCGAGGACGGTCCGCTCCGCCTCCACCGCCACCAGGGTGGCATCGTAGGACAGGTCCGGAGCGGCGTGAGGCAACTCAGGCGCGTCCGTCAGGACGCCGGTCAGGGAGTTGAGGCTCGGCGTTGCGGCGGCGAGGCCCTCGTACAGGGCCACGGCGGCGTATCCGAGCAGCCGACTGGCCACCGGGGGGGTAATGCGTTCCGCCCGGACGACCCCGTACAGGGTGTGCATCCACTCCGCAACCATGCGGGGATCCGTCGATGGGGCTGGCGGCCGGCAGGCGACCAGCACAAGGGCCGCGCCGGCCATTCTGCAGAGGACAGTCATCGGTACGAAATGCCCAGACGAAAGATGAAGTCTCCCACTAATTTACCCCGATTGACCCGATGCTGAACTGACCGAAAACAGAACATGCCAGCACACGGCTCCGGTCTTCTGCCGATGCCCCGCCCTGCGTGACGAACGGGTCGGGGCCGCCCGCACTCTCCATCGTGATTCCGGCCTACAATGAGGAGGCCGGAATTGCCGCCCTTGTTGAGCGGACCCTGGCCGCGCGCGAGCGCCTGACGCGGGAAGCCGGCCTGGCCGGCGTCGAGGTCATCGTGGTGGATGATGGGTCGCGCGACCGAACCGGAGCGATCGCCGGCGGGTTTCCCGACATCACGCTGGTCAGCCACGACCGCAACCGGGGCTACGGTGCCGCGATCAAGAGCGGCTTCGAGCACGCGCGTGGCGATTTGCTGGGGTTCCTGGACGCGGATGGCACCTGCGATCCGGCGTTCTTCGCCGAGTTGTGCAATGCCCTCGGCGCCCGCCATGCGGACATCGCGGTGGGAAGCAGGCTGGGCCGGCAGAGCGAGATGCCGTGGCTCCGCCGGCTCGGCAACCGGCTGTTCGCGGGCCTGATCCGTTTCTGGAGCGGCAGCGCGATCAGCGACAGCGCAAGCGGGATGCGGGTGCTGCGCCGTTCCGCGCTCGAGCGGCTCTACCCCTTGCCGGACGGGATGCACTTCACGCCGGCCATGAGCAGCCTGGCGATCTTCGACCCGCGGCTGCAGATCGTCGAGCTGCCGATGCCCTACGCCGAGCGGACGGGCCGATCCAAACTCCGGGTAGTTGGCGACGGGCTACGGTTCCTGCGCACGATCGTGGACACCGCGCTGACGTACCGGCCCCTCCGGTTTCTTGGCGGCGCGGGCGCCGTGGTCCTCCTGCTCGGCGTCGCCTACGGGGCGTTTCCCATCCTGTACTATCTCCGAGAGCGGCATCTGGAAGAGTGGATGATCTACCGGCTGGTGGCTGTGGTCGTGGCCGTCACCGTCGGGGTGAACCTCGTCGCGGCCGGGGCGATCGGGCAGCAGGCCGTGGCGCTGATTCATGACGACCCCACCGTGGCCAGGCGGCGATGGCTCAATCGGGTGTTGCTGGACCATTTTATTCCCTGGGGACTGGTCGCGCTGGGCGCCGGCGTGGCGCTCAACTGGCGCTCGCTGGTCGAGTACGTCACGACCGGGCAGATCACGGCCCACTGGATCTATGTGCTGACGGGCGGGCTCCTTGTCACCGTGGGCGTGGAGTTCCTGTCGTTCGGACTGCTGGCGCGGGTCATGAGCATCCTGACGGGGCGGCGGGCGTATCGGGCCGGCTCCAGCCCTCCCGGCCGGCCTTGAAGGGCAAACGGATGCTCCACATCCCTCGGGGCCTCGCGGCGGTGCTCGCGGTGGCGCTGGCTGCGTCGATTGCCGGGATCGGCAATGCGTTCGCCTACGATGACATTCACCTGATCGAGCTCAACACCCGGTTCCACTCCCTGGCCAACTGGCGGGAGATCCTCACCTCCCCGTACTGGCCCCCGCCCTACAACCAGGAGCACTACCGCCCGCTCACCTCCCTGCTGTTCACCGCGCAGTACGAGCTGGGGGGCGGCGGTCCCCTCGCCTTCCGGATCACCAGTTATGCGCTCTACGCGGGATGCGCGGCAGCCTTTCTCTCCCTCGCGGCGAGGCTGCTCCCCCCCGGGATCGCACTCGCGGTGGCGCTGCTTTTCGCGGCGCACCCGGTCCACGTCGAGGCGGTGGCCCCGGCGGTGGGCCAGAGCGAGCTGCTGGTGGCCCTGGCCGCGCTGGTCATGGCGGTCCGCTACCTCGACCGGCGGAAGGGGAACGGGCTCACCGGCAGAGACTGGGGCCTGCTCGGCGCGCTGTACCTCGCCGCGAGTCTCTCCAAGGAGCATGGCCTGCTGATCCCCGCCCTGCTCCTTGCGCTCGAGGCCCTGCTGATTCGGGGAGGCACGGTGCGCCAACGGGCAAGCACCCTGTGGCGTGGATACGCGTTTCTGGGCGCCCTCACGGTGGGCCTGGTCTCCCTCCGGGTCGCGCTGCTCGGCGGGGAATTTTCCCGGCAATGGACCGCCGAAGTATTCGACGGGCTCTCGATGGGCGGGCGGGCGCTCACCATGCTCGGGGTGGTGCCGGAGTGGGCCCGCCTGATGCTCTGGCCGGCCCACCTCCAGGCCGACTATGCGCCGCAGGAGATCGTCGCGGCCACGAGCTTGGGCCTCAAGCAGGCCGCCGGCGTGCTGCTGCTCCTCTCCGCGGGCACCGCGTGGTGGCTGGCGCGCCGCCGAGCCCCGGCTATCTCGCTCGGGGTGCTCTGGATGGCCGTGACCCTGTTCCCCGCGAGCAACGTCCTGATCCCGACCGGCAGTGTGCTCGCCGAGCGGCTGCTGTTCCTGCCCAGTGCGGGGTTCCTGCTGGCCCTCGGCGGGCTGACGGCCCTGCTGATCGTCGAGCCCAAGCCGTCACCCTCCCGGAAAAAGGGGGCGTGGGCGGTGTGTCTTTTGCTGGTGCTCGGCGGTGTCGGCCGGAGCGTGGAGCGCCATCGGGTCTGGCGCAACGAGGCCTTCTTCTCGGTACGCGGGGTGCAGGACGCGCCATTGAGCTACCGGATGAACCGGGGCTACGCTGAGATCCTGTTCGAGCTGGATCGGTGGGACCTGGCGATGGCTGCCTACGACAGGGCGCTTGAACTGGCGCCACCGACCCACGTCTGGCGGGTGCGGAACGACCTGGCCCGCCGGCTCCGGGCCGAAGGTCGGAGCGATATCGAGGTCGATCAGCTTAGTCTCAGTTTGGAACAAAACCCCGACCAAGAGGACACGCGCGGCTACCTGATCATCGCGTTTCTCGCTCTGGGCCGCTACTCCGACGCGGCGGCGCAGGCCGACAGCGCGTTGGCTCGCCACGGGGACAACACGGTGTTCCGCGAGTTGCGCGCACTGGCCGACAGCGCGGCCGGATCGGATGCCCCACCCGGCACGGTCCGGGTGGGAATCCGGACCGGACCGGTCAGTGGGCTCAGGCCTGCGCCGTAGGTGGCGGCGAAGGCGGCGGGGGTGGCGGGGGTGGCGGGGGTGGCGGCGGCGGATTCGGATCCCCACGGAAGCGCTTGATCACCAGGGCACCGCCGGCGTGGTCGACGCCAAACTCTGTCCCGGCCTGGGACGGCGACATGTATCGCACCTCTTCCACGTCCCGTGCCTTGAGTACCTTGAGGATCTGCAAGTCGTTCTGCTTGACCCCATCCAGATAGACCATCAGGACGCTGCCCGAGGATCCGCCCATGGACCGCGCGGCACGGTTCGAGGACAGAAAGTGGGGCTTGAGCCGCTGGATCGCCTCGTAGAGGTCCAGGTCCTTTTGCGCGGAATTCATGATCTCATCCCTGGTGAGGAGATCGCGCGATCTTCTCTGGGCCAACGCTGGCTCGGGAGCGAGGATCCCAGCGACCCCCAGCAACGCCAGCGCCAGCACGCCCGTTCTCGCACCTGACATACTTTCCTCCTGGTTGTATCTCCCTCTAAGGGGGCCGGGACAGCGGCCCGCATTAAAGTCTGACGCCCGGCGAGCCAAGAGCGTTTCACAACCCTACCCCGGAATGCCCTGGTCCGAAAGGGAACGGGCCGCCGGACAGGGATCCGGCGGCCCGTTCGGGGCCTGGGGCCGTGGGGGGGGGCGGCTAGCAGAGGCTGCAGGTCCGCGGGGGGCGCCGGTCCCACAGGAAGAACAGGGTCGGCGTCGT
>Ga0299906_10001570_pt1 | contig 19584 bp, 17 predicted proteins | sample RVTome_14_FD_200259 | JGI IMG/M metagenome (GOLD analysis project Ga0299906, IMG submission 200259) | Soil microbial communities from uranium-contaminated site in the Upper Colorado River Basin, Wyoming, United States - RVT145D125 (version 2) ...
TGGTGAACTCGAGATAGGGCCGTGTTTCGACGTCGTAGACCGGCCATTCGGGCAGACCTTCGCCATTGGGGTCGCCGGTCCTGGCGAAGTTCGTCCAGTAGGCCTGTAAGGGGCCGCTCTCCAGGTGCGGACCCGGCTGATAGCCGAACACGAAGCCGAGCTCCGCTGCGTGGAAGACCTGACCGCCCGGCGGGTCATGATCGAAGTGGTATTGATAGACCCTTGCTCCGCCGCGCGCGCCGGATTTCGAGACCACGACGACGGGGCAGCGGAACGCGATATCCGTCGCGACCTGGACCGGGGCGTCGCCGAGACGCGGATCGGTCACGGGCGTTCCCCCTTCGTCCAGGCCGTAGTAGCCGAGAGCCTCGTCCGTATGGGAACCGAAAGTCCTGCGGACGACGCCGCGCGCCACATCGGCGTTCGGATAGAACGGAATCTCTCTCGCGTTCGCGCCGACGATCAGCGGCACCTGAACCGCCTCGCCGCGGGCGTAGAGGTCGAGCGGATCCGTGGTCAGAAAAACGCCGTCGTGTTGCGCGACGGTGAAGAGACCGCCGCCGCCCGGCGCCCGGGTCGACTCCTGCGCGGCGAGCAGCTTCTCCACCGGCAGCGCGCGAATCTGCTCGGCGGAAGCGTCGGGGTCGAGTCCGGCGCTCTCGACGACGAGCCGCCCGATCTCCTCCGAGTCCTTCAAGGAGCGCGTCGCCGCGCCGAAATTGGAGGTTCCGCTCTCCTCGATGGCGCGATGGAAGAGGCCGCGCGAGCCGAGCGACAGCAGGTGCATCCCCACATGCTGTCCGCCGGCGGATTCGCCGAAGATGGTGACGTTGTCGGGATCGCCGCCGAACCTGGCGATGTTTCCCTGCACCCAGCGCAGCGCCGCCTGGTCGTCCATGAAGGCGTAGTTGCCGGAGGCGCCTTGGTCCGATTCGGCCGTGAAGGCCGGATGCGCCATGAAGCCGAGGGCGCCGAGACGGTACTGCGAGGAGACGAGCACCACGCCCCGTCTGTGGACGGTGCCCTCGATCACGTCCGCGGCACCGCCGGCGACATTCGCGCCGCCATGGATCCAGACCATCACCGGCAGGGGCTCCTCTGGCGAAAGATCGGGCGTGCGGACGTTGAGGTAGAGGCAGTCCTCGGACATCGACTTCATCGCAAACGCGTTCCAGCCCTGGTCCGGCTGTGGACAGGTCGGCGCCTGCTCGACCGTCTCGAGCACGTCGTCCCACGGCTCGACGGGCTGCGGCGGCTTCCAGCGCAGATCGCCCACCGGGGGGGCTGCGAACGGAATGCCGCGGAAGACGACGGAGCCGTCATCGGTCACCGCGCCGCGGACCTTGCCGGCATCCGTGGCAACGACGGTGCTTGCGGCGTCGGCGGGAGCCTCGGAGTCGACTGTGTCGCAGGCCGGCAGGACCAGGGCCGCCCCGGCCAGAACGGTGGCGTGGATTCTCATGTCTTCCCTCTCTGTCGCTCAGGCGGGCAGCCTAATGGGGCGGCGCGGCGTTGGCCAGTCCGCCGAATCTGCGGCGGCCTCGGTCCTGATTGTCCGACGTCACATCCCGCGTCCCTGCGGAGTCTCTACAGCTCCCCCTCCGCAGCTCATGACCTGGAACGGCAGCTCGCTCGAGGAGCTCCAGGAGGCCCTTCATCAAGCGGATGTCCCTCGACCGGGGATGAGCCGGCGCGGCTGGGCAGCCTTCGTGACGGGCGAGGGCTGCCCGGGCGAGTCAGAACGACAGCGCGAGGGTCAGCTTCAGATCCGGGGTGTCGCCGAAGCCCGCCCGGGCCTCGAGCGCATACCGCCCGAGCCCGAGTTGTCCCGGACTCCCTCCCCAGGAGACGCCGGCGACGGCGTTGAGCACCGCCTCGGTCTCGACGCCCCTCCCCTCACCGACGCCGTCCGTGACGTCGATGAGGTTCAGCCCCGGGCCGCCCCCGGCGTAGGGACGGACGCCGCCGTCGCCCAGCCGAAACAGGAGGTCCCCGTTGAGGGCGGCGAGGCGAACGCCGTTGCCGGCCCCCAGCTCGAGGCTGGGACGGAACCCGAGCCTCGCGCCGGGTCCGAGCTGGGCGTGCACGCCCCCGTGGACCTGGTCGGGGTCGAGGCTCAGGCCCGCCCGAAAGCCTGCGTCCCGAGGCGCGAGATCGAGGGCGGCGGCCGGCGCGGCGGCCCACAGGAGGACCGCCGCGACGACCAGACCCGACCTCGGACGCGCCCTCGTCGCCGGGCCCGTCAGGAGCCGCACGGGCCCAGCGTGTCGCCGTGGGCCTGGTGAGCGGGCCACGCGCTCGCGTCGATCACCAGAGTGTGCGCCGCGGCGGGATTGCCCGGCGGGATGTGGCAGATCGTCAGCTGGCCGGAGGTCGGCGCGTCGTCGTCGTTTTCGGTGTCGTCGTTCCCGTCGTCGGTGTCGTCGGGAATCGAGTCCGGGCAGACGTCGGTGTTCCGGCTCTCGTTGATCCGCTCGAGGACGTCCTTCACCTCGTTGCGCTCGCCGCGGCTGGCGCCCGCGTCGAGGGCGGCCTCGATGCCCGCGTCGAAGGCCTCGCCCACCGTGGCGAACGGCTCGTCCAGGAGCGGCGTGTCCGGCGTCAGGGTCTCCGCCGCGAGGTTGAGGGCGAGCGTCGCGAGCTGGCGCAGGAGCTGATCCCCGACGTCGCAGACGGCGGCCGCGACCTCCTCGGGGGTGTCCAGCTCGGGTACGCCAGCGAGCAGGACGGCGGCCTCGGCGGCGAACGCCTCGAAATCCTCGGCGCCGAGGTTCGGGTTCTGGCCGCCCTGGTTCTGGCACCAGAAGCCGGCGCCGCGCGGGCACTCGCCTTCGAAGGAGACCTCGTCGCGATCCTGCTCGACGAGCACGACCTCGTCGTTGACGGTCATGGTCACCACGATGCGGATCTCCTGGTTCGTCCGCACGTGGGGGATGGGGATGGTGCCCACGACCTCGCCGTCGCGCTGGAACAGCAGCACCCACGAGCCGGACGGCACACCCACCAGTTCGAAGCGGCCGCTGGCCCCGACGGTCGTCTCGAGCTGCGGGCGCTCCTGCAGGGAAACCCGCAGCCCCTCGAAGCTCGAGGAGGCCGCTATGGTGCCGGTGGACTGGGCGGTGACCACGGAGTCGAAGGTGCCCGCGATGCGGGAACCGGCACCGTCGAAGCCGCTGGACGGCCCGGTCAGGTCGAAGCCGCATCCCGTCGACGACAGGGCCAGGCACATGCCGAAGAAAGAGAGCAGAAGATGCGGGGGGACCCGTCTCGGGTCCGCGGCGTGGATTGCCAGCCTTGAATTCACGTTCATCAGGACGCTCCTCTTACCGGTCTCGGTCGACCTCCTCGGGAAGGTCCGCCGGTCCGTCACGCTTCCCGCACCTGGAAACGTTAGCGCTTCCCGGGCCGTGGTCGGTGCGCTTTGTCACGCGGGACCGTCGCGACGTGAGGGGCGTCACGCTTCGGACGGAATCCCGGTTTCGGGACGGACGCCGGCCCGCGTCGGGCCTCGCAGTTCGGCCGAATGGGGCGCTGGATGGATCGCCGGGGCGAGGGCCGGACCGGGTCGGCTCTACGAAAGGGTCAGGTCGGCGACTCCTCGGGTGGCCTCGCACGGTGCTGCTCGAGCCACTCCTCGGCCTCCTGGACGGTTCGGCAGACGTGAGGCTCGATGTGGGCGCCGCTCAGCTCCAGGTTGCCCGCCCACATGCGCGACAGCCCGAAGCCGAGCTCCGTCCTCGGGACCACGACGAGAAGCAGGCCGGGCTTCTCTCGGGCGGCCCGCGCGTCCTGGGCGGCCAGCGCGCGGATCTCGTCTCCGGAGATCTCGACTTTCTCGGCGTGGGAGAAGTCCATCAGCTGGTACTGCAGCCGCGACAGCCGCGTGGGCGAGTAGATCTCGTCGTTGACGGCCAGCAGCTCGGCGCCCGTGACGGTGCCGGAGCCCGCTACGAGGACGCCCCTGCCCTCCTCGCGATAGTGCAGCTCGATCGCCACTCGAAGAATCTAGCACTCGCGAGCCGGCTCCGACCCCTGGGGCGGGCATCGGCGCACCAGGTGCTTCGCAGCTCATGACCTGGGACCGCAGCTCATGTGGTGAAAACCCCAGCCTGTGACCTGCGGCCGCAACTCGTGCTACAAGGGCGGGCGTGGAGCGCTTGACCGACCGCTTCGCGCTGCACCTGTCGCGGGATCGGCGGCGCCTGGTCGATCCCGCGGACGTCTACTTCCTCGAGGCTGAAGGCGCCACCACCCGCGTGCGGCTGCGCGGGGCGCGCGCGCTGCGCGACGTGCGCCGCCTGCCGGAGCTGCTGGCGGCGCTCTCGGGGCACGCCTTCCTGCGCGTGCACCGCAACCACGCCGTGAACCTGCGGCGGGTGCGGGAGCTGCGCGGGCGGCGGGACGGCGACGACTGGGAGCTGAAGCTGGAGCCACCCGTGAACCGGGTGCTGCCGGTGAGCCGGTCGGCGCTGAAGGCGCTGCTGCGGGCCGTCGGGGACGACTGAGCCGGTTCAACGATACCCGTCGGAGCGGGGATGGCCCTATAATACGGTCTGTCCAGACACTAAAAGCGCAGCTCGGGCGCTCCCAGGGGTGTGTTCCATGGACCTTCACGAGGCGGTCAGGCACGGGTTGGCTTTCGGAGCGGAGCGATCCCGGGGTGTCGCGGCGCACCGGGCGGCGAGCCGCTTCGCCGGGGTCGTGCAGCACGCCGGCTACCTGATCCTGGAAGGCGACTCGTGGTTCAGCTTCCCGCTCCACGATGAGGTCACGGAGAGGCTGCGCGACGACTTCAACTACAAGACCCGCAGCGCCGCTCACCACGGCGACACCGCGGCGCAGATGGCGAACCTCCCGAAGCAGCTCGAGAAGCTGGAGCAGGTGTTTCGCGATCTCGCCGAGGACCGGCACGTCGCCCGGGCCATCCTGCTGTCGTGCGGCGGGAACGACGTCATGGACGCGCTGGGTGCGCTGATGAACCCGCGGGCGGCCGGCGCCGGCGTCTGGCATCCCGAGGTGCGCCGGGTGGTGCTGCGCGAGCAGTTGCCGATCGCCATCGCCACGCTGATCGGAGCCGTCGTCGAGTTCTCCAGGAGCTACTTCCGCCAGCAGGTCCGCCCCATCATCATCCACGGTTACGGGAACCCCGTCCCCGACGGCCGCGCGTACCGGGTCGTCCTCACGCTCTCGGGTCCGTGGATGAAGCCCGTGTTCGCCAGGAAGGGCTACGTCTCGGCCGAGCCGCAGCCGCGGCCCGAGCTGCAGCGAAACGCCGACGCCATGGCCGACCTGATGGCGGAGTTCAACGACGCCGTCCTCCCGGGGGTCCGCGATGCGGTGAACCAGCAAGTCGGCCAGCCCGTCGTCCACTACGTCGACGTCCGTCACGCCCTGTCGGGAGACCTCGCCGGCGAGGCCTACGAGGACGACTGGAAGGACGAGCTGCACCCGACGGGGCCGGGCTTCGGGCGAGTCGCCAGCCTGATCGACGAGGCGATCCGGGCGGCGGCGCCGCAGGTCCCGCCGGACCTCGGCTAGACGAGAGGCCACGGAGGGGCTGGGCATGGAGGATTGGGTCCACGTCGCGATGAAGCTCCGGCCCGCCGCGCGAACGCCCGAGGCGATCGCGCGCGTCCAGCAGACCGCCACCGGTCTGGGCCTCGAGCCTACGGGCGCGGGGAAGGCCTCGCTGTCCTTCCGCGCCACCGGCGAGGCGTTCGAGCGCCTCTTCGGTGTCGCGGCGCGACCGGTCGATTCCCGCCCGGCCGGCGCCGCCGACAAGGGGGTCCCCGGAGGCTACATGACGGAGGCCGACCTCCAGCTCCCGGAAGAGCTGAAGGACGACGTCGAGTCGGTCGGTGTCCTGCCGCCGGCCCGGCGTTTCCGCTAGCAGCCAGCAGGAGCCGTCCCGTTCGAGAAGGGAGAGACGATGGCGAAGAAGCGAAAGAAGAGCGCGAGCAGGAAGAAGTCGACCCGCTCCACGACGAAGACGGCCCGCTCCCGGAGGAAGGCGCCTCCGAGCCGGGCCAAGGCGCGCCTCGCATCGATCGGATCGACGCCCTCGGAAGAGCTGAAGATCGCGGTCTCCTTCCGACGGGGAGCCGACGGCCTCGGCTTGCTGCAGTACGGCGCCCGCATGACGACCGACGTCGTCAAGGGCTTCCGACCCGACGAGCAGAGCCTGGGGACGGCGATCGATGCGCTGACCAGGTCCGGTTTCCGAGTCACGGCCCGTGGCAAGGTCTCGGTCTCGATCCGGGGCAAGCGCAGGGACTTCGAGCGGGCCTTCGGCACGAAGCTCACGGCTCACCGGATGCGCATCGACGAGACCACGCGGCCCTCCGCGGGGGCGGTCTACTTCCCCGCACAGGGCGCGCCGTGGAGCCCGGACCCGCTGCTCGCGGCCGCGATCGACGACGCCTACATCCAGTGGCCGCACGTCTACATGAACAGCCGCTTCACGCCCCCGCCCTCCCCGCTGCCGCCGCAGGTGAGCTACCACCACCTGAGGGTGCCGGGCGACGTGGCGCTGCTGCTGAACGCATCCCGCGTGCACCGCGAGGGCATCACCGGCGCTGGAGTGCGAGTCGCCATGATCGACAGCGGCTTCGCCCACGGGCACCCCTACTTCGAGGAGCACGGGTACAGCTCGGCGGTCGACCTCGCTCCGGGCGCCACGCACGGCGATCGGGACGGCAACGGCCACGGGACCGGAGAGTCGGCCAACCTGCTCGCGGTGGCCCCGGACGTCACCTTCATCGGCGTCAAGCTGGACAACGAAAGCGACTCGCGTCTGGGCGCGAGCATCCTCGAGGGCCTCCAAGTGGCGCGCAACCACGATCCCCAGGTGATCTCCGTGAGCCTCGGGTACGACCTGGTGCCCACGAACCTCCTCGGGCAGCGCATCAGCAACGACCACCTCACGGAGCTCCCCAACTCGCTCGGCGCCCTCGAGGCCGAGATCGAGGACGCGGTCGCCGACGGGATCGCGGTGGTCTTCTCCGCGGGGAACGGCCACGTGGCCTTCCCCGGGATGATGCCCGACGTGATCTCGGCCGGCGGTGTGTTCGTCGCCGAGGAGGGCGGCATGCGGGCGTCCGACTACGCCAGCGCCTTCGCCAGCAGGATCTACCCCGGCCGCGCGGTGCCCGACTTCTGCGGCCTGGTCGGGATGGCCGATAACCTCGCCGAGTACATCATGCTGCCCGTGCAGCCGGGGTGCGAGATCGATCGCGTCGAGAGCGCCACGGACGGGACGGAAGACGACGACGGATGGGGCGTCTTCAGCGGGACCTCGGCGGCGGCGCCGCAGCTCGCAGGCGTGTGCGCGCTGCTCCTGGAAGCGAACCCCTCCCTCACGCCGGGAGACCTGAAGGAGGTGCTGCGGCGCACGTCCCGGGACGTCGTCCTGGGGCGCGCGAACCCGGCCAGCAACGAGGACCAGGGCGGCATGCCGGCCAGCGCCGGCCCGGACGGCGCGACGGGCGGCGGGCTGGTCGACGCCTTCGCCGCGCTCCGGCAAGTGTAGCGTGCGCGGGGCGTGAGGGCGACGATGCGCTCGCTCTCCCGCAGCGTGTGAGCGCTTGACCGACCGCTTGCGCGTGCACCGCAACCACGCCGTGAACCTGCGGCGGGTCCGGGAGCTGCGCGGGCGGCGGGACGGCGACGACCGGGAGGTGAAGCTGGAGCCGCCCGTGAACCGGGTGCTGCCGGTGAGCCGGTCGGCGCTGAAGTCGCTGCTGCGGGCGATCGGAGACGAGTGAGCGGCGCCGGACCGCGGGGTTGAGCGGCGCGGATCGATCGCCTACAGTCGTCCCCATGAGAACCACGAAACACGCCGTCCTGCTCGCCCTGGGGTTGGGGGTTGCGCTCTGGGCGTGCCGAAGCGCACCGAAGCAGTCCGTGACCGCCTCGGCCCCCGCGCCCGCCCGGTCCGGACCGGAGGCACCGCGCGCCGAGGGCGATCGGCTCGCAGAGCTGGTCGACAGCGACGCCTACCTGCTGCTCGACGTGCGCAGCCCTGAGGAGATCGCTGAGCTCGGAACGGTCGAGGGCTACCTCAACATCCCGATCGAGGAGCTGGCGGAGCGCCTGGACGAGGTGCCACGGGATCGGCCGATACTCACCGGCTGCAACGGCGGGAACCGAGCCGCCCGTGCCGCGGCTTTGCTCGAAGCGAACGGGTTCGGAGTGGTGGCCTACTGCGGGCTGAGGGACTACGAGGGCCCGAGGATCCACCCGAAGGCAGACGACGAAGCGCAGTAGCATCGCTGGAAGCGGTGATCGGGGCGTCGGTACGCCGAGCTCAGGAGGTCGCGATGAAGCCGCGCGCCGCACTGCTGACGATCCTGCTCCCCTGCCTGGCGACAGGTCAGGATCGGCCACCGCCGATCATCGACGTTCACCTTCACGCGCTGCCGGCAAACCATCAGGGTCCTCCGCCCCTCGCCTTCTGTCTCCCGATCCGGGAGCTGCCGGCCTGGGACCAGCGTCGACCCTGGCCGGAAGTGTTCATGCAGTGGATGAAGGAGCCGGACTGCGAACGGCTGACCTGGTCTCCCGAAACGGACGACGAGCTGACGGCGGCGACGCTCGAGATCATGGAACGGCGCAACATCATCGGCGTGACTAGCGGTCCGCTCCTGGACCGCTACCGCGAGCTGGCACCCGACCGGGTCATCCCGAGCCTGATGTTCTCCATCGGCCAGGAGCCACCGCCACTCGCGGAGCTGCGCGGCTGGCTCGAAAGCGGTCGCTACGCCGCCCTTGGCGAAGTGACCAACCAGTACGCCGGCATTCTCCCTGACGATCCCCGTTTCGAGCCGTACCTCGCCCTCGCCGAAGAGCTGGACGTGCCCGTGGGACTCCACGTCGGTCCAGGCCCTCCGGGCGTGGCCTACCTGGGTGCTACGGGCTATCGCGGCCGCCTGCACAGCGCGCTCGTGCTCGAGGAGGTCCTGCTTCGCCACCCGCGGCTGCGGGTCGTCGCGATGCATGCCGGCTGGCCGATGATCGAGGACATGCTGGCGCTGATGTGGGCTCATCCGCAGGTGCACGTGGGCGTCGGCCTGATCAGCTTCGCGCTTCCACGCGAGGAGTTCCACGCCTACCTGAAGCGGCTCGTGGGGGCGGGCTTCGGCAACCGCGTCCTGTTCGGCTCCGATCACATGGTGTGGCCCGGGGCGCTGGAAGTGGCACTCGGCTCGATCGAAAGCGCAGACTTCCTGAGCGAGCGGCAGAAGCGCGCGATCCTCTACGAGAATGCCGCTCGCTTTCTACGCCTGAGCGACGAGCTGATGGCGACGCACGCGGGGCGCTGAGCCTCGGCAGCTGCCGCGGTATCGACCCGCGACGAACCCCAGTAGCGTGGGTCGGGGTGAGCCGGCGCCCGCAGGGGGCGAGTGCCATCATCCTGCTACCTCCAGGCGGCGCGCGCCGTCCCCGACGGCCTCCTCGGGAGACTTCCCGTACTGCCGCGCCGCGATGTACGAGGCGTACCAGTCCGACCAATGGTGCTCCGGAGCGGTGGGCTCGAGCTCGCCGTGGCGAGCTTCGGCCTCGCGCAGCAGCCCGGCGAGGGTTGCGGCGTCCAGGTTGCTGAATCCCCGTCCCGGAAGCCGCGTCTTGACCTCCTGGAGCAGCCAGGTGTTGCCGTCCGGGTCGCTGAAGGAGGCCCACGACAGGTAGGAGTGGCCTTCCGGCTCCCGGCCCGGCACCCGCCCCGCCGTCCCGTCGACGTGGAGGCGGCGGCCCTCGAAGTGGAACACTTCGCTCACGTCCGCGCCACGACCGATGAGCTCCGTGCGCGCGGCATCGACGTCGTCGACGACCAGGAACGTTCCCTGGAGCGAGCCGGGCGCGGCAGTCGTCAATCCCTTGCCGAGCAGCACGGACGACGGCGACCCCGGGGGTGTCAGCTGCAGCACCCGCCAGTCGTCCCCGTTCGAGAAGTCGGCGTCCAGCCGCCAGCCCAGGCCCTCGTAGAAGCGCTTGGCGCGATCCACATCCGACACCGGCACCACCACGACTTCCAGCTTGAAGTCCTGCATCTCTCTCTCCTTGCCTCAGCGAGGCCGAACATCACACGAGAATTTCGACTGGAACCCAGCGATCGGATGACGGCGCCTGACAGCCGTCCAGGGCCCGTCGTCCAGCCGCAGGCGAGGCGGCTCACGGCGAGTAGCGGGTGAAGACGGCGTCGGGGGCGTTGTCGGGCGCGTGGCAGACGGCGCACGCCTCGTGGACGGCGGCATCGGGCGGTCTGCCATCCGCGAACTCGGCAAAACCCCAGCCACCTGTCCCGGCGTACTTCCCGGAGTCCTTGACCATGATCTGCACGTTCGTGGGGGCTCCGGCGACGAACGACTGGGCACGGCCAAAGACCCTGTTGTTCTCCTCGGAGGCGACGCGCTTCCAGGCCAGGCGCACGAGGATCGCGCCGTCGGGGAACGAGGGCGTCCGCTCCCGGTAGGCCTCGATCGCCACGTCGTTGCCCAGGATGGCGCGAAGGTCGTTCAGGTCGCCCTCTTCGTGAGCGACGGAAACGAGCTTCCAGTCCCGGTATCCCGGGGGGACCTGGACCGCGAAGACCGGCGCGGCTTCACCGGCTACTGGCACCGGCGCGGCGGCCGCGACGGTCAGGACGGACGCGCTTCGTCCCATGGACGAGCCGTCCGGCGCTTTCGGTGCGTACCGGTCCTGCCCCGCGAAGGCGACACCGACGACGGCGACGGCCGCCGCGATCGCGACTGGTGCTGCGATTCGAGTCTTCACGGGACACCTCTTTCTCCCCGACGGCTCATGCCGCGGACCAGAGCGCGATCCGGCTCGCGGCCCGCTAGTCGATGCGCAGGCTCTGCTCCATCGAGTAGCACTGGTCCCACACGTAGACGTCGAAGGCGGCGAGTCTGCCCGACCACTTCGGCGTGAGGCGGGCGACACAGTCGGCTGCGACGCGGTCGATGTAGTCGTCGAAGACGGCCCACGGGTTGCCCGCGTCCTGCGGGTTTAGCCCGGCGCCCACGGTCGTGGCGGCCGGGGCCGCCCCCGCGGCCTGCTTCACGTCCGTGTTGAACTCGGCCTGCAGGTCGACGTCGGCGCGGCTCCCCGTACGCGCGACGTGGCCCCCGACCAGCGTGTCCCAGTCCAGAGCCCGGATCTCCTCCACCTGCGCGAGAGCGCCCGGGACGTCGTGAGCGACGGCGAAGCGGCGCCAGGGCATCCAGCCCGGGAAGACCACATCCACGACCATCAGCACGCGCTGGGCCGGTGCCAGGATGAAGATGTTGCCCGGTTCGTGGCCGTCCCCGTGGTACGAGAGCTCCAGCGTCTGCCCGCCGACGCGCAGCGTGTAGCGGTCCGCGAACGTCACTGTCGGCAGCGGGCGTCTGGGGTCGGCCGCCCGCCGCAGGAGCCGGAGCGTCTCCTCGTGGGCAATGATGACCGGCTCGCCGCCGAGCGCCGCCGCGCCGCCGATGTGGTCGGCGTGCGAGTGGCTGTAGACGACGTGGGTGACCGGCTCGGCGGTCACCTCGGCGATGGCCTGCGGAATGTGAGCCGAGAGGCTCGGCGGGGCGTCGATCACCGCGACCCCGCCGTCGTACACGAGGAACATCGACTGGTACACGTTGTCGGTGACCATGTAGAGGCCGCGCCCCAGGTCCTGCAGGCGATAGCCTCTGGCCGGGTCGATCGCCGGGCCCCGGGCCGAAGGGGGAATGTCCAGGTACTTTCCGATCCGCACTCCGATCGGAGCGATCGCCGGCATGTCCGGGTACGGATCCCCGGCCGTCCCCTGGACCACAGCGTCCTCGGCGGCCTGGGAGGGGTCGGGCGCGCAACCGCTCGCGGCGACGACGGCCAGGGTCGACGTGAGCGCTCCGGTCAAGGTGAGGAGAATCGAGGCCGACTGGGGCCGCGAACGATCAACGAGCTTCTTTGACGTCTCCCGGGTGCCCCTCTTCGTCGTCATCGCTTCTCCTCCTCGGCCCGGATCGGGCCCGGATCGGGTTCGAAGCTACGCCTCACGACGCGAGTCCACATCCACCGATAGAACGGTTCTCTGCTACCTCCCGGGCTGCACGGGCATCTACCCCTAAATGGGTAGAGGAATCGGCGCGCAGACCAGGCGAGCCCGTGGTCGCGCGCCGATGCGCGTGCCGAGGCCGCCGGTCGGTCAGGCGGCCGGCAGCGGGTCCTGCACCCAGGAGCGTCCGGCCATCGACGCGTGGGCGGCCCAGGCGGCGAGGGCCAGGGCCACCGCGGCGATGAAGAGGCCGGTCCCGAAGAGGGGCGATGACGGGTCCAGGCACGGGATGGCGAGGACGCTCAGCCCTCCCAGGAAGAAGGCCGCGAGGAACGCGAGCAGGCCCAGCCGCACCAGCAGCACGATGAAGATGGCGTAGAGCACGACGTGGACGGCAAAGCCGAGGAGCCCGGCGCGGGGACCCCAGAGACCCGCGAACTGGAGGGCGGGCAGGGTCGCCCACAGCAGGCAGAGCACGCTGCCGGCGATCCAGGTCCGTCGCAGCAGCATCCTGAGGAGGAGGAAGAGCATCACGATGCTGAGGCCCGCCGCGACGGAGACGAGGGCCACGCCGAGCACCGTGCCGGCGGCGTAGCGGCCGCCGCGGAGCGCGACGAGGGCGTCCTCCAGGGGGATCACGCCGACGATGCCGGCCTTCTCCGCGGCCCAGTAGGCCCACACCGCGAGGAAGGCCTGAGCCGAGGCCACGGTGCAGCCGGCCAGCACGTCGCGTCCCACGAGGGGGTCGCGCAGGCGGCCCGCGAGGACCCGGGTCCAGGAGACCAGCGCCTCAGGCCAGAGCCGGCGCACGTACGGCTCGCACGCCACATAGCCGACCCACGTGAGGACGGCCAGGGCCGTGGCGCCGCTGAAGGCGGCGGCCAGCGGGCCCAGGAGGTCGGGGTGGGCCACGTGGTCGCCGGCCAGGACCCAGTGCAGCAGACGCAGGACGAAGACGGAGGCCGCGAGACGGAAGGCGCCCTTGCGGTCGCCACGGTCCAGCTTGAGGTTGCGGACGGCCAGGAGCAGGCCACCCACGAAGACGGCCAGGAGGACTGCGACGAAGAGCGCGGCCACCGCGGTGAGGGTTCCGACGGGTATCTCCGGAGGCTGCCCTCCCTCGGCCGTCCAGCGCGCGTCGGAGGAGATGATCATCGAGAAGGCCACGGGCCGGCCGTCCAGGGAGGCCGCCTCGATCCGGACGGCGCGGTCATCGTAGTCGGGCAGGGTGCCGGTCCAGGCGCGGCGGGCGTCGGCGAAGCTCTCGGGGCGCACCGTCGGCGTGGCCTCGTCGAAGCGGGCGATGTCCAGGCCGGCGAGCTCGAAGAGGCCGGCCCAGTCGGTCTCGGGAGGCGGGGTCCCGCTGTCGCGCCACATGGGCGTCACGCGGAGCCCCGTGAGGCGGCCGTGGGTGTCCAGCACGATGGAGACGTCGCCCTCCCTCGGTGCCGGGCTCCACCAGGAGACCCGACCGTCGAGGCCGAGGGGCACGAAGGGCTCGTCGTCCTGGCGGTAGCCGAAGACGAAGACGGGCTGGCCGGACTGGGCGATGTGGTCCTTCACCGAGGCCGGGCCGTGCTGCTGGATCAGGTGAAAGAGCTCGCGAAAGGCGTAGCCGTACGCGGCCCAGGAGTAGGGCGGCGTCTCGTCGTAGCCGAGGCGCCCGGCGATGTGCCGGGCGTTCTCTTTGAGGGCCTCGTAGGACTTGACGAGGGGGAGGTGGTCGAAGGGGTTGATGGCCCTTCCCGGGATCTGGTTCGCGAACCACAGCACGGCCACCGCGGCCAGGCAGCCGAGGGCCACCCCGGGGCGCAGCCCGCCCCGGGGCCCGGCAGCGGCCACCACCTCCGGGGAGGGCGTCTCCCCCGCCGCGAGGGCCGCGGCCAGGGGGTCTCCCCCTGGGAGCGAGGCCGCCACCGCTGCGGCCGTCGCCGGCCGCAGCGCCGGGTCGGACTCCAGGCAGCGCTCGATGGCCCGCTCGATGGTCGGGTCGAGCCCCTCCACCTGGCTCGAGGCTCGGGGGGGAGGCGTCTCGCCCCTCTGCGCCGCCTCGGCCAGGGTCCTCGCGGGATAGGCCACCTGACCGGTGAAGAGCTCGTAGAGGACGAGGCCCAGTGCGTACACCTCGGAGCGCACCGTGACCTCTCGTCCCTCGACCTGCTCCGGGGCCATGTAGGCGGGAGTGCCCGAGCGGACGTCGGTGCCCGCCACGTCCTCGATGGCCGCCGCCAGTCCGAAGTCGGCGAGCTTGACGTGCCCCCTTCCGTCCACCATCACGTTGGCCGGCTTCAGGTCCCGGTGGAGGATGCCCTGGCCGTGGGCGGCCGCCAGGCCGGCGCACAGCTCCCGGGCCATCCGCACCGCACGGTCCTCCGGGAGGCGGCCCACGCGGCGGAGCAGGGACGCCAGGTCCTCGCCGTCGACGTACTCCATGGCCAGGAAGTCCTGGCCGTCGACCTCTCCCACGTCCCACACGCGGCACACGTGGGGGTGGGCCACCTGGCGGGCCAGCCGGACCTCGTCCCGGAGGCGGCGGCGGCGATCCTCGTCCTGGCCGAGGGAGGTGGGGAGGAACTTCAGGGCCACCGGCTGGCCGAGCTTCAGGTCGTCGGCCCGGTAGACCTCCCCCATCCCGCCCCGGCCCAGGGGCGACACGATCCGGTAGCGTCCCGCAAGGACCTCACCGGGGAGGAACCGCGCCCCCGGCTCGCTCGGGGGCCGGGCCCCGCCCGGCCGCGTCCCCGTGGGCAGGCGGGAGTCACCCATGGGCGGAAGGATCATCACGCATCGGCGGGTCTCAACCCTGCTTCGGAGCGTCCTCGTCGAACTGAACGTTCCAGTGGGCGCCGCTGCAGAACGGCTTGTTCGCGCTCTTCCCGCAGCGGCAGAGCGCGAAGTGGTCGGTGGTGGCGCCCTCGAGCAGCCCGGCAGCCTCGAGCTCCGCTCCGCCCCTGATCACGTAGGGTCCGTTCGGGACGAAGGCCACGACCGGGTCGCCGCCCCTCTCGCTCTGCTCGGACCCGTCGATGGAGTAGCTCAGGGCGCCCGACGGGCACTGCTGGATGGTCGCAGCGATCTCTTCCGGCGACGCCGCCTCGGGGTCCACGAAGGGCTCCTCCCGCAGCCGGAAGACGGAGGGCAAACCATCGGTGCAGCGTCCCGCGTGAGCACAGAGTCCGCGGTTGTCGTGAATCGTGATCCCGGCGGCCGCGTAGTCCTCCCGCTTGTCCGGCACGCGGCCGGCGTCCTTGTCTCCGCTGAAGCCGATCCTGGAGTGCGTGCCGTCGCAGAAGGGCTTGTTCTTCGAGCCGCCGCAGCGACACAGGGCCGCGCTACCCTGCACCGGGTACGACCTGCCGTCGGGCAAGCGCTTCACGGCGTCGGCGCCGCTCAGCAGGTAGGGGCCGTTCTCCGTCACCTTCAGCTTGGACATGGTCGCCTCACTCATCTTCTCGCCGCAGAGCTGGGAGTGAGGTCATCCTATCCCGATGCCGGCGATGTCCGCGGCCGGGAGGGGCCCGGCCGGTCGCGACGAGTCGATCGAGCGCCTCGAGCCAGCTCTCCAGGAGCAGCCGCGCCGATGGCCTCGCTGACTCGAGGACGGCCACCTCACGCCCGCTCAGGACGGGGTCGCGGAGGTCGCGTTCGGGTTGCTGGTGCGCGTCGGAGTGTCGTCTTCGGCTGCTCCCGGCAGGCGCAGGCAGAGGTGGCGCAAGCGATCCTCGGCCGCCGCGCCGTCCGGCCCGTCGACGGCCGCGGCCCGATCGCGAAGGCGGCGCAGCGTCGCGAGCTTCCGGTCGCGTTCCTTCTGATGCTCGGCGATCGCGCCTTCGAGCCCCAGTTGCAGCTCGAGCTGCCGTGCCAGCAGCTCGCGCAGTTGGCGCCGCTCGTCCGGCTCCCCTTCTCGCGCGTCACCGAGGCCGGCGAGCTTCGCCCCCAGCCGCCTGCCCTCATCGGGATCGAGATCGCGCCGCAGCGACTCGATCTGGCGGTCGAGGTCGTCGATCGAGTCGCGGCAGTCGCGGGCGGCGGCCCGCACCTGCTCCGAAAGCGTGCGGCGTTGGTCCGGCCAGCCGTCGAGACGGCGCGAGAGAGAGGCTTCGATCTCGGCGGGCGATGCCGTGTCGCGCGTCGCTGCGTCGGCGGCCGATCCGGGCAGCGCTTCGAGGAGCGGCGAGATCCCCGGGCGCGACCAGAACGATCGGGGAGTGGTCGAAGTCCAGGTCATCCCAAGCAGGGCGCCCCAGTCGACTTTCGCGTGAGCACGACGCTTGAGGCGCCGGACAGAAACCTGACCGTAGACGACGACCGCCGCTGCCCCCGCGAAGAGTGCGGCCACCAAGGGCGGCGCTCCCGACAGGACGACGGCCTCGAAGCCGCCCAGCCGTCGCCCCGTCCTCGCATACTGCTCGGCGCCATAGGTCAACACGAACAGCCCGGTGAACTCACTGAAGAGAAGAATCGCCAGGAGCGGGATCAGCAGCGCTCGCACTCGGCGCACCGGCAGCGGGAGCCGGTCCCAGACGTCGCCCGGCACTCGGTGCCGGCGCGGATAGAACCCGAGCCACCAGGAGGGCTGCCGCAGCGCCGCGCTTCGGATCTCCGGCCAGGAATGGCGCTCCCGGCGGGCGTTCACGACGGCGACGGTCGAGATGAGCGGGAGGAGTTTCCAGAGGCCATCCAGAATCTCGTATAGGGGACCGTGCTGCCACCCCTTGACCAGGTCCCCGACCAGCCACTGGTACAGGCCGTAGAACCACATCACGACGGCGTAGAGCAGCCAGACGCTCGGCATCGCATGGACGGTCCGCAACGCGTCCGGCAGCTCTGCGGACTCCTCCTGCGCGATCTCCTCGCGGAACGCGCGCGCGTCCGGCCAGCGCTCAGAGGGGTCCTTCGCCAGGCAACGCTCGATCGCGCGGACGAGCCGCGGGGGTGCGGTCTCGGCCTTCGCCGAGAGCGCGGGCGGCGTTCCGGTCATGTGCTGGACGAGCACGTCGGCGGCCGACTGGCCCTCGAACGGCCGCACGCCGGCGAGCATCTCGTAGGCCATGACGCCGAGGGAGTAGAGGTCGCTGCGTCCGTCGACGTCGCCCTTTCCGGCCGCCTGTTCCGGGGACATGTAGTGAGGTGTGCCGACGAGGGAGCCGGTCGCCGTGAGCGTCTGACCCAGACCCTGGGCCTTGGCGATGCCGAAGTCCGCCAGCAGCGCGCGGCCCGACTCCTCGTCGAGAAGCACGTTGTCCGGCTTCAGGTCGCGGTGCACGACGCCGTTGCGGTGGGCGTGATCGAGGGCGTCCGCCAGCTCGCTCGAGATGCGCCGGACCTGCTCCGGGCTCAGGCTGCCGTCGCGACGGAGCCGGCCGGCCAGCGACTCGCCCCGCACGTAGCCCATCACGTAGTAGACGAGCCCCCGGACCTCACCGAACGTGAGCAGCGGCACGATGTTCGGGTGCGCGAGGCGTGCCGCGGTGCGCGCTTCGCGGCGGAAGCGCTCCCGCGCCTCGGGGGTCTCGGACCGGCCCGGGAGCAGGACCTTGATCGCCACCTCGCGGTCGAGGGCCAGCTCGTGGGCCAGGTAGACGGCGCCCATCCCGCCTCGACCGAGCAGACGCACGATCCGATACTGGAATCCGATCGCCGTCTCCAGCGTCTCGCGCAGCGGGTCGGCGCTGGCGGCGGGCTCGACGGCAGCGAGCCCGGCGCCGCAGTGCGCGCAGAAGCGGGCGCCCGCCGGGACGCCGGCGTTGCACGACGGGCAGCTCGTGGCCATGGCTCGGCTGTCGGAGTGGACGCGGGCAGGCTACGCGGCGGCGGGCGCGCGAGTCAAACGCCGGCGGCCCGCACCGCTTCCAGCTCGCGTCTAGTGGCGTCGGCATCCTGCGTGCGGCCGAGGCGGTCCTCGCCGCGTGCGGTGGCCGCGCCTACTCCTCCGTGGAGGCTCCCGCCCGGGACCGGGCGGCTTCGCCCCGCATGCTAGGCTCGGTCGATGGCTGTGCGCGAAGCAGCGAAGACGCTGGCTTGGGGTGCCGGGCGGATGTCTCCGGAGGCGGAGGCGCGTTTCCTTGAGAGCGTGGAGTACTGCGGGAGGTTCCTCATGGGGCGGGGCGAGGCGCACCAGGCGCTCTACAAGCTGACCGCACTGCTCGAGGCCGACGGGCTCCCCTACGCCATCATCGGCGCCATGGCATTGAACGAATACGGACACCGACGGGTCACTGTGGACGTCGATCTCGTGATGCGCGATTCCGACCTCCAGGAGTTCAAGCGACGCCATCTTGGGGAGGGCTACGCCGAGCGGGTGCCGGGAACCGGCAAGCTCATCGATACCGAGCTGGGCGTCCACGTGGACGTGCTGAGCACCGGCCGGTTTCCTGGCGATGACAAGCCAAAGCCCATCGCCTTTCCGGATCCGGCCACCACGGCGATCCGCGGCGAGCGCTTTGCGCTGCTGCCGATGCCGCGCTGGATCGAGCTCAAGCTGGCTTCCGGCATGACGGCGCCGCATCGCGGGAGGGACCTCGTCGACGTCCAGGAGCTGATCCGGAGCGCGAAGCTGGCCCGCGACGTGGCCGAGACGTTGCACCCCTGGGTGCGCGACAAGTTCGTCGAGCTGTGGCTGCTCGCGCAGACACCTGACCCCTTCTGAACGCGCCATCTGCACCCTTCAGCACCCAGCGACAGGCGGCGAATCCGATGCCGCACGCAGATTCCTCTGCGAGCCCTTACTCCCGCGCCGCTTCCAGCTCGCGTCTCGTGGCGTCGGCATCCTCCGCACGGCCGAGGCGGTCCTGTATCTCCGCGCGGAGCTGCAGGGTCGCCGTCGTGGGCGGGCAGCGCGCGAGCAGGGCGAGCGCGGTCTCGGCGCGGCCGCGCTGGAGGGTGTCCCGCGCCGCGAGGACCAGGACCCCGGTGGCGAGGCGTCCGGCGGCGTTGCGGCGCAGCTCGATCGGGGCGCCGCCCTGCGCGCTCAGGAGAAGCGTTTCCAGCTCCGCCGAGGTCGGCCCGCTCCCCTCCACGACCTGCGTGAGCACGGAACGGACCTCGACGTCCCCCCGGAACGCGAGCACCTCGCCCCACAGGACCGCGTCCGCGCTCGCCTTCTCGCCCAGCCCGCGGGCCTCGCGGGTGCTCCGGGCCGCCCGCGGGGCGCTCGTGAGCGCGACGGCGCGGCCGTCTTCGTCTCCGACCAGGCGCCGCAGCTCGCTCTCGACGAGCGTCGTGAGCAGCTCAGCCTCGCTCGCGGACCCCGCGTCGACGGCGTGGAAGGGCGCGGTCGCGATGACGAGGTCCCCGCTGGGGCGCGGTGCCGGGACGAGGCGATCCCGCAGTACCACCCCGGCGACCAGGGCGAGGGCGACGGCCGCCGCGGCACCCAGCTTCAGCAAGGGTCGCCTGCGTGCCGCGCGGGGCACCGGCGCCGGCAGCGGGACTGCGCCGGTCGGGGACGCGCTGGAAAGGGTCTCCCAGGAGGCGGTCTCGGCTCCGGGCTCGGGGAACGGTCCCGCGAGGCACTCGATCAGGGAGGCGTAGGACGGCGGTCGCTGCGCCGGCTGCTT
>Ga0299906_10001571_pt1 | contig 19582 bp, 20 predicted proteins | sample RVTome_14_FD_200259 | JGI IMG/M metagenome (GOLD analysis project Ga0299906, IMG submission 200259) | Soil microbial communities from uranium-contaminated site in the Upper Colorado River Basin, Wyoming, United States - RVT145D125 (version 2) ...
TCGCGGCGGATCCGTCCGCGCACCATCCGGAGGACGAGGAGTGGCAGACAGGACACAGAGCTACGCGAATCACGCCCAGATCGTGCCGATGTACCACTACGTGACTTTCGGCCTGCTGGTGCTGACCTTCATCGGCTCGTGCGTGAACCTCTACGAGTCGCTGGGAGACCGCTCGCGCCTCTACAACGCGTCGCTGCTGGTGACGCTGACCCTGTCGACGATTCTCCTCTTCTTCCTCGCGCGGGTCTTCGCGCTCAAGGCACAGGACCGCGCCATCCGCGCCGAGGAGAACCTCCGTCACTACGTCCTGACCGGCTCGCTGCTCGACCCGCGGCTGACGATCCGCCAGATCATCGGCCTGCGATTCGCCGGCGACGACGAGCTCCCGACCCTGGCGAAGCGGGCGGCCGACGAGGACCTGTCGCCGGACGCCATCAAGAAGGCGGTTCGCGCGTGGCGCGCGGACACCCACCGCGTGTGAGGCGCCGGCGTCGCGTGTGACCGCGACCGGCAGCCAGCGGGGCACCGGGGCCCTGGCGAGCCTCGCCGTCGCCATGCGTTCGCGGCGAACGGCGTTCGTCGTGCTCCAGATGTTCGCCTCCGGCCTTCCCCTGGGCCTCGTCTGGTACTCGATCCCCGACTGGATGCGCGACAGCGGCGTGGACATCCGCGTCGTGGGCCTCGTCACGCTCGCCCAGGCCCCGTGGGCCTTCAAGGTCCTCTGGTCGCCGCTGATGGACCGCTACGTCCCCCCCTTCTGGGGACGCCGCCGCGGCTGGATGGCCGTGACACAGATCGCGCTGCTCGCGCTCGGGCTGCTGCTGGCCGGCGTCGGCGACGATCCGGAGGCCGTCTGGGTGATCGGCGCGCTGGCGCTGGCCATCGCCGTGGCGTCCGCTTCGCAGGACGTCGCCATCGACGCCTACGCCGTCGAGGTCCTGCAGAGGGACGAGCAGGGCGTGGCATCGGGTGCCCGCATCGCCATGTACCGCGTCGCCCTTCTGGTCTCGGGCGGCATGGCCATCAGCCTCGCCGCGAGACTCGGCTGGCCGATGGTCAACGCGCTGCTCGCGCTCCTCTTCCTGCCGATTCTCTTCGTCACGTGGAGATCGCCCGAGCCCGAGATCCAGCCGGCGCCACCGCCGACGATGCGGGACGCCGTCTGGCTCCCGTTCCTGAGCTTCCTGACACGGCGGCAGGCGCTCGAGATCCTGGCCTTCGTCATCCTGTACAAGCTGGGCGACAACCTGGCGCAGGCCCTGACCCTCCCGTTCCTGATCGACATGGGCTATAGCGCCGACCATCGCAGCCTGTCCCGGGCCGTCAGCGTCTTCATGGTCGTCGGCGGATCCGTCGTCGGCGGCTGGGTCACCACGCTGGCCGGGCTCGGCCACGCGCTCTGGATCTTCGGGCTGCTGCAGCTCTTCTCGAATGCCGGCTACCTCTGGCTCTCGCTGCTCGACGCGCCCCACCTGCCGGCGATGTACGCCGCCACCAGCTTCGAGCAGCTCACGACCGGCATGGGCACCGGCGCCTTCGCGGTGCTCCTGCTGCGCCTGACCGAGCGGCAGTTCTCGGCCACGCAGTACGCGCTGTTCTCGAGCCTGTTCGCGCTGCCGCGAGTGGTGGCCGGCCCCGTCACCGGCTTCGCCGTCGCGGCGATCGGGTGGCCTGCCTTCTACCTGGCCACGATGGTCGTCGGGGTGCCCGGGCTGGTGATGCTGGCACGCTTCGCCCCGCCTGGCGTGCGCGAGCCGCACCTCGATGCCGGAGCCGCGCCTGCGGCGACGCTCCTGCCGCCGACGCGATCGGGACTTGCCGCCCGGGCGCTCCTCTCCGGCACGCTGGTCGCCGCCGCCTCACTGCTGCTGCTCGCCACGCTCGACGCGATGGAGGCGATGCAGTCGGCGACCGGTACGGGCTTCGACCTCGTCGCCGCCCTCGGGCGGCTCTCGAGGCCGGCGGCGGTCGGCGACTGGGTGGAGCTCGGCGGCGTGCTGGCGTTCGCCGTCGTCAGCGGCGTCTTCCTGGCGGCCGCGCGCCTCCGCCGACGCTGATCCCGTCGGTGCGCTCCGGAGCGGCGCCGTCTACCGGCCCGCGCGTCCGTACCGCGCTTCTTCCTCGTAGTACGCCGGAAAGCCCACCGCCGCCTTCAGCGCCTCGAAGTCCATGACGGCCGGCGGCGTCTCGCCGCGCTGCAGGCTCCGCAGCGCCTGCCGCATGGCCGCAATCGACACGTTGAGCAGCGTGAGCGGATAGACGGCGATCTTGTAGCCGATCGCCTGGAGCCGATCCGGCGACAGCAGCGGCGTCCTGCCGCCCTCGATCAGATTGGCCATCTTCGGACCGTCGACCCCGTCGCAGTACCGGCGTATCTCGCCCTCGTCCAGCGGCGCCTCGAGGAACGTGATGTCGGCGCCGATCTCACGAAACAGGCGGCAGCGCGTGAGCGCCTCGTCGAAATCGAGGCAGGCCCGGGCGTCGGTGCGCGCCATGATGAGGATGTCCTCACCGCCGTCTCGCGCGTCCACGGCCGCCTGCACGCGCGTGAGCGCCTCGTCGCGCCCCACCACGGCCTTGCCCTCGGTGTGGCCACAGCGCTTGGGCGCCACCTGATCCTCGAGCATCAGAGCCGCGAATCCCGCCTGGCGGTAGCCGCGCACCGTCCGCTTCACGTTCTGCGCGCTGCCGAACCCCGTGTCGCCGTCGCCGATCATCGGAATCGAGGCGGCCCGGCAGATGTTCTGCCCCTGGTCGACGAGCTCGGCGTAGGAAATCAGCCCCGTGTCGGGCATGCCGAGTCGATCGGCCGAGACCGCGAAGCCGCTCATGAAGCCGAGCTCGAAGCCGGCCTCTTCGATGAGTCGCGCGGACATGGCGTCGTGGCAGCCCGGCATGACGAGCAGGCCGGGTCGGTCGAGCAGCGCGCGGAGGCGGTCGGCGGGAGACGGCATGAGGCCTCGAATCGATGTCAGATATCGGGCAGCGGCACCGGGTCCGGATACGCCCGCTCGCCGGCCAGGACCTTCACCGGCAACCGGTTCTCCGGCAGGGGAATCGGACAGGTCGTGTACGGGTTGAAGGCGCACGGCGGGTTGTAGGCCTGGTTGAAGTCCAGGACGACGGTCCCCTCATCCTGCAGGTCGGCGTACACGAACCGCGCGGCACTGTAGGTCTCCTCGCCGCTCGACGCGTCCCTGAAGACGAAATAGAGGCGCCCGGGTCGGGTCGTGAACGGGCGCAGCCGCAGGGCCTCGCCCCGCAGGGTGAACTCGACCACGCCTTCCGTGGTGAACGTATCGAGGTCGCCGAACGTGTTGACGACCTGCACCTCTCGCGGCGCCTCGTCGGGTACGAATCGTCCGGTCACGCGATAGTCGTCCTGGATGGGAAACCAGGAGAAGCCCAAAAAGCCGCGGGCCTGCTCGCCCTCCGGATCCCGGACGCGCACCGACAGGCGGTCGCCGCTGCGGTGAATCACCAGGCGCACACCGCCGGCGACGAGCTCGTCGGCCTCGTCCCCGCTGTCGTCGCGCAGCACGACCGGCCCGGTGAGCACCTCGTCTCGCAGCCGCACGGCGGTACCCTCGACGGGCTCGAAGCGGACCGTGCCGTCGTCGAGCACGAAGCGGCCCACCTGCCCGGGAGCCGAGGCGGGCAGCACGATGTCGTTCGACGGCGCACTGCCGGCCGTCTGGACACCGGGCGCCAGGAAATGGAGCCCCGCGATCGTCACGTATTCGCGGAGATAGCTCTCCTCGTGGCGGGCGCGAAAGGCTTCGGCCTCCGCCCGTGCGGCCTCGGTCATGTCGGCCTCATCCGGCGCACCGGCGCAGGCGACCACCACGGCACAGGCCGCGAGCGTCCCGATGGCGCACCATCGTCGAGCCGTCATTCCGGACGCCCCCAACCCTGTTCGAAGTGCTCCTCCCAGTTCTGCGCCCACGGACGGCCGAAGTAGTCGATGAAGCCCTCCTGGCCCCACGTGAGCTGCGTGGGCCGGCCGTCCGGGCCGTTGACGATCGTGCTCTGCACGCGGCACTCCACGAAGGAGGTCCGTTGCCCGGGATCGTCGAGGGCGGCCACCCGTCGCCACGGCGTGACGGTGTGCAGCGGCCGCGTGAAGGCCTCCGGATCGTAGAAGGTGGCCTCGACCGAGAGGGTGCCGCCGTCGGGGCCGGGGCGAAAGACCTCGATGGCCTCGAGCCGACTGCTGAACTCGAACATGGAGTGCGACAGCGTCCAGCCCTGGACGTTGGCCGTCCACGCAACGAGCGTGTCGCCGTCCCAGAACCCCACGGTCTCGCCGTACCACTGCGGCACCTGCTGCGCGTGCTCGCGGCCGACGAGCACCTTGCGCAGGAAGTTGTCGGCGATGCCGGTGAGGAACTGCACCTGGTCCGGCGCCACGAGCACCTCGATCGGCCCGCCGTGCGAGAACTCCGCGAACCAGCGCATGAACCCCTCGGGGTAGCAGAACGCCGCCATCCACTGGGGGGCGTTGCTCACCGCCTCGTGATAGTTCATCTGCACCATCCGCTGCTGGTATTCAGGGGTGAGCAGCGACAGCATCGTGGCCGTCTGCAGGTTCCGCCCGTAGATCCACTGCTCGGCCGCGCCGCCGCGCTGGTAGTACCCATCCCACGCCGGCACGGTTTCCCGGGTATGCGCGGTCGGGCCGCCCCGCGTGCGCGCCACGGCCAGCAGGGCCTCGTAGTGTTCCCGGGCCGTCTCGTAGCGATACGGGCTCGCGATCCGGTCGACGGGACGATCCCGCTCGCAGTCGCCCCAGTGCGCCGCGCGGTTCTCACGCGTCCACATGTCGGTGAGCTGCCGCGGCGTGTTGCAGCGCGCGTAGCGGGGGTCGGTCCAGTACTGGCGATCGAGATAGAAGTTGGTCGTCGTGAACAGATCCACCGGCAGCGGTGTCACCCCCGGAGGCGGCGTGGTCGAGGTCGGCGCGGGGCTGCCTCGCCCGCCACGCCCCCGCCCGCGCTGGGCGTCGGGATGGCTCTCGGCCAGCCACAGTGCCGCGACGGCCAGCGCGGCCGCCACGGCGACGACCCGCCACACCGAGCGCCGCGACAGGCCCTTGCTGCACATCGGCGCGATTATAGGACGCGGCTCCCCCCGCCGTCGCCCGGGGGCTTCGGGGATAATGAGGGTCCGCTCGCCGATGCCGCCCGCAACGCCCCTGTACGCCCGAATCCGTTCGCGTCTGGCCCGTCTCGCGCTCCCGCGTCCCGATGCGGATCGGTCGCCCATCGCACGCGGCGAGGACGCTGGCCGTCCCTACGCCCCGGAGATGTACGAACTGTTCCGCCAGGCCCTTCGGCCCGGGATGTTCGTCGTCGATGTGGGCGCGCACCACGGACTGTTCACGCTCCTGGCGGCCGCCCTCGTCGGCCCAACGGGGCACGTCTGGGCCGTGGAGCCGGCGCCAGGCAACTTCCGGGTGCTGCGAAAGAAGACGGCCGCCTTGCCGCAGGTCACGGCCATCCATGCGGCCGCCTCGGACCGCGACGGGTCGACGCGCTTCGCGCTGGACTCGGACAACTCGACGCGCCACTCGCTCTTTCCGGACAACGTCGGCCGCCGGTGGCGCTCCCGGTCCGTGCGGACCGTTGCGCTGGCGCGCATGCTGCCGAAGGGCCTGCGGCGGCTGGATCTGATCAAGATCGACGTCCAGGGCGCGGAACCGCAGGTGCTGCAAGGCGCGTGGCCGAGGCTCGAGAAGCACCACCCGCTGATCGTGTTCGAGCTCTGGCCGAAGGGCTGGCGAGCCGGCGGGCACGACCCGGCCGCCGTGCTCGACGAGCTGATCGAGCTGGGCTACTCGCTGTACGACCTGTCGGACGGCCGTGGCCTGCTGCCGGAGGCTCACGTGCGCGAGTTCCTGGAACAGGCGCAGGGCCGGTGGCGGTCGACCAACGTCGTGGCGATACACCCGAAGTCGCGGGCACGCCCCGACGTGATGATCGCCGCGACCTGAAATCAGGGCGCGGGCACGAACTTGTGCAGGTTCCGGTTGACGGTGTCGGCCACGAAGAGCTCCCCCGTGGGGCTCGCCGCGATGTAGTGCGCCTCGCCGAACTCACCGAGGCCCTTGCCCGCCCGGCCCACGGCGCCGAGCACGGCCCCGTCGAGTCCCAGCTTCACGATCTGCCCCGTGAAGCCGTTGACCATGAAGACCGCGTCGGTGCCGATGGCCACACCGCACGGCAGCCCCGCGTACGCCATCTCGCGCCGGTAGGTGCCGTCGGCGCCGAAGATCTGGATCCGGGAGTTCTCGCGGTCCATGACCCACACGTCGCCTTGCGCATCGATGGCCACGCCGTGGGCCACCTGGAACTGGCCGGGCCCGCTGCCCTTGCCGCCCCACTGCGCGAGCAGCGTGCCGGTACGATCGAACTTGAGCACGCGCGGGTCGCCCCGCTCGCCCGGCAGGTGTCCCTGTGCCACGAAGATGTGGCCGTTGGGCGCCACGGCGATGTCGTTGGGCTGGTCCAGATGACGTTCCCCGGTCGCCTCGTCCCAGGCGCCGGCCTCGCCGGGCGTGCCGAGCGTCATCAGCACGCGGCCGTCCCGATCGAGCTTCAGCACCACATGCGCGCCGACGTCGGCCACCCACAGGTTGCCCTCGCCGTCGATGTGCAGCCCATGGCTGCGCATGAAGAGCCCCTCGCCGAACGCGCGCACGAAGCGCCCGCCGGCGTCGAACTCCCACAGCGCGGGCTCTCCGCGTGTGAGCACGAACAGATGCCCGCTGGCGTCGAACGCGACCGCCGCCGAGGCACCCATCTCGATGCCGTCGGGGAGCGAGACCGCCGGCTCGACGGCCGTGTAGGCCAGCGGCGGCGCCTCCTGCGGGACGAGCAGTGCGGGGTCGCGTGGCGGCTGCGCGAGCGCGGGTGCAGCCGCGGGGACGAGCCCGGCAACGAGTACGGCAACAGCGATCGACTTCATCGGCGCCTCCCGAGCGCGGCGACTCGCTCGCGCCACTGTGTGCAGCATAACAGTCCGTGGGCGAAGATCAACGCGGTCGTTCGCCCGCCGGCTCGTAAATCGGCGCGGTCAGCCCCGCACCCGAGCGTGCCGCGGCATCGGCTTTTCTGGCCCGGATCTCGTTGACCAGCTCGAGCGCCGATGTCGGGCAGGGCGGCAACGCGGCCACACTCTCCCCCAGCGGGGCGACCCGCCCGCCCCAGCGCACCAGATGAGCGCACAGGGTGAGCCCCGCCCCGAAGGCCGGCATCAGCACCAGCGCGCCCGGGCGCACGCGGCCCTGCTCGAGCGCCTCGACGAGCGCGACCGGCACTGTCGCCGCGCTCATGTTGCCGTAGCGCTGCACCGTGAGCATCACCCTGTCCAGGGGGATCCCGGCGCGCGTCACTACGGCCTCGATGATCCGGAGGTTCGCCTGATGGGGCACGACGAGATCCACCGCCTCGGCCGCTATGCCGCAGCGCTCGAGCACGGCCGAGCTGGCGCGGCCCATTCCCTGCACGGCCCTCCGGAAGATCTCCTGCCCCTCGAAGTCCCACAGCGTGTCGCCGAAGACCACGTCGCGGTTGGCATACGTGCAGCCGATGCCGCGCACGCGGAGCGAGGCGCGTCCTTCGACGTCGCACCCGAGCTGCTCACCCAGCAGCCCCTCGTCACCTTCGGCGGGCTCGAGCACCACCGCGGCACAGCCGTCGCCGAAGAGCACGGCGACGTTCCGGTTGGTCCAGTCCATGTAGGGCGAGATCAGCTCGACGCCGATCACGACCGCGCGACGCACGACGCCGGTCCGGATCATCGCGCCCGCGGTCGACAGTCCGTAGAGGAAGCTCGTGCAGGCGGTGTTGACGTCCATGGCCGCTGCCCGGTGCGCGCCGAGCGCCGCCTGGACCCCCGAGGCCGAGTTCGGCACCTGCTCGTCGTTGCTGCAGCTCCCGTAGACGATCACGTCGATGTCGCCGGCCTCGAGCCCGGCACAGGCCATGGCCCGGCTGGCCGCCACGGCGGCCATCTGGATGGCGGGCACGTGCGAGATCCGGCGCTCGCGCATCCCGGTGCGGCTGACGATCCAGGCGTCGTCGGTGTCGAGGAACGTGGCCAGATCGGCGTTGGTCAGGACCGCCGGGGGCATGCACGCCCCCCAGCCGGTAAGTGCGGCGTTGGGCATGGCAGAGCTAGGGCATGATACCCGCCTTGCGTGGTCCGGTATGCTATCCGGGATCCCGGCTGCGGCCGCCGAAGGGGAGGTCCGAGACCATGGGCAAGGGAATTCGCGTGGTGGCCAGTGCGCTGCTGCTGTCGGCCCTGCTGCTTCCGGTGGTGGCCGCCGGACAGAACTTCTTCCGCTACTTCCGCACGGAAACGCTGCCCACGGTCGAGTACGACGGCCACTTCGCCTTCACGCGCATCAGGCACAACGGCAACGGGTGGGAGCACGACTACCCGGCGGCCGACCGCAACTTCTCGGCCATCCTGGACTACATCACCAACGTGCGCGTGCACCTCGAGGGGTCCAACATCCTCGATCTCGACGACCCTCGCATCTTCGAGAACCCCGTCATCTACATGTCCGAGCCGGGGTTCTGGACCACCAACGACGTGGAGGCGGCCAACCTGCGCGCCTACCTGCTCAAGGGCGGGTTCATCATCTTCGACGACTTCGAGGGCGCCTACGACTGGCAGAACCTGGTCACCCAGATGAGCCACGCGCTGCCCGACCACCGCTTCATCGAGCTCGACGTGACGCATCCGATCTTCCACTCTTTCTTCAACATCCGGACACTCGACATCCCGCATCCGATGGGATACGCAATCGAGCCGGTTTTCTACGGCCTGTTCGAGAACAACGACTCGTCCGGCCGCATGCTGGCGATCGCCAACTGGAACAACGACATCGGCGACTACTGGGAGTGGTCCGCCGAGGGGCTCTACGGCACCGACCCGACCAACGAGGCCTATCGGCTCGGCGTCAACTACATCGTCTACGAGATGACGCACTGAGGGGCGCCCTGCGGAACAGACCACACCCGCGGAGCCCGCGACGATCCGCAGCTATCTCGTGCACGTCTCCCCCGGGGCGGCAGCCGACGTGGCGGACCGTCTGCGGGAACGGACCGGCTGTCTCGCGAACCCCGCGCTCAACCGCGACGTGCTCGTCGTGGTGGCCGAGACGGGCGGTCGCGCCGAGGTCGAGGCGTTCGATCGAGCGCTCGCGGACCCCCCTCACTGCTCGAACCGCTCGGCGGTCTCGACCTGGAACCTGCGAAACCTGGCATACGTGGCCTCGCCCAGCACCTCGACGCGGTCACGGCGCCGGACGTAGCGCTCCTCCATGCGCGCCGGGACCCACGACCGGACGTCCGGATCGTACCGGTACGTGACGATGATCTTCGCCTCCGCTCCCGTATCGATGGCTCGCAGCTCGGTGCGCAGGACCGTGCCGTCCTCCTCGTCCAGCCAGAACTGGCCTTCGACGGGCAGATCGCCACCCTGACCGTTCTGCACGATCGTGGGCCGGTCCTTCTCCTCGTACGTCATCACGACGGCGTCGGCGTCGCGTCCCTCCACCTCGAACTCGAATCGATCGCGCGACCCTCGCATCAGGAACGCAAGCGCCAGCGTGGGCACGTTGATGTTTCGCTCGACGTTGCCGATGTTGTAGCGCGCGCTCTCGTTGATCACCGCAAGACCCTGCTCCCACGCGTCCTGCGCGCCACTGAGAAACAGGTCGGCCAGACGGGTCTGACGATCGGGAACCGGCTTGCCGTCGTGCTCGAAGACGTCACGAAACGGCACCCACCCCTGGCCGGGAATCTCCACGAGCAGGAAGTCGGAGACGAGCGTGGTGCGATCGCGGCCGCTGAGCGCGAAGCGCGTGTTCGATCCCGGAATCGGCCGCATCCGCTGCTCGTAGCGCTCCTCGGCGACCATGGAGCCGAAGTCGCGATAGAAGCGCTCCACGTAGGCCGTAGCGCGGTCGAGGAGAACCGAGACCGCGCCGGTCGACGTGCCCGCGCGCTCACTTCCCTCGCCCTGGGCCGCGCCCGAGGGACTCGCCAGCGCGCAGAGGCACACCAGCGTCACCGGAACGCCAGGACCGGACGCGCGGCTCATCTCCGATCTCCCGACAACGACGGAGCACCGGCGACGGGCGGGCAGACCTGCTCGCACCACTGGACGACGCGCGCCCTGATGGCGTCGCGGATTTCCCGCGTCCGCCGCAAGCGATCCTCGCGGGACCCTTCCAGGGCGGATGGGTCCTGGAACCCCCAGTGCTCGCGCGCCCCTCCGCCCGGAAACACCGGGCACCGCTCGGCGCTCGCCTCGTCGCACACGGTGATCACGTGGTCGAACCCGTGCCCGGACGCCAGCATCTCGTCGACCGACGTCGTGCGATTCCCCGCAATGTCGATCCCCACCTCACGCATCGTCTCGACCACGAGGGGATTGAGCGTGCCCGGCTCCAGCCCGGCGCTCTGCGCTCGCATGCGCCCGGTGCAGGCCTCGTTGAGGAACGCCTCGGCCATCTGGCTCCGGGCGCTGTTGTGAATGCACACGAACAGGACGTGCCGCATCAGTACCCTGCCTCGGCCGAGCAGCAGTCGCGGCCCCGGACGTAGCGGCAAGCCACGACCGCCGAGACCGCCCCGCCAATCGGAGCGGCGACATAGAGCCAGAGCGCGGACAGATGGCCGCTCACCAGGGCCGGTCCGATGGACCGGGCCGGGTTCATCGACCCACCGGAAACAGGACCGGCGAACAGCGCCCCGAGGGCCACCGCGCCCCCGACGACGATACCGGCCGTGATCCCCTGTTCCTTCGCCCCGGTGGCGACGCCGAGGATCACGAACATCAGCATGGCGGTCGTGACGTACTCGAGCGCCAGGGACTGGACGGGGGGGCCGGCCGGCAGCGTTGCGCCCAGCATCTCGTGGGCCGGGAAGAGCGCCCGAAGCAGCAGGCTGGCCGCCACCGCACCGGCCACCTGGCTGGCCACGTACGGTGCGACCTGCGACCCCGGGAACCGCCGCGAGACGTAGAAGCCAATCGTGACGGCGGGATTCATGTGCGCGCCCGACACGTCTCCGACCGCGTGGATCATGGCCATCACCACGAGCCCGAACGTCAGCGAGACGCCCACGTGCGATACGGCGCCGCCGCTGACGTCGTCGACGACGATCGCGCCGGCGCCGGCGAACACGAGCGCAAAAGTGGCCAGTCCCTCGGCCAGCAGCTTCCGCATGCCCTGAGTGTAGTGGCAGAATGCCAACGGCGTACGACCTCGGGCGGCACCTCTGAATGGCCGCGCCGCTCCGCGGTCGCGGAGGAGAAGGATGCGGACGCTCATCCTCGTTGCTGCCCTGGCCGCAGCACAATTGTCGGCCTTCGACGCGGTGTCCATCCGCGAGAACACGACCGGCCAGGCAGGCGGGTCCATGGGGTCTCCGCCAGGACGGTTTCGGGCCATCAACCAGCGACTCGGTGACCTGATCGCGTACGCGCATGGTCTGGACCGGCAGAGTCACCGCGGCCTGCTGGTGGGCGGACCAGCGGAGCTGCTGGCCAGGCGCTTCGATGTCGTGGCGACGCTGCCGCCGGGGACACGGAGCGTCACCGAGGCCGAGGAGCAACGGATGCTCCGGGCAGTCCTCGAGGACCGGTTCGGGCTGCGGACGCACACCGAGCCGCGAACGGTTCCTGTCTACGCCTTGCGAACGGCGCAGGCCGGACGTCTCGGCCCGACGCTTCGGCCCATCGACGTGGACTGCGGAACGTGGCGGCGGGAGCGCGCCGAGCCGCCGCGCGATGCCGGCGGAAACCTCGTGTGCGGCACCGGCACGTCCACCATGGCCGCAGGGCTGGCGGCGCTCTCGGTGCAGGGCGTCCGGGGGGACATGGCGTGGCTGATCGAGCTGATCCAGCCGCTCGTGGATCGTCCGATCGCGGACGAGAGCGGGCTGGCGGGCAGCTTCGAGTGGGACCTGACCCATCGTCTCAGCCCGTTCCCCGACCGGTCGGACGCACCGGACGTCTTCGTGGCCGTCCGGGAACAGCTCGGCCTCGCGCTGGAGCCGACCGAGAGCATGGTGGACGCCCTGGTGATCGACGAGGTCTCGCTACCCGAGCCGAACTGACTGACACAGTCGACCTGAAAAGTCAGCTCCAGTTCAGACTTCGTTCGCCCCCCGCGAAGACCTAGTCCGACAGGGCAAGCCAAGCGCGTGATTGACGAAACTGTTGCTTGATTCCGGCCGGTTCTTCCAGCTACGCTCCACGCCCGACGGGTCCCGGTGGCGCGCCAGGTGCAGCCTGATGCGCCACGAGAACGTGGAGGTTCTACATGCGCAGAATGTTCGTATCGGCCGCCGGCGCAGCCGCGCTCGCCAGTGTGCTCGGGGTGTATCTGTCGTCGCCGGCTCCGGCGGAGGCGTTCATCCACGAGATCATCGCCGCCGCGTGTCGCAAGGGCGGTGAAGAGGTCATTCCTCCAGGCCAGATCAAGCCTGGTCAGTCCGAGGTCCGGGCGCTCATCGCGAGCGGGTTCATCGAGTCGATCGACGACTCGGATCCCGACCACGTCGTGATCCACTTCGATCCGGACAATCCGAACTCGAAGTTCGTCTCGGCCGGGTTCGATCTGGTCATTCCAACCGGCCCGGATTCAACGCTCACACTCAGCCCGCTGGTCGTTCCGGACCCCGACTTCCCGGCGCACAAGAACTGCAAGAACCTCAGGCTCCCCGACTAGCAGTCCGCCAACGGCGCCCGGAGGCTACGACGTAGCCTCCGGCTCCGGACCGGGACACCGGTGTCGCCACGTCACTGTTCTCCTCGCTGCGGTCTGGCGACAGCGGAGGAACGATGGCCACCTCGGGCAGCGCCGGCCTCGGATCCTCGCGGCTCCCTGAAAGGCTCGACGGGAATGCGCTCGTACCGCACGTCGAGGACGTGCAGCTCCTCGGTCGCGCCGGGCGCGTGCAGGACGACGCGGTCGCCCGCTCCGGACCTCATGAGGGCGCGGGCCAGCGGCGACACCCAGCTCACGTGGTTTCGATCCAGATCGACCTCGTCGAGACCGACGACGCTCACGACCCGTTCCGTGCCGTCGGCCCTGACGTAGCGCACGGTAGCGCCGAAGAAGACCTGCGTCGCCACCTGGCCGGCTCTCGGGACTTCGGGATCCACGACTCTCGCGGAGTCGATCCGCTTCGTGAGAAAGCGAATTCGCCGATCGATCTGGCGCAGGCGTCGCTTGCCGTACTGGTAGTCGGCGTTCTCGCTGCGATCCCCGTTGCCCGCCGCCCAGGCCACGACCTGTGTCACCGCCGGCCGCTCCCGCGTCAGCAGGAACCGGAGCTCGTCCCGGAGTCGCTGGAGGCCGTCGGGCGTGATGTAGTTCGGGACGCCCGCACCCTCGGGATGTGCGGCCTCCGCGGCGGCCTCCGCGGCGGCATCGTCGCGCTCGTCATCGCCGTCGGATTCCTTCGTGAACGCCCTGCTCATGCGGCTCCATCGATTCAAACACGAAGCGCGTCCGCGGCGAAAGACGAGACGCTTCTGCGGCAGACCGGCCAAATGTGCTACACTGTGCTACATGTCAGCCCGTTCCCGGAACGTTGGCGTGCGCGAGTTGAGGCAGAACCTGAGCGTGTATCTGGCGCGCGTGAAGAAGGGGCAGGCCCTCACCGTCACCGAACACGGCCGGGCAGTCGCCGAGTTGCGGCCTCTTCCTGCCACCGCTGACGCGCTGGGCCAACTCGTCGAAGGGGGTCGGGTCGTGCCAGCGCGGCGCCGGCCGTCCGCGCTGCCTCGTCCGCTGCAGCTTTCAACCGACCGCCCGGTTTCGGCGCTGCTCGACGAGCTGCGGGAAGACTCGGTCTAGCCGGGGTCTCGCCAGCATGCCCGGTTTCGCCTATCTCGACGCCTCCGCTCTCGTCAAGCTGGCGGTCCATGAGCCGGAGACCGCCGCGCTCGAACACGCCGTCCTCGATCGCGACGCGCTCTTCACGTCGGAGGTTGGCGCCATCGAGCTCCATCGCGCACTCGGCCGGACTGGACAGGCCTCCACCCACGATCAGGCGGAGGCGGTGCTGGAGGCTGTCTTCCTCGCCGACCTCACGCCCGCCGTTCGATCGCAGGCCGGACGACTGACACCGAGGTCGCTCAGGACGCTCGACGCGCTCCATGTCGCGACGGCAGCCAGCCTGTCGTTGCCGCACCTGGACTTCATCACCTACGACGAGCGGCAGGCCGCCGCGGCGAGGGCACATGGGCTCCGGGTGCTGCAACCCGGCAAGGTGGGAGCTCCCGGCCCTGAATGAGGGCGGCGCCTGCCGGTATAATCCGCCCCACGATGGAAGTGCGCCTCTATCCCAACTCCCGGCGCCCGGGGTCTGGCCTTGCGCCACGACGCGAGGCGACCCGTCCCCTGCTTCCGCAGCATGCCCGTCACTGTCCGGTCCTCGAGGGCGGCAGCGCGCTCGGCTTCATGGTCTATCCGCCGCTCGAGCCGAAGGAATCGGCGCATGTCGAGTACGAGGGCGACGGGCGGTACAAGTTCGTCTACTACCTGCAGACCGCGGGTGGCAGGCCCACGCCCCTCTTTCAGGTGACCCTGAGCCTGCCCCTCGGCGGCATCGGCATCGTGAAGGAGGACGTGACGTTCGTCGGCGCGCCGATGCTGTCGCGCGAGGCGGCCATGGCCGTGGCGCGCGCGTTCCTCGTGCCCGAGGACATGGGCACGCCGCCCGGGGCCATCGCCTTGCGGGGCGCCACGAACTTCAAGACGCCGCCCGGGTGGGACACGGTGTACACACCGATCTTCAACAATATCGAGCGGCCGATGGCGCCCATGCTCGTCGTGCGGGTCGAGACCGACTGGTACGCGCACGAGACCGAGTTCCGCTACGTGATGCAGGGTGGCGAAGGCCTCTCGCTCGCGCACAGCATGCCCATCGGGCAGGTGTTCTTCGTGCCGCGCGAGGAGATCACGATGCGTAACTGCACGAGCGAGGAGGTGAAGGCGCTCGAGGAGTCGCGGCGGGAGTTCAATCAGCACAAGGCGGCAGCCGCGCAGACGACCTCCTACGGCCTGACCTACAGTCCCCACTACCTCCGGGAGAGCCGGACGCGCAAGCCGGAGACCGGTCGCACGAAGTAGCGCTCAGCGAGGACGATCGGAAGGCTCATCGACGGAGGCCGGCACGGTCTCCGTTGAAGCCACCAGATCGGGGCAGGTCAACTCCAGCCCTGCCACGGCTTCCGGCGGCAGTCCGGACATCTTCGCGTCGCGTCCCGCCCCGAGGACTTCGGTGAGAATCGCCTTCGTGAACGCAACCCATCCGCCCGGGGTCGGGTAGCTGAGAACGAACTTCCCTTCTCGCCGATCTTCCAGGAGACGCGGCTCGTCACAATGGTGAGCCTTCTGCGCAGCCACGAGCTGGATGTCCGACGACAGGACATACCGGACCGGGAGATCGGGAATCCGCGACATCCTCGAATCAGCCTCCTGATGTTCTCCGGGCACGATGAAGAGCCGCCCGGTCCGCACACCCCCGTTCGCCTCGTCACCCGCAGCGCGTCTGCGCAGCGCCTGTTCGACCCGTTCGAAGACGGCTTCGGCAAACGGCTGGGGGTAGTCGAACAGCGCCTCCACCTCTCGTGGAATATGCGGCAGCTTCCGCCAGCCGGTCACCCAGGCCAGCTTCTCGACGCCGGCCTCGTCGTCGGCAAAGACATCCTCCAGACCGAAGCGCGTCACGGCATCGGGCTGCAGGGCCTTGAGCGCCATGTGCTCCACGAGATCGGAAGAGAACCCGTAGAGGACGCCGTACGGCGAACAGGCACCAGCCACCGGCCGGAAGCGCGGACAGTCGTCGGACAGCGGCGTCGCCACACGACCGATCCGCGACTCGTAGTCCTGGACCAGCCGGACGTGTCGTTGTCCCATGGGCGTACGGACGACGTGCCCGTCGGGACCCGTCGCGACGAAGAGATGCTCGATCATGCTGTACGGCGCCAGCAGCTCGACGCGATTCACGAACAACTCCGGATCGGGGGACACGCCCTGACAGATCGCGCCTGCCAGCTCGAGCCTCTTCCGCCCGTCTCCGCCGTGCCAGGCGTCTTCATAGGCCGCGAGCAGCGGTACGAGATCCTGAATCAGCAGCGCGAAATCGAGGGCGTTGGTGGTGCGGGTGCCCACGATCAGGCTGGGCTCATCGAGCGACACGGCCCTCTTCACGGAGTAGTGGTGACTCTGCGAACGCAGGTGGCCCCCGGCCATTCGAACACCGGCCTTGTGAATCTCGATCCGGTCCTCGTCCGAAGGCGTTCCTGCGATCCTTTCCGCGACGTCGAAATAGGCCCCGAGGTCGTCGGTCGCCGGGCTCTGCGCCATCGAGATCAGCCATCGCGCATCGCGCACGAACACCGGCTGATCGGCGGGCGCGGTCGCCCAGAGCTGGTCGAGCACGCGCTGCACCTCGGAGAGCCGCTCGCCGGCGCTGCCAGGCCCGGCGTCCCACAGGCGCATGCTCAGCAGCGCAAGGCACCGGACGACGTACAGGTTGAACAGCGTGTGCGCGTAGCGGACGCGACCAGTGCGGCCTGGCCAGCGCGTCTGCCGCCACAGGTGAAAGCCACGGATCATCATCTCCGCCGGATCGGCCAGGCCGTTGCGCAGGCCCGCAAGCTCCCGCGGCCGGAATCCGCTCGCCCAGTGCGCGTCCTCCAACTGGCCTCTCAGGCTGGACTGGCCGTGGGTGTCCCCGGTGAGCGTAAAGAAGCAATCCTCGAAGTGACGGGCCAGCACCGAGCCGTCCTGGAGGAACTCGAGCGGCTCTCGCTGAGCGTTCAGCACTCCCTGTACGCGCTCGACGATGTCGCCGCGATGGGCGAGGAAGAGCTGGAGCAGCTCGACGTGTGACTGAAACGGCACCTGCTGAGCCTGTCTCACCCTCGGCTCCTATTGACACCAGACTGGAGACGGTGTATTCCTGTCGTCACCCGATAGGTTAACCATGGCTGTTCGCAAGGACGTTCCACAGGGTACGCTCGACCTCCTGATCCTCCGGATCATCGCGCACGAGTCCCAGCACGGTTGGGGCATCATGCAGCGCCTGCGGCTGCTCACCAACGACGTCTTCCAGGCCACTCCGGGATCCCTCTTTCCCGCCCTTCAGAAGCTCGAGGAGAACGGCTGGGCCTCTGGCACGTGGGGGACGTCGGACAACAACCGGCGGGCGAAGTACTACGCGATTACCGCGAGCGGTCGCAAGCGACTCGCCCGCGAGGAGGAAAAGTGGGCGGCGATCACGCAGGCGGTCGCACGAGTGCTGGAGGCCACGTGAGACCGCTGTCCCGGCTGCTGGCGGCCGTTCGGCGCATGGCACGCGCTGGCGCCGCCGAACGCGAGCTCGACGACGAGCTGCGGTCGTACCTCCAGCACGAGATCGACGCGAGGATCGCTGGCGGGATGCAGGCGGACGAGGCCAGGCGGACGGCGCAGCTCGAGCTCGGCGGCATCGAGCAGGTCAAGGAGCACGTGCGGGACGCCCGCACGGGTGCCTGGCTGGAGGACTCGCTCGCGGATCTGCGCCTTGCAGCCCGGACGCTCGCGAGGTCGCCCGGTTTCACGGCGGTGGCAGTGCTGACGCTCGCCCTGGGCGTGGGCGCCAACACGGCGATCTTCAGCATGCTGCGGGCGGTCGTGCTGCGCGATCTGCCGTACCACGAGTCCGACCGCCTGGCCGAGCTGTGGACCTGGAACCTCGACCAGAACCTGCGCGACGGCACGTCGTACCTGAACTTCCGGGACTGGACGGACCAGAGCCGGCAGTTCGAGCAGATGGCGGCCTATCTCCGCCCGGAGTTCACGCGCGGCACGCTTACCGGCAACGGCGACTCGGCCCGCGTCGACGTCGGGCTGGTCGGCCAGGGGTTCTTCGAGCTGCTCGGCACGGCGCCGCTCGTGGGTCGGACGTTCCGGACGTCCGACTTCACCGCCCAGGTGACCGCCGTCGTCATCAGCCAGGGCTTGTGGGAGCAGCGCTACGGGGCCGACCCGGGGCTCGTCGGACAGACGATCGAGCTCGACGGCAGCCGGGTGGAGGTCGTCGGCGTCATGCCTCGCGGGTTCGAGCTGCCGACCGCCGACGTCCAGATCTGGTCGCCGCTCGCCTTCGGGGAGTTCTGGCTGCAGGAGACCAGCCGGGGGATCGACGCACTGGTCGTCCTGGGGCGCCTCGCTCCGGGCGCGACGATTGAATCGGCGCGGGCCGAGATGGACACGATCGCGGCGCGGCTGCGCACCGGGCATCCCGGCAGCAATGCCAGGGCGGGCATCACCACCGACGCGCTCGTGAGCCGCGTCGTCGGATCGGCCACCGAGCGGTCGCTCTGGCTGCTCTTCGGCTCGGTGGGCTTCGTCCTGCTGATCGCCTGCGCGAACGTCGCGAACCTCATGCTCGCGCGCGTCATGGTCCGCCGCCACGAGTACTCCGTGCGGACGGCGCTCGGCGCGAGCCGGCCTCGCCTGATCCGCCAGGCGCTCACCGAGAACATCGTGGTCTCGTTGCTCGCAGGCTCGATCGGGGCGGCCGTCGCCTACGTGGGGATGGTGGCGCTTCGGGGCTGGGCGGCCGGGGTGGTGCCACGCGCCGACATGATCCAGCTCGACGCCAGCCTGCTGCTGTTCGCGCTCGCGGCCGCTCTGGGGAGCGGCCTGGTGGCGGGGCTGGCGCCGGCGCTGCAGTTGTCCAGTACCGGGCCCGCCGGCGCGCTGCAGGACACGGGACCGAAGGTGCTCGGTGGCCGCGGCAGCCGGCGGCTCCATCAGAGCCTGGTGGTGGCCGAGATCGCGCTCGCCGTGATGCTCCTCTCGGGGGCCGGGCTGCTGATCCGCAGCTTCGTGCGCATCCAGGCGAGCGAGCGCGGGTTCGACTCCACGAACGTCCTGCTGCTCCAGGTCGATCTGCCCGCCGGCTACGACAGTATCCCAAAGAGGGCGACATTCTTTCGAGACGCACTCGAACGGATCCGGGCGCTGCCCGGCGTCATGTCGGCGGGAGCCGTCACCGACTTCTTCGTCTATCGGCAGCCTGACCAGCGGATCGCCATCGAGGGGCAGCCACCGCAGCGGCCGACCGACGCCGCGCCTCCGCTGACCGGCGACGTGGTGCTGCCAGGGTTCTTCCGCGCCATGCGTATCCCGCTGCTGCGCGGCAGGCCGCTGGAGGAGGGCGATCTGGCACCGAACGCCCCGCGAGTGGCGGTCATCAACGAGGACATGGCGCGCCGGTTCTGGCCGGGCGAGGACCCGATCGGCACGCGGTTCAAGGGCGGGCTGGACCCGGACGCCGAGGTCCCGTGGGTCACCGTGGTCGGCATCGTCGCCGACATGAGGCGGCAGCGCCTGGACGAGCCGGCCATCCCGTCCATGTTCCAGGCGGGCGTCGGTGCGGAGATGGACATCGTCGTGCGCACGGCGGGAGCCCCGCAGCCGCTGCGGAGCGCGATCCGGGCGGTCATGACCGAGCTGGATCCGGGCGCACCGCCCTACGGCATCTCGACGGTGGAG
>Ga0299906_10001574_pt1 | contig 19573 bp, 17 predicted proteins | sample RVTome_14_FD_200259 | JGI IMG/M metagenome (GOLD analysis project Ga0299906, IMG submission 200259) | Soil microbial communities from uranium-contaminated site in the Upper Colorado River Basin, Wyoming, United States - RVT145D125 (version 2) ...
CCTGCAGACGCCGCGGCTGCCCCGCCACGGCCCGCTCTTCGAGCTGCTCGGCCATCCGTTGCCTCCGGCCCTGCAGGCCGAGCTCGAGACGCTCGAGCTCCGGCGACCGTTCGCGTGCGCGCCCGCACGGATCCTGCTGGTGGCCGCGGAGGCTCGCCCGGCCTACGCCCCCCTGATCGACGCCGGCAGCGGGTCGAGCGCGCGGCTCGAGACCGTGCCCGGCGAGCAGACGGGTGACGAGCCGTTCCTGATGTGGCCGGCCGCGGAGCGCCGGATCTGCGAGCTGCTGACGGGCGCGGCGGCGTGAGAGAACGGGCCTGCAAGTTCGGCTCGCACGGGGGCCTGGTCGGCATCCTGTGCGAGCCCGACGCCACGGCGCCCGGCTCCCCGGCGGCGGTGTTCGCGAACGTCGGCCTCAACCACCGGGTCGGTCCGAGCCGGTCCTGGGTCGAGTGCGCCCGCGCGCTGGCGCGCGAGGGCTTTGCGAGCCTGCGCTTCGATCTCTCCGGGCTGGGCGACAGCGAGCCGCGCAGCGACGCCCTCTCGGACAGCGAGCGTGCGGCGCGCGACCTGCAGGAGGCGCTCGATTACCTCGCCGAGCGAGGCCTCGCGCGCCGCTTCGTGCTGATCGGCAACTGCTCGGGCGTCGACAGCCTGCACACGCTGGCCGGCCGCGACCCGCGGGTGGCGGGCGCCGTCTACATCGACGGCTACGCGTACAGGAACACCGCGTTTCTCTGGCGCTGGATGCTGCTGCGCTGGCTCGAGCCCAACCGCTGGCTGCGCTACTGGCGTTTCCGGGGGATGTATCGCAGCCCGGCGGCGACTGCCGAGCGACCGTTGTGGAAACGCGAGATCCCCTCGCGCGATGAGTTCGGCCGCGACCTCGACGCACTCGTCGCCCGCGGCGTGCGACTGCTGTTCGTCTTCACCGGCGGCATGGGCCTCCACTACAACCACTCGTCGCAGTTTTACGACAGCTTCGGTCACAAGGGCGCGGTCGCCGTCACATACCACCCGCGGGCCGACCACCTGCTGACCAGCACCCGCGAGCGCGCCGACGTGATCGGCCGCATCTGCGGCTTCATGCGGAGCGCCTTCCCGCCCGCGGAGAGCTAGCGCGCGCGGCCGCCGCCGCGCCGCGCCTCGCTCGCCATGCCGTAGCGTTCGTAGGCATGGGACGTGTAGGAGCGCGAGTACTCGCGGTGATCGTTGAGGACGAGGCCCATGATCTTGTCCTCGCGCAGCCTGCCGAGCGCCTCGAGGATCGCGTCACGCGGGGTCTGCCGCGAGCGCACCACGAGGAGGAAGCCGTCGATCAGGTCCTGCATCAGGATCGTGTCGGCCACTGGCAGGATCGGGGCGACATCGAGCAGCACGACGTCGAAATCGCGCCGCGCCGAGCGCAGCAGGCCGTCCATCAGCGGCGATCCGAGGGCTTCGGGCTCCTCGAGGGGCATGCGGCCCGCCACCACCAGGTGGAAGCCGCCGGGCTGAACCAGCCGCACCGGCACTTCGTCCAGGCCCCCCCTCAGGAACTCGCCGAGGCCGGAAGCCGGAGCGAGGCCCAGCGTCGCGGCGATCGTAGGTCGGCGCAGGTCGGCTTCCACGAGCAGCACGCGACGGCCTGCGTCGCGCGCCAGCGCCGCCGCCAGCCCCGCGCTGAGCGTGCTCTTGCCCTCCCCCGGCAGCGCGCTCGTGATGCCGATGCAGCGCCTTCCTCCTCCCTCGGCCGCCTTTCTGACCTTGGCGCGCAGCAGCCGCAGCTCCTCCCCGGCCACCGAGTGGGCGTCCTTCAGGCTGTCGATCAACGGAGAGACCTTCGCGGGAGCCACGCTGCCGATCTCGAGGAAGGAGACCTGGCGCGGCGTGGCGGAAGCGTCGGGCTCGGCGCTGTGGGTGTCGGCGGCCATCGTCATCGGGCCCCGGGGCGGTGGAGACTGGGCAGGTGTGGAATGCGGGCGAGGATCGGATAGGGCAGCAGGCTGTGCAGCTGCTCCGCGTCCTTCACGGTCCGGTCGAGGGCTTCGGCCGTGATCGCCGCGCCCAGCCCGACCAGGAGACCGAGCATGGCGCCGAGCAGGAGGATCCGCAGCCGCCGCGGAGAATCCGGCTTCTCCGGCAGGTTGGCCGGATCGAGGATCCGGAATCCCTCGCCCTTCCAGCGCTTCTCGAGCCGCCCCGCCATCTGCGCCTCGAGCTGCTTGCTGAGCAGCGCCGTGTAGTTGTCGCTCATCTTGTTGTAGTCCCGCGTCAGGTTGGCGAGCTCCTGCTCGGTACGGGGCGTCTGCTCGACTCGAGCGCGGATGTCCTGGATCCGAGAGGCGAGCTCGCTCCTTCGCTCGCCGAGCGTCTCGACCTCCTGACCGGCCCGGCCGAGCTGCTCCCGGGTGATGGCGCTCGTTCCCGCGGCGTCGTAGGGCGTTTGCTGGCTGAGCCTGGCCTCGAGACGCCTGATCCGCGCGCGCAGACTCTCGACATCCGGGTGCTGGTCGGTGTAGCGAGTCCGCAGCGCCTGTAGCTCCTGCTGAAGCTCCTCGAGCGTCTCGCTGCCCGGGGAGGCCTCGCCGCTGCGTGCAGCCGGCGGCTGGCCCATGGCGCGGGCGAGCGCGTCCTGCTTCTCCCTGGCGAGGAACAGGCTCTCTTCGACGGCCTGCATCTCCCGCTGCAGCATCTCGAGCGTGGCCAGGTTCGTCTGCAGCTGCTCGGGAAGCCGCCCCATGCGCGCTTCCTTGTAGCGTCGCAGCGCTTCGTCCTTGGCCTCGAGCTGCTGGCGCGCCTCGTTGACCTGGGCGACCAGGAAGTCGACGGCTCCTTCGACCTGCTCGCCACGAGCGCGCACCGATTCGTTGATGAAGAGCGTTGCCAGTCGCTCGGCGACCTCCTGGGCCTTGTGCGGGTCCCGGTGCACGAACTCGATCGTGAAGCCGTCGGTTCCGCTCGGGTTCACCGAAGTCTCCGCGCGCAGCGCCTCGACCGCACGCGTCAGCGACCCGAGCTCGGGATAGGGGTTGGTCTCCGACACGACGCGCTCGAGACGCGTGCGGCTCAGGATCTCGGGCCGGATGTTCTCGATGCGGCGGCCCGTGTCCTCGGTCGCGACCCGCGCCACGAACGAATCGGGAACCCGCTCGGACTCGACGAGGATGAGCGCCGAGGAGCGGTAGCGCTTCGGCAGCACGAAGATCGCGAGAGCGGAGAGCAGCAGCACACCGGCCCAGGGAAGCAGCACGACGAGCGGCCGCCGCGCGGGCGCATGCAGGAAGTGCCGCAGCTGGATCCACGAGACGCCGCCGCCGTCCTCTTCCTCGTAGTGCGAGCCGTCCCTCTCCTGCTGCTTCACGGGCTCGGCCTTCGATCAGGGCACGACGATCGTGTCGCCGGGGCCCAGCAGGACGTTCTGCGAGACGTCCCTGCCGTCGGCGATGCGCTTGTAGTTGACCGCGACGACACTCTGGTCCTGGCGCACGATCACGACCTGGTCGCTCTTGGCGAACTCGCGGAAGCCGCCGGCGAGAGCCAGGGCCTGCAGCACGGTGGTCCGGCCGGTCAGCGGGAACTCGCCCGACTTCTCGACCTGGCCCACCACGTAGAAGCGCGCGCTCGTGGCCTGGGACACGCCGACCGTGACCCTCGGCAACTCCAGGAATCGCGCCAGTCCCTTCGCGATGGTCTCGGCAAGCTGCCCGGGAGCGAGTCCGGCCGCTGCGACGTCGCCGAGCAGCGGCATGGTGATCTTGCCGTCGAAACGCACCGTCACGTCCCGGGTGAGCTCCGGCTCCTTCCAGACGGTGATCTGGAGTATGTCCGCGGGGCCGATCGTGTATGGCGCCTGGGTCGCCCCGGACGCCGGGCCGGCATGGGACGCGCTCTGGGAGGCGACGGGGGCGGCCGACACGAGCACCCAGCCCATCGCGAGAATCAGCAACCGCGAGCTTCGCACTTCCGCATCCACGGACGCTTTCCCTCCAGTTTTCGCGCCTCCGGCGGGCGCATGTCGAGGGAATGGCTATTCTACACCACTCGCTCGGCCCTTGGTTGCGGCGCTGCGGGGCCCGATAATCCTCGCACATGTCGGGCCTCGATCTCCTGCTGACGCTTCTGGCCCTGCCCGTGCTGGCGGCCGCGGCCTACCTGGCCGGCCTGGCGCTCATGGCCCGACACCGCCCCCCACCGCCGGCCGGGAGCGGCCCCCGCTTCGACGTCATCGTGCCGGCCCACGACGAGGAGAGAGGCGTCGGCGCGACCGTGCGCAGTCTGCTGGCGGTGGACTACCCGGGCGACCTCTTCCGCGTCGTGGTCGTCGCCGACAACTGCGGCGACCGCACGGCCGAGGCCGCGGCGGCCGCGGGGGCGAGGGTGCTCGTGCGCCAGAATCCGGGGCGCCGCGGCAAGGGCTACGCGCTGGCGTTTGCGTTCGACGAGCTCGGTCGCGAGGCGTTCGCCGACGCGTTCGTCGTCGTCGACGCCGACTCGCTCGTGTCGGCCAACCTGCTCGGGGCGTTCGCCGCGCGGCTGCAAGCGGGGGCGCTCGCGCTCCAGGCGGACTACGGGGTCCGAAACCGGGAGGCGTCCTGGCGCACGCGTCTGCTGCACGTCGCCTTCACGCTCTTCCACGGCGTTCGCTCGCGCGGCCGCGAAGCGCTGTCGCTGTCCTGCGGCCTGCGCGGCAACGGCATGGCCTTCGCGCACGACCTGCTCCGGCGGGTCCCCTACGACGCCTTCTCGGTGGTCGAGGACCTCGAGTACGGTTTGCGGCTCGGCCTCGCGGGCGTCGCGGTGCGCTACGTCGGCGAAGCGAGCGTGGTGGGAGAGATGGCCGCCGCCGAGCGGGCGTCGCGACCCCAGCGCTCGCGCTGGGAGAGCGGACGCCGGGCGCTCGCGCGCCAGCACGGCGTGCCGCTCCTCGTCCGCGCGATCCGCGAGCGCAGTGCCCTGCTGCTGGATCTCGCGCTCGACCTCCTGGTACCGCCGTTCGCGCCCCTCGTGCTGGTCACGCTGCTCGGCCTGATCGTCTCTGCGTCAGGCGTCGCCTATGGGCTGGGCACGACCACGGCCGTCGTCGCCTGGACGGCCAGTGCCCTGGCGCTTTCGCTCTACCTGGCCCGGGGCTGGCGCGACGCCGGCGCCGGGTGGCGCGGCCTTCGCGACCTCGTCTACGTCCCGGGCTTCATCCTCTGGAAGTTGCGGTTGGCGAGGCTCGAGGCTGGCACGAGCAAGCGTTGGGTGCGCACGCCGCGGGAGACCCCCGCGGGCGGCCGCGCGCCGGATTGAGCAATGTCGTGCAATCGCTAGCCGATCCCCGCGCCGCCGGGCGTCGGCGCATCGCCTACGTCCACGACACCAACGTGTTCGGCGGGATGGAGACGTTGCTCTTGAGCATGCTGCAGCACCTCGACCTGGCGCGCTACGAGCCGCATGTCCTGGTTCCCGGCTACCGCGACCGCTGGCGCCAGAGCCCGCCGCGATTGCTACAGCTGCTGGGCGAGGCCGGAGTGCCGGTTCTGCGACCTTCGGCACCTCCGCGGGTGCCAGCCATCGGCGCTCTCGTCGACGTCTTCAACATCGCCGCGACGCTGCGGCGCGCCCGGATCGAGATCGTCCACGTACACACGCGCCACCCGGAGGCTGCCCGCCGCGCGACGCTTTCGGCCTGGCTCGCGCGCGTCGCGGGTATCCTCCGCACCGAGCACCTGCCGCCGGGGCCTCATGTCGGCCGGTTCACGCGCTACAGCGTCGTTCCATTCGACGCGATGACCGATGTGATCTTCACTGACTCAGACTCCGATCGCCTCGAGCAGATTCGCGTCGTCGGGCGATGCCCGGGGAAGCTGGTGCGATCGTATTGCGGCATCGATGCGGCTCGTTACGACCCCGACCACGACGTCGCGGAAGCGAAGCGAAAGCTCGGGTTCGATCCCGCCGTTCCCCTGGTGGGTGCGATCGGTCGCCTTCACGTCCAGAAGGGCCACACGTTCCTCATCGACGCCGCCGCGCGCGTCCTGCGCGAATCCGGACCCGTCCGCTACGTCCTGGTCGGCAGCGGCCCGCTGCAACAGGAGCTGCAGGCGAGCGTCGAGCGGCTCGGGATCGCCGACCGTTTCAGCTTCGCGGGCTTCCAGGCCGACTACATCGCCTACATGCAAGCGCTGGACATCGCGGTCATGCCGTCGCTGTGGGAAGGCTTCTCGATCGCCATGCAGGAGTTCATGGCTCTCGCCAAGCCCCTGGTCGTGACGGACCATCCGAGCTTCCTGGAGGCGATCCGCCACGAGCAGCACGGGCTCGTGGTGCCCCGAGGAGACAGCGGGGCCCTCGCCGCTGCTATCGAGAGCCTGCTTCGCGATCCGCCGCTCGCCCACCGGCTCGGGAGAGCCGCGCGGCAGCGCGTGCTGAGCGATTTCGGGATCGAGCACCACATGCGCCAGCTGATGGACCATTACGAACGGCTGTTGCGACAAAGGCGCCCCTAGCCGGCGCCGCCACGCCCGCGTACCGCGTCGATGGCGGCTTCGACTGCGGTTCTCACCCCGGCCACGAACCCGTCGAGCGAGTGGTACCGCTCGATCTTCATCCGGCCCTCGCGGCCCATGCGCGCGCACTCGTCGGGCCGGCTCCAGAGGTGCTCGATCGCACGACGCAGGGCGCGCGCGTCGCCAGGCGGCACGAACAGGCCGTTGACGCCGTCCTCGAGCAGATCGCGCTGTCCGGCGACGCGCGTGCAGATCACGGGCTTGGCCATCGCCATCGCCTCCGTCATCACCGTGATGCCGTTGTCGGTGTCGCTGGGCAGGAGCGGGATGACGACGAAGCGGGAGCGGGCGTAGAGAACGCGCAGTTCGAGGGCCGAGCGTGGGCCCAGCGTGACGTGCGAAGGGAGCGCGCCCAGCGCGCGGACGTCGGACATCCAGCGGTCCCGCCGCGTCGGGTCGGCGTTGGACGCGATGTGGAACGGAACCGGCCAGTCCTTGATCGCCTCGAGGAGCGTGGCGTAGTCGCGCATCTCGCGGCCTGCCGCGCAGGCCATGTCGCTCGGCAGCCCGAGCGGACGCCAGAACCTCTCGTCCACCAGCCAATGCAGCCTCACGATGCGCTCGGCGGGAATCCCCAGCTTCTCGACCGCGAACTCGTACTGGCTGGACGACCACAGCACCAGGCGGTGGATGTGCGTGTGGACGCGGCGCAGCAGCGCCGCCTTCTTCGGGACCGAGATCCACGAGAAGAGCGCTACGTGCGGGACGCGCGCGCCCGTCAGTTTCAGCAGCCCGGCGAACGGCAGGCCAAAGGCTTCGGCCCAGGAGACGACCGCGTCGTAGCGCCGACGGCGGCGGAAGGCGACGATCGCGAGTGCCAGGCCGGGGGGCAGCCGCCGCAGCACGAAGCCGCTCGCTCCCGGCACGCGCTCCACGTCGAGCCGGTCGAGCATGTCGGAGCTGAGCTGTCTCTCGTAGAGGCTGACGCGCGGCGACTCGTCCCGGGCCTCGAGCCTTTCGAGCTCGGCGAGCCCGGGTCGGCCGTTCCCGCGGACCATGGTCAGGGTCTTCATCGGTCGGTTGCGTGGGGGAGGCTCGATTGTCGCACGACGCGCGAGGGAAGCGCCGGGGTCGTGTGGGATGATACCCGGTGTTGGATCCCGACACCGCGGAGTCGAAGCGCCGTCGCCCGTATCGTATCGGGTTCGTGATCGAGCAGGCGCTGGGACACCACACTCACGCCCTGAACCTGCGCCAGACCGTGCCGGAAGACAGCGAGGTCCACGCGGAGTTCGGTCTCGTTCCCTGGAGCGTTCGCGGCGCCGCACGCTTGATTCCCGTCTACCGCAGCAACTGGACGCTGCGTGCGGGGCTGCGGGCCCGGCGGCTGCTGCGGGGCATGCAGCGCGCGGCACCCCTGGATGCGCTCGTGATCCACACCCAGGTGCCGGCGGTGCTCGCTCTCGACTGGCTGCGGCGTGTGCCGACGCTGGTCTCGCTCGACGCGACTCCAATCCAGTACGACGAGCTGGGCACCGCCTACGGACACGGGGCCGGGCCGGCCTGGCTCGAGCATCTCAAGTGGCGGCTGAACCGGGCGGTGTTTCAGCGCGCACGGCACGTCGTAGCCTGGAGCCAATGGGCGCGTGCGGGAGTCGTCGAGGGCTACGCTGTCGCGCCGGAGCGGGTGAGCGTGATCCCACCGGGAGTCCCCACCGCGAACTGGACGAGACCCGCCCCGCGCGGGCAGACGGACGCGCCGATCCGGGTTCTCTTCGTCGGGGGCGACGCCGAGCGAAAGGGCGGGCTGCTCCTGCTCGAGGCCTGCCGGCGACTGCGCCTTCAACTGCCGCTCGAGCTGGACCTCGTGACGCGCAGCCGCGTCGCCGAGGAGCCCGGCGTGCGGGTCCATGGCGGAATCCAGGCCAATAGCTCCGAGCTGCGCGAGCTCTACCATCGGGCCGACATCTTCTGCTTGCCGACCGGCGGCGACTGTCTGCCGCTCGTGCTGGCGGAGGCTGCAGCGAGCGGCTTGCCGCTCGTCGCGACGGCGCTCGCCGGAATCCCCGAGATCGTGCGGCCCGGAGACACCGGCCTGCTCGTCGAGCGTGGGGACCTGACTTCCCTGGTCGACGCCCTGAAGCGCCTGGCGCTCGACCGCGAGCTGCGCCTGGCGATGGGGGCGCGGGCGAGAGCACTGGCGGTGAGCGAGCACGATTGCGCCACCAACGCGCGGCGGCTGCTCGCGCTCGTCAAGCGGATTGCGGCAGCTTCGGTCTCGTGATGCCGCCGCTGGTTTCGATCGGCGTCGCGACCTACAAGCGCCCTGACGGCCTGAGGCGCCTCATCCAGGGCCTCGCCGCGTTGGCCTTCAGGCAGCTCGAGCGGCCCGCGATCGAGACCGTCGTGGTGGACAACGAGGCCCGCGGCGCGGCGGCGCGCGTCTGCGGCGAATTCAGGGAGGCCGGCCTGGCGTTGCGCAGCTACGACGAGCCGCAGCGGGGCATCAGCTACGCCCGGAACCGCTGCCTGCGAGAGATGCGGCCGGACTCCGACTGGATCGGCTTCATCGACGACGACGAGGTGCCGGACCCGCCTTGGCTCGAGAGGCTGCTGCTGGCGCAGCAACGGCACGCCGCCGACGTCGTGACCGGCCCGGTGGTTCCCGTCTTCGAGACGAGCGCCCCCGACTGGGTCCTGCGAGGCGGTTTCTTCGCGCCGCGGCGCCACCCGGACGGCAGCCGCAGGGACGTCGCCTTCACGAACAACGTGCTGATGCGGGCGGCGTTGCCGAGCGAGCAGCGGCTCGCTTTCGACGACCGCTTCGCGCTCACCGGCGGCGAGGACACGGACTTCTTCATGCGCGCACACCGCGCTGGAGCTCGCATCGTCTGGGCGGCGGACGCCGTGGTGCGCGAGACGGTGCCTTCGCATCGAACCACGGCCTCGTGGATCCTGCGCCGGGGCTTCCGCGAGTGGGGATCGCACGCCTACAGCGAGCGCAGCCTCGACCCGTCCTTGCGCGTGCGCGTGGAGCGCCTCGCCAAGGCCGCGGCCCTGGTGGCCGCCGGCTGTGCCTCGCTGCCGTTCGCGGCCCTCCTGGGAAAGCATCGAAGCGTGAGATCACTGCTGCTCGTCGCGCGTGGCGCGGGAAGCCTCGCCGGCCTGCTGGGGGACCCGTATCCGGAGTATCGGAGCGAGCGCGACCCGGCCCGACCGAACGCATGAGCGGCGGCCGCTCGAGGGCGATCCGAAACGCCGGTGTGATGATGCTCGCGCAGCTCGCCACCTGGGCGCTCACGTTGTCGCTCACGATCGTGATGCCGCGCTTCCTCGGCCCCGAGGGCTACGGCGAGTTCGCGATCGCGAGCGCTTCGTGGTCGATCGCCGCGATCTTCATGCTGTGCGGCATGGACACCATGATGCTCAACGCCGTTTCGCGCGACCGCGGCGCGACGCGCGCGCTCATGGGCACGGTGCTGTGGTGGCGCGTGCTCGCCTATCCCGTCGCCGCGGTCGCGGTGACCGCGTACCTGTGGCTGTCGGGCTACTCCGGACGTACCCAGATCGTGGTGCACCTCCTGGGTCTCGCCTCGCTCGTCTGGATGGTGGTCGGCCTGCTCCAGGCCGTGCTCCAGGGCCTCGAGCAGATGCAGTACATCGCCCTCGGCACGATCGCCGGCAAGCTCGCGAACACCGCGCTCGGGATCACGGTGCTGTACCTGGGCTTCGGGATCTACGGCGTCGTGGTGGTGGCGATCCTGGCCTCGTGCATCTCGATGCTGATCGAGATGCGCTTCCTGGCCGGGCTCGGCGCCCTCCACCTGCGGCCCGAGAGGTCGCGGGTGCTGCCCGCCCTGCGCGCGAGCGCTCCCTACATGCTGAGCCAGATCGTGGTCACGACGTACCTCCAGATCAACACGCTCGTGATCGCGACGCTGCTGAACCAGAGGGAGGTCGGCTGGTACGGTGTGGCGACGCAGGTGTTCGGAACGCTCCTGTTCCTGCCGGTCGCCGTGACGGACGCGCTCTTCCCGGTCCTCTCCCGGCTCCACGCCCAGGATCCCGAGCGCCTGCCTCGGGTCCTGAGGCGGGGCCTGGAGGTGATGCTCATGGCCGGCGTTCCGGCCGGGCTGGGCCTGTCGGCCGTGGCTCCGGCGCTCGTCGAGCTGGTGTTCGGAAGCGCGTTCGCGCCCGGGGGCACCGTGCTCCAGGTCCTGGCGCTCGCGCTCAGCTTCATGTACTGCAACATCCTGTTGGCGCGCTTCCTGAACGCCGTCGACCGCCCTCTCGTCTGGACCCGGGTCATGGCGGTGGCCCTGCTCGTGCTCGTTCCCGTCACGGCCTTGGCGGTCCCGTTTTGCCAGGCGCGCCTGGGCAACGGGGCGGTGGGCGGGGCGATCGGCTTCCTGGTCGCCGAGCTGGGGATGACCCTCGTCGGCCTCACCCTGCTGCCCAGGAACACGCTCGATCGCGCGCTGGCGTGGAAGACGGCCCGCATCGTGCTTTGCGGGCTCGCCACGGCGCTGGTCGCATGGCGGCTGCGCTCGTATTTCGTGGCGGTTCCGGTCCTCGCGGGCGTGGCCACGTATCTCGCGACCATGCTCGCGCTGCGCGTGCCCTCACGCGAGGACTGGGAGCTGGGGCGGGACCTGGCGCAGGCGACCCTGAGACGCCTGCGTCGGCTGAGCGGGAGCACCGCGCCGGACGAGATCACCCGGGCGGGGCGCTAGGCTCGGATCATTCGCGAGGCCGCGTGATGAACCGAGCGAATGATCCGTTCTGGAGCCGTCGAAAGGCCGTCGAGACGCTTCGGGGAGTAGTGGCGCAGCGATAGAGTGCACGAGCTCTGGCCGCTGTGCGCATGGCGTTGAGACGCAACGAAATCGGACCATTCATGAGGAAGGTCAGTCGGGCCTCATGAATAGTCCGGGCGAGCCTCGGCGCAGGGCTGCCGTCAGGCATGCGACCACCTGCGCGGCGTTCTTGCGTGCGTCGAACAGCGACTCGGCGCGCGCGCGGCCGGCGCGACCCATGCCCAGGCGCCGCGGCGCATCGTCGATCAATGCGCTGACGGCGGCGCGCAGTGCCGATACGTCGCCGGGCGGGACGAGCAGCCCCGTCTCACCCGCCGCGACGACGTCAGGGAGGCCTCCGACCGCCGAGGCGACCACGGGCAGGCCCGCCGCACAGGCTTCGACCGCGGCGATACCGAAGGCCTCGGCCTCTGTCGGCAGCACGAACAGGTCGCAGGACCGGTAAAGCGCGACGAGCTCGGGGCCGTTGGGCTCGAGGCCGCGATGCCAGACGACGCCCGGCGCGGGCGACGGCTCGCTGCGTGTGACCAGGACGAGCTCGGCGAGGCCGGGGCGCAGGGCGCCAAACGCCTCGAGCAGGGCCGGTCCGCCCTTGCGGCGGAAATCGGCCCCGACGAACAGGATCCGCGGCGGCCCCGCGGCCCGCGCGCCACCGGGGCGCCACAGCTCGAGGTCCACGCCGGGCGGCAGCACAAGGACGCGCTCGGGGGGCACCCCGTAGTCCCGCACCAGCGAGCTCATCGCCCAGCTCGACCACGGCAAAAGCTTCGCGGCGCCGCGGAAGACCGCCTGGTTCACGCGCCGCTTGTACCAGGCGAGCGGGCCGAAGCGGTCGGCGCGGTGGCCGTAGCGCTTGCCGATGGCGTCGTACTGAATCGGAGTGAGATCGGTGGCGACGACGTACGGGCGGCACCGCGAGAGCCGCCCGCCGAGCACGGCGGGGACCTGGGTGTTGAAGAACACCACGTCGTGGGGGTTTTCGGCGATGGCCCGGCGCACCTCGTGACGCCCGCGCAGGCCCCCGCGCAGGCTCGCAGGCAGGCCCGGTAGCTTCTCCCAGGCGGCGCGGCTCGGCGCGTAGTGGACGGGCGCCCAGGCGGCCGCGAGTGTCACGTCTGGCGCGACGAAACGCTGGAGGTTCTGGGCGTACGTGCGGTGGCCGAGATGTTGCTCGAGCACGAACAGCGCGCACGGCGGGCGGGGCTCGCTCAAGCCGCGTCCGCGACCCCGGGGGCGTCGGGCGCCACGGCCGCTCGCGGCCGGCCACGCCGATTCCTCTCGGGCCAGGCGCCGCTCCACGACGACACGCGGCCGACCGCCGCCAGCGCGACGCTCAGCACGAGGCCGGAGCCCAACACCTGCAGCCCGATGTCGCCATAGGCGTGAACGCCGTAGATCGGCAGCAGGCACACGGCTGCGAGCGCCGCCGTCCGCTCCGTCGGGGAGCGCGCGACTCGCGCCGCGCGGCCCCCGAGAAAGGCGGCCACCGGCACGACCGCCAGCGTGCCGAACAGTCCCACGAGCCCCGTGAAGGCGATCACCGCGGCGAGCGAGTTGTGGGGGGTGTAGCGGTACATCGCGTCCCATCCGCCGCCGAAGTACGCATAGAAGCTCGAGACGCTCACGAAAGGGTGGCCCCAGCCGCTGCCCAGGATCGGGTGCTGGATGTAGGTGATCATCAGGTTGAGGTTCTCCTCGTTGCGCGCCAGGGACGATCCGTCCTGGTTGTCGCCGGTCGCGGAGTCGATCGCGCGCAGCGGCGCGAAGAGCGGGCCGGGCCGTCCCCAGCCGACCGCGGCGTAGAGAGCCAGCACGGGTACGGCCACCATCAGCCAGCGGTTCGCACGCCGGCGCAGCGGCTTCGCGAGTGGCAGCAGGTAGAGAAATCCCAGCGCGAAGGCCAGCTCGAACCAGACGATCCGCCGGTTGTTCACCTTCATCGCGAGCAGCAGGACGACGCTCGCGAGCCCGGACAACGCCCAGGTCGGGAAGCGGCGGCGTGCGAACGCCCACACCAGGGCCACCACCACTCCCGCGGCAAACAGCGGCGAGTCGTCGTGGCTCGTCATGTGCGGCGGATACGGCTCGCGGCCGCGCACGAAGGCGATGAAGAAGTAGAGCGCGAGCAGCGCCCGCACCAGGGCGGCCGCGAGCAGCGTGAGGCCCACGAGCCGCAGGTCGCTCGCCGTGCGCACGGCCGCCCGCAGCAAGAGCGCCACGAAGAGCGACACGACCAGGCTGTTGACCTGGTAGTAGGCGTAGTATCCGCTGCCGCCGCGCAACAGGCCCCAGAGGAAGCTGAAGCCGATCGTTCCCAGGCCGAGCACGATGGCCGCGTCGAGCGGCCAGGCTCGCTTGCGGAAGGCGCCCGGCTGCAGCAGGCAGAACGGGGCGAGCGCGACGAGCATCAGGTTCCAGGCGGGTTGATGCACGCCGGGGACCGACTCGAAGAGCGGGGCGAACACCGATAGCGGGCTGCGCCACTGGCCGCAGTAGAGCAGCGGGTCCCCGTTCCGCTCGGCGGTCCAGGCCAGGAACAAGAGGACGCAGAGTGCGCGGCAGGCCACGGGTCAGTCGGACAGCCGGAGCCAGACGTAGTAGAGCACGAGGCCGTGCGCGAGCTCGAACACGGCCACGGAAGCCGCGAGCCACACCAAGCCGCGCCTGGGCTTGCGGTCGGCCGAGGCGATGAGACCCAGCAGGATCGGACCGATCACGGCCGAGAGCAGGATCGCCTTACGCATGCCGCGTGCCCGACCCCCTTGCGCTCCTGCGCAGAGCCTCCGGGAGTGCGCGACAGTATAGGTTGCCGCGCGCTCGCCTCCAAGGGGACGCTGGGAGGCGCCCGACGTTTCCGCCTAAGATCCGGAGGCGGCCATGGAGCGTCTTCGTCTCGATCACGTCGACGGGATGCGAGCCGTCGCCGCGCTGGTGGTCTTCCTGAACCACGCCTACTTCCAGACCTGGTGCTATTTCTACGATCGTTTCCCGCCCGCCCCCTTCGCGTTTCTCAGCCACTGGCTGGCGATCGGCCACCTCGCGGTGAGCGTCTTCATCGTCATCTCTGGATTCTGCCTGTACCTGCCGCTCACCCGGAGCGAGGGCGTGCTGCGCGGGGGCGCCATGCCTTTCCTGCGCCGCCGCGCCCGCCGGATCCTGCCTCCCTACTTCGCGGCGCTCGCGCTGTCGCTCGTCCTCATCGCCACGATCATCGGCGAACAAACGGGCTCGCCCTGGGACGCCTCGGCGCGCGTCCGGGGGATCGACATCGCCAGCCACGTGCTGCTGCTGCAGAACGTCTTCGGCACCGGGCGCATCAACTACGCCTTCTGGTCGATCGCGCTCGAGTGGCAGATCTACTTCCTGTTCCCGCTCATCGCCGTTCTCCTTGTCCGCATCGGGCCGCTCGCGACGGTGCTCGCGAGCCTCGCCTTGGGCTACTCGTTCACGCTGTCGTCGGTCCCGCGTCTCGACCACGCCAACTTCCACTATCTCGGCCTGTTCGCGCTCGGGATGGCCGCCGCTCGCATCTGCTACATGGGATCGCCGGAGGCAGTGCGCCGGTTCCCGTGGCCGGCGGTCACCGCGGCCCACCTGCTGACGGCGACCGCTCTCGTTTTCTACTGGGACTGGAGGACCGCCATCGCGCACTGGCCGATGCTGGACCTGATCGTGGGCTTCGGCACGGCCGCGCTCCTGATCACGGCCGCTCGCTCGCCTGCCGGCCTCGTGACGCGGGCCTTCTCCTTTCCGCCGCTCGTGTCGGTCGGCCGCTTCTCGTACAGCCTCTACCTGATCCACGCGCCGCTGCTCCAGGTGCTCTGGCTCTACGCCCTGAAGCCCCTCGGCATCGGGGACGCTGCGATCTACGTGGCGCTCGTGCTGGGAGGCCTGCCGCTGATCCTGGCCGCTTCCTACGCCTTCTTCAGGGCTTTCGAGGAGCCCTTCATGGGCCGAGCGTCGGGCGGTCGCAAGCAAGATCGCTAGACGCCGACTCACGTCAGCCAGTAGAGCGTTCCGCCGTGGGCCGATGCGCCGGCTCGCCCAGGGGAGGCTCGGCCTCGCCTGGGCGCGGCGTGGCGCGGCGCTCGTCGTAGGCGCCCGGAGCGAGCAGCCACGACACGGGCACGTGCCCGCCGCGCGCGAGCGAGACGAAGGTGAGACCGACGATCTTCAGGTCCAGCCAGAACGAGAAGTTCCGCACGTAGAGCAGGTCGAAGTAGATCCACTGGTGGAAGTCGCCCTTGTCGCGGTCGTGCCGGCAGACCTGCCACAGGCCGGTGATCCCGGGCCGAACGGACAGCCTTCCCTCGCGCCACGGCACGCACACCTGGTTCTCGCGGAAAGGCGACGGCCTGGGGCCCACGATGCTCATCTCCCCCACCAGCACGTTCCAGAGCTGCGGCAGCTCGTCCAGGTTCAGCGCCGTCAGCAGCCGGCCGAGGGGCGTGCGGCGCGGGTCCTTCTGCACCTTGAACTGGGGGCCGTCGAGCTGGTTCAGGCGGAGCAGCCGGCGCTGGTGCTGGTCGGCGCCGTGGAACATCGTGCGGAACTTCCAGCAGCGAAACGGATGCCCCTCCATCCCCTCGCGCACGTGCCCGAAGAACACGGGCCCCTTCGATTCGAGCTTCACGAGCGCGGCGATCAGCAGGCCCACGGGAAGCAGCAGCAGCAGGGCGAGCGCGGCCACGGTCGCGTCGACCGCGCGCTTGGCGAGCGTGTAGAAGGCGGCGCGCGGCGCGGCGGATGCGACGACGAGCGGCGCCGTTTCCCAGCTGTCCGCGGACGGCAGCTCGGGCGCTTGCAGCACCGTGCCGATCGCCGGGCCCTCCTCCGAATCGCCCAGGTACACGCGGTGGCGAATCGTGGCGCCGGGCACGACCACCTGGCCTGCTCCGACGACGCACTGCGCGACCGTGGCGCCGGGACCCACGATGCTCGCCCGGCCGATCACCGCAGGCCCGATCAGCGTCGCGTTCTCGCGGATCTCCGCGTCGTCCTGCAGGATCACGGGGCCCACGATGCTCGCGGACGGGTGGACGCGCACGCCCGACCCCGAGCGAAGCCTAGCCGGCGGGCCGTCCGCGCCGGGGGATTGCCGGGCCAGGCGGAGCGCGAGGCGCTCGTTCATCGCGAGCAGGCCGCGCTCGGTCCCCAGGTTCACCGCGCCGTGCTCGAGTGGCAGGTCGCGGCTGGGCACGCCCTCCGAGGCCAGGATGCGCCGCAGCCGCGGCAGCGACGCGAGCGGCAGCTCGAAGGAGACGCGGACACTCGCCACCGGGACCAGCGAGCAGGCGACCCCGCCCCCGAAGGGCCAGGTGACGGCGTCGTAGTAGCGCTGGATGCTGCGGATGCGCCCCGAGGCGTCCGCGTCGAGGTACTCCTTCGTCCCCTCACCCCCCCGCTGGATCGCCACCAGGTGCTTCACGCCGCGACGATCGTCGTCGTCTTCGTTCAGGCGGGCGAGTCCCGGGTCACGCGCGTCGAGCGGGAAGCACTCCGGGTCGGCCAGGAGCAGGCGGTCCGAGGGCTCGTAGGTGTGAAAGCGCTCCGCGAAGGAGGGCAGCGTCTCGACGCTCTCCACGTCGGGACAGACCTCGCGGATCGCCTTCTCGTACGCAGGCCGGATCTCGAAGCGGGTCACGATCACCGGCGGCATGTTGGTGACCACGGCCAGGCGCTGCCGCAGGTGGCTCAGCACCGTGCCCTCGCCCAGGGGCACGAGCAGCAGGGATCCGCCGTGCGCCCGCGGCAGGAACGCCGGGCGACAGTCGAGGAGCACGGGGAAGGTCCACACGCTCAGGTACCCCTGGCGCGCCAGCCGCTACAGCTGGTCGGGGGAGACCGGCCTCAGGACGGCGACGAGCGGCTCCCAGAGCGCGCGCCCCGGCCTGCGACCTCCCCGCCCGCGGCTGTCGTCGGTCTTCACGGCCGCAAACACCGGCCTGCGGGGCTCGACGCGCGCCCCGTCGGCGAGCATGCAGCGATCGACCAGCGCCTCGTCGCCGACCACGCAGCGGCTCCAGACCACCGAGCGCGACACGACGGCGCCCTTGCCCACGCTCGAGCCCGGGCCGATGCTCAGCGGCCCGACGAGAGTCGCGCCTCTCTGCACCGAAACCCCGGGACCGATGAGCATCGGCCCTAGCAGGCGTGCGCTCGGGTCGACCCACGCGCTGTCGTGCACGACGGCTTCGCCGCAGGCACGGAAGCCGCGCGCGACGTCCGGGCGCTGGGCGGCTCGCTCCACGGCCCACTGGTCGAGCGCCAGGTACGTGTCGGTGTTCACGACGCGCGGGGCGACGCCGCGCGCGACGTGGGTGACGACGTGCTCGCCCGCCTCGTAGAGCCGGGGGATCAGCCGTTCCTTGATGTCCTGGAAGCCGTCGGCCGGGATGTAGTCGAATGCACGCCGATCGAACACGTAGACCCCGCTCGGGCAGAGCCGGCCGGTCGCGTCGGCCCCCACCACCACCGTCAGCACGGCCCCTGCCGTGCGATGGCTCTCGATGAGCTCGGCGGCGTCCACCACCGGCACGGCGGTTCCGTCTGCGACCACGAAGCTGCGAGCTTCCAGCTTCGCGCCGGCGTCGCGTACGCAGCCGGCGGCGCCGCGCGGGCTCCAGTCCTCGAGATAGTCGAGGCCCATGCCGGGCGTCTCGCCGACGAGGCGAGTCCGAATCGAGCGCGCCGAGCTGTTCGCGCAGATCGTGGCGTGCTGCACGCCGCCCGTCTGCATCCAGCGCAGCGCGTACGTGATCAGCGGCTGCTGCGCCACCGGCAGCAGGGGCCGCGGCACGAGCGCGTCGAGCGCCGAACGTCCTGCCGGATAGGTGCCGGCGATGACGATGCCGTGAACGGATGCGGATTCGGACATTCCCCTCTTCTCCAAGCCAGCGGAGCCGGGGGCTCGCGCCCCTGCTCCACGCTCGTCGTTGCTCTCGGGAGGGGTGGGAGAACGACGCGGCAAACCGCTTCGAGTGAGAAAGATTCTGATTCTCACACCCCTCGAAGTCAACCCTTTTCAGTGTCTTGCCGCGAAACGGCGTCTCAAAAATGCAACATTCCGAGGCTGGAGTTTCCCATGGCCTCGGATTCCGGATCACGGCCCGAGCGTCCGGCTGTGGATCGGCAGTTGGTGAAAGCTGCAGCCCTCGGTTAGCCTCTCGCCGCACAGGGAGGATGCGGCAAGGAATGGGGCGCTACGAGCAGGTGCGGCAGCAGCTCAGCGCGAGGCCACGGCGCTGGCTCGTGACGGGTGTCGCGGGCTTCATCGGATCGTCGCTGCTCGAATCGCTGCTCGAGCTCGACCAGTCCGTCACCGGCCTCGACGACTTCTCGACCGGCCGGCGTGCCAACCTGGAGGAAGTGCGCGCGCGGGTCGCAGCGGAACGCTTCTCGCGCTTCCGCCTGGTCGAGGGCGACGTCGCCTCCCCGGAGATCTGCCGCGAGGCGGTTTCCGACGTGGAGCTCGTGCTCCACCAGGCGGCGCTCGGGTCGGTGCCGCGCTCGATCGAGGCGCCGCTCGAATCGAACGCGGCAAACGTCACCGGCCAGCTCGCGCTGCTGGAGGCGGCGCGCCGCGCCTCTATCCGCCGCTTCGTCTACGCCTCGAGCAGCTCCGTCTACGGGGACAGCGAGGCGCTGCCGAAGCTGGAGCCCGACCTGGGACGCCCGCTCTCGCCCTACGCGGTCACGAAGCTGACGAACGAGCTGTACGCGGGCGTCTACGCGGAGCTGCACGGCATGGAAACGGTCGGCCTTCGCTACTTCAACGTCTTCGGCCCGCGCCAGGACCCGGAGGGAGCGTACGCGGCCGTGATCCCGAAGTGGGTGGCCGGGATGATCCGCGGCGAGCGCGTGCTGATCCACGGCACGGGCGAGACGAGCCGGGACTTCTGCCACGTGGCGAACGTCGTCCAGGCGAACCTGCTCGCGGCCACGGTCACGGCGAAGGATGCCTTGAACCAGGCCTACAACGTCGCCGCCGGGCGCCGCACGACGCTCGCCGAGCTGTTCGGCCTGCTGCGCGAGCGCCTGATCGCGCGCCACCCGCGGCTCGCGGGGCTTTCGCCCGAGCACGGCCCGTTCCGCACGGGCGACGTGCTGCACTCGCTCGCCGACATCGGCAAGGCCCGCCGCCTGCTGGGCTACGAGCCGACCCACGGCATCGAGCGCGGCCTCGACGAATCGCTCGACTGGTATGAAGGCCACCTGTCTTGACCGAACGACGGGAGCGGGCCACCAGCAACGGGCTCGCCGCGGAGCCGAATTCACTTCGGC
>Ga0299906_10001575_pt1 | contig 19566 bp, 16 predicted proteins | sample RVTome_14_FD_200259 | JGI IMG/M metagenome (GOLD analysis project Ga0299906, IMG submission 200259) | Soil microbial communities from uranium-contaminated site in the Upper Colorado River Basin, Wyoming, United States - RVT145D125 (version 2) ...
GCGAGCCGGCGTGGGGCGGCATCTTGTTCCTGGAGGGCGGCGAACGGCCGCCCTTCGAGCTGCCGGAGCTCTCCGGCTTGGTTGGGGACGACTATCGCGTCGAGCCCGAGCCCAGGCCGCTGGGCGGTTTCATGGACCTGTGGCGGCTGGTCCTGGCCTGGGAGTCGGGGGCCTTGGAAGGGGAGCTGAAGCCGAATTGACCGGCGCCGGGGGCCGCCTCGTGGGCTGACTCTCGGGCCGCGACCTTCGGCGTCACCTCGGCAGGGCTGCGCCCGCTCTACTTCAGGCTTCGTCGCGATCGCGGCCCCAGAAGCCGCGCCGCTCCCCCGCCGATCCCCCGTCCGAGGGGGGAAACGGACTCCTCGCTGGCGCTTCGGGTCCTGAGGTATCTGGCTCCCCCTCCTTTGAAAAAGGAGGGGGCTGGGGGGAGGATTTCTTCCGAGAACCAATGTCCGCCAGAGCTAGCTAGCGATCGTGAGTGCGGCGGGCCATCACCAGGTAGCGGCCCACCTCGTCGTAACGGCGGAAGCCCACCAGGTGGAAGATCTCCAGGGCGTACCAGCGCGCCCAGCGGCGGTCGATCGTGAAGCTCTCGGCCAGGGCCGGGTTGGGCCGCACTCCGGGCAGGACGTGGAGATAACGCTCCAGCTTCAGGCGCCGCAGGGCCTCGGAGAGCTTGAGCCACATCGGGCGCACACGCCGCGCGACGAAGAAGCCGTCCTCGCCTTGCTCCTGGTAGAGGGGCATCAGGAGGCAGCCGTCGTGGTGTGCCACGATCAGCCCGCGGTGGTCGCGGGCGAGGGGCTGGCCCGCCTTGATGGGCTGGAAGTTGCGGAAGCCGGGCAACATCTTGAACTGGTCGCCCGGCCGGATCGCGTGGCGGTAGAGCACCTCCACCACGTGCGGCAACGCCCCCCGGTTCTCGGTCAGGGTCCGGCGCGCCGCGGCCACCTCGGGCCGGCTGCCGCGCGCCAGCACCCCGGAGGCCTCGAGGGCGATCCAGACTGCGGCCTCGGCCCGGTCGACGGCTTCCCGCTCCTGGTGCTGCCCGGACTCGAAGCCCACGGTGGTCACGCCGCGGCCGCAGAGGAAGTTGGCCAGGGTGCCGGCGAGCTCCTCCTCGATGCCGACCACCAGCGGCACCGGGAACTCGAGGGCGAACCTGCGGTTGGGCAAGGTGTCGTCGAGGTTGGCGAAGGCCGGTCCGTGGCCCGAGGTCGTGTGGAGGTCGAGAAAGTAGACGCGGCGGCCCGCGGCTTCCTTCAGCAACCGCTCGATCTCGCGGTCGAGATCGCGCAGCTCGTCGGCCTCGGCCTCGAGCGGCTCGGCGCGTTGGCGCAGGCGCGCGGCCCGCTCCTCGTTCCAGAAGCGGTTGAGGTCGTGGTGCAGGAAGCGGCGGCCCACGGCCAGGGCCCGGCGGTTGCCCACCATCGCCACCATGCGGCCGCGCAGACCGGCCCGCGGCGCCGTCGCGAGACGACGCAGCAGGCGGTCGAGAGCCAGGACTCCGGCGGGCTCGTTGCCGTGCAGGCCGCCGACGCAGATCAGCAGGGGACCGTCCTCGCAGCCGCGCAGCTCGCCGATCACCCGCGGCCCGTGGGCCAGGCGGGTGAGCACGTGCGGAACCGGCGGCGGAAAGGGGGATGCGACGTCCGGATCACCGGCAACTAAGAGCTCGTTCACGGTCGTCCTCGATCGGGGCGGCCTTGCCCTCGTCCACGAAAGCCGGCCACCCGGAACTATAGCTCGCCGGCGAGGTCTCGCCAACTCGCCCGGCGGCGAGATCGGCTATCCTCTTGGACGGCCGAGGCGGATCCATGAGCTCGAGGAGGCGCATTCCATGACCCCGACCCTGGCGCGCATCGGAGCCGTGGTCCTCGTCTCCGGATGCTGCTCGCTGGTCTACCAGGTGGCGTGGCTGCGGCTGCTGCGGCTGGTCTTCGGATCGTCGACAGCGTCAACGGCGGCGGTGCTGGCGATCTTCATGGGCGGCCTCGGGCTCGGCGGCGCGTGGCTCGGCCGGCGCGCCGAGAAGGCACGCAACCCCCTCGTCTTCTACGCCGGCCTCGAGATCGGCATCGCCCTGACCGCGGCGGCGAGCCCGCTGCTGATCGCCGGCGTGAGCGCCGTCTACCTGGGCCTCGGGGGCGTCGAGACCCTGGGCCTCGGCGCCGCCACCGCCCTCCGGCTGCTGCTGTGCGTGGCGGTCCTGGGGGTGCCGACCACGCTGATGGGCGGCACCCTCCCGGCGGTGGCCCAGGCCATGGAGGGCGACGCCGACGCCGGACGCCGGAGGGTGGCGGCCCTCTACGGCGTCAACACGCTCGGGGCGGTGGCCGGCGCCCTCCTCACCACCTTCCTGCTCATCGAGCTCCTCGGCGTGCGCCAGACGCTGTGGCTGGCGGCGGCCCTCAACCTGCTGCTCGCCATGGCGGTGAGGTCCATGGCGAGGACCGCCGAGACGATCGAGACGGCGCCGCCGCCTGTCGAGGGCCCCCCGGCCGCGGAATCGCCGCCCGCCGGCGCCTCACGAGCTCCGGGGACGAGCCTGGTGCTCTTCACCGCCTTCGCGGTGGGCTTCGTTTTCTTCCTGATGGAGCTCGTGTGGTACCGCATGCTGGCGCCGGTGCTCGGCGGCACGTCCTACACCTTCGGCCTGATCCTCGCCCTGGCGCTCCTCGGCATCGCCGCCGGCGGCGCCCTCTACAGCTTGGGACCCGAGGGCCGGCGTCCCGGCCTCGCCGGCCTGGCGTGGACGTGCGCTCTCGAGGCCGTGTGCCTCGCGGCGCCCTTCGCCGCCGGCGACGGCCTGGCCCTGGCGGCGGCGGTGCTGCGCCAACTGAGCGCCGTGGGCTTCGGCGGCCTGGTGCTGAGCTGGACGGCCGTCCTCGCCTTCGTGGTACTGCCGGCGGCGGTGGTGGCCGGCTACCAGTTTCCTCTCCTGGTGGGGCTGCTCGGCAGCGGACGCCGCCACGTGGGCTCGCAGGTGGGGCTCGCCTACGCCTGGAACACCTGGGGCGCGATCCTCGGCTCCCTGGCCGGCGGCTTCGTGCTGATGCCGCTGCTCACGGCGCCCCTCCTGTGGCGACTCTCCGCGTTGTCGCTGGTGGCGCTCGCGGCGGTGCTGGCGCTCGCCGGGCGGCGGCAGCTCAACGCCCTCGCCGTGGCCGGCCTCGCCGCGGCCGGTCTGGCCGGCGTGGCGGCCTCGCTCGCCGCCGGCCCCACCGCCTTCTGGCGCCACGTGCCGATCGGCGCCGGACGGCTCGAAGTGAGCTTCAGCGGCGTCAACGACCTGCGGCGCAAGGTGCACCAGGAACGCCGCTCGCTGGTGCGCGAGGCCGAAGGCGTGGAGTCGAGCGTGGCGCTCATGCGCTTCAACGAGCTGTCGCTCTTCGTCAACGGCAAGAGCGACGGCAGCGTGCGCACCGACGCCCCGACCATGGTGTGGAGCGCCCTGGTGGGCGCTCTTCTCCACCCCGAGCCGCGCTGCGCCCTGGTGATCGGCCTCGGCTCCGGCACCACCGCCGGGTGGCTGGCCCAGGTCGACGGCATGGAGCGGGTCGACGTGGTGGAGCTCGAGCCGGCGGTGATCGAGCTGGCGCCGGCCTTCGCCGCGGTCACCTTCGACGCCCTCGCCCTGCCCAACGTGCGGGTGCGCGCGGGCGACGGCCGCGAACGGGTGCTGGCCACGCCGCGGCGTTACGACCTGGTGATGTCGCAGCCCTCCAATCCCTACCGCGCCGGCGTCGCGGACCTCTTCTCGCAGGACTTCTACCGCGCCGTGGAGGGCCGGCTCGCCCCCGGCGGCCTCTTCATGCAGTGGCTGCAGGGCTACGAGGTCGACGCCGCCGTGGTCGGGACGGTCTACGCCACCCTGACCTCGGTCTTCCCCTACGTCGAGAGCTGGCAGATCAACGCCACCGACCTGCTGCTGCTGGCGGGCCGCGCGCCTCTCGTCCACGACCTCGAGCGCGTGCGCCGCCGGGTGGGCGAGGAGCCCTTCGCCGCCGCTCTCGCCAGGACCTGGCGGGTCGAGGGCCTCGAGGGCTTCTACAGCGGCTTCCTGGGCGGCCACGAGCTCGCCCGGGCGCTGGCCGCCGACCACCAGGTGTCGACCGACGACCGGCCGCGGGCGGAGTTCGGCTTCGCCCGCACGGTGGGGCGCACCGGGCTCTTCCCGCTCAGCGATCTCCAGGTGCTGTCGAGCCGTCTCGGCCGCGACCGTCCGCCCGGCGCCGCCGGCCTCCTCGATCCGGCGCGGCTGCGCGAGATGCGGCACGTGCGCCACGTGATCGAGACCTTCCTCGAAGCGCCGCCGGCGACGGTCGGAGCCGCCGAGGCCCGCCGCCGCGAGGCCCGCGAGGCCTACCGCGACGAGGACCTGGCGGGGGCCTTGCGGGCCTGGCGCGCGCAGCCCCTCGATCCCTTCGCCGACGCCGACCGCTTCCTGCTCGCCGAAGCCCTGGCGCAGGCCGGCGATCCGGAGGCCGCGGCGCGCATCGCGGCGCTGGCGGGGCGCGCCCCCACCGAGGCGGCGTTCTTCGCCGCCCGCCTCGCCCTGCGCCAAGGCGACGCGGTCGCCGCCGCCGCGCACCTCGAGCGCGCCTTCCTGAGCCTGCGCGGCGATGGCTGGGTCTTCCGGCCGGTGGCGCGGCGCGGCTTTGAGCTCATCGACGAGGTGATGGCGGCCGACCAGTTCCAGGGCCGCCGCCTGCTCGGCGCGCTCGCCGAGCCCTTCGCGGTGCTGCTCTTCGAGGAAGGGCGGCTGGTGACCCGCGTCAACCTCGCGGCGCGGGTGGACTTCCGGGGCGAGTGCGTGGCGGCGTTCGCCGACCTCGAGCCGCACGTGATCTGGGAAGAAGGCTTCCTGACGGCGCGCCGGAGGTGCTACGAGGCCGGCGGCCACCCGCTGGCGCCGCGGGCGGCGCGGGACCTGCGCGACTTCCTGGAACACGCTCCGCCCGCCCTGCCGCGCCCTGAGCCCTGAGGAGCCATGACGTCGACGCAGCCGGTCCTCCTCGTGCTCCTCTTCGGCTCGGTGGCGGCCGCGGCCACCGCCCTCGGGGCGCTGCCGTTCGCCGGCGGGAGGCGGCCGAACCTGACGGGGATCGGCGCCGCCTATGCCCTCGCCGGCGGCGCCATGCTCGGCGTCGGATACTTGTTGATGACCCACGGCCTCGTCAGGGCCACGCTTTCGGTCATGCTCGGCGCCGGCGCCGGGGTGGTCTACACCCGCTGGATCCAGCACTACGCCGGCGTCGACACGCTGGACATGCGGCCGGGCCGCGAGGACGGCGCCGACTTCGGCTACAAGATCATCCTCCAGAACACCCTGCACTCGGCAGCCGAGGGTGTCGCTATCGGCGTGGCCATGGCCTACGAGCTGGCGCTCGGCGGTTACCTGGCGCTGGCACTGGCGGTGCACAACGTCGGCGAGGCCATGGCGCTGACCGACGTGCTGCGCCGGCGCGGCATGACGGCGGGCGAGTCGGCGGGGCTGGCGGTCGTCACCAAGGTGGCGCAGCCGTTGCTGGCGATCGTCGCCTTCGCGCTCGCCCCGGCGCTCGGCGGCCTGGCGCCGGCGCTGCTCGGCTTCGCCGCCGCGGCCCTCGTCTTCCTCGCCCTGACCGAATTGGTGCCCGCCTCCTATCAGCGCCTCGACGCCCGGCGCGTGGCGCTGCTGGTCTCCACCGCCGCCGGCGCCGTGGTCTTCCTGCACTCGCTCGTCGGCGAGGGCGAGGCATGACGGCGGCGCTGCTGGTCCTCCTCGCGGGCCTGCTGACCGCTCTGGCCACCGGCCTGGGCGCGGTGCCCTTCGCGTGGATCCGCGAGACTTCGCCGCGCATCCTGGCCCTGACCAACGCCATCGCCGCCGGCCTCATGCTGGGCGCCAGCTTCGGCCTGATCGCCGAAGGCGCCCGCTACGGCACCGCGCAGACGATCCTGGGCGGCGGCGTGGGGGTGGCCTTCATCGTCCTCGGCGAGCGGGCGCTGGCGGGCCGCGAGATCCCCTTCGGCGAGCTGCGCGGCGCCGGCGCCCGCAAGATCCTGCTGATCCTGGCGGTGATGACCCTCCACTCCTTCGCCGAGGGCGTGGCCGTGGGGGTGGCCTTCGGCGGCGGCGAGAAGCTGGCGACGCTGATCACCCTGGCGATCGCGGTGCACAACGTCCCCGAGGGACTCGCGATCAGCGCCGTGCTGCGCCCGCGCGGGTCGTCGGTCCTGGCCTGCGCGGGCTGGAGCGTCTTCTCCTCGCTGCCCCAGCCGCTGATGGCGGTGCCGGCGTTCCTCTTCGTCGAGAGCTTCCGCCCGGTGCTGCCCTACGGGCTGGGCTTCGCCGCCGGGGCCATGGTGTTCATGGTCTTCCTCGAGCTGCTGCCCGATGCCTACGAGAACGCGTCGCGGACCACGGTGGGCGTGTGGGTCAGCGTCACGCTGGCGGCGATGATCCTCTTCCAGCGCTTCCTTTGAGCGCGGCCGTAACTTCCGCCGCCCCCGCCCCGTAATGGGATGAAAGGAGAGACGACATGGAAAGGAAGCGATACTACGTGCTGCCGGCCCTCTTGCCGGCGGCCCTCGTCCTGCTGGTCGCGGCGAGCTGCAACGCCAGCGTCAACCGGTCGCTCACCGTGGGCGACGGCGAGAAGCACGGCGGCATGAACACCGTCAACGGCTCGATCCGCGTCGGCGAGGACGCCGAGGTCGACGGGAGCTGCGCCACCGTCAACGGCCAGATCCGCGTCGGCGAGGGCTCCCGGGTCGAGGACCTGTCGTCGGTCAACGGCTCGATCGACGTCGCCGGGAAGGTGACCGTCGCGGGCGACGTCGAGTCGGTCAACGGCTCGGTCGAGGTCGGCGCGGGCAGCGAGATCCGGGGCGACGTCGGCACCGTCAACGGCGGCATCCGTCTCGAAGGCGTGGTGGTGACGGGAAAGGTCTCGACCTACAACGGCGGCGTGACGTTGCGCGAGGGGACCCGGGTCGCGCGCGACGTGGTGATCGAGCGCACTCGCGGCTCGTCGGACCGCCGCCACTCGCTCGACGTCAAGATCCTCGGCGGCTCGGTCGTCGAAGGCGACGTGATCGTCGAGGACTCGAAGCGGAAGGTCACCGTCTACCTGGAGGGCGGCGGCGAGGTCAAGGGCGAGATCCGCGGCGCCGAGGTCGTGCGGCGGTAGACCGGGCTCGGGCGTCGAGACCGCGGACGGCTGGGTCGTCATCCGGCTGGCGGACCGCTGGGACGGCTGGCGCGTCAGGATGGAGCCTCAGTCGCCGCGGACGACCTCGAGCGCCTTCTCCAACTGCTCGTCGCGCCCGGCGCGCACGCCCGCCAGCGTGCGCGTGCAGGGCACGGTGGGGGCGATGCCTACGAGGTGGTGGGGCGAGTCGTCGTGCTTGAGCACCTTCATGCCGGTCCAGGTCACGCGATAGCCGCCCGGAAGCTGGAAGGGATTCACGTTGCCGTTCGCCCCCGCCGTGGTCTCGCCCACGATCGCGGCCAGCCGGTAGGCCTCGACGATGCCCATCACGCTCTCTGCGTAGCTGATGGCGCTGCCGTCGGTGAGGAAGGCGAGCTTGCCGGAGAGGCGCGGTGCGGCGGGAGTCAGGGTCCAGCGCCCGTCGGTGCGCCAGCCGGCGATCCTCTTCCGATCGGGGTAGATGATCCGCGACACGTTCCACTTCGCCGATTGGATCGGCCCGGCGGTCAGGTGACGGAGCACGGCGTGGTTGCCGTTGGGATAGCCGCGGAGGTCGAAGACCACGCCGGGGGCGGCGGCGAGCTCGTCGATCCGCTTCTCGATCTCCTCGATCGACGCCGCCCTCAGGTCCACGTAGACGACGCCTTCCTCGAGCACGTCGATCGACGGGCGGTCGAATTCCGGCGGCGGCTGGGCCGCGCGGTCGCGCGCCGCGGTGACCGTGAGCTCCTCGCCTCCGCGGCGGACCACGAGACGGGCCGGCGCGTCCTTGTCGCCCGACGTCACCGCCCACAGGGCGCGGTGACGCCGCCACTGCGGCGTGCCCGAGGACAGCTCCACCTCGCGCTCGAGGCGCGCGGCGGCCGGCTCGCCGTCGACCGACGCCAGCACGTCGCCGCGCGCCACGCCGTCGACGCCCGAGGCGGTGACCACGACCTCGCCCTCCACCCAGGCGAGGCGCAGGGGCACGCCGGCGCGCGAGGAGAGCAGACCGGGGTGGTAGACGTTGGCGTGGCCGTCGGCGAGGGCGGCGGTCAGCCGCCGCAGGTTGTGGTACTGCTCCTCGGCGTCGCGCGCCGCGAGCGCGCCGGCGAGGCGGGCGGTGAGCTGGACGTTCCAATCGACGCCGGCCACGTCGAAGTAGGGATAGAAGTGCTGGAAGACGTTCCAGGCGACCGTCACCGCGCCGGCGTGGACGGCCGCGTCGCCGGCCGCTCCCACATTGAAGGCGGCGAGCTCGGCGAGGAGCGGGCCGGCGGGGAACGCGGGGTTCTTGCCCAGGGTGGTGGCGTGGTCGCTCCACAGGGCGAGGGGCAAGTCGACGACGAGCCCGGCGCCGATCTTTTCGCGGATGCGCTCGCCGGGCTCGGGCAGCGTCGCGAACAGCAGCGGCGCGTCTCCGCGATGCGACCGCACGCTCCGGTATATGCCCGGGCCGAGCCCCACCCCCACGTGCTGCCAGGCCACGACCTGGAGACCGTCGGTGCTCGCGGGCCAGTCGTAGGCGGGCGGCGGCGGCTCCTCGCCCGCCGGGAAGACGCGCAGCGTCGGCGCCACGGGCACGAAGAGCTCGCGCAGGGCAGCGGCGAGGTCGCCGCCGGCGTCCACCGCCATCACCTTGGCGGCCCCATAGACGGCGAAGGCGTCCCAGTCGACGCCGGCGGCCTCGTCGCTCGGGTGGAAGAAACGCACGTAGCCGTAGAGCCTGGCGAAGGCGCGGAGGTTGTCGACGGTGCGGGCGTCGGGCGTGGCGGCGGCGCCGGCGGACAGGAGCGTCGCCGTCAAGGTCAGGGCCGCGAGGCGGGAGGGAATCGTCATCATGGTTCTCCGATCGTGGTCCCCATTCTAGCCGTCTACCACATGGGCTAAGATGGGGAGCCGACCAAGGAAGGACGACGAGATGCAGAACACGGCGGAAGCAATCCAGCTCAACCGAGAAGACCGCCAGGCTCAGGACTGGGCCAGCCTCAACCGGCTGGCCAGCGCCTAGCGCGCTGGATCAGGAGATGCCCGGCCTGATATGCTTCGGGTGGACGGACGACGAGGAGAGACCATGAACGCCGCGGCCATCAAGAGAACGGAGCTCATGGGCGAGCTCGCCCTTCTGCCTGAAGAGGGGAGACGGCCGCCGTGACGATCGAGGCCACGGCGCCGGCGGCGGGTCGCGCCTTCAACGCCGTCGTGGCCGCTCTGGAGGGCACCGAGGGTGGGGCGATCTCTGCTTCAGGCTTGTGCGGGCGGGACGCCGCGCTCCCTGCAGACGTCCCGCCTACTTCGCGACGGCCGCCGTTTACACCGCTGAAAAAAGTAAGCGGTTACAACGGCCGTCGTTTACACCGCTGAAAAAAGTAAGCGGTTACAACGGCCGTCGTTTACACCGCTGAAAAAAGTAAGCGGTTACAACGGCCGTCGTTTACACCGCTGAAAAAAGTAAGCGGTTACAACGACCGCCGTTTACACCGCTGAAGAAGGTAAGCGGTTACAACGACCGCCGTTTGCACCGCTGAAAAAAGTAAGCGGTTACAACGACCGCCGTTTACACCGCTGAAGAAGGTAAGCGGTTACAACGACCGCCGTTTTACACCGCTGAAAAAAGTAAGCGGTTACAACGACCGCCGTTTACACCGCTGAAGAAGGTAAGCGGTTACAACGACCGCCGTTTTACACCGCTGAAAAAAGTAAGCGGTTACAACGGCCGCCGTTCGCACCGTTGGGAGGTCTCCCCGGTTGCCTCGTCTCCCCGGCACGGCCGCTTATATTCCTTTGTCGTCCTCCTCGGTCGGCCTGATCTTGGCCCAGTCTGCCGCAGGCGCGGTCACCGCGTTCAGAGTCCGGAGGGCGTCTCGAAACCGGCCAGCTTCTCCGCGTCGAGGACCAAGACGCCGGCCTCTGCCAGCTCCGCCGCCGACTCCTCGCCCAGGCCGCTCTCAGTGTAGAAGAGGAACAAGGTCTTGCGCTCGAGATGGCCGGCGAGCGCTTCCTTGACGCTGACGAAGCGACGGACCGCGTCTCGCGCCACTTCCCGCTGCGAAGGCGTCCCACAGGTACTCCCGCCACACCCGGGCGACGTCGCTCTTGCCGAGGATCGTTTCCAGGGCGAGGGCGTCGCGCACTCCCTCCCTGGTCGTGAGGTCTTTCTCCTCGATTCGGTTGCGGACCGTCGAGGCGACGTAGAAGGGGTCGTTGTCGCAAACTCGGCGACGTAGGGAGCCGTCTCGTCGGTGATCGGCACCCGGTAGGCGTAGGCGTCCTTGAGCTCGGCGAGTGACAGGACCACGTTGACGAGCTCGGGCTTGCGGAGGGAGGCTCAGCCACTTCTTGTAAAGAGACAGAAAGACAAAGTAACCTATTGCAGCGACTCCCGACACTGTCAGAGCTACTTGCCAAAAGCCTTCCATCGCTACATCTCTCCAGGCGTCTCCGCAATGCAGTCGAGTACGAGCAACGCCATTACCGCTGAATTGTATCGATCCGCGCCGATCTCAACTGTCTCAGGTACTTTGCGATATGTCTCCATGGAACCGGCGACTTCGTTTGCCGCTGCCAGCAAATCCCTAAGGGTCGGTGCGACTATGGAACGTACAGAGGCTTGGGGCGTGGCATGCCACGAAGCGCCAAAAAGCGAGAAGAGGATTGAGGTTAGGGCACCCACAAAGTAGACCCCGTGGGCATCTCTGCGGCCTCTCCACGCGCTCATCACACTACCTCCAGATCGGGCTGCATGAGGTCACGGGCATCAGCCTCGTACCGCACGGCGCCTGCTCATTTGTCGGCGAGTGACCAGTGCGGCTCCTAGGAATGATAACAGGCGCAGACCTTGAACCCTGGAAGGGCGACGAGCTACTGCTTCGGCTCGTCGCGATCTCCTTCTGTGCGTGCATCCTAGCTTCCTTGTTCTCTGGCGCTTACTCCGGCTGCACCATCGCCCGGATGAGGGTACCATAATCCCTCCCCGGCGTGTCAAGGGGGTCTCATGGGGCAGCACAGGCCGCATCTCGACCACCGCTGACAAGACCAGACAGCGGCCTGTTCGGGAGCGGGCCGAGGGGCTGACCCACTTCGAGGAGACCAAGCCATGAGCCGTCTGACGCTTCGACTTCCCGAGTCACTCCACCAGACCCTGAACCACCAGGCCAGGGCCGAGGGCGTGTCTCTGAACCAGCTCATCGTCTACCTCTTGACGCGGATGACGGCGGCGACGGACCTCGAAGATCAACGCCGGGTCTTCGAGGATTCTCGCCATCGCTACCCACCTGAGGAGGCGGAGTCAGCCCTTCAAGAGCTCCTCGCGCGGAGAACGCCCCCGCCCTCCTGACGATGTCGCACGTGCCGACTGCCTCGTCATCGCGGCGGTGACGCGGCCGGCGAGCTGAAGAGGACGTCCAGCGTCTCGCGGGACAGATACGTCTCGATCTCGGCCTTGGCGTCCGGAGTCAGCGGGATCTCGCGATACTCGACGCCGTCGGTGTGAAGTCCCCGGTAGGCGTAGACCACCAGCCTCCGGTTCTCGGCGGCCCGCTCGAGCGGGCTCAGGGAGTAGGAAACCGAGAAGGCCAGAGCGTCGGTCTCCGCGTGATAGACGGCTTTCCCGTTGAGGACGCTATCGATCTTCGACGCGTCGCAGTGGTGGTTGTTGACGTTGCACCACGCTTCGCCCGCGGCGGCGTACGCCTCCGCGGCGGCTTCCATCAGCCGCCGGCGGAAGGGGCTGGGCGGCGTGGGCGGGAAGAGCGCGTAGCCCTGGCGACGGTCCAGGTCGTAGACGTCGAGCCTGGTCTCGTAGATGGGCGCGAAGTGGGGCTGTGCCTGGAGCACGACGATGCGGCGCTCGTCGAGCGCGGCTACGAAGCGGCCGGAGAGGTAGTCCTGGACCTGAAGGTCCCGCGTCAGGACAAGGTCGGTGGTGGCGGACGGGCTGCGATGGAGGCCGAGGAGCAGGAATCGGCCTACCCGGCTCACCCTGAGGACGGAGCCGAGGTTGGGAAGGTCGTGCGCCGCGTGCAACCATTCGCCCTTCTCGCCGTCAAATTGCCAGACGTGGACGGGTCCCAGTTTCGAGCCCCCCGTCTCGTCGAGAAGGTAGCCGGCGAGGACGAACAGCCGCGGCTCGCGCAGGATCGCGAAGCTCGTCACGCGCTGATCCAGTTGAGCCTGTGGCAGAGGTCCGGGCTCGAGCTCGGCCGTCGCCACGAGCTCGCGCAGGCGCGGCCAGTGTGCCTGAGCTTGTGGTGCAGGCGTCCCGCCTGCCTGGGCGGCGGCAGGCGAGGTCGCGAAGAGGCTCGTCAGGATGAGGGTGGCTGGAAGCGTCCGGCTCATGGGCGAGTCAAGCCTACCGCGGATCGTGGCATCCAGCTTCGAGCGCAAGGCCAAGTGTACTCCGCGGGGCGGCCGCGGGACGACGCCCTCGTCGTCCGCTTCTTGGACCGATTCTTGCGCTTGACCTTGCCACCCCTTGGCGTTCTCGCCTACGTAAGTGACTCGATTTAAAGGCCATATGACGACACGAGCCGCGTTGCGGACGACTTTCGGCAAGTGCCGAAACCTGTCCGGACCCGTTGCCGACGGGTGCTGGCAAGTGCCGAAACCTGTCCGGAGTCGTTGTCGACGGGTGCTGGCAGTTGCCGAAAACCGTCCGCAGGCGTTGCCGACGGCTCCTGGCAGTTGCCGAAAACCGTCCGCAGGCGTTGCCGACGGCTCCTGGCAGTTGCCGAAAACCGTCCGCAGGCGTTGCCGACGGGTGCTGGCAAGTGCCGAAAACCGTCCGCGGCACTTATGGACGCCGTTCTGCGGGTCTACGTAACGCTCAATATTGCTTATGAACGTTACTCTGCAGGTGGCAAACGGCGTCCATATCGCTCATGGAGCCGTTCGGCAAGTGGCGGAAGACGTCCATATCGCTCAGGGACGCCGTTTGGCAGGCGGCACTGGCGTCCTTGTCGCTCAGGGAAGGCGTTTGCGGGCGGCCGGAGACGTCCATGTCGCTCAGGGAGGACGCCGGCGGCTAATCGTCCGACCGCGTCCTCACCAGGCTGCGCGCCAGGATCGCCAGACCGACGACGATCAGCACCACCGGCCAGCCGAGCGCCAGCCAGCGCAGGCCCAGGCCGCCGAGCGTGAACACGAAGCCCACCAGGCCGACCGCCAGGCCGAGCCCGGCGGGGACGAGCAGGCCGATCTCTTCGCGGGTCCGCTCGCCGGGCCGCGGCAGCTCCTCGAAGAGCAACGACCCGTCCCCGCGATTCGACCGCGCGCTACGATAGATGCCCGGGCCGAGCCCGACGCCGACGTGCTGCCAGGCCACGACCTCGAGGCCGTCGGTGCTCTCGGGCCAGTCGTAAGCGGGCGGCGGCGGCTCCGCGCCCGCCGGGAAGACGCGCAGGGTCGGCGCCAGGGGCACGAAGAGCTCGCGTAAGGTGGCGGCGAGGTCGCCGCCGGCGTCCACCATCATCACGTTCGCGGCCCCGTAGACGGCGAAGGCGTCCCAGTCGACGCCGGCGGCCTCGTCGCTGGGGTGGAAGAAGCGCACGTAGCCGTAGAGCTTGGCGAAGGCTCGGAGGTACTCGACGGTGCTTGCGTCGGGAGTGGCGGCTGAGGCGGACAGGAGCGTCGCCAGCGTCAGGGCCGCGAGGCGTGAAGGAGTCGTCATGATGGGCCTCCGACGATTCGTTTCGACTAAGCTCGCTCCGCTGCGCACCCCCAGGGTGTTACCCTGGGCTGCGATCTTCGAACCCCTCCGGGGTTGCCGGATCATACCCCGGAGGGGTTACGGATCAGAGCCCAGGGTAACACCCTGGGTCTCCACCTCCCGGTAAACCGTGCCCCTCTACTTCGCCACCGCCCCCCGCGGCACCGAGAACGCCCTGGCCGACGAGCTCCGCGAGCTCAACCTGCCCGAGGTCGATGAGCGGCTCGGCGGCGTCGCCTTCGGCGCCCGCCTCGAGGACGCCTACCGCGCCTGCCTGTGGTCGCGGGTGGCGAGCCGCGTCCTCCTTCCTCTCGCCACCTTCGACGCGGCCGACGCCGGCGCGCTCTACGCGGGCGTCCGCGCGATCGACTGGACGGCCCACCTCGGCCCCGAGAGGACGCTCGCCGTCGACGTGGCGGGCGCCCACTCGCCGGCGGGACCGCCGCACTTCATCGCCCTCAAGACCAAGGACGCCATCGTCGACCGCGTCCGCGACGCCGAGGGCGCGCGGCCCGACGTCGACACGGCGCGGCCCGACTTGCGCGTCAACGTCCACCTCGCGGGCGCCGCGGTGACGGTGAGCCTCGACCTGGCCGGACGCGGGCTGCACCACCGCGGCATCGGCCGCGCCGGGGGCCAGGCGCCGCTCAAGGAGAACCTGGCGGCGGCGTTGCTGCGGATCGCCGGATGGCCCGCGAAGAGCGCCGGCGCGGCGCTCTTCGATCCTTTCTGCGGCGCCGGGACGCTCCTCGTCGAGGCCGCCTGGATGGCCCTCGACGTGGCGCCCGGGCTGGCGCGTCCGCGCATCGGCGCCGAGGGCTGGCGAGGCCACGACGCCCGCCTCTGGAAGCGGCTGCAGGCCGAGGCCCGCGACCGCCGCGTCCGCGGCGGCGGACGTGCGCTGCGTCTCGCCGGCTCCGACGCGTCGCCCGGCGCCGTCGACGCCGCCCGCGGCAACCTGGAGCGCGCCGGCGTCGCCGGCCGCGTGCGCCTCGAGCGCCGCGAGCTGCGCGACGCCGCGCCGCCGTGGCCGGACGCCGGGATCGTCGTCACCAACCCGCCCTACGGCGCCCGTCTCGGCGAGGCGCGCGAGCACGGGCCGCTCTACGAGCTGCTCGGCGACGTGCTCAAGCGTCGCTTCCCGGGCTGGACGGCCTGGGTGCTCTGCGGCGAGCCGGCGCTCGCCAAGCGCATCGGCCTCAAGCCGGCGTCGCGGCACGTGCTCTTCAACGGGCCGATCGAGTGCCGCCTCATCGAGATCCCGATCTCCGAGGCCCCAGTGGCCGGCGAGCACGGGCCGGGATGGCGCCGGCCGACCGAAGAGGCCGCGGCCTTCGCCAAGAAGCTGCAGAAGAACCGGAGGCAGCTCGCGAGGTGGGTGAAGCGCGAGGGCCTCACCTGCTACCGGCTCTACGACTCCGACATGCCCAGGTACAACCTCGCGGTCGACTGGTACGACGGCGCCGTGCGCGTGGAGGAGTATGAACGCCCGAAGAAGGTCCCGGAGGCCGTGGCGGAGCAGCACCTGCGCGACGCGCTCCAAGTCGTGCCCGAGGCCCTCGGCGTCGATCCCGCCGACGTGGTGCTGCGGGTGCGCCGGCGGCGCGCCGAGGGCGAGCAGCACGAGCGCCGCGACGACCGCCGCGAGCTGCGCGAGGTGCGGGAGGGGGACCTGCGCTTCCTCGTCAACCTCACCGACTACCTGGACACCGGCCTCTTCCTCGACGACCGACTGCTGCGGCGACGCCTCCGCGAGCAGGCCCGGGACCGCGACGTGCTCAACCTCTTCGCCCATACCTGCACCGCCTCGGTGGCGGCCGCGGCGGGCGGCGCGCGCTCGACGACCAGCGTCGACCTCTCAAAGACGTTCCTCGAGTGGGGACGACGGAACTTCGCCGTCAACGCTCTCGCGGACCCACGTCACCGCTTGGTGCGCGCCGACGTGCTCCAGTGGCTGGCGCGGGACGACCGGCGCCGCTACGGCCTGATCTTCTTGGCGCCGCCCACATGGTCGACGTCGAAGGCCATGGAGGAGGACTTCGACGTCCAGCGTGACCACGTGGGACTGCTGGAGCGCTGCGCGCGCCGCCTGGCGCCGGGCGGGGAGATCCTCTTCGCGACGAACCTGCGGACCTTTGTGCTCGACGAGGAGTCGATCGGGCTCCGCGTCCGGGAGATCACCGAAGAAGTCACGCCGCCGGACTTCGCGCGACGTCTGCGTTTGCGGGCGTGGGTACTGCGGAAAAGCTCCCAGGGTTGACACCCTGGGAAGGATTACGAGCCCGCTGCCGCTTCCTTCGCGCCCCCTTCCGCCAGGCAGTAGAGATGCGCGGACCCGCGTAGATAGATCTCGCCCCCGGCCACCGCCGGCGATGCGTCGGCCGCGGTGCCGGTGACCTCGCCCTTGGCCTCGGCGACGCGCACGGCCTGCAGGGCTGCGCCGCGGAAGCCGCTCGTAAGGTACACCATGCCGTGGCCGTAGACCGGCGTCGGCACGACGTTGGTCGTCATGCCGGCGGCCTCCCACACGACCTCGCCGGTGGCCAGGTCGTAGGCGCGGCTCTTGCCGGTCGCGGCGACGACGACCTGCGGCCGTTCGCCGGCCTCGACCACCAGCGGCGTCGACCACGAGGTGATCTCGTCGCGGGACTTCTGCCACACGGTCTTGCCGGTCTTCTTGTCGAGCGCGACGATGAACGAGTCGCCCTCGTGGTCCCAGTTGACGATGAGCTTGTCGCCGTGGACGGCGGGCGAGGCGCCCTCGCCGAAGCCGTTGCGGGTGCTCATGTCGCCCAGGTCGCGCTGCCACAGGAGCTCGCCGTCGAGACTGTAGGCGAAGAGACCCTGGGAGCCGAATTGGGCGTAGACCGCCGCGCCGTCGGTCACCGGCGAGGCTGAGGCCCAGGTCCCGTCCCGGTGGGTGCCTTCGTGGGGCACGGCCTCGACGGCGGTGCGCTCCCACGCCACGCTGCCATCGCGGCGGTTCAGGGCCATCACCACGAACCTCTGCTCGACGGGATGGACGGCGCGCATCCAGCGCTCGCGGGTGCGCTCGTCGGCGTCGGCCGGCGGCTCGGGCGGCCTGGCGCCCTCGACGGGGACCGCCGTCAGGAGGTAGACCCGCTCGCCCCAGACGATGGGCGCGGCATGGCCGCGGCCGGGGATGGGCACCTTCCAGCGCACGTTCTCGGTCTCGCTCCAGCGCACCGGCGGGTCGGCGGACGGGGCCACGCCCGTCCCCTCGGGTCCGCGCCATTGCGGCCAGTCGGCGCCGGCCGCGAGCGGCAGGGCGAGGCTCCAGATGGCGGTGAACGTCGGCAGCTTCTTCATCGCGACGCTCCTCTCGTGTTCTCGGTGTCCCCGTATCTTAAACGAAGATCGCCCTGCCGCCTCGCCAGGTCGGCCTCGCCGGACTCGATTTCGCGTCAGCTCGCGGCCCGGGCGAGCTCGGGCGGGCTCTCGCTGTGGCCGCGCAGGAAGGTCGTCGGGTCGGAGAGCTCTTTGACGAGGTTCCAGCCCTTCCTGACCGCGCCCATCGACACCTGGCCGGTGGCCAGCGCCGCCGCGACCCCCAAGCGGAGTTGCCACCGACCGCATCTGACGCTCTCGCCGCTCAGAGGTCCACCCTCTCGAATTTCGTGCCCTTGACGGGGACGCGATACCCACAGCCGCGGCGTCTGTGCCCGGCCAGGCGGATGATCTCGTCCCACTGGTTCACGAGGCACCTGCAGATCTCGACTCGCTTCAGACTCTGCCACCCTCTCTGAAGGAAGAAGACCGTGAGCCCGGACCTGAGCCACGCTTCCCGTTCCTGCGGGACTTTCTTGATCGCGTTGTCCTTGGTGACTACCGCCTGGAAACCTCGCTCGCGTGCCTGCTGAATCCAGTCAACGTCTTCGACGCTCTCAGGGAAAAGCGTGCGCAAATGGAAAATCTGGTGGTCATCTTGCGCATAGATGGCGTGGAGGGCCTGGGCCGCCGCAAGCGGAAGATTGTTGTCGAGCAAGAACTTCAAGCTGCGATCGCCGCTTCGAAGTCAATCGCATCGCGCACAGAATCCTCATCGACGTCATACCACTTGGCGACCGCGGCGAGGCTCCCTTCCGTAGCGTACGCGGATGCCAGGACGTCTGTGGGAACCCCTTCGTCTACGATCGGATGCCCGAAACCGCGGCGCGGATCGAGCAGGACCCTGTTGTTTTTGGGCCGCCAGCGGACGAGATCTCCCTCTCTGTACTCGAGCCCGTCTCGGAGACGATCGAGGATCTGCGGGAAACGAAAGACGTGCTGCTGTGATGGGATTTCAAGGAGAAGGTGGTTGTGACCCTCGATATCGGCGTAGATCTTCTTGCCGTCGGTCTTGAAGTGAAGAGTCGAGAGCGGATACTCGGTCTCGATGAGCCGGCGCACCGAATCCAGGGCGCCGCGAATCTGATGAAGGCTCACGCCCGCCTCGCGAAAAGCGTCGACGAAACGAATCTCGATGAGGTCTCGGAATCCCAAGGCCTTGGAGCCGTCAAGGACGGGATGCTGGGGATCCCAGAGCGGCCTGGCGTCGCCGCTTGCCGTTCCCCAGAGCCAGCGCCGTATCTTGTCGCCGGAGATCCCCGTCAGACGCTCCGCCTCCGGAACGCTGTAGATTCCAATGCCCAGGGCTGCTGGTGTGGATGCCGTCGATTCCATGAGCGCCTCCCCCGACAGTCGTATCTCGTTCTCCTCGACTCTGTATCCACTTTATCATCGCCCGATGACCTTGTCAAGGACTCGGACGACACCTAAGCGTGAGGGTCCAGCGTCAGAGGCGGCCCACGACCTCCCTGAAGAGCTCGACCTCCCGCGCCGCGTGCTCGAGGTGCCGCCCGCGGCCACCGAGGTGGCGGTGCTGGTCGAGGAGCTCGACCTCGAGCGCTGGGGCGGCACCCGCGCCGGCGTGATCACCGGGCCGGCGGACGAGGCGCCGCCGGCGGCGCGGGTGCTCGAGATCGAGCGTCCCGACGACGAGCTGCTGCGCGGCCGCGTCCTTCGTGCCGCCCTCCGCCAGGCAGTAGAGGTGCTGCGAGCCGCGCAGGTAGAGCTCCTCGCCGGCCACCGCCGGCGACGCGTCGAAGCCCTCGTCGAGGGTGTTCTGCGCCAGCACCTTGTACTCGGGGCCGTGCTCGAGAACTACCGTGGTGCCCTCGCGGCCCACCAGGTAGACGCGGCCGTCGGCGCCCACCGGCGAGGCGTAGACGTTGCGCACGCCCTCGAGGCGCTGCTCGTTGAAGTGTATCTTGCCCGTCTTGGCGTCGAGACACGAGAGGATGCCCGAGTTGACCTTGAGGAAGTAGAGCTGGTCGCCGTAGAGCAGGGGCGAGGGAACGTAGGGGGTGTCGCGGTCGTGAGTCCAGGCGACGGCCTCGCCGGCGGTGACCTCGCCTTTGGCCTCGGCCACGCGCACGGCCTGCAGGGCCGAGCCGCGGAAGCCGCTGGTCAGGTACACCATGCCGTGGCCGTAGACCGGCGTCGGCACGACGTTGACCGTCATGCCTGCGGCCTCCCAGACGACCTCGCCGGTCGCCAGGTCGTAGGCGCGGCTCTTGCCGGTCGCGGCGACGACGACCTGCGGCCGTTCGCCGGCCTCGACCACCAGCGGCGTCGACCACGAGGTGATCTCGTCGCGGGACTTCTGCCACACGGTCTTGC
>Ga0299906_10001576_pt1 | contig 19546 bp, 15 predicted proteins | sample RVTome_14_FD_200259 | JGI IMG/M metagenome (GOLD analysis project Ga0299906, IMG submission 200259) | Soil microbial communities from uranium-contaminated site in the Upper Colorado River Basin, Wyoming, United States - RVT145D125 (version 2) ...
GACACGGGCGGTGCTCTTGATGAGAATATCATCGAGATCCTTGATCATCGACTCGGGCATGGGCTGGCCGTGGAGCTTCTTGGTCAGCGGCTTGGGGTCGATCAGGTCCATCTGACTCGGTCCGCCGGACATGAACAGAAAGATCACGCTCTTGGCCTTGGGGGCGAAGTGGGGCGCGCGCGGCGCGAACGGATTGCTCGATGTCGTCCGGGGCGCGGCGTGCCCGTCACCGGCGAGTAGCGACGCGAGGGCCAGGGAGCCCACACCGTTCGTGCCGTTCAGCAGGAACCGCCGCCGGGTCTGCATCAAAAAATCGTGCGCCGATGGCATGGGTGTTCATTCCCTCGTGATGAACTCGTCCAGGTTGAGCAGGATGCCGCATATACCCACCCACGCTTCGAAGTGGACGTCTTCGATCGACTCGTTACGCAGGATATCCTCTTGCCGATGATGGTACGTCACGAGTCGGTCGGATTCCGTGGCGGTTGGCGACCGACCCACGCACACGCGAAACGCGTAGTCAATGCGTTGAGCTGCCGTACCTTGTTGTTCGCGCAAGGCCCGTCGAGCGAGCGCTTGCGCCGCTTCAAAGAACACCGGATCGTTGAGCAGCGTGAGGGCTTGCAGCGGTGTGTTGGATCGCTCCCGCCGCGCGCAGGGCAGGGTGGGGTCGGGGGCGTCGAAGATGATCGACTGAGCGAAGGGCGAGGTGCGTTGAATGAACGTATAGAGTCCGCGGCGATAGCGGTCCGCACCCTCACTGGTCGGCCACTTGTTGTCGAACCCGGCCTCGGAGACCGCGTCGGGCTGCGGAGGATGGACGCTCGGTCCGCCGACGCGTGTTTCGAGCAGACCGCTGACGGCCAGGCTCGCGTCGCGAACGTGCTCGGCCGGCAAGCGCAGCCGCGACTGACGCGCGAGCAAGCGGTTGTCCGGATCGCGCGTTTGCAGTTCCGGGCGCACCGTCGAAGCCTGTCGGTACGTGGCCGAGGTCACGATCAGCCGGTGCATGCGCTTGACGCTCCAGTCGCGGTCCATGAACTCGGCCGCCAGCCAGTCGAGCAGTCGCGGGTGCGACGGTCGGGCGCCCCGGATGCCGAAGTCATCGGACGAAAGCACCAGTCCCCGGCCAAAGAATGCTTGCCACATGCGATTGACGGTGACCCGCGCGGTCAGCGGATTCCGCCGGGACACCAGCCATCGCGCCAGCTTTAACCTGGCCGGCTCGTCACCGGTGGGCAACGGCTCGAACAGACTCGGCGTCTGGGCAACGACCTCGTCGCCCGGACTGCGAAAGTTGCCGCGCAGGTGCACGTGCGTCTTGCGCGGCACGTAACTCGCTTCGAGCGTTTGGGCTCGCGTCATCTTGGGCAGGGTGGCTTTGAGCTTCTCGAGCTTGCTGTGCAATTCGCCCAATTTCAGTTCGCTGAACGCCTTGTCGTCGACGATCGATCCGGACTTGAGGAAGTAGTCCAGCAGTCGATCTTTCTGCACCTGCGTACGCCGCGCGGGTTCGAGCTGGACGATGCGCTGACCCTCGAGCTGCCCTTCGCCCAGCCCGCCGCCCCACACCAGCCCGAGCACCTCCCACGCGCGGTCCCAGGTGTAACCCTGGCCGGGATTGGCGGCGGCATCGAGCAACTTGGCTTCCCACCGCGCTTGCAACGCGGCCAGCTTGTCGGCCACCGGAGCCAGCAGTTCGCGGCGTCGCTTGTCGTACGTGACCCTTGCGGCGTCATACGGCTCGCGCTCCCCGAGCAGCGGGGCGTTGATGTTGACTTCGCAGGCGTTGTTGAGTGCGGCGAAGAGTTGGTAGAACTCGGTCTGGGCGATCGGGTCATACTTGTGGTCGTGGCATCGGGCGCAGCCGACGGTCAGCCCGAGCCATACCGTGCCCGTGGTACTGACCCGGTCGACCACCTTTTCGACGCGAAACTCCTCGAGGTCGGCACCGCCTTCGCGGTTGCTCAGCGTGTTGCGATGGAAGCCGGTGGCGACTTTCTGTTCGACAGTCGCATCGTGTAACAGGTCGCCGGCGATCTGTTCGATGGTGAACTGATCGAAGGGCAAGTCGCGGTTGAGGGCGTCGACGAGCCAGTGCCGGTATCGCCATGCGAAGGGTCGAAGCTGGTCGGTCAGGTAGCCGTCGCTGTCGGCGTAGCGCGCCAGATCGAGCCACGGCCGGGCCCAACGCTCGCCGTAATGGGGCGAGGCGAGCAGACGATCGACCCATCGTTCATATGCGTCGGGTGAAGTGTCGGCGAGAAACGCATCGACTTCGTCCGGGGTCGGGGGTAAGCCGATCAGATCGAGACTGACCCGACGAATCAAGGTTGCGCGATCGGCGGGCGGGGCGGGGGCGATACGTTCGGTATCGAGCCGGTTCAGCACGAATCGGTCGACGGCGTTTCGCACCCACGCGGGTCGGCTCACCGCCGGCGGCTCGGGTCGCTGCACGGGTACGAACGACCAATGGTCTCGCGCGTCCGGCGCACTCTGACCGTGTGCCGCGGACGCGGTCAAGACGATCCATGCCACGCAGGTGGTCACGCTCGATGTGAGAAGTCGACGCACCATGAAAGCTTCGCCCCGGATGCCCGAGCCGTGATTATACCGCATCCGTGGCGCCGCGCGAAAGACCCTGCAAATGATTGCGGTTTCTCACCGTTGTCGGACGGTGATGCGTAGGGGTGTTTCCGGCTTGGTGGTCATCACCAGGCCGGCGACAAGATCCTTGCCGATATGTCGAACGGGATCGTCGTCGCCGATTTGCACGTCGTAGGCGGTGTCGCGATCGGCGGTGAACCATTCGGGAAACTGGTTGAGGCGCGGGTAGTCGGTCGGCAAGTGGAGGTATTCACGGTGTCGGGGACGATCGAAGAGGATCTTCCCGGTCCACGGCCAATCGCTGCGGATCACGACACGGAGTGCGCCGTCCTTGCCATGCTCGGCTCCGATGATCACGTCCGCCCGCCACGGATCGATCGTCAGTCCCTTCGTTTTCCACAGTGCGTACAGGATAGCGGTCCGGGCGTAGTTGCCGTCGCCGTGCCAGCCTTCGATGATCCCGTCGGGCCGTTGCTTTGCGAGCATGATCGCGGCACGCTCGTCGACCCAGCGGAAACCCGCGTCCGAGGGCAGACGATTGAGCAGGTTGATCGCGCCTTCGATCGCGTCGGCGTAGCCGTCCGCGCCGCCGCCTTCCCATGCGTAGTCCTCGACGGTGTGCAGACGACCCAGAGTCTCGCTCACCGCCTGACGGTACGGCACGTGGTCGTCCAGGTCGGCCACGGTGAGAAAGGCGTTATAGTTGTAGCCCCAGTTGTCGGTGAGTCCGTCGCGGAGCACCTTGCCCGTTTTCGGGTTGACGGCGTTGTAGAAGTATCCGTCGGCGTTGCGACCGACCGCGAGTGCGCGGTCGAGGATAGCATGCATCGGATCGCGATAGCGCTCGCGACGCGACGGGTCGGTGTGTGCCGCGAGGTAGTACACCTCGGATAGACCCCCGATCACCTCGCACCCGTGATCATCGAAGCTGAGCCGGTCTTCGTCGATCGGGAGCCGGTGCAGGAGGTAGTGGTCGGCGATGCGAAAGGCCATGGTGCGGTAGGCTTCGTTTCGATTCATCCAATAGAAGCGGGCGAGCGTCTGCATCATCTCGCCGTTGACCTCATGGCTGTCGGCGGGTAGCGGACCGACCTGTGACGGCGTCTTCGATTCGGCGAGGATACCGTCGAGCAGCGAAACCAGTCGTTCGGACCACGCGCTCGGTCCCAGCCATTCGGTCAACGGCGTCAAGCCGTCCTTCGCGTACTCCGACGCCCCGAAGATGATCGCGGCATGGTCGATCGCTTCGGTTCGGAAGTGCTGCGTGGCGAAGCTGAAATCGTCGGGCAGCGCGCCGAGTCGACAGGTCAGCCGTTGTTCGGTACGCAGCATCTCACGGAGTCGGCCGGCGAATAGGGCGCGGTCGGTCATCGAGGCGGTCAAGACCATGAACGGATAGTTGTCGGCCGCGGCGTCGCGCGCGTTCCAGAAGAGCGACTGGGTCAAGTTCCGCGGGATCAGACCGGAGCGCGGGTCGGCATGCTTCAGCCAACCGTCGACGAATCGCGAACAGTGAACCCAGGCGTCTCGTGCCCGGCGCGCGTTGTCTTCCGCTCTCTGAAAAGCACCCTCATCGGCACGGACGATGAAAACTGGAATGAGAATCAGCAGCACAGTCAGACAGGCACGGTGCCAGACAGGCACGGTGCATGGCATCAATCCACCAAGCCGCGCGGCCGAATGGATCGTGCGCCATTTTACGTCGCTTGTTACGAAGCGGTCAATGCGCATCGACGTCTGATCACGATCACCCGAGGTAAGTCGACGTATCGGCGGTGCGTGATTCGAGCGCTCCGAGGGACGAGGACCGCGCGGGGTCGAGCGGTGTGAATCGCACTTCGCGATAACAACCGCGTGCGTCACTTTCCAAGATGACTTTGTACATGACTCCGTCGATACTCTCGGTGGCGGTGATGCGGTCACGAGCGTGATCGAATCCGGACATCGTGTCCGGCACGTTGGAACGGGGTGCGTTGATGCGCATGGAGTAACTCCTGGTTCGGCATGGCGTGGTTGGTGGTTTGAACGGTCGAGGGGTGTGTTGGTCTCCGCGTCGCGCCGACTTCACGTAGATATACCAGACCGAGTCGCCGACGTCAAGCAACGAATGCGCAGGGTTGCGGCTTGAATCCCTCATCATGGGTACAGGCCGCGTCCCGCGCTCCCGTTGTCACCGGCCAGGCGGATCGGTACAGTACCCTCCAGGGGGCAGGATTATCGCGGAATGAGGGTCGACCGTGCCCGATGAGAGTGCTGATTTTCGCAGGATGCTGGCTCAGGTGCGCTCCGGTGATCCGGTCGCGGCCGAGGGGCTGATCCGCCGCTACGAGTCGGAGATTCGTCGCGAGGTGCGCCTGCGCATGACCGATCCCCGGTTACGGCGTCTGCTCGAATCCATGGACATCTGCCAGTCGGTGATGGCCAGCTTCTTCGTCCGGTTTTGGGCGGGCCAGTACACGATTGAACACCCGGGACAACTGCTGCGCCTGTTGCTGTCGATGACCAAGCACAAACTGGTCGATCAGGCCCGCTTCTGGTCGGCGAACCGCCGCGACCTGCACCGCGAGATCTCGCGCGACGGTCCCGACGGCGACCTGTTTACCCCGACCGCGCGCGAGTTCGACTCCGTGGAATCCGCCGACTTGTTGGACAAGGTTCGCAGCGGGCTGTCGCGCGAGGAACAGGACCTGGTGCGGCTGCGCCAGGAAGGTCGCGATTGGCGTGAGGTGGGTGAGGCGTGTGAACTTTCGCCGGATGCGGCCCGGATGCGGTACAACCGGGCGTTGGCGCGGGTGATGCGCGATCTCGGGTTGGAGAGCTGATGCGGAATTACGCACCTCCGGTCGCCAACGATATCGACGAAACGGCGGTCGACGCGCTGCTGCGTGCGTGGGACTCGGAACGCGGTCCGTCGTTGGATGCCTTTCTGGCCGACCGTGATCCCGTTTCGGCGTCTTCGCTGGTCCAACTCGTCCGGGTCGATCAAGCGTCGCGTTGGCGCGTGGGCGAGCGCGTCAAGGCCGAAACCTATCTCACACGGTTCGACCGCCTGCGGGACGACCCCGAGCGGGCGCTGGACGTCATTCTCAGCGAGATTCTACTCCGCGAGCAGTCGGGTGAGCGGATTCAGGCCGAGGAGTACTACGCGCGTTTTCCCGATTACGTCGATGGCTTGCGCCGACAGTTGGCGGTCCACACCGCGTTGGAGTCGGAGTACGATCCGGTGCGGGTGGGGTCGCCGGCCCCGAATTTCTCGCTGCCGAGTACACGGAACCTCGACCAACTGGGTGAGTCGATCACCCTGGCGGAGCATCGCGGCAAGTGGCTGGTGCTGTTCTTCTATCCCCACGATTTTTCCCTGGTCTGCCCCACCGAGGTCAAGGCGTTCAGCCGGCGCATCGACGAGTTCCGGCAACTCAACACGGCGGTCCTGGGCGTCAGTACCGACCCGATTGACATCCATGTCGATTGGATCACGCGTCCCCGAGAGCAGGGCGGACTGGGCGGGTTGAACTTTCCGCTCGCCAGCGACATGACCGGCGAGGTGTGCGCGCGCTACGGCGTCCTGCTGCGCGAGCAGTCGGTGGCGCTGCGCGGCCTGTTCATCGTCGATCCGGGCGGCATTCTCCAATACATCGTCGTGCACAACCTCGCCGTCGGTCGGCGATGTGAGCAGGTACTGCGCGTGCTCAGCGCGCTGCAGACCGGCGGGGCGTGCGGCGAGAGCTGGGAAGCCGGCGACCCGGTGCTGCAACCGCCGCCCGCGCCCGAGCCGAACATGATGCTGACGCACTACCTGCTGCGCGATCAGCTCGGGAAGGGGAGTTCCGCCCTGGTCTTCCGTGCCGTCGACGTCAGGCTGCAACGTCAAGTTGCGCTCAAAGTGCTGCGTCGCGAGGACAAGGCCTGTACGCAACGACTGCTCGACGAGGCGCAGTCGACGGCATCGCTGACGCATCCGAACATCTGCGTGGTCTACGAGGTCAACGCCACGGCCGCGTATCCGTTCATCGCGATGCAGTACGTCGAGGGCGTCACGCTTCGCGAGCTGATCGAGCGCGGACCGATGGCCCCGCAGCGGATCGTGGCCATCGGTTTGCAGATCACCGACGCGTTGACCGCCGCCCATGCCGCACACCTGGTGCACGGCGACCTCAAGCCGCACAACGTCATGGTCGCGGAAAACGGACATGTCACGCTGTTGGACTTCGGCCTGGCCACCAAGCTGGCCGACGACCCGCACGGGGCGGCGATGCCCGAAACCGCGACCCTGGCCGGCACGCCCGCCTACATGTCGCCCGAGCAGGTGCGGGGAGAATCGCTCGAACCGCGCAGCGACGTGTTCTCGCTCGGCGCATTGCTGCTTCAGATGGCCACGAGCCGACTGCCTTTTCCCGGCCAATCCGCTTGGGACGTGACCGCGGCCATCCTCGAATCCGAACCGGTGATCCCGGCGTCCGTTCCCGCCGGACTCGCCAAGGTCCTGACGCGCATGCTCGCCAAGTCGCCTGCCGAGCGCTATCTCTCAATGCCCGCCGTGCGTGACGACTTGGTCGCGTGCTTGGATTCGTAGGCCGACGCGTGCGCTCCGGTTCGGGTCGCCGCGAAACGATATCCATCACTTGCCGATGCAGAAGCGCGAGAAGACGCGGCCCAGCAGGTCCTCGGTCGTTACCTCGCCGGTGATTTGTCCGAGACCGGCGCAGGCCTCGCGCAGCTCGAACGCGAGCAGTTCGGCACAGTCGGTCGTGTCGGCAGCGCCCGCCGCCAGGGCTTCGGCCCGGGCCATGCTGTTCTGTGTCTCGGCGAGCGCCTGTCGGTGCCGGGAACTCAAAGAGACTTCCTGGGCCGATACGATGTTCGACGCGGCGGCGAGTCGGTGATCCATGGCCGACAAAAGCGCATCACACCCTTCGCCGGTGACGGCGCTGACCGGAAGAACATCTAATCCGGTGGCCGATCGTAGCGCTTCACATCGGTCGCTCGCTTGCTCTGTCGATAATTGATCCACCTTGTTGGCCACGCACAACGTCCTGTCCGACATGGCCGCTTCAACCGGCGACGTGCGGGTGATGTCGACCACCTGACACACGAGATCGGCGGCGGCGATCTCGCGCTCGATGAGCTGTTCAGCCCGCAGCGAGATCTCGTCGTCAGCGGCGCCGACCCCGGCTCCGTCGATCAGGATCACTTCGTGACGCGGCAGTCGCAGCGGTGCGGTGAGCACGTCGCGCGTGGTGCCGGCCAGGGGCGAACAGATCGCCCGATCCAGGCCCGACAACCGGTTGAGCAGCGTGCTCTTGCCCGCGTTGGGCCGGCCGGTCAGCACCACGCGGATCAAGGTTTCGGTGCGCTCGGTTTGCTCGCCCGTCGCCAGCAGGTCGGCGATGTCGTCGAGGATCGCGACGATCGTCGCGCGGGCGTCGGCGGGCGAGATGAAGTCGATCGGCTCCTCGGCGAAGTCGATATCCGCTTCGACCAGCGCGAGCAGGTCGGCGACGCGATCGAGCAGCCCGGCGGTGCGTTGCGACAGCGCGCCGCGGGCCAGACGCCCGGCGGCGCGGAGTTGACCGTCGCTCTTGGCCGAGATGACCGCGGCGATGCCCTCGGCCCGCGTCAGGTCGATCGCGCCGGCGAGAAAGGCGCGCAGGGTGAACTCGCCCGGTTCGGCGGGTCGGGCCCCCGAGGCCAACGCACGATCGAGCACCAACGACAAGACCGCCGCGCCGCCGACGGTGTGCAGCTCGACGACGTCTTGGCGGGTGAAGCTCTTGGGGGTGCGAAACACGTATGCCTCGCCCGGGACGAACGGTCCGTCGTCCGCCAACCGCACGACGCCGGGCCAGCGGGTGTATCCGTTGCGACCCGCCAGCGGTGCGCCGTCGTCCGCATGAAACAGACTGTCGGCCACGGGCAGCGCGTCAGGGCCCGACACGCGCACGATCCCGCGCGGTGAAGGTCCCACCGCCGAAGAGATCGCGGCAATCGTATCAGCGATTTGCATTGACTCCGTCTTCGTCGAGGGTTTCGCGTACCAGGTCGGCCAGCGCGGGCGTCATGGTACGGTGCAACGCCGCGCTGGGGTGCGGGTCGAAGCGGTTCACCCACTGTTCCGATCCGCCGGTCTTGACGTGCGCCCGCACCGAGAACGTCGGCACCTGGCGCTCGGCGAAGCACTGCTCCAATCGATCCAGTGCGCGTCCTTGCGGTCCGTCGTCGGCCGGCCGATCCAGCAGCGGGAACAGCCAGACCACCGGCCGCGCGCCGGTCGCACGAATCATACCCAGCAACGCGTCGATCTCCTTGACGTGCTGTGAGAACTTCTCGTCGTCGGCGTAGACTCCGATCGAGCCGGCGAGGCGGTCGATGCCGCGTAAGCCGATTCGCTCGTACAATCGCCACGCCAGAAACTCGAGCGAGCAGCTCGCGTCGAGCACAGGACGCCACGGATCGAGGGCCGGGTGACCACGATGACGGTCGCGCAGGTCCAGCATATCGTCGGCGTCGTTGGTCAGATACTGCCAAACCACCACGTCCGGCCGGAGACGGACCCCGTCGCGCTGAAACATACTTGATTCACCCTGAATGGTCGCGCCGCCGCGCGAGACGTTGAAGACTTTGACCGGCCTGGTCGTGCCGAGCCGCTGTGACAGCGCCGATTGCAACTGACCCGCCGGCGTGTCTTCCACGCGATGAATGCCCTGCGCAAACGCGAACGAATCTCCGAGCAGGACCACGCGCAGGTGGTCGTCGAAGCGCGCCAACGGGTCGAACGCTTCGTCACGATAGCCCCAGTCGTTGCGCTCGACGTGCCGGTCTTCCCACCGACGATGCGTGCACAGCAGGTTATTCGCATCACTCGTATCGTACACGTATCGGAAATAGAGCTCGGCGGGCAGCCACGTCAACAGCCCGGCGGCAACGACCGTCGCGCCGACGCCGAATAAACGCGCTGCGCCGCGACGACGTGACCGCCAACAAGCGAACCCGACACCCAGCCATCCGATGCTTCCGCCAAGCAGCAGACCGAGAAACGTCGCGGCCAACCCCTGCAACACGAGCACGCTAACGACAGTGCCGCCGAGCATGCGCACGACCAACGACCTCGTGAGACTTTGCGTTGGATCGCCATACGCCAGCATGAGCACGAACGACGCCAGCGCGAACGCGATACCGCCGGCCGGCATATGCACGAGCATCGCGGCCAGTCCCGCGCCGCCGAGCGGTGTGAGCACCAGCAGGGCACGTCGGTACGGTGATCGGCGGTCGGCGCGAAACACCGACAGCATGAGCCACGCCCCTGCGACCAGCGCGGCCGGCGGAGCGAAGGTGGTGAAATCCTCGATCAGGCGGTCGAACAGGTAGACGATCAGCACGCCGCCACACAAGGCGTAGGTCCAGGAGCGCTTCCGGTCCCATGCAATCAGCGCCAGCCACGGGCCGGCGAGCAGCAGGACGGCAGCGCGCTGGATCAGCGCGTGCGGCGTGCTGCCGTGTCCGATCAACATCTCCAGCAGCAACGTGATCAGCTCCTCGATCATGATTCCATTCTAAGGCCGCGCGGCTGGGCCCGTCGCCGGCGCGGCGTGGATTTCTCGAGCCGAAGCGTGTAGATGTGGGTGGTGAAGCACGGCCGGACTTCGGCCGGGGGTACGACATCGAACTGAGGGTGTAACCATGCAGCATGAACCTACGCGACGACAGGTCCTGATCGCAGCAACCGGAACTCTCGGCGCTACGGCGCTGGTCGGCGATGCGTCGTCGGCCGCGAAAGCACCGCCCGAGACGAAGAAATGGCGGATCGGTCTGAATACCTCTTCGGTCCACGCCGACGGCGACGACGCGGTGGTGACCAAGATCAACGCCGCCGCCGCGGCCGGTTACGACGCGATCGAGCCCTGGGTGCGCGACATCGACAAGTACGTCAAGAGCGGCGGGTCGCTCGACGACCTGCGCAAGCGCATCGCCGACGCCGACATGATCGTGCCCTCGGCGGTGGCGTTCTTTCACTGGCTGTTCTCGACCGACGAGAAATGGACGGCCGCACTCGACGAGGTGAAACGGGCGATGGAGCACGTCCGCGCCATCGGGGGCACGGGGATCGTCGCGCCGCCCGCCGGCCCGCAGGACCCGCTCGACATGCCCGACGCCGGCCGTCGCTATCGCAAGTTGCTCGAAATCGGTGAGCAGATCGGCGTGACGCCCTTTGTCGAGCTCTGGGGTTTCCGCGAGACGGTGAACCGCCTCGGCGAATGCGCCGGCATCGCCATCGAAGCCCATCACCCCCGCGCCGGCATCGTGCCGGACATTTACCATCTCTACAAGGGCGGGTCCGGGTTCGATACGGTCCGCCACCTCAACGGCGCGTTCATCAAGGGTTTCCACTTCAACGACGTGCCCGCGAACATGCCGCGTGAGACGATCAGCGACAAGGACCGCGTCTGGCCCGGCGACGGCGTCGCTCCGTTGGGGCAGGTCCTCAAGGACCTCCGCGCCATCGGCTACACCGGCGTCCTCTCGCTCGAACTGTTCAACCGCACCTACTGGAAGCAGGACCCGGTAACCGCCGCCAAGACCGGCCTGGAAAAAATGCGCAAGGTCATCGCCGAAAGCGGCACCGAGTAAAGAAACGCTTCACCCTGATGACCTTGTATCCGAGCCGCGAGCGCAAGCGAGCGGGTTCTAGCACTACACCGCTAGATTCGCTGAGTCGTGTTGCCGGTGCGCGTCGATGTTTAGGCCGGTTTACCGGCCATTCGCCGCCGCAGGCGGCGCTCGTAGGCCAGCCGTTCTACGGCTGGTTACGCGTCGGACCGCAACGGTGCCTTCAGCCCGTTGCAACGGGCTTTCCAGGCGCCCGGGCCTGGGAAGTCAGCGCTGTAGTGCGAATCGATTGACGGCGATGGCCTCGGGCTTGCATGTCCGACCGTGCCGGGGCATAAAGAGAATAACGGCGGGAGAGGATCTTACGATCGTGTTATGATTGTTGTCGAGTCAAGGATTCGGATGACCCTACGCGTGCTTCAATTCAGTCGAGCACTGCCGTTGGTGGCGCTGCTCGGGTTCGGACCGGCGCTCCGTGCTGACGCGAAACCGTCGGCGACGAGTCGGCCGGTCATGGTTCAGCGGTCGCCGGTTGGGAACTGGCCGATGTTTCGCGGCAATCCCGCGTTGACGGGTCTGGCCGGCGGTGCGTTGTCCGAGGCGCTCGAACCCCGCTGGACGTACAAGGCCGAAGACGCAATCACCTCGTCGGCGGCGATTGTCGACGGCGCCGTCTACGTAGGCTCGACGGCGGGGGAAGTGCTCGCGGTCGACCTGCACACCGGTAAGCCGATATGGCGTTACGCCGCGAACCAGGCTCCGGTATCGTCGTCGCCGGCGGTGGTCGACGGCGTGGTCTATGTCGGCGACGATGACGGCATCTTCCACGCCCTTGCCGCGCGCGACGGGGCCAAGAAGTGGACCCATCAGGCCGACGCGGAGATCATCTCCTCGCCGAGTGTGGCGGGTGACCGCGTCGTGTTCGGCTCGTACGACGGGCAGCTCTACTGCCTGAGCATCGCCGACGGCCAGGTGCTGTGGAAATTCCTGACCGAAGGTCGCGTTCACGCGGCTCCCGCGGTCATCGGCGATCGGGTATTCATTGCCGGTTGCGACGAGCACTTGCGGGTCGTCGACCTGCGCAGCGGTAACGAAGAAAAGGCCCTGCCGCTGGACGGCTACGCCGGCGCATCGGCGGCCGTGGCGGGCGACGTTTGTTACGTGGCCACGTTCGCCGAACAGGTCGTCGCGGTCGACTGGCGGACCGGCCGGCGGGTGTGGACCTACCAGCACGAGTCGCGTCACTTTCCGTTCCTGGCCTCGGTGGCGGTGACCGAGAGCTTGGTCATCGCCGGCGGGCGCGACAAGCTCGTGCACGCCCTCGACCGCAAGACGGGCAAGCGGCGGTGGGCGTTCGCCACCAAGAGCCGCGTCGATTCGTCACCGGTGGTGGTCGGCGGGCGGGTCTACGTGGGGTCGCTCGACGGCGCCCTATACGCGCTGGACCTGGCGAGCGGCGAGCCGGCGTGGCGATTCGAGACCGGAGCGCCGATCTCGGCTTCGCCCGCGGTGGCCGACGGCTATCTTGTGATCGGTTCGGAAGACGGCACGCTCTATGGGTTCACCGGTCCGGTGGACAACAAGAAAGCGAAAAAATCCCGCCCAGCCGGTGGTAGCGCAACCAGGGACGACGACGATCATGGCCCATGAATTTCGCTCAACCCGGCAGGTGGAATTTCACGAAACCGACATGGCGGGCATGGTGCACTTCGCCGTGTTCTTCACCTGGATGGAAGAGGTCGAGCACGCGTTCATGCGTTCGCTGGATATTACGGTATTCCATACCGACCGCGGCCGGGTGTTCACCTGGCCACGCGTGGCGGCGTCGTGCGAGTACGTTCGCCCGGTTCGTTTGACCGATACCATCGAGCAGCATCTCCGGGTCGAGCGGCGGGGGACCAAGTCGCTGACCTACGGCGTGACGTTTTATCACGAGGGCGCGGTCTGTGCTCGCGGACAGGTGACGGCCGTGTGCTGCGTGCGCGGCGAGAACGACACGTATGCGTCGACGGAGCTGCCGGCGTTCGTCCTCGAACGCATTGAACAGGCCCCCGACGTCGATCCGACGTCGCGACCGGATGCCGAGGGTGTGTCCCGTTGACATCGCAGCTCGCATCCGATGCCGGTCAGCTCGTCGTCACCGACGTACGTAAATCGTTTTCGACGCGTTCCGAGCCGCTCGAAGTTCTGAGCGGCGTGTCGCTGACCGTGTCGGGCGATTCGCCGCTCGCGATCATGGGACCGTCGGGATCGGGCAAAAGCACCCTGCTGAACATCCTCGGCACGCTCGAACCGCCCACCACCGGTCAGGTGCGTATCGGCGGCGTCGATCCGTTCACGCTGAACGAATCGGACCTCGCGGCGTTTCGCAACCGGCGCATCGGCTTCGTCTTTCAAGAGCACCATCTGCTGGGCCAATGCTCGGTGCTCGAGAACGTGCTGTTGCCGACGCTGGCGGGCAGTGCCGGCGCGGCCGATTCAAGCGAAGCCCGGGCGCGAACGCTGCTCGAACGCGTCGGGCTCGGCGACCGACTCGACCATCGGCCGGCCGAGTTGTCGGGTGGTGAACGACAGCGGACCGCGCTGGCCCGCGCCCTGGTCAATCAACCGTCGCTCGTGCTGTGCGACGAGCCGACCGGCAACCTCGACCGTACCACCGCGGCGGAAATCGGCGATCTGCTCTCCGAACTCTACCGCGAGCAGGGGGTGACGCTCGTCGTCGTGACCCACAGTCTCGAGTTGGGGGCGCGGTTCGAACGGCGGGTCGAACTCGACGGCGGCCGACTTCGTGAACGCAACCGGGAGTAACCCTCCGTCATGCGCCGGTCGACGTTGATTCGCCGCAGTCTGGTCTTTTACGGACGAACGAATTTGGCCGTGGGGCTGGGCGTGGTGGTGGGCACCGCGGTCCTGACCGGCGCGTTGATCGTGGGCGATTCGATGCGCGGGTCGCTGCTCCGGCTGACTCTCGAACGACTGGGCGATGTCGACCACGCGCTGGTGGCCGGCCGATTTGTCCGGGCAAGCTTGGCCGATGACCTGGCCGAGTCGAGCATCTCTACCTGCGCGACGATCCTGATCGAGGGCGCGATCGAGCGACACGACGCCGCCGGCGCGGTGATCCGGCGCAGCGGCGACGTGAACGTGATCGGAGTCGACGCACGTTTTCTCGCGCTGATGCCGGGAGCGGGGACGAGCGTACCCCGGGCGGGATCGGTGTGGCTCAACCGTCGCTTGGCCGACGAGATCGGCGCGAAATCCGGCGACCGGGTGGTGGTGCGGATGGAAAAGCCCAGCCCGTTGCCGCGCGAATCATTACTCGGTCGCCGCGACGAGACGGTGGCGAGCCTGGCTGCGACGGTGTCGGCGACGCCGTTGCCCGAGAGCGTCGCGCGTTTCGGCCTGAGACCGAATCAAGTGCAGCCCAAGAACGTATTCGTACCGCTCGTAACCTTGCAGCAAGCGTTGGGGCGGGAAGGCCGGGCGAATGTCGTGCTCATCGACGGCCCGAGTGATCTTGATGTGTTGAACCGGCGACTTGATGTGGTCGCGACGCTCGATGACTACGGCTTGGTCCTGCGCACGCCGGCAACCAAGGCCGACGAGTTGTTTGAAGCGTACGATCGCAATCGTGACGACCGTCTCGCGCGAAGCGAGCTGCGCCGAATCGCGACCGACGTTCGCGAACGTGCCGACAGTGACGGCGACCAGGTGCTGACCCGCGAGGAGGTCGCGTCGTTTTTTGCTCGGGAACGTCGCTATCTGTCGCTGGAGAGTCGCGGCCTGCTCGTTCCGTCGGTCGTGATCGACGCGGCGGAACGCGCGACGAGCGCGACCGGATTGACCGCGTCGCCGGTGTTGGCGCACCTGGTCAACGAACTGACTGTGGGGGAACGCAGTGTGGTGTATTCCATCGTCGTAGCAGTCGATTTGAGCAATCTGCTGGTGCGTGATGAAGAAATTATGTTGACACCGTGGTTGGCCATGCGCGTCGGAGCCAAACCCGGCGATCCGATTACACTCTCGTACTATCTATCCGAGTCGCGCGACGGCGTGTTGCCGACCGATGCGACGACGCTGGTGATGAGTCGGATTTCCCTACCGTTTTATGATGCGGGCTGGACGCCGCAATTGGCGGGTATCACCGACGCGGACACAATGGCCGATTGGGACCCGCCGTTTCCGGGTTTCATCGACACCAAGCGGATCAGCAAGGACGACGAAGCGTTTTGGGAACGGTATCGCGCCGCGCCCAAGGCATTCGTCACGTTGGCGACCGGGCGGCGTTTGTGGGGTAGCCGATTTGGTGAGACGACCTCGGTGCGCTTCCAGGCACCCCCTGACGTCGACATCGAAGCCGATGTTATCCAATTGACCACGGCATTGCGTAGCGAGCTCGAGCCCGAGCAACTGGGACTGTTCTTTCGTCCGGTACGTGCCGAAGGGATCGCGGCCAGTCGGGGCGGTACCGACTTCTCGCAGATTTTCATGGGGCTGTCGTTTTTCCTGATCGCATCGGCCGCGCTGTTGGTGGGGCTGTTGTTCCGGTTGAGCATCGAACAGCGAGTACGGCAGGTCGGTCTGCTGACCGCGACGGGTTTCCCGCCGCGCGTCGTCCGTCGGCTGCTGCTGGCCGAGGGTTTGGTCATCGCCGCGTTCGCCGGCTTGGTCGGGGTTGGGGTCGGTATCGGCTACGGCGCTCTGATGATTCAGGGTTTGACGTCATGGTGGGTGGACGCGATTCGCACGCCGTTCCTGCGGTTGGTGCTGACACCGCAGACCTTGGTCATCGGTTATCTGGCCGGTGTCATGGTGGCGGCCGGTTCGATCGCCTGGGCGGTGCGCATCGTCAGTCGCGTTCCGCCGCCGGCCTTGCTGGCGGGTCGGGCGGTGGTGGTTTCAACGACCACGAGACGAAACGCGGGTCGCCGCGCGCGACGTGTGGCGATCGGGGCCGGGGTGGTCGCCGTGCTCGGGTTGTTGACTGCGGGGTTGACCGACGCCGTGCCCGACGTGGCCGCGTTCGGCCTATCCGGCGCGGCGGCGTTGTGCGCGACGCTGGCGTTGGTGGCCGCGGTTCTCGGCAAGGATCATGCCGCGTCGACCTTGCGATCCGGGCCTTGGGTCTTGATTCGGCTGGGTATACGTAACGCGACGCGCAACACGTCGCGCACCGTTTTGACCGCATCGTTGATCGCCACCGCGACCTTTCTCATCGTGGTGGTGGCATCCAATCGTCACGAGACCGGCTCCGACGTGTACGCCAAGGATGCGGGTACCGGTGGGTTCAGGCTCGTCGCGGCATCGTCCACGCCGCTGTTCCACACGCTCGCGACGGCGGCCGGTCGACGTTCGTTGAACATCCCGGAACAAGACGATGCGATTCTCGACCGCGCGACCGTCTATCCATTCCGCCTCCGGCCGGGCGAAGACGCGAGTTGCTTGAATCTCTACAAGCCAGACGAGCCGCGGATTGTGGCCGCGACGGGCGCGTTCATCGAGCGCGGCGGATTCTCGTTCGCATCGAGCCTGGCCGAGTCCGCCGAGGACAAAGAGAATCCCTGGCGCTTGCTGGACGCGGACCTCGGCGAGGACGTGATTCCGGCCGTCGGTGATTTCAATACCGTCCAGTGGATCCTGCATCTCGGGCTCGGCGAGGAGTTGACGATTCAAGATGATCACGGGCGAACCGTGCGACTGCGGCTGGTCGGGCTCCTGGCCGGCAGCATCCTGCAAAGCGAGCTCGTCGTCTCCGAGACCCGGTTCAAGGCGCACTTTGGCAGTCATGCCGGGGCGCGTTTCTTTCTCATCGATGCGGCCGACGAAGCGGACGCCCAAGCCGTCGAGCGGGTGCTGGACGCGGCCCTGGGTGATTACGGATTCGATGCCACCGACACCGGCGGCCGGCTCGCCGACTACAAATCGATCGAGAATACCTACCTCGATACGTTTCGCGTCCTGGGCGGCCTGGGTTTGCTGCTGGGGACGGTGGGCATGGGCGCGGTCCTGATGCGCAACGTGTTCGAGCGACGGAGTGAGCTGGCGTTGATGCGCGCGGTCGGTTTCTCGCCCGGCCGATTGAAGCGAATCGTGATGGCCGAGCATGGTTTCGTACTTGTGCTCGGGCTCGCGGCGGGGACAATATCGGCAGGGTTGGCGGTGGCGCCGCACGTGGTCGGCCCGAGCGGCGGCGTGCCGTGGCGGGCGCTGGCCGAATTGTTGAGTATGGTGGCGGTCGTCGGATTGTTGACCGGCGCGATTGCGGCGACATTGACCTTGCGGACGCCGTTGGTCGCTTCGCTACGGTCGGAGTGAGGGTGGGTCATGGCGGCGAAATTCACGATCGGCCAGGTGATCCATCACCGTCGCTACGGGTACCGCGGCGTGATCGTCGCGTACGACGCGCAGTGTGAGGCGGATGAGAATTGGTATCAGAACAACCAGACGCAGCCGCGACGGGATCAGCCCTGGTACCACGTGCTCGTCCATGACTCCGAGCAGACCACGTATGTGGCCGAGGACAATCTCGAGTCGGACGTTACGGGTCGGCCGGTACGTCATTCGCTGCTGCACAAAGTCTTTCGCGGTTTTCTGGATGGCCGGTATTACCGCGAGCCGTTGAACTGATGCAGGACCGACATGCGTGATTCACCGACAATCGATCGCGCCGCCGTGATTCGACAACAGCTCGAGACCGATCGGCTGTTCGGTGTCGCTGCGCTGCCGATCAGCGTCGATGCGCTCCGGCAAGCGGTGCAGCCGCCCCCCGCACCGCCGCGTGCGGTCGATCCGGCCCGGGCCGAGCGCCTGAAAGTGCTGGACGAAACACAGGTCAAGGGCTGCGAGAAGTGTCACCTATGCCGGACGCGCACGAACACCGTGTTCGGGCAGGGAAGTCCCGATGCCCGGCTCGTATTTGTGGGCGAGGCGCCGGGCTACGACGAGGACCAGCAGGGCTTGGCGTTCGTCGGCCGGGCTGGCCAACTGCTGACACGGATGATCACCGCGATGGGACTGACGCGCGACGAGGTCTTCATCTGCAACGTGCTCAAGTGTCGTCCACCGGAGAATCGCACCCCCACCGCCGAGGAGACGACGGCGTGCTCGCCCTATCTGTTCGAGCAGTTGTCGATCATCCAGCCGGAGGTGCTGGTCGCGCTGGGCAAGCCGGCCGCGCAAACGCTGTTGAACTCGACCGATTCGATCGGCCGGCTCCGCGGCCGGTTTCACGAGTTTTATCCCTCCGGGGCGCCGATGGTCGGCGAGTCGATCCCGCTCATGCCCACCTACCATCCCGCCTATCTGCTTCGCAGCCCGAGCGAGAAGGTCAAAGCCTGGGATGATCTCAAGAAGGTCATGGCGTTGCTCGGTCTGGAGATTCCCGCACAGTATCGTTGAAGCGATCAATCGTTGAAGCGCTCAGCGAATCGTTGAAGCGCTCAGCGAGGATGGGTCGTAACCAGCCCGAAGCGCGAGCGAGGGTGTTGTTTTCGTGTTCACAATGCAAAAAACACCCTCGCTTGCGCTTCGGGCTGGTCGGTCAATTCAAGGAGTATGGGAACTCAAAAGCCGGTCGTGCCGTCGCTGTCGCGCAGGTCGGACTGGTCGAGGACGGCGAAACCCTTGGATCGCAATAAGTCGGCGGCCATCTGCTTGGCGTCGGTTTTGATGGCGAGAGCGGGCCGGCCGTCGGGGTGCGGGAGTAGGGGGTAGGCGTAGAGGATGTTGACCTCCGCGGCGAGTAGGGCCGAGCAGATGGTCAGAATGCCCCGCTTGCCCTCCGGCAACAGCACCACCAGCACTTCCGACTCGGTCAGGGAGAAGCCGTTTTCCGAGAGCAGGCGGTGGGCTTCGTCCGCATCGTCGACGAGCAGCCGAATGATCGCACAGTCGACGGAGTAGACGACCGACAGGGCGAGGATACGCACCTCGGCACGTTCGAGAACGCGGGTGAGTCGGTGCAGCTGCCCCAAGCGGTTCTCGAGGAACACCGACAGTTGGCAGACGCCGTTGTATTCCTCCCCCTCGGCGACCTCGAACGGTTGCATGGACATGCGATGAATCCTACCGCGCTGCGGATGGGTCGACAACGACCGGTCGTGCGTCGAGGCCGGCGTCTGTTGGCGGGGGTTTCGTGTTCAGGACGATCATCTGGGCGACGAGCACCCAAATCAGGACGGTGAGGAGAAAGGGGCGGTCGCGAATGATGACGTCGGTCGGGCCGGTGATGCGCCCGGAGCCGATCAGCATCAGGTAACGAAAGATGCCGTAGACCACGAGGGGCAGCGTGTACATCAGCTTGGCCTTGTCGAACGGAGCGGGGGGCAGGGGATCG
>Ga0299906_10001577_pt1 | contig 19541 bp, 20 predicted proteins | sample RVTome_14_FD_200259 | JGI IMG/M metagenome (GOLD analysis project Ga0299906, IMG submission 200259) | Soil microbial communities from uranium-contaminated site in the Upper Colorado River Basin, Wyoming, United States - RVT145D125 (version 2) ...
TGGCCGCACGCCATCGCCTGCCCGTGCTCGAGGACGCGGCGCAGGCTCACGCAGCCGAGGTCTCGGGGCGACGAGCCGGCTCGCTGGGCCACGCGGCGTGCTTCAGCTTCTACCCGGGCAAGAACCTCGGCGCGTACGGGGACGCCGGCGCCGTCACGACGAACGACGCCGCGTTCGCCGCGCGCGTCCGGCAGATCGCCAACCACGGAGGCGGGACCACGAAGTACGACAACCTGGTCGTCGGGACCAACAGCCGACTCGACGCGCTGCAGGCCGCGGTGCTGCGCGCCAAGCTGCCGCACCTCGAGCGCTGGACGGCGGAGCGCCTGGAGCGGGCCCTCGCGTACACGCGGCTCCTGGAGGGCACCGCGGGCCTCGTCCTCCCGCGCGAGCAGGCCTGGGGCCGCTCGGCCTGGCATCTCTACACGTTGCGCGCGACGAATCGCGAGGGCCTGCAGGCGCACTTGACCGCGCGCGGGATCGCGACGGCGGTCCACTACCCGCGCCCGATCCACCTGCAGCCGGCGATGGCCGCTGCCGGGGGCAAGGCCGGAGACCTGCCCGTGTCGGAGCGGCTGTCGCGCGAGGTGATCCAGATCCCGCTCTATCCGGAGCTGCCGCTCGAGTCGCTCGAGCGGATCGCGCAGGAGATCCGGGCCTGCTGCGGCGCGCGCTGAGCGCGCGCCACCGGCGCTCGGCCTACGGCCCCGCCACCTCGAAGCCGAACACGACGCGCTCGCCCGCGCGGCCGCGCAGCCGGAACACGACCACGTCGGCCGCCACCTGGGCTACCTCGCCCGACACGATCCGAAGCGACCCCGGGGTGAGCCGGAGCGACGACAGGTCGAAGCGCCAGGTCCCTCCCGAGCGGCGGTCTTCGCCGCGACCGGCGACGAGAGTGGCCTCGAAACGGTGGAGCCCGGGGCCGAGGGGCGTCGTGAAGGACTGGGTCCCGGCCGAGGGGAAGACGGCCTGAGTGCCGTCCACCACCACCTGGCCGCGCGCGCCCGGCGGCTGGAGCTCACTCAGCCACACGCCGGCCTGGGCCGAAACCGCGTCCGATCGGAAGCAGCCGCGGCCGACCAGGCGTACCGTGACGGGCGCCTCGTCGCTCACGTTGTTACAGTTGTCGACGGAGCGGGCGATGATGCGGAAACGGTCCTCGGGAGCGGCCGCGCAGCTCGGGAACGTCCACACCATCGTGTAGGGCGAGGGACCGGTGGTGTCGGTTCCGATGAAGACCTGGGGCAGGTCTCCGCTCAGAGGCGAGTAGACAAACCAGAAACGGACCTCCCGGATCCCCGACGCATTCGGAGCCGGGTCGGACGCCGTGGCGTTCACGGTGACCGAGATGCCGGCGAGCGAGCCTGCCACCGGGCTGATGATGTTCGCGACCGGGCGCTGGTTGGGCGTCTCGCACGGCATCGTGGTGGTGGTCGTGGTGGTGGTCGTGGTCGTCGTCGTGGTGGTAGTCGGGGTTGTGGTGGTCGTGGTGGTGGTCGACGTGGTCGAGGTCGTGGTGGTGGTCGTGGTGGTCGTGGTGGTCGTGGTGGTGGTCGTGGTGGTGGTCGTGGTCGTGGGCGGCGTGTCGTTGCCGCCCGCGAGGATCGCCGCGGTGCCCCCACCCACGACAGCCGCTCCGCCGGCGATCAGGAGTGGTGACAGGCCGCCAGCGGTGACGAAGCCCACCGGCGCGGCTCCGGTCGCCGAGCCGATCACCACGCTGCCCGACTCTGCGATCGGGGCGAGCGGGCCCGCCGAGCAGCTTCCGTCGTCGATCACGAGCAGGGTCACGTCCTTCGTGCGGGCCTCGGAAGAACGTCGGTCGGTCGCCGAGATGTAGTACTCGATGCGCCCGATGTCCTTCCTGGGCCGCGGCAGCAGCGCCCGGTGGCAAGGCGCGTTAGGAGCCATCTCGACGTAGAACCAGTCCGTGGTCCCGCCTTTGCGGAAGTAGACGCGGGCGCGCGCGAGAACGCTCGCGGGCCGGAAGCACGCGTCGAGCCGGGCGTACTTGCCGGCCTGGACGCAGGCGGGCGCCCGGTGCTCGATCTCGATCGGGCTCTGGACCGGGGCTCCCGATGGCGACTGGCCGGCGGCCTGGCTCGCCCCCGGCAGGGCCGCCCGCGCCGGACCCGCGGCCAAAGCGGCCAGAAAGCCGGCCAACAGGCCGGCCTTGACTCGGGAACGCGGGAGGGAGGACTTCGTCACGCTTGGTCCACTTCGGGGCGAACGGCGCCCATTCTCTCAGAGAAGGCCAGCGCGGCGGAAGAGCTTTCCGCGGGATCCGCCGTTGCGCTCGCGCCAGCCGGGTCCTAGAATCGTCCCGAGGGGGCATCGCGAATGAACAGCGGTCTCTGGAGGTCCGTGCGCCTGTGCACCGCCGGAACGCTCGTCGCGGCGCTGACGAGCTGCGGTGGCGACGAAACCGCTCGCCCGCCCGTCGTCATCGTGACGCCCGAGCCGGTGCGCGCGATTCTGGCTCAGACCTCGTTCTCGGGCTTCCAGTCGGACATCTGGGTCTCGATCGAGTTGATCGTGTCGCAGCGGGGGATCCTCGACGTCACCGTGGACTGGACCTCGCCGGATACCTGGATGTACGTATACCTGGGCAACACCAGCTGCACGTTCGCCCAGCTTTCGGGCCGCACCTGCCCGTTCCTGATCTCCTCCGAGACCAAGGACCCCAAGCCGCGCGTGCTCTTCACGGAGTCGCTCGCCCCGGGCACGTACTACCTGGTCCTCTACAACGTCCCGCGCGACCCGCTGACCGGCAACGGCAGCGACAACACCGAATCGGTGGCGGTCCAGATCGGCCTGACCGTGTTCCCGGGAGACGCGCGCGTCCCTGGCGGCGTGGCCATCGGCGGCACGCAAGTACTGACGCCCCACCAGTAGCAGGGCCAACAGCCCTGCCAGATCCCTCGAAATCCTCGCCCTGGCAACGTGTGATTGGGACGAGGATTTCGAGGGGCGTGAGGCTCGTCACAGTCGGGCGGGCGTAAACTGAGGGTCTCCTACCCTCCAAGGAGGCGATTCATGCCGCTTGCCGCAGCACTGTTGCTCGTCGTCATGGCCCCACAGGATGCGCCGCCCCCGGTGCCACCCCAGGTGGCTGCTACGGAAATCAAGGCCGAAGGACCCGCCGCGGCCGCGATCGCCGCCGGCCAGGCGGACTTCAAGAAGCGCCGCTTCAGGGCCGCCCAGGCCGACTTCGAGAAGGCCGTCACGGCCGACCCGCAGAGCGCGGCCGCAGCCTTCTATCTCGGCTACACCCACTACAAGCTCGGCGAGCCCTCGCGCCGCATGAACGAGAACAAGGAGAAGGCCAAGGAGCTGTTTGCCAAGGCCTACACCCTCGACCCGGCGTTCTCCCCCGACTGGGGGCGACCCACGCCGCCAAAGTAAACGCGCCAGCGGGGGGTCTGGGGGGACGCAGTCCCCCAAAGCTCAGAGAAAGCAGGCCCATCGTCCCCCCTCCGAGATCCCCCTTGGAGAATGACGGGCCGGCGTTCCCTACTGCAGCAGCCGCTGGACGAAGGCCATCTTGCTGATGTCCGAGTAGAGCACCAGGCCGATCAGCAGGAAGATCACCGCGGCGCCGGCGTTCATGATCCAGCCCTTGACGAGCGGGCTCATGTCGCGCCGCGCCACGCCTTCCACGGCCAGGATCGCCAGGTGTCCGCCGTCGAGCGGCGCGAGCGGGAAGAGATTCAGGATCCCGACCTGCAGGCTGATGACGGCCACCAGGAACACGAATGAGCCCAGGCCCTGCTCGGCTGCGTCGCCCGCCGCCTGAGCGATCCCGAGCGGTCCCATCATCGTCTTCGGCGAGATGCGGGCGGTCACGAGGCGCCCGATCACGTCGAAGGTCTGGGTGGTCATGTCCCAGGTCCAGCGCGCCGCTTCGGCGACGGCCCCGGCGGGGCCGAACTTCTTGAGCACCGTCTTGCGCTCGATCCCGACGCGCGGCCCCGAGCCCGAGTCCCTGGGTGTGATGCGCAGCTCGAGCGGCTGGCCGTCGCGGAGGATCCGGAACACGAGCTCGCGGCCGCCGGCGCCGCCTACGACCTCTGGGATCTCCGAGAACGAGCGCAGCAGCTTGCCGTCGATCGACAGGATCGCGTCGTCGTTCCTGAGTCCTGCCGCCGCGGCCGGCGAGCCCTCGAGCACCCGGCCCACGCGCACCAGCGGATGCACACCGATCGAGCCGATCCGCTCGGCCGTCGTAGCCTCGGACCGCAGCGTCACGGCACGCTCGCCGGCGGGGCCGTGCACCTGGAGCTTGAGCTCCGCGTCCGGGCGCAACAGGATGTGGTACTGCGCGTCCTCCCAGGAGGGCAGCTGCTTGCCGTCGATCGACAGGATCTCGTCGCCCGGGACGAGGCCCGCCTTCTCGGCCGGCGAGCCCGCGTCGACGGCTCCGACGATCGGGCGGTCGAAGCGGCTGGCCTCGACCGCGAAGCCCACCATGTAGAAGCCGGTGAGCACCGCGATCGTGAGCAGCGCGTTCATCGCGGGCCCGGCGAGGTAGACGAGAAACCGCTGCCAGCGTGGGCGCGAGACGAAGTCGCGGCCGTCGCCGAGAGTCGCGGTGTCCTCGCTCAGGTTGTCGCCGGGCTCGCCCTCGAGCTTGACGTAGCCCCCGAGCGGGATCGCCGAGACGCGGCAGTCGGTGTCGCCCCACTGGAAGCCGAACAGGCGTTTGCCGAAGCCGAACGAGAAGATGAAGACGCGCATCCTGAACGCCTTGGCGGTGATCAGGTGCCCGAACTCGTGCACGAAGATGATGATGCCGAGTGCGACTATGAAAGCTGCGAGCTTGATGATCGGGTTCATTTCGCCTTCCGCTTCACGCTAGGGGAGAGACTGCGCCGGTTGCCGCCGCGTGAGGGCCTGCCGGGCGCGCTCCCTCGCCCGGGCGTCGGCCTCGAGTACGTCCTCGAGCGTCGCCGCGGGCGTGCGCGGCTCGCTCTCGAGGACCTCCTGGATCGTCTCGGGGATGGCGAGGAACGGCGCCCTCCCGTCGAGGAAGGCGGCCACAGCCTCCTCGTTCGCGGCGTTGAGCGCCGCAGGCGCCGTGCCCCCGGTCTCGAGCGCCCGGTAGGCGAGTGCGATGCACGGGAAGCGCTCGCGGTCGGGCGGCGCGAAATCGAGCTGGAGCGGCTGCGAGAAGTCCATCCCGGGGATGGGCGACTGCCACTTCTCGGGATAGCTGAGCGCGTACTGGATCGGCATGCGCATGTCGGTGACGCCGAGCTGCGCCAGCACCGTGCCGTCGACGAGCTCCACCATCGAGTGCACCACCGACTGCGGGTGGATCAGCACGTCGATCTTCGCCGCCTCTATCCCGAAGAGCCAGCGCGCCTCGATCACCTCGAGGCCCTTGTTCATGAGCGTCGCCGAGTCGATGCTGATCTTGGGCCCCATGCGCCAGGTGGGGTGCGCGAGCGCCTCCTCGGGCGTGACGGCGAGGAAGCTCTCGCGCGGGCGGTTTCGGAAAGGCCCGCCGGACGCCGTGAGCAGCAGGCGCCGCACGTCCTCGGACCGCCGCCCCTCCAGGCACTCGTGGAGAGCGCAGTGCTCGCTGTCGATCGGCAGGACCCGCGCGCCGGTCTCGCGGGCCCTCGCGAGCATCAGCTCCCCGGCCATCACCAGCGTCTCCTTGTTCGCGAGCGCCACGTCCTTGCCGGCCTCGAGCGCGCGGTAGGTGGGCACGAGACCGACCGCTCCCACCGCGGACGCCACCACCATCTGCGCCGCCTCGTGCGTCGCGACCTCGACCATGCCCGAGGCGCCGCTCACCGAGCGCACGCCCCGCAGGTCCACGAGGCCCGCGAGCCGATCGAGGGCACTTCGGTCCTTCACCGAGACGAGCTTCGGCCGGTGCCGTTCGACCTGCGCGGCCAGCACCTCGACGTTGCCGCCGGCGGCCAGGGCCGTCACCTCGAAGCGCCCGGGGAAGGCGTCGACCACGCGCAGCACGTTCGTTCCGATGGAGCCGGTCGAGCCGAGGATCGCGAGGCCTTTCATGGGGGATTCGTGCGCGCGCTACGGAGACGCCACGGCCAGTTGCAGGTGCGGGAGAGCGCTCAGCGCACGTACTCGAAATAATAGTACAGGACCGGCGCGCCGAACAGCAAGCTGTCGAGCCGGTCGAGCATCCCGCCGTGCCCCGGAAAAAGAGTCCCCGAGTCCTTCACGCCCGCCCAGCGCTTGAGCAGGCTCTCGTCGAGGTCGCCCACGATGCCCATCGCCGCGACCGCGACGCCGAGGCCCGCCGCGTGCAGCAGCGGCAGGTCGGGCAGCCCGAGCTGGCGCACGGCGAAGGCCCCGGCCACCCCGCCCACGAGGCCGCCCAGGGCGCCCTCGACCGACTTGCCGGGCGAGACGACGGGCGCCAGCCGGCGCCGGCCGAAGCCGTGCCCGACGAAGAACGCGACGCTGTCCGCGAACACCAGGATGCCGAGCAGCAGCACGATCCGCCAGCCCCCCTCTCCCACCGGGGCCAGGACCCGCAGTGCCGCGATCGTCCCGCCGAGCGCGCCCAGGTAGACGGCCCCGAGCAGGGTCGCCGCGGCCGCGCTCACCGCCTCGAAGTCGCTCCCGCGCGCGAGCGTCACCGTCAGGAGCAGGAGCGCGCCGAGCGGAGCGAACGGCACCGGCAGCCAGCCCGGCGCCACCACGTCGAGGAAGAGGGCCGCGGCCAGCAGCACGCCCACGAGCCGCATCGGCCGGATCCCGCGCGCGCGCAGCAGGGCGAAGAACTCCGCGAGCCCGAGGCCGAGCCCGGCGATCACGATCGCGAGCGCGAGCCAGGGCGGGCCCATGAGCAGTGCCATGAGGAGCGCGGGCAGCGCCACGAGCGCCGTCGCCACGCGCCGCGCCAGGTTGGCCGCGAAGCCGGGTGCGCCCATCCGTCGCGGCGGCAGCCGGTCAGGCCGGGGTGATTCCGCCGTAGCGCCGTTCACGCTTCTGGAAGTCCGTGATCGCCTGGAGCAGGTGCACGCGGCGGAAGTCGGGCCACAGCACGTCGGTGACCCATATCTCCGAGTAGGCGATCTGCCACAGCAGGAAGTTGGAGATGCGCAACTCGCCGCTCGTGCGGATGAGCAGGTCGGGATCCGGCTGGCCGGCGGTGTAGAGATGGCGTGCGATGTCCGCTTCGTCGAGCGCGTCGGGGCTCGTCCCGCTCGCCTGGACCTCGGCGAGCAGGCGCTTCACGGCGTCGACGATCTCGGCCCGCCCGCCGTAGTTGAGGGCGATGTTGAACTGCAGCCCGGTGTTGGCCGCGGTCTTCTCCTGCGCGCGCTCGAGCTCGCTCTGGACGTCGCTCTCGAGCTCCTGCCCGCGGCCGACCACGCGGAAGCGGATGTTGTTGCGCAGCAGCGTGTCGAGCTCGCTGCGCAGGTAGTGCTTGAGCAGCCCCATCAGCGTCGCTATCTCGCTCTCCGGGCGCTTCCAGTTCTCGATCGAGAAGGCGTAGAGTGTCAGCACCTCGAGCCCCAGGCGGGCGGCGGTCTCGACGGTGTCGCGCACGGCCTCAATCCCCGCGCGGTGGCCTTCCACGCGGTGCTTCTGCCGCAGCTGCGCCCAGCGGCCGTTGCCGTCCATGATGATCGCGACGTGGCGCGGGAGGCGCTTCCAGTCGATCGCGCGCAGCAGGTCCTCCTCGCTGGTCCCGGTAGGTACGACCTCGAGCAGGTCCTGGAGCGACATGGCCGGTGGTCTATCCTAGCTCCGCCCGGAACCGGGCGGGTAGTCGACGCGCACCAGCGTGAGCCCACGCGCGGCCGCCGGCGCCGGCCAGGCGCGCCGGTCGCGCGCCCGAAGCGCCCGGGCGAGCTCGTCGATGCCCAGCGTGCCACGCCCCGCCGCGACCAGCCCGCCCACCATGCTGCGCACCATCTTGCGCAGGAAGCCGTCGGCCTCGGCCTCGTAGACGAGTGTGCTCGCCTCGAAGACGGCCTCGGAGCGCGTGACCGTGCGCAGCGTCGTCGTGGCCGAGGAGCCGCTGGAGGCGAGCGAAGCGAAATCGTGGCGGCCGACGTAGAGCGCGGCGGCGGCGCGCACCGCGGCCTCGTCGAGCGCGCCCGGGCAGAAGGCCGCGTAGCGCGCGCGCTGCGGCGGCTGAACGCCCCCGCAGTCGAGGACGTAACGGTAGAGCTTGGAGACGGCGCTCTTGCGGGGATGGAAGCCCAGCGGGGCGCGCGCGGCGTCGAGCACGCGCACGTCGGCCGGCAACAGGCCGTTGAGCGCGCGCTGCAGTGCTGCGGGCTCGATCTCGCGCTCGAGCTCGAACGCGGCCACCTGTCCGAGCGCGTGCACACCGGCATCGGTGCGCCCGGAGCCCAGAACCGCGACCCGGGCCCCGCCCGAGAGCCGGGCGAGCGCGTGGTCGACGACCCCCTGCACCGTGCGGCCGGCGCGGCGCTGGAGCTGGAAGCCGCTGAAGTCGGTGCCGTCGTAGGCGAGCGTGACGCGGTAGAGCGGCAAGCTGCGAGCCCCCGCGTCAGCGCGACGCGCGCGAGCCGGGCTTCTCGGGCCGCGAACCCTGCGCGCACAGCGGGCAGCCTTCGGCCGGGTAGGCTTCGACCTCGAGCTCGAGCAGGCTGCGGCAGGGCACCCCGAGGTCCACGGCTCCCCCGCTGCGGTCGACCAGGCTCCCGACCGCCAGGACGCTCGCGCCACGCGCACCAACGGCGTCCAGCACCTCGCGCGTCGAGCCGCCCGTAGTGATCACGTCCTCGACGACGACGACCGGGTCTTTGGCCTCGAGCGCGAAGCCACGCCGCAGCGTCATGGCACCGTCCTGGCGCTCGGTGAAGAGCCCGACGCAGCCGAGCGCGCGCGCGACCTCGTGCGCCACCAGCACGCCACCGAGCGCCGGGGCCACGACCGCGCGCGGGGCCACGGCACCGAGCAGCGGGCGAAGCCGCGCGGCGAGCGCTTCCCCGAGCCGTGTCGCGAGCACGGGCTCCATCAGCACGCGCGCGCACTGCAGGTAGCGCGCCGAATGCAGGCCGGACGAGAGCAGGAAGTGCCCCTGCAACAGCGCTCCCCGCTCCTCGAATAGCCGCAGCAGCGAATCGTGCGTGAAGTCGTCCTGGTCCACGACCGGCATCCTACATCTGGTCACGAGCCATCGGGATGCGGCGTGCGGGCAATGGGTGGCCGGCAACGGGCTGCGAGCGGAGCGGGATTACGAAGCGCCCTCGTCAGCGCCGAGGCCGCTTCGTTTCGCCTCGCTGACGCTCGGGGTCCACTCCATTGCTGAAGGCGGGGGGTCTGGGGGGCGCGACGCAGCGCGGCAATCAGCAGCGGGCTGCGAGCGTAGCCGAATTCACTTCGGCGGAGCGAGCGGGGGGTCTGGGGGGCGCGACGCAGCGCCCCCCAGAATAGAGAATCGCTCCCCCGTCCGTATACTGCTGGAGCGATGGTCCCTTTGTCCGCCGTCCTGATCGCGCAGAACGAAGAGAAGACCGTCGTCGACGCGATCCGAAGCGTGGCGTTCTGCGACGAGATCGTGCTCGTCGACTCGGGCTCGAGCGACAGGACGCGCGAGCTCGCCGCGGCGGCGGGGGCCCGCGTCATCGTCAACGCGCCGTGGCCCGGGTTCGTCGCCCAGCGCGATCTCGCGGTGCGCGCCGCCCGTCACGACTGGGTGCTGGCGCTCGACGCCGACGAGCGCGTCGGAGCCGCCCTGCGCGCCGAGATCGAGGCGCTGCGCAGCAAGGGCTGCGACGCCGCCGGCTACCGGATGCCGCGCGTGGCCTTCTACCTGGGACGCTCGATCCGCGGCACCGATTGGTATCCCGACTGGCAGGTGCGCCTCTTCGACCGCACCCGGGCTGCGTGGCAGGGCGACCTGGTGCACGAGTCGGTCGCGGTGCGGGGCCCGGTCGGGCGGCTGCGCGGCGAGATCGAGCACCAGCCTTACGTCGACATCTCGGACCACCTTCGCAAGATCGACGCGTACACGACGCTGTGGGCCCGCCAGGCCCACGGGTCCGGCCGCAGCTCCCACCTGCTCGACGTGTGCGCGGGCGCCTTTTGGGCCTTCTTTCGCAACTACGTGCTGAAGGGCGGCTTCTTGCTCGGCAGCGCCGGGCTTTTGGTCTCGGTGCTCAACACGCATTACACCTTCGTCAAGCTGGCCAAGCTCCGCGAGCTGCGGCTCGGGGACGACGCACGGCGATGAGCCGGCTGGTGGTCCACGTCGACACCGCGGCCAGCTGGCGCGGTGGCCAGAACCAGGTCCTGTTGACCGCCCAGGGCATGGCCGCGCGCGGCGTGGCGACGGAGATCGCCTGCCGTAGAGGCGGCGAGCTCGAGGCCCGGGCGCGTGCCGCGGGCGTCGCCGTGGGGGCCATTCCCTTCCGGGGCGACCTGTGGCCGCCCGGAATCCTGGCGCTTGCGCGTCGGCTTCGGCGGGAGCCGCAGAGCGTGCTGCTGCTCCACGACCCGCACGCCGTCTCGGCGGGGCTCGTCGCGAGCCGGCTCGGGCCGCGCGTGCCGCTCGTGGCGGTGCGCCGGGTCGACTTCCCGCTCCGCGGCCCGCTGTCGCGGGCCAAGTACGCGGCTTGCGATCGTGTGATCGTGGTGAGCCGCGCGATCGGCTCGGTGATGCAAGCGGCGGGGCTTTCGGGTGAACGCCTGCGGCTCGTCTACGAGGGAGTCCCCGACCGCCCGGCTTCGCCAGGGGGTCGAGCCGCGCTCGCCGCGCTCGGCGTGCCCGAGGGCGCGCCGGTCGTCGGAAATGTGGCGGCGCTCACCGGGCACAAGGATCACGCGACACTGCTCGAGGCCATGGCGCTGCTGCGCGCGCAGCGGCCGGAGGCCCGGCTCGTGGTCCTCGGTGAAGGCGAGCTGCGGGAGCCGCTCGAAGCGCGCACCAGGGCGCTGGGCCTCGCGGACCGCGTGATCTTCGCCGGCTTCCGGCGCGACCTCGATCGGCTGCTGCCGGCGTTTTCCGTCTTCTGCCTGTCCTCGGAGCTCGAGGGGCTCGGCACCAGCCTGCTCGACGCGATGGCGCACGGCCTGCCGGTCGTGGCCACCGCCGCGGGAGGGATCCCCGAGGCGGTGGACGACGGGGTGACGGGCCGGCTGGTCGCTCCGCGCGATCCGGGCGCGCTCGCACGTGCGCTCGCCGAGGTCCTGTGCGACGAGCGGCGGCGGGCCGAATGGGGCAGCGCGGGGCGAAGGCGCTATCTCGAGCGCTTCACGACCGACCGCATGGTCGACGAGACGCTCCACGCGATCCGGGAGTCCGCATGAAGGTCCGCGCCATCCTGAACCCGCGGGCGGGCGTCTCGCGCGACGTCGCGCGCCGGGCCGTCGAGCGCGGCCATCCGGGCTGGAACGACTTCGATCTCTTCGTCACCGAGGGGCCCGGGCACGCGACGGAGCTCGCACGAGCGGCCGCGGCGGCGGGCGCGGAGCTGGTGCTCTCGGTCGGCGGCGACGGGACGGCGAACGAGGTGGCCCGCGGGCTGATCGGATCCGAGGCGGCGCTCGGCATCGTCCCGGCCGGCTCGGGCAACGGGCTCGCGCGCGCCCTGCGCCTCCCGCTGCGGCCGCTGCCCGCGCTCGACGCCCTCGAGACCGGCGTCAGGCGCCGGATCGACGTGGGATTGCTGAACGGGCGGCCCTTCCTGAACGTCGCCGGCGTCGGCTTCGACGCGGTCGTGAGTCGCGCCTTCCACGACAGCGGGCGGCGCGGCGGACGCCGGGGCCTGCTCGGCTACCTGCGCCTCAGCCTGCGCGAGATGCTGCGCTTTCGCGCGCCACGGCTCGTGATCGAGACGGGTACGGAGAGGCTCGAGGTGAGGCCGTTCGTGCTGACGTTCGCGAACGGCCCGCAGTACGGGTCGGGCGCCGTGATCAACCCCGGTGGGAAGCTCGACGACGGTCAGCTCGAGATCGTGATCTTCGACGACGGGCCGCTCCTGGCCCTGCTCGCGGCCTCGCCGCGCCTCTTCCTCGGGGGCCTGGAGAGAGTCGGCGGCTACCGGCGGCTCCGGGTGACGCGGGCCAGCGTGACGGCCGAGGACGGGGTCGTCATCCATCGCGACGGCGATCCCGAGACCGAGACCGAGCGCATCGAGGTTTCTCTCGAGCCGCGGGCGCTCACGATCGTGACCCCGGTCGCGACGGCCCTGGATCCGACGGGACCGTTCGCACCGGCGCCGGGCGTCAGTTGACGCGACGGAAACGGAACGACCCGAAGGGTGCCACCACGCCGCCCAGGGCTACCGGGTGGCCTTCCAAGGCGCGCATCGGCTGGCGTGGTTGCGTGTCGAGGTCGGGCGCCGCGTACGTGGTGCCGCTGTCGGTGCCGGCGTCCCAAGGGTAGAGCGTCACGATCCGCTCGGCGACCCAGTCGCCGCCCTCGACGAGGCTGAGGCTGTCCACGCCCACGAACCAGTCGGGGCTCGGCGCCACCATCGACACGAGGCTCACCAGCGGGTGCTCGCGCCCGATCTCGAACTCGGCGGTCGCAACGCCCGGCGAGCGGTCGATGCCGCCGCCCTGGATCAGGCTTCCCGCCGTGCCGGCCACGATCGCGGCCTGCACCTCCGCGTCGAGCGGGGACGTGCGGCCCTCCTCGGCCATCGCCTCGATGCCCGCGCTCGCCGTGCCCCCCGCCACCCAGAAGCGCACGCGGCTCGAGTGCGTGCCGCCGACGAGGCGTGAGAAGTGCGGATTGGACGGAAAGTCCGTGGGGTGGGTCTCCGCGCTCCAGGTGGATTCGAAAGAGACGCTGTAGCGGGCCGTGGGCGCCGTGGGAGTCGGAACGGGCGCCGGTGTCGGGACCACCGGCGAGGGGCTGCCCGGGCTCGAATCGCCGCCCCCGCACGCCGCCCCGGCCACGAGCGCGGCCAGCGACAGCCCGAGCTTCACACGACGCAGCATGAGATCCCCCCCCGGCCCTGTGCCCCCGCTCCGGCCGACACCCGGAACAACGCCCGGGGGCCGCGGAGGATTCCCGGACGCCCCTGAAGAGCAAACAGCGGGCAACGGGCTCGCCACGGAGCCGAACCGTTAGATTGCGGCTTGCACCGCTTCGAGCAGCGGGCGGATCTCGTCGAGCACGCCGGGGGCGGCGGGCAGCAAGGGAGCGCGGACCGTGCCGCCGCGCAGGCCCACGAGGCCCATCGTCAGCTTCAGGCCCGCGACTCCGTGGGTGACGGTCACGGCGGTCGCGAGCGGCCCGAGCACCTCCTGCAGCCGCCGCGCGGTCGCATGATCGCCCGCGCAGAAGGCGCGGTAGAGCTGAAGCGTCGCCTGCGGGGCGCAGTTGGCCACGGCCAGGATGCCGCCCGACGCCCCCACGCACAGCGCCGGGTAGAAGACCGGGGCGTTCCCGCATGCGACCTCGAAGCCGGGAGGCACCGAGGCCGCGATGCGGCCGAGCAGCCCCACGTCCCCGCTCGATTCCTTGAGCCCCCGGATCCGGGGATGGGCGGCGAGCGTCGCGGCGAGGCCGACTGGCCAGCCGAGGCCGGTGAACGCCGGGACGGAGTAGAGGTAGACCGGAACCGGCGAAGCGTCGGCCACGGCCTCGAAATGGCGGCGTAGAGCTTCGGCCGTCATGCGTCCCTTGTAGTAGCAGGGCGTCAGGACGAGGACCGCGTCGGCCCCGAGGTCGGCGACCTTGCGCGTGAGCGCGACGGTGCCGCGCGTCGACTCGAGGCCCGTCCCGACGAGCAGGAAACGGCCGGGGAGCGCGCGCCGCGCGGCCGCGACGAGCAGCAGCTTCTCGTCCTCGTCGAGGCTCGCGGCTTCCCCGTTCGAGCCGAGAACGAGAAAGCCCGCGAAGTCGTGGGCCGCGAGCGCCTCCAGGCTCGCCCTGAAAGCCTCGAGGTCGGGCGCGCCGTCCGCGTGGAACGGCGTCACGAGCGGCGGGATCACGCCGCGCAGCGACACCGTCGTCAGGCCGCCGGCGTCTTCTTGGCGAGCGCCTGCGCCACGCGCCCGAGGAGCTTCGCGTCCTGCGGCGAGAAGGCGCCTCGGAAGTCGCTCCAGACCTCGAGGATCGCCCACAGGCCCGCTTCGGTCCTGACCGGGGCGACCATTGCGCTGCCGCTCGTGAGCCCCACCGGCGCCCACGCCGGGCTGGCGCTCAAATCGGTGAAGACCGTCGGGTTCGTACTCTGCGCGGCGTCGGCCAGCACCCCGCCGGTCGATGCCACGCGCTCGGGCCCCTGAGGCCGCTCGAGTGCCATGTGCACGGCCAGCTCCTCGCCGTCGGCCACGTACGCGGTGACCGAGGAGTAGCGCGCGAAGCGCTTCTTCATCAGCTCCACGGCCTGGCGCAGCGCATCCTCGAAAGAAGTCGCCTTCTTGACGACGTCCTCGAGCTCCGTTCCGACCTGCTCGCGCCGCTGCGCAGCCTTGCGCGCCAGGTCCGTCTTCCAGGGCTTCTCGTCCTCCCGCGTCACCGTCATGTTCACCTCGATGCTACTCCTTCCTCATTCGTTTCTGGTTCGCTTCCATCGCGAACAACGAAAAAATCGCCCGGCTCACGCCAGGCCTCGCCCTCCGTCCACGCGGACGACCTCGCCCGTCGTGTAGCCGCTGCCCGTGAGCAGGAACATCACCGCCTCGACCGCCTCGGCGTGCGTCCCGAAACGGCCCGCGGGCACCCGGCGCCGCAGGGCCTCGTCGGCTCCGGGCGGCTCCAGGATCCCGGGAGCCACGGCGTTGACGCGGATCTCGGGCGCGAGCGCCAGCGCCAGGCACTGCGTGGCCATCACCAGGGCCGCCTTCGAGGTGCAATAGGGAAGGTGCGCCCGCCAGGCACGCAGCCCGCCCAGGCTCGCCACGTTGACGATCGCCCCGCCCCCGCGGCGCCGCATGTGCGGAGCCGCCGCGCGCGAGGCCATCACCGCGGCCTTGACGTTGACGTCGAAGGCCTCGTCGAGGACCTCTTCGCTCATCTCTTCGAGCGGGATGCGCCGAAACACGCCCACGTTGTTGACCAGGAAATCACAGCCGCCCAGCGCGGCCACCGCCTCGTCTACGAAGGCCGCGATCTCGCCCGGGACCCTTGCATCCGCGGGTCCCGCGAACGCCCTTCGCCCCAGGCGCCTCACCGCCTCGGCTTCCTCGAGGGCGCCGCGGCGGCTCTCCCGGTACGAGAAGGCCACGTCGGCCCCCTCGCCGGCCAGGGCGCGGACGAGAGCGCGCCCCAGGCCCCGCCCCCCGCCGGTGACCACGGCAATGCGACCGGAAAGCCGCGGGTCACCCATGGGGCGCGGAACGGAGCATCATACCATCTCTTCGGGCGCTTCCTCGCGGAGGAAGCGGGCGCCGATCCGCGCCGCTTCCGAAGCCTCGAAACGCTCCACGCGGCAAACGACCGCGCGGGCCCGGTACACGTCCTTGTCGCCGAAATGGCGGCGCAGGTTGACCGGCAGCTCGATCGAGAGGTGCAGGCGAGCGCCGATCGCGACCTGGCGGTGGCTCTCGAAGCAGATCCCGCCGCCGCTCACGTTGACCGATCGGGTGTGCTCCGTGAAGCGCGCCCCGGCCACGTCCTCGCCCCGCACCTCGACCGGCAGGTGCAACGCCACGCGCTTCTCGCGCTCGACCAGGCTCATGGGAATCGCCCTGCAACGGCGCTGCTCACGCCGGCTGGCGCAGCAGCACCACCGTCACGTTGTCGCGCCCACCGGACTCGTTGGCCGCTTCGATGAGCCGAGCGCTGGCTTCCTCGAGCGACTCGCCGCCGGGGCCCAGGATGCGGCTGATCTCCTGGTCGTTGATCATGCCGTGGAGTCCGTCGGAGCACAGCAGTACGAGGTCGCCCGGTTCGAGCTGGTGCTCGACGATGTCGAGGTCGATCGAGTCGCGGGCGCCCACCGCCTTCGTGATCACGTTCCGAAGCGGGTGGTGCTCGACGTCGTCGGAGTTCAGGATGCCTTCGCCGAGCGCGGCCGAGACCCAGGAGTCGTCGCGCGTGAGCTGCCGGAGCTCGCCGCCGCGCACCAGGTAGCAGCGGCTGTCGCCCGCCGAGGCGATCGTGATCGACTTCCCGGAGACGATCGACGCGACCACCGTCGTGCCCATCCCGGTGAGCTCCTCGCGATTGTCGGCGGCCTGGAACACTTTCGCGTTGGCGAGACGGACGGCGGTCTTCAGCCGGTTGCCGTCGAAGGAGAGGTTGGCGTCCAGGCCCCAGGGCCAGGTGATCTCCTTCTCGACGCCGCTTCTCTCGATGAAGGCGGCGATCGTCTCGATCGCCATTTTCGAGGCCACCTCGCCGGCGTTGTGGCCACCCATGCCGTCGCAGACGGCGTAGAGACTCGCCTCCGGGGACACCAGAAAGCTGTCCTCGTTGATCTTCCGGCGCCGGCCGACGTCGGTACGCCCGAACGCCTCGATCATGGAAGTGGGCCCAGCATAGGGGGTTTAGGGAAGTGGGTCAAACCCGCCCGGAGCGCCCCGCGCGCATGGCGTCGGCCATCTCGCGCACCGCGCGCTCCATGCCCACGAGCACCGCCCGCGCCACGATGGCGTGACCGATGTTGAGCTCGCTGATCTCGCTCATCGAGGCGATTGCGCCCACGTTCTGGTAGTCGAGGCCGTGCCCGGCGTGGACCGCGAGCCCGAGCTTGCGCCCGAAGCGGGAGGAGTCGGTGAGCTTCCGGAGCGCCATCTCGCGTGCCCGCGCGTTCGCGGCCTCGGACCAGGCGGCCGTGTTGAGCTCGACCGCGTGCGCGTCGAGCTTGTGGGCCTCTTTCACCTGCTCGAGCTCGGGGTCCACGAAGAGACTGACGTCGATCCCGGCGTCCTGCAAGGTCTTCACCATCGGGCGGATCTGGACGCTGTTCAGCACGACGTCGAGGCCGCCTTCCGTCGTGACCTCCTCGCGCCGCTCGGGAACCAGCGTCACCTGGTTCGGCTTCACTGTGAGCGCGATCCGCGTCATCTCCTGGGTGACCGCCGCCTCCAGGTTGAGGCGGGTCGTGACCGTCTGCCTGAGCACCTCGAGGTCGCGATCCTGGATGTGGCGCCGGTCGCCGCGCAGGTGCACGGTGATGCCGTCGGCGCCTCCCATCTCGGCGAGCACCGCCGCGTGCACGGGATCCGGCTGCTTCGCGCGGCGCGCCTGGCGCACGGTCGCGACGTGGTCGATGTTGACGCCCAGGCGCAGCATGCAGGCGGCGAGTATAGCGCTCTAGCGCCCCAGCAGCGCCCTCACCCGCGCGTACTCGCGGCGCAGGAGCGCGTCGAGCAGCCATGGCGCGAGGCGGTTCACGAGCGGAAGCAAACGCCACGCGGCCGGGTGGATGATCACGCCGCGGTTGCGGGCCACGTCGTCGAGCGCCCGACGCGCGAAGGCATCGGCGTCCATCGGCCGCAGGCGTTCGGTGAGGGCCATGAGCGTGCCTTTCGGGATGAAGTTCCGCAGCCGGCCGTGGCGGCCCCCGTCGAGGATCGGCGTGCGCACCACCCCGGGGCACAGGACGCTCACGCGGACGCCCCGAGCCGCGCCCTCGAGCCGCAGCGCGCGCGACAGCCCGAAGACGGCGCTCTTGGTGGCGCCGTAGGGAGCGGCCATCGCGGTGGGCAGGAACGCGGCCATCGAGGCCGTGTTGACCACGTGGCCGAAGCCCTGCTCCAGCATCCGCGGCCAGGCGGCCTGGACGCCGTGCACCACGCCCATCAGGTTGACCTCGACCGCCTCCCGCCAGTCCTCGAGCCGCAGGTCGACCGCTTCGCCTCCGACGGCGATCCCGGCGTTGTTGAACAGGTAATCGAGGCGGCCGTGGCGGGCGAAGGCGTCCGCCACGCACCCGGCCACGGCCGAGGCGTCGCGCACGTCGAGCGTCGCCGCCTCCGCCCGTCCGCCCGAAACGGTGATGCGCGCCGCCTCGCCCTGGGCCTCGTCGCCGTCGCGGTCCAGCAGGACCACACGCGCGCCCCGTCGGGCCAGCTCCCGTCCGAGCGCCGCACCGATCCCGGACGCCCCCCCCGTGACGAGGGCGAGCCCTTCGGCGAACGTGCGGAGCACGGGCACCTCAGCGGAAGAGCAACGGCAAGAGCTCGCTCAGATACAGACGCCAGTTGAGCCAGGTGTGGCCGCCGCCGTTCACCTGGAGCGTGTGCTCGATCTTGTGCTTCGTGAAGAGCTCGCTCAGGTTGCGGGTGCCCGGCAGGGCGAAGTCCTTCTCGCCGGCGCGGATCGAGAGCAGGCGGACCGATTGGTTCACCTTTTGCGGCGCGGCCAGGAGTGCTTTCGCATCCTTCAGGAACGCCTCGCTCGCCTCTGGACGCACGCCCGCGCTCCAGATGGCCACATAGGCAAACGCGTCGGGGTGAGCAGCCAGGATCCGCTGGGTCTGGCCTCCCCCCATCGAGAGGCCGGCGATCGCGCGGCTCCTGGCGTCGGTGCGGACGCGGTAAGTCTTCTCGACGAAGGGGATGACGTCCTTCACCAGCTCGCTCGTGAAACGCGCCTGCGACGCGAGAAGCGCGGCGGCGACCTCGGGGCTCGGCGTCGTGCCCGGTACGAACACGGGCAGGTTCGCCGGACGCGGCAGGCTGCCGTTCGGCATCACGATGACCACCGGCAGCGCCTTGCCGGCTGCGAGCAGGTTGTCGGCGATGAACCCGGCGCGCCCGATGCTGCTCCAGCCGGAGTCCTCGTCGCCCCCGCCGTGCAGCAGGTAGAAGACCGGGTAGCGATCCCGGCTCGCGTCGTAACCGGGGGGCGTGTAGACGTGCAGCCGCCGCTCGCCCCCGAGCGTGCTCGAGGGGTACCAGGCCATCCGGATCTCGCCGTGCGGCACGTTCCTGGCTTCGATGAGCGCCGTCTCGGGGCCCGGAACCATCAGCATGTTGTCGATGCTCGTCACGCCCTGCTTGATATGGGCATTCTTCGGATCGACCGTCTTCACCCCGTCGACGACGAAGGAGTAGCTGTAGAAGTCCGAGGCCAACGGGCCCACGCTCACCGACCAGACGCCCTCGTCGTCCTTCGCCAGGGGCTCGCTCGCCGGACCTTCCATCCAGTCGCCCCGCAAGCCGACCTCGCTCGCCTTCGGCGCGTAGATCCGGAACGTGACCTTGCGATCGGGAGCGACCTCGGTCGAAACCAGCGTGTCGTTCGGCGTGGGCACGCGCGCCGGCGTCCGCGCGACCGCCGGCGCGGGCGTGGGCGCGGGGGCGAACCGCTCGATGACGTCCAGCCTCGCTTTCCACGGGTCGGGCTTCGGCGTGGCTCCGCTCGGGGCGAAGTCCATGAGGGCGTCGTCCTTCGCGGAGTAGGCCGGCCATCTCGGGCGCCCGTCGCCGTTCGGGTCGCCGCTGCGCGCGAACGCGGCCCAGTAGGCATTGGCTGTGGTGCCCATGGCCTCGTCCTCCGCGCTCATGGCACCTTCATACTTCGCCCGCACGGTCGCGAACACGAACGGGATCTCGGTCGCGTGCAGCGCGCCCTTCGTCCCCGGGCGCAGCGAGGACGGTACGTAGGAGAAGCGGTAGACGAAGGTCGGTTGCCCGGCGCCGGCGGCGAGCCGCGCGAGAAGCCG
>Ga0299906_10001578_pt1 | contig 19536 bp, 21 predicted proteins | sample RVTome_14_FD_200259 | JGI IMG/M metagenome (GOLD analysis project Ga0299906, IMG submission 200259) | Soil microbial communities from uranium-contaminated site in the Upper Colorado River Basin, Wyoming, United States - RVT145D125 (version 2) ...
GCGTCGTGATTAATACCCATGGAGTCAGGGTAAAGTTGGTTGTGAAAAAAATTCCACAAATCACCAACGCTGTTGCTCAAATGAATCCCACTTTTTTAATAGCCCTACCACGATCGCAAGGGAGAAGTCAATAGTAAATGCAATAGGGCAAGAGATAGTGTGCCTGAAATCAACAATTGGGTGTTGAATTTTTGGTATGGTGTGGAGTCTGTTACACGGTTTAATTCGAGAATACCCGCGTACCCGCCGCTGGAATACATAGTGTAAGGTTGGCACAATATTTTCGGTTTTACCATGGGGTGTGGGGTGTGGTGTTATATCATGAACCCCGATCAAAATATTTGTTTTAAATAATATAAACAGTAAATAAAAATGAAAGACGTAACAAAAATTATAGGAGGCCTGATTGCAGGTGCTGCCATTGGGGCGGCTGTGGGGATATTGCTCGCTCCATCATCTGGCCTGAAGACTCGAAAACGCATCGCATCCCGTTCATGGAAACTCAAACAGAATGCAAAGGATTACATTGATGATTCAATGGAGTCAATGCGGAAGCAACTTAACACTAGAATTGATAAGCTAGTAACAAGTGGGAAACAACTCGTCAATCACGCCACAGAAAGAGTAAAGGTGTAAAGGCATCAAAACGTCTGCTGTAATTGAAAATCAAGAACCAAAATAATTAAGATGAAAAAAATAGCGCTCATATTGATATTAGCAGCCAATGCGTTGGCACTTTATAGTTGCGGTCCGGCGTCTGACAAGGATGCTGATTCGGCTCAGGAAGAGATAAAGCAGAATATCGCACAGGAAAAAGAGGAAGTTATCAAGGAACTTCAGGATCTGCGCGATGAAATAGACGGCCGACTGGATGAATTGTCGAAAGACATCGAAAAGACGAAGGACGAAACGAGGGACGATTTGGAAAAGGCGAAAAAAAATCTCAATGGCCAACGATCTCAGGTTGAAAAGGCTCTCGATGAGGTTAACGATGCTACGGATGACGCCTGGGAAGAAATTCGGCATCGGGCCCGTAACACGGCCGACGATGTAAAGACTAAGTTCCGGGAGCTCGGTGAAAAACTCGAAGACGTCGTTGAAGGATGTTAATTGTTAATTGTTAATTGTTAATTGTTAATTGTTAATTGTTAATTGTTAATTGTTAACTGAGTAGCCTTATTTGATCATGCTCATTTCGTGGTCATAGCCTCCAGCCTGCAAGTCGTCCCACTCCCAGCCGTCGTCCTTAATCAGGGACAATAACAATCGACGTCTGGCCGACAAATGCACTACGGTTGCTTCAGCCTTCTGATCCCAAATGATCTCAATTCCGCAATCTTCAAGTTTCTTAAGCGGAAGAACGGGCGGCACTTCCTTTGCAGGGGTAATAAATACGGCAGGAAGCGTAATAAGATAGCTGGAAATCGCTTTTCGCAGCCCCATAATATTGTTGAACCCAGGACGATGATGCACTGGAATACGCGTGAGTAGTATTGTTAACACTTCGTCCAAGTTTGTAATGTTAAGTACGAAGGCTTCCTTTCGATCTTTGGCGTGAAAATAGTGAAGTACAGAATAAGCCTTGTGATTCTGGGCGTGGAGTATTATCAAATTGGTAAGATTGCCGAAAGGTAACTCAAGTTCTTTGAAGTCTTTACCGTTCCAAAAATTAAGCAGAATCTCCTCTACTGAGGATCCCAACGTTGTGATGTATACACTAATGCGCCGTTTAACAATTTCCGCTGAGACTACCGGGATCAAATAGGTAATAGCGATTGAAATAGAAATCAGGCCAGTAAACGATAAGGTGGCAGTCAGCAACTCCCAAAATGGACCAACAGGTTCTATATCACCTAAGCCTAACGTGGATAACGTGTATCCCGCATAGAAAATTTTACTGACTATTGTCGTCGCGGTATTGGTCTCTACATTCATCAGCGACTCGGCCTGGCTGATGAAAAGTAAACTGGCCGAAAGCCAAATAAGTAGAAGCCAGTTTATAAGTATGGACATCAGGATAATTACCCCGCCCATTCCCAGTATTCGCTTGGCACGCCAACGCCTATGGATCACCAACAGGAGCTTCCATATGCCGGTAGATAGCCGTCGTGAAAGAAATCCTGTTCCGCTAACGGATAAGGAAGTATTTATCAGGTCAGTGATTGTGAAGAGGAGAATAAATAGACCGAGAAAAAAAACGTAGTAGTTCATAAGGCTGTTGTTCGCCAATGCGTTGGAAGTCTTTCACGTGGGTACTACTACTTCTTTTTTCCCATTAGGTAGATACCTCCTCCCACAACCATTACGACTACGCCGATAATTGGTGACCACGCAATGTCATGATCTTTGTCCTTTGTGATTTGAATATTTCCGATATCCACAACTTTCTCCCTGGTTACAAAGTTGAAGCCGGTATAGGCAGTAAGCAAAAGCCCGATAGCAAGAATAATAAGGCCTGTTTTTTTCATGATTTTAGATATTAAGATGAGTGATATTTTATTGGGGTATTAATTCCATCGAAATCTATCCTGAGCGTGAATCAATTCATGCGTCCTCCCGTGTAACGCGCTTTAACATTCGCGCCATTGTGAAAAACAGTATCAGTCTGGCGTTGTCGGTCCACCCACCTTTGTCTTTGAATCATTTCCTTTGATAACAAGGTTAGAAATCGGGGTTACGTCTTCGTCGCCCAGCAGTAGTCCCCAGGGGGTGAGTCCGGGAATTTTATCAAAAATTACTTTCAGCACGGCAAGGGTGGGTATGGCCAGAAACATACCCGGTATTCCACACAGTGCGCCGCCAACAATAACCCCTACAATGGTAACCAGCGAGTTTATCCTGACTTTATTGCCGACAATAAACGGCATGCTGAAATTATTATCAATAATCTGTACGAACGCCAGGATTATACCAACCCACAATACGTTGTGCAAATCTTCAGAACTTGCCATCGTCACGACCATACAAAAAATATTGGCAACCAGCATCCCGACGTACGGCACTAAATTGAGTAGTGCCGCAAACAGGGCGAGGAAAATAGGGTACTTTATGCCGAGAATCAGGAATCCAACCACATTTAGTGTAAATACAATGGCTGTTTCGATCAATAGTCCGGTAACATATTGTTGGGCAATACTGGCGGATTCCGAGAGGATTTCGCGCACTCTTGATTCAGAACCGTTCTTGAAAATACCAATGATGAAGGCTTTGATTCGATGCCGATAGAACAGCATTAAAAACGTGTATATGGGAAGTAATACGATGTAATTCAGAAGGCCTGTGATTCCACCGAAGGTCATCCCCACGAGTTGAGGCCCGCGGTCCTTAAAGTCATCGACCGTATCCTTGATATACTGGTCTTGTTTTCTCACTGTAACATGCGTACTCTGATTGATCCATCGTTTAAAGGAGGTTCCGACTTCGTTGAAGCGCTCCTTGAGGGTGGGCGTATCATTCAGGAAGTTCATGATTTGTGAGGAAAGAAAATAGATTAGCCCGCCTGCTACGATGAGGGTGAGCAACACAGGAATAGCAATAGACAGTAGCTTGTGAAACCCCTTTCTTGCCAGGTAGTTTGTGAGGGGTAGGAGTAACGTTGACAATAACACACCAAAAAGTAAGGGCAAGATAATCTGCCGCCCCAGAATAAGTGTTGTGGCAACAATGGCGAGGGCGATTAATGTGAGACTTACACGCTGATAAGGGGCTGTCTGAACTTCCGTTCCGGTCATAAAGCAGAATTGAACATTTGATATATAAGCGTACAAAGTAATTTCCGTGCCAACCCATGCCTCCGCTATTTTGGAATTTTTGGTCATAACGGGCGACGAACATGGGTATTTTTTTCCACACTTTGGTAAGGCAATATTCCCCAAGGCCCTTATGGCATCGCTGTTGCTATCTTACACCCTAAGGAACACTTATTGATACACCTGGTGTAACCTTTGCTTTCAAAAATGAATCGCTTCTTTATCTTGTCATGGACAATTATTAAAAAATCCTTCATCAATTTTTTGTCTGACGATTTTTTGGCGTATGCATCGTCAATAGCCTTTTATACGATTTTTTCGATGCCCGCGATCCTCATCCTGGCGCTTGCGTTGGGATCGACGTTTTACAAACAGGAAGTTGTCCGACACGAAATGATTAACCAGGCGGCAGTCCTGATTGGATCCACCAGCGCGAATGAAATCGATAAAATTCTCACGAATACATCCCTGGACGCTACCAGTACATTTGCCAAAGTTATTGGACTTGCAACCCTGGTGTTTAGTGCGACCACGGTTTTTATTTCGTTGCAGTCGGGTCTAAACAAAATCTGGGGCATCAAACCCAAACCAAAACGCGGGGTCCTCAAATTCCTGCTTGACCGCCTCTTATCGCTGGCTATGGTGGGGAGCATTGGCTTCATCTTGCTTGTATCATTGGTGATCGACGCGGCGCTGGTAATTTTTCAAAATATCCTCTCACAGGTAATGGAAGGTGTCACGCTAAACATTCTAAACGCGTTGAATTCTATCATTTCGCTGGGCTTCGTAACCATCGTTTTTGGACTGCTCTTTAAGGTGCTTCCCGACGCTAAGATCCGATGGAAGGACGTATGGGTTGGTGCTATTTTGACGACGGCCTTGTTTACGGCGGGTAAATTCCTCATTGGGTTTTACCTCGGTAACAGCTCTTTCAACTCGGCCTACGGTGCCGCCGGCTCTCTGGTTATTCTTCTCGTATGGGTGTATTACTCAACGATCATTTTACTTTTCGGAGCCGAACTCACGTCAGTGTATGCAAGCGAAACCGGGAGCGAAATCACACCCTACAATACGGCCGTCAGGGTCGAGCTCGTGGAGCTGGAAAAAAATAACGACAATGAAACAACTAAAGTAGTCTCGAAAAGGCATCGATGAGCACCGGGTACTTCATGCTACAGGTTGAGTAGGATTCGAAACGTATTATTTATTTATGGATTAATTCATTCGCATTTGCGGCCCGAAAACGCCTTTGGGATTCAGGGATAATCTGGGGCACGCTCTTTGTAAGTCATAGTCAGGAATAGATATTTCTTAAATTTTAAATACCAGTAATCATGGAAAATTATAGCAATGATAACCTCACCGGAGAAAACCACGAAGGATCGAAAGCAAATACCCCACTGAAATTTCTGACGGCCTCCAGCGTCATCGGGGATACCGTGATCAACAAGACAGAAGAAACCCTGGGTTCAATTAAAGATATAATGATTGATCTTGATAATGGTAAAATTGAATACGTCGTGGTGGAAATGGGTGGATTTCTGGGCATCGGGGAGAAATACTTTGCAATTCCATTTTCCCTGCTGAAAGTAGACCCTTCCAACCATGCCTTTATATTAAATCAGGAAAAGGATACACTAGAAAAGGCCCCGGGTTTTGACAAGGACCACTGGCCTAAGACTAATTCACACATGCTCAGTACAAACACCTATTGGGGTGGTTTTATGGGACCAAACACCGGCTCAGCCTATTAACACGCGAAGATGGCGGCAAAAAAGAAATTTGGCCTTTTAGATCAGTTTCATCGAATAAGCAGCGAATTTAACTGGGGGTTCCCTGCAGATAAGAAAATGCTGGTTGCCCGGGAAAATATTTTCATTTTTCCGTTAAGGAATAGTGAGGACTACTCCCGATTACAAACGCTCCGCCCTGACGACTATTCCAAAAAAATATCGTTTTACATTTCGTTAATAAAAAATGTCAACTAGTCACCAGGTTGCCGCCGTAACCCTGGGATTTATTAACCGTTAGTTGTTTTTTTGGTCCACGAATGTAAGTCATATACTCGTCAGCGCTGTGTCACCTTTTGTGATGATGGGCTAAACCATTGTCGTGTCGGAGCCTGACGCCGGCATTGTGGAATTTATTGCCCATCTGATTAACCCTTTCGCGAAGATTGTTTGCGTTGTCTTGCAGGAATTACATTTCGAATTACAGCATGGATATTGCCGGATTAAGGCATGACTCATAAGCTAGTGCTGGTGGTATGTGTCCTCTTGGTTGGCGGATATTCAGGATTTTGCCAGGTTCGGATGCAGCGAAAGGTAAATGTAGCAGGAGGCAAGCAAGTAGTCCTGCGAGATACGACTTACACCACGACAGCGGATACTGTAATCTGGCTTTCGGATGCGGAGGCCGAGAGCCTTAGAATAAAAGATAACCCCTACGAGACCTCATCGACATTTTACGACAGCCTTGAAGATATTGCTTCTGCGAACAAGGTGACCGATAATATTTTTGATTTCATCGTAAAAAAAAAGGGATCAACGCGCAAGATAAAGGAAGTCAGCCCGATCATAAAAAGTGAAGAAATATTCGAGCGTTATGCCGGGTACACGATAGGTTCGATCAGCTTCAAGGGTGTTGATTTGCTGGAGGGATCAGTGATTGATACGCTGAAGACGGCGTCTACCAGAGTTGGGCAATTTGTAAACAAAGTACATAAAGACACGCGCCCGTTTATTATCAAACAGAATTTGTTGTTTAAGGTTGGTGACCTTGTCGATCCCTTCCGGCTCGCAGATAATGAACGACTGTTACGTGAATTCAAGACATTGCGCGATGCGCGCATTTATCTTAAGGCGAGAAAGGGCGGCTCAAAAGTAGTGGATGTTGTAGTAGTCACCCAAGACGTCGCCTCCATCGGGGTGGCAGGGGATTACAGTTCTTTGCAGGACTTTAGACTTGACGTATATGACATTAATATGCTGGGCTATGCGAAACAATTACAAGTGTCTTTTTTCAGAAACACAGATGAAACACCACACAATGGTTATGAAATAACGCTGAGGGAGCAAAACCTCTTTCGGACCTTTATACAAGGTGAATTTCAATACACCGAAAACTACTTACGTCGCCGTACCCGGTTGGAACTGGGTCGGGATTTTTTCACGCCCGAAATAAAATATGCCGGTGGTCTTGAGCTGTACCGGACGCATGAGAAATTCTTTTTTGAAGAGTACGACACGATTGAAACACCCTATACCGCCAACGGTGCCGATCTCTGGGGGGGGCGTTCTATCGAAATCCAGAAGCGAATAAATTTGATTATCACTGGACGCCTGAACACACAACAATTTATTGAGCGCCCTTTTGTTTCATCCGATTCGAATTCATTTTTTTATGATCGCACGCTCCTGTTGGCCGGCGTTACATTGACAAAAAGAAATTATTTAAAGAGCCAGAGAATTCGCGGATTTGGAAGGACCGAGGATATCCCGATCGGGGGATCCTTTGGACTGTTAGCTGGAAAGGAATACAATGAATTTATCGACCGGTATTACGCGGAGGTGAACGTCACACAGGGTAGGTATTTCGGCAGGTTGGGGTACATCCAAGCATCGGTAACGGGCGGGAGTTACTTCAGAAGTACGACTGCTGAGGATGGAGTTGTAAAGATTGGCGTCACCTACTTTAGCGATTTGGTAAAAGCACGGAGGTCGCAGGTCCGCCAATTTCTTTATTACTCCTACACCCTGGGTTTGAACAGGATATTGGATCGTTCCGTCGCACTGCAGGGAAGGTGGTATGATCAGAATGGTTTCCGTCCTCTCGGCAATGAACGTATGACGCTTGGTTTCGAAACCGTTTACTTCATGCCCTGGTACGTCTATGGTTTTCAGTTTGCCCTCTTTCACCGACTGGACTTGAATTTGCTTAGCCGGCACGGCAAGCTATTTGCAAGGAGTTCATTTTTTCCGGCGGCACAAATTGGCGTGCGTATCCTGAATGAGCACCTGGTGTTGCCAAGGTTCTCTTTCAAATTGGGGTACTACGGGAAGAATGCGGAGTACAGCGCCAAATGGGAAATTAAAGTGACAACGACACTTCCAAATTTATTTCGCACCAGTCAGTACTTTAAACCTGTTGTGGCAGCCTTCGAATAATTTCCGTTCGACAACAGTGTGCGGACGTTACCCAATGCGGGTTCGCGATATAGAACCCAACAGCTTAACCGCCTGATATACATCATACAAGTTTTATCCACTATTTGTTTGGAGGTAAAATAGTGACGATCATGGTTCGGATGGGCATGGCTCAATGCAGTAGGGTCATTCACCAGTGTTAGTCCTTATTTTTACCGGGTAGTTCAATAACACTGTTTTCAAGGCCCGAAAGGATTGACTGGATCCATAGGTTGAATATTGGTTTTTGTCTATCCCGCTCAAACTTGATCACGCCCGTCCTTTTTTCCTTAGATACACTCTTTCCTTTGTTGTTTCTCAAAAGTACATTCAGCAGGAACGATTTGAATTCATTGGGTGTAGCGTCCTTTTCTTTAGTGAGACTTTGGACCTTCAAATCTTCGTAGTCTATTAGAATAGACCCTGCCGATGAAAGGTCATTATACTCAAATTTAAATTTCAGTCTGTTTAGCTTGCCTGATACCATGCGCGTAAAAGCTACGTTTTCCACCAGAGGATTGAGGAGTGGTAATGGCAGATGAGTAATAGCGCCAACTGCCGTGTAGCGTTGGCGTTTTCCATAGGGTATGGTGAATGATGCCTTGATGAACCCCTTTTCCTGCAAATTGGCGTGTGCCACCAAGGTGGCTTGTTTGATATTCTTGTAGTACTTGTGATTGCTGATGTGGTCCATCGTGGCTTCCAATTTATCAAACGAGACGTTTCCTGCGTGAAATCCCCTCTCGGGAAATACTTCGTAAAAAATGTTGGCATTATGAACATGAACAGAGTCAATAGCTATGGTAAATGGGCGTTTGCTAATCATTTCCAGCGGGAGGGGGATGTCGTTGCCCGGGACAAAGGCAACGCGCTTATCTCGAAAAAGCTGTAAATGGGTGTTCCTTATGCTTATGTCCAGGATGTGAACGACGCTATCTTTAAGACGACTGAGGTCGATTCCGCTGACGGTGATTTTGGGAATTGTAAGTGTTATTCGGTCCGTTTGTTTCCCTTTTTTCCTTGCAAACTCATATTTGCCATATAAGGGTGAGAGTGTAAGGGAGTCAATGGTCAGGGATTTTTTAACGCTATTGACCGAAAACTTTTGTACGTCGGTTGTGTATAGGGAACCGGTCTCATGAAATTGCAGACCGCGAAGCTGAATATTGAAAAAATCGAATCTACTTGTTAACCACGGCGTCATATCGGTGACATTGGGGATTTGTAATCCGCCGATCATTAAATCCACCGTCCCGTGAAATTGCAAGGCCGTGTCGTTCAGGACTGCCAGGTACACGTTGACGATTTGAATTGAATCGATTGATAGCCCGATTAAGTTGGATGTATTTGATCGCGAGCGAACATAATTCTTATTGATTTCGACGCTGCCGCTGTCTATAATCAGCGAGCGGGCATGTAATGCGTTTCGGAGGATCAGTGGGACAATGCGAATACCTTTTAATTGAACACCTCTGATATGGAGGGAACCGGGGGTGTTGGATCCCACGGTGTTTTGATCGCCCCATGAAACCTCGTGGAAAGTAACCGACCTGCTAACAAGGTCCAGACTGGTTTCAGAGGCGTGAATCTTAAGATCTGTAAGTTGTTCCTCGATCTGATGTAAGATAACACGCTTAACCAAGGCAACTACGGCGATAAATAGCACGGCGCCAAGTATTACGCCGGCCATTGACCCGTAAACAATGCGAGGCATGTTCGCCATAGAACTGGAAACGGGTTGTCGCAGTGCATTGAAAAACAATATCTATTGCCATTCGACACCCCATTTCATTTCGGCTGAATGTTAAATTCGTGCGCCCCTGATTACCTGGAACAGAACGGCAATTAGCGCGATAACCAGCAGAGTATGAATGATCGAACCAACGCTAAAAACAAAAAAGCCAAGCGCCCAGCCAATTAGCAGAACGACGGCGACGACATAAAGAAGATTACCCATGATTTCTGATTTTTGATTTGCCTAAGTAAAGGACATTTTCGTGCCACAGGCATCGGGCCGCATACGCGTGTCAGGGATCGCTTTGCGGCGTGGCCTGTCGGGATTCTGGTGCGATTGTGCCCCGTACCTGGGGAACAATTTCCCCATCGCGTTGTAAGGATGTGTCTGTGCGATGTTACACAGTTCGATGTGCGGATGGCATGATTATTATTCATTTTCTTTGAAAAGACATTGTTATGAATAACATTTTTTTCATACTGGCGACGATATTTGGTGCTTATCTTTGTATGGTCGTTTTTGCGCTATTGCTGGTGAAACTTATTTTTCCGTGGAAATCAGAACATGCGGTTTCCAATGATGAGAACTCCGATAATGAGATCTCAGCGCGATATATAGGACCTGCCAGGCGGCAAAGGGGGGATGGAAATAGTGATATTGGACATCGGCCGGCATCTAAACAGAAAATCCCGTGGCGCTCCTTTGGTCAAACAGCCCCGCAGTGAAGGGCAAGGTATTAGTGGTAGATGATGAGGTGGAAATTTGCAAGTTACTTACGCAATACCTGAAGAAATTGGATTATGAAGCGTCGTACGCGCTGTCAATCAGACAAGCTGTACAAAATTTATCAGACTTTTCGTATGATCTTTTGTTTGTAGATTTGAATTTGAGGGATGGTTCCGGCTACGATCTCATCAAAATAATGAAGGATTTGTGCTACCCCTCGAAAATCATTGTAATTAGCGCCTACGATGGCGAGCAGCATAAAGCTTTGCAAATGGGGGCTAACCTTTTTCTGGCGAAGCCATTTACAAAACAATTACTCGAGGAGTCTCTTCAAAAGTTGAACTTTTTGACTAAATGACTAAACTTTGCGACTACAGTTCCCCGGTATGATCAACCTACTCATTATTGACGACGACAAGGACATTTGCCTGGTATTGTCGAAATTCCTCGCCAAACACAATTACGCGGTGGATGTGGCGTACAATGGAGAGCAGGGACTGCAGTGGTTGCGAACAAAATCATATGCCGTAATTCTTTGTGACTACAGATTGCCGGACCATACCGGGGTCGAGATGTTGCGTAAAATAAAAGTGTTGCAAGCTTCTGCAGCGGTTATTATTATCACCGGATATTCCGACGTTCGAACAGCCGTGGAGACATTTCGGTTTGGTGCCAGTGATTATGTGACAAAGCCGCTCTACCCGGATGAGCTTTTGGTAACGATCGAAGAGACAATCGCCAAGAATTCGAAGCGCAACGTACAGGAAACGGATGTAGCAGAGGCAAAAGAAAAAAAACAAAAGTCATCGCACGGCGAGTTTATTATTGGCAAAAGCGCCCAATCGCAGACGGTTCAGAAATACATAAAGTTGATCGCACCGTCGGAAATGTCAGCGATTATCAACGGCGAAACCGGAACAGGTAAAGAATTTGTAGCGCTGGCAATACATCAGTTTAGCAAACGGGCCAATAACCCATTCATTGCCATTGATTGTGGTGCTCTGCCAAAGGAGCTGGCGGGAAGTGAGTTGTTTGGACATACGAAAGGCTCATTCACCGGCGCGATAAGCGACAAGCCGGGAAGCTTTGAACTGGCCAATGGGGGTACTGTTTTCCTCGATGAAATTGGAAACTTGTCGTATGAGAACCAGGTGAAATTGCTTCGTGTAATACAGGAAAGACGAATCAAACGGATTGGGGCTACCAAGGACATCGCTATCGACGTGCGGATTATTGCAGCGACCAATGAAAATCTTACGAACGCCGTGAGAGAAGGTAAGTTTAGAGAAGACTTATATCACAGGGTAAATGAGTTCAAGATCGAATTGTCACCGCTTCGTGAACGAAAGGAGGACATACTCACTTTTGCTGATTATTTTCTCGAAAAGGCCAATGAATCACTCAACAAAGAAGTCAAAGGATTTTCACCACAGGTAATCGATCAATTTTATACCTACTACTGGTACGGAAACCTTCGGGAACTAAATAATGTCATCAAGCGTGCCGTGCTGCTAACCACCGGGGACTGGATTCAATCTGAAAGTTTACCACAAGAAATACTTCAGGTTGATTTGACTGAAATAACAACGGGTGGGTCTGACGACGCGGTTGGCCTTCTTAAATCGATTGCCGGGTCTGCGGAAAGGCAGGCCATCATCGAAGTACTCGAAAAAGTCAACTACAATAAAACGAAGGCGGCGCAATTGTTAAAGATTGATCGCAAAACATTGTACAACAAATTAAAGCTATACAGCATTCGTGCTTAAATGAAAAGGGTTATCCCGTTACCAGAATAACCCTTAGAGATAAACGCCAACCGTTAGGCTTTCAATTTCTTTTGTTTGTCTTGATTTGTTGTCATTTCACCTGATCACCACGTAAATTGAGGGAAATATATAATTGAGCAACTGAATTTCTCGAGTCGCCGATAGCAGCCCTGGCGGCGTCGCTGTCGGCAATCTTTACAAGTCCATAGTTATACCGTGCGCCAACCTGTATCATCCCAAAGTTTAACCCGAAGCCACCGGCAAGGCCGTAGTCATAAGATTTCAAATGATCTTTTCCAATCTCATCGTCGCCGTTGATAATGTCTCCCGAATAGGAAACGCTGGCGTTTAGCAAATAGCTGGCGTAAGGTCCGACGTGAATTTCTGCTGATTTGCCCAGCTTAATGACGGCCAATAAAGGGAGATCAAGATAGTTTAAGTTGTATTTTACCGTTTGTGTGACAATACCATCATCGTAGAATGCTTTTGATCCTTTCGTGGAATACAACAGTTCCGGTTGCAATGCAAAAGCATCCGACGACAAAAGTTGGCCGTATAAACCGACGTTAAACCCATACCGGGCGTTTTCGTCATTAATGTCATCAATATAGAGGTTACTAACGTTCAGTCCGCCTTTGACACCTGCTCGTGCCTGCGCCGTCGCCGTTTGTGCGACAAATATGCCTAAGGCCATTAACATGGACGTCGCGAAAATTCCCTTCATGGTATGTTTTTATTTTATTACATATCTCCTGTATAATAATTGTACCAAAGAATTAATAGACATTGGATCATTTTTTGCATGGCTTTTTTCTAATTTCAGGAGCACTTTATAAGATATATTTCCACAACGTGTAGACTTTACACCACACAATGAAAAGCGAATACATTAAATTGCTGTTTCTGGGGATCATACTGGTGTTGTTGACCACCAGCTTACTAACCTATAGAAATTTGCGCAACTACACTGACGAAGTGAAGTCTATACGTCAGTCTAGTGACGTGCTGACAACGCTGGAGATGGTGTTGTCAAATATTAAAGATGCGGAGACCAGCCACCGGGGTTATCAGCTTACCCTGGACACCACGTATCTGGGTCTCTACTACAATTCTTTGGAAACCTTACCTGCCAAAATAAGACTTCTGGATAGCCTGACACGGTACAATGTGCGACAGACCCTAAAAGTGGACTCGATTCAAACCTTGACGAACAACCAGGTATTGATCATCAACAAAATACTGACTAATGCCTCGCGAAAAACCCTCTACATGGATCGGTATGAAAGTGCTTTGTTGCTTGACGCGAAAATGAATATGGATCGAATCAGAGAAGTGGCGGGAAGAATACGCCGTGCTGAAGAATTGCTGGTTGAAGAAAAAATTTCGACAGAAACAGGAATTCGGAATATCGCTCCGATTGCCCTGCTGGCATATGGGTTAGTGGCATTGGCTGGCATGAGTATGTTGTTCGTTCGCGTGCTGCGGGAGTTGGAAAAAACGGGCGTCGCCGAGCGGTCATTAAAGCAGAGCGTAGCGGTGTTGAAGCAAGAGGTTTCGGTGCGTGAGTTTACACAAAAGACGCTACAAAATGTGCTGGACACTTCACTGGATGGAATCATGGCCTTTAAATCCGTGCGCGATAAAACGGACAACATTATAGATTTCGTTTGGACGCTGACCAATCCAGTCAGTGTTAAGCTGACCGGTCAGGCGGAAAGTATGGTGGGAAAACATTTGCTTCACGTGTTGCCTCAGTATGATCGTGAAGGATTGTTTGACGCCTTTAAGAACGTGGTTAAAAAAAAAGTCCCTCAACAGTTTGAGAAACATTTTAATTCCGACGGTGCAGACTATTGGTATCAGGTCAGCGCGGCTCCGTTGGACGACGGGTTGATGGTTACTTTCTCAGACATTACCAGTCAAAAATTACAGCGACTATTGGTGGAGGAGCGAGAGCTGTTGCTGAAGGAGGCTGAAAAAGTAGCGCATATGGGAAGTTGGAAATGGAGCCAGGATACCGATGAACTGATTTGGTCTGATGGACTGCATTTGATTCTGCGCACGGAGCGAACGGCGGGAAGACCCGGATGGGATTCTTTTCTCGAGAATGTCTGTGCGGAGGATCAGCCGCCCATGATGGAATTTTTGAAAAATGTTCAAAACAGCGATGGGTTGAGATTGGATTACAGGGTTACCCTGGATAATACAATACATTATATGTCTATCGTGTCCCGTCAAACTCGGGTCCAACAAAGTTCATTCCCAGGTGTATTGGGAACGGTTATTGATATTACGGAAAGGAAGTTATATGAAAATCAATTAAAGCAATACACCTCGGAGCTCCAGCGTTCAAATAAAGATCTTGAACAGTTTGCCTACGTGGCTTCGCATGATTTGCAGGAGCCATTGCGTAAGATCCGCGCCTTTGGCGACCGACTGGAAACAAAATATGGCCAACAGTTGGCTGGCGGAGGTCTGGATTATATACGCCGTATGCAGTCCGCCGCAGAACGAATGCAATCCCTTATCGAAGATTTGCTTTCCTTCAGTCGGGTGTCCCGGAACGAAACTTCGTATGAATGGCTTGACACGACGGACCTCATAGATGAGGTTATCGATGACCTGGAAGTTCAGATTAAGCGGGAGGCAGCCACTATTCATGTAGGGAATCTTCCGAAGGTAAGGGGTGATAAAACGCAAGTAAAAAGACTATTCCAGAATCTGATCAGCAATGCTATCAAATTTCGCATGGAGGGTAGAAAGCCAATTATTGAGGTTAATGGTGCGATAGTCGATGCCAGTGGATTGGAAGGCGACTTTGGCGTCAAACTACCGTTGTCAAGATACATCCGTCTTGCGGTCAAGGACAATGGTATAGGATTTGATGATAAATATAAAGAGAAGATGTTTACAATATTTCAACGTCTTCAGGGCCGAAGCCAATACGAAGGTACCGGAATAGGATTGTCTATTTGCCGTAAGATTGTACTAAATCACAAAGGTTTGATAACAGCCAAAAGTATTATCGATGAAGGGTCAGAATTTATTATTATATTTCCTATCGAATAGAAAACACAATGCCGAGAAATACTCTGCCAATAATTCTCATGGCCGATGATGATCCCGATGACAGAATGCTCATGAAGGAGGCCCTAGAAGAGAACAATCTTCCGCATTCCATTTTGTTTGTTGAGGACGGCGCAGAATTGTTGGACTATCTCCATCGAAGTGGAAAATTTACGGTCGGACCGACCATGATACCGGATTTAATACTGCTGGATTTAAATATGCCAAAGATCGATGGAAGAGAAGCACTCAGCAAGATTAAAAGCAATGCTACACTTCGAAGAATCCCGATCGTTGTGCTGACAACGTCAAGCGCAGATGAAGATATCATCAATGCGTACGACCTGGGTGTCAATTCATTTATTTGTAAACCAGCCCGATTTAATGAACTGGTTGATGTAGCACGAGAGATAGCCAGATATTGGTTCGGAGTTGTCGTGCTGCCAAATATCTAGCGCAACACCACCATGGATAAGCAGACGGTTACTATATTATTGGTCGAAGATGACGAGGATGACGTCGTACTCGCCCGCGAATACCTTACGGAGAGCACGAACTATTCTTTTGAAGTCGACTGGGAGCCAGATCTTGTTCGGGTCCGGGAGAAAATGAGGAATAAGCACTACGACATTTTTCTCATCGATTATCGACTCGGAAGTGAAAATGGTCTGGATTTGATAAAATTTGCGAAGGAGAAAGGCGTACTCGTCCCTTCTATTTTGCTTACAGGCCAGGGAGATCTTGCGGTAGATTTGAATGCCAGCCGGTATGGTGCATCCGATTACCTTGTTAAAGCAGATCTTAGCCCTTCGCTACTGGAACGAAGTATTCGCTATGCCCTGAGCCAATTTGGAGTGATTAGAGCCCTGGATGAGAAAGAAAGAAAATACAGGTCTCTGTTTGAACGTTCCATTGATCCGATTTTTCTAGCCAATGAGAACATGAAGTTGATCGACGTTAACGGTGCGTTTCTGAACTATTTCAGCTATAGCGAAGCCGAAGCCCTTTCAATTTCCATTATGCAAATTTTTGCCGACCAATCAGACTATCAGCATACAATTTCGGTGCTTCAGGAAAGTGAGCAAATCCGTGACTTTGAAGTTAATGTCATCGATAAAAATGGAAAGACCAAGGTCAGCCTCTTGAATTGCGTTTTTATCGCGGATCGGGAGTCCGATTTTTGTTGTTACCAGGGGATAATCCACGACCTCACGTTGCGCAAGAAGGCTGAGAAAGACATGCTGCGTGCGGATCGCCTTTCGATAGCCGGTAAAATTGCCAGAACCATGGCGCATGAAGTGCGAAATCCACTGGCAAACTTAACCCTCGCTTTTGACCAACTTAAAGATGAGGTATCGGGGAATCAGGATGTGCTAGCGCTTTATGGCGATATCATCGAGCGAAACGCCAAACGAATTGACCAGTTGATTGGTGAAATGCTCAATTCTTCCAGGGTAAAGGAATTGAATCTGGAGTTGACCTCCATTGCCGAAGTTATGGAAGAAACGCTGGTGCTGGCTATTGACCGTATCAAACTCAACCAAATTGAAGTGAAAAGGAGTTTTGACGACTCGCTTCCAAGATTGCTTATCGACAAGGAAAAGATCAAAATTGCATTCCTCAATATCATTATTAACGCTCTGGAGGCGATGCAACAAGGTGAGGGCAGGTTGCAAATCATCATTACTTATGCTGACGGATTTATTATTGTGGGATTTGTAGATAACGGAAAGGGCATTGCTCATGAAGAAATTGATAAACTATTCGATCCGTTTTACACCAGCAAACAGGAAGGCATGGGACTCGGGCTGACTTCTACAAAAAATATCCTGAACAGCCATAGCGCCACGGTGCAAGTAAAAAGCAACGCCGGAGAAGGCACGACTTTTAGCATATATTTCAAGTTGCCCGAGTCTTAGTAATGAAGCTTTGATTGATTGGGAAAGGATATCCTATGGCGATGTTGAATACAAGGTTTTCTGTCCTCCGGTTTTTTTTCCGAAGTCAATTTCGTCGAGTGCCCATGGGGTATCCCCGTAGGTTTGCGCAGCGGAAAATGCGGTATCTGATAGTAGAATAAAGATGTTAAAGTCAAACTGACGTCCGATTCCAGCTCCGACAACAATCTGAATAACGAAGGTGTTCCCCCAAATTCGCCACCCGGTCTATTGGGGTCAAACTTCCATAACCAAAAGAACCTTCCTGCCAGGTTGGAAGAATTGATTTTAACAGTAAGTACGTCCTGCATCCTGTTCCGTGGAATATTTTCCTCAGGGGTGTATCCAAAAAGTCTCAAAAACCCTTAAGTCGCCTGGCGGGGTACAAGAACCACAAATGCGAGTATAGAAGAAATTCAACCCTAAGGTGTTGAATTTCTGCGACTAGTGTGGAGTTCATTACACGGCGTGATTGACAAAACGTTCCGTTGTTCGACGCGAAAATACATTTTCACAGGTTGGCACAGTCTTTTCAGTAATGCATGCAGGCGAGGTAGGCTGTTCAGATGGCTAAGCCGAGTTTCATTAAAACCTAAATATAAATAGCCATGAAAAATATAAAACATTTTGTCGGTGGGTTTATTGCTGGTGTCGCGATAGGGGCGGCCACGGGAATATTACTCACGCCAACATCCGGACCCGAGATACGACAACGGATTGCAAAGGGCTCAAGGAAACTTAAAGGTAGAGCGAAAAAACACATTGACGATTCGATGGAAACGATGCGTCGGCAGATAAATGGTGGAATTGACAAGCTGGCTACAGGCGGGAAGGAATTTGTGGATCATACCGCGGAAAAAGCAAAAATGTAGTTGGAACCCCGAGAAAGACATTCTTAATAAATATTGCACTTTAAATTTTTCAATACTATGAATAAACTAACGATGAAAGGAAATTGGAATGAAATAAAAGGAAAGCTGAAGCAGAAGTACGCTAACTTAACCGACGACGATTTGAAGTTTGCCGAGGGGAAAGAAGATGAGTTGTACGGGCGCCTGCAACAGCGCTTGGGAAAGAGCAAGGAGGAGTTGTTGGAGGAAATCGAATCCATTTAAATCAGAACCAGAGAATACTCGACTCGAACAGATTGAAGTTACGGTGTCATCTTCAAATTGACATTGTTGATGCCAGTAAGTAAACTGGATTGGAATTATCAAAAATCATACTAAAATGAAAAAAATAGTTTTCACATTGATTGCTGCAGCAATTGGGATTACCTTTTATTGTTGCAGTCCGGCGTCCGACAAAAAGGTTGATGTCGCGCAAGAAGCGATTAAGAATGATTTCGTTCGCGAGAAAGAAGAAATAGCAAAGGAACTCGAAGAACTTCGCGATGATATCGATCATCGCATGAACGAACTATCTGACAAGATTGACAATGCAACGGATCAAACAAGAAGTGGTCTTGAAGAAGTAAAAGAGAACCTGATAACACAGCGTCTAAAAGTTGAGGAGGCACTTCAAGAGGTTGATGAGGCCACTGATGACGCGTGGGATGAAATTGATAAACGGGCCCATAATACCGCCGAGGATGTGAAATCACAATTCAAAAAACTCGGTGAGAAGATTGAAAACGCACTGGAAGGATGAAAAGTATAAAGACAATGAGACACTTTATCCTGATGGCAGCAATGCCGATTCTGATTCTGATGTCACAAGTACTTGTCGGTTGTAATGCGACAAATACAACAAAGGGTGGTGCTATTGGCGCCGGGGTTGGTGGCGCGGTAGGCGGTGTTATAGGACATCATTCTGACAATACGGTTGTAGGTGCTATTATTGGAGCCGCTGTTGGCGGAACCGCCGGTGCATTGATTGGACGGCATATGGATAAGCAAGCAGAAGAACTGAGAGCCGATTTGAAGGGTGCGAGGGTGGAGCGCGTGGGCGAAGGTATTCTTATAACGTTTGATTCTGGCTTGCTCTTCGAACTTAATTCCTTTGAGCTCCAGCGGGCTACCAGGGATAATCTGAAAGCGTTGTCCGTTACTCTTAACAAGTACGACGACACAAACATTTTAATTGAGGGGCATACTGATAACACCGGTGAGAATGCCTACAATCAGGGTCTGTCGGAAAAAAGGGCCACTGCTGTGGAGGACTACCTCGTAATGAAACAAGTGAAAGGCAGCCGACTTACCACAAAAGGTTATGGCGAGCAGCAGCCCCTGAAAAGCAACAGTACATCGAGTGGCAGAGAGGAAAATCGCCGGGTAGAGGTAGCCATTTATGCCAATACGCAAATGAAGAAGATTGCGGAAAAGGGCAATTTATAAATGACTGTTTAATCCCTGGCGTCCGTATTTCAACGTC
>Ga0299906_10001579_pt1 | contig 19525 bp, 15 predicted proteins | sample RVTome_14_FD_200259 | JGI IMG/M metagenome (GOLD analysis project Ga0299906, IMG submission 200259) | Soil microbial communities from uranium-contaminated site in the Upper Colorado River Basin, Wyoming, United States - RVT145D125 (version 2) ...
AAGGGAACGCTCGAGTCGTCGGGGTCGTCGTCCTTGATGCATGAGTTGAACAATTGAGCCCCCAAAGATCCCGTGATCTGAGCCGCCTCGCCATGGAACGGGCCACCGGTGTCCCCGTTGGCGTCAGCTATGTTGCTCCATAGAATCGTATTCCTGACCTCAGCAACCGCGAAGAGCACGCTTCCAAAACCTCCGCCGTCCCTTTCTGCGACGTTACCGAAAAACGTGCAGTTGTGAATCCGATTGAAAGTGTCGAAGTTGAAGATGCCGCCTCCGCTGCCCGTGCTGAACGGATCGTCCGTTTCGATCGCCATATTGCCGACGAATGCGCAGTTCGTCACGCTGAACAGGCTGTTTCGATTGAACATTGCGCCGCCGTCACCGGAGTCTGCGACGTTGCCCACGAACACGCAATGCGAAACCGCCGTCCGGAATAGCGGCGTAAAGAGCCTGACATCCCAGTTGTACATGCCGCCGCCGTTCTGGGCACGGTTGCCGATGAACGTGCAACGCGCCACGGACGGTTCGTTTTCCCGATTGTACATGCCCCCGCCGATAATCGATGTATTGCGAACAAAGGTGCAATCCGTCACCGTCGGTTCGGTGTATGAACTGCTGTGCATGCCACCACCGATCTCGGACGTGTTCTCGATGAACGTACATTCTGTGACTATGGGATTGCTTAGCGAGTAAACAAACATTCCGCCGCCTCTGCTGGCCGTATTGTGAAGGAACGTGGATTTCGTCACGATTGCATCATCACCCGTGAACAATGCGCCGCCTTCTTGATCCGCGAAGTTACGGTTGAAGGTGCAACTCGACAAGTTCAATCCAGAACCATAAATCGCACCCCCGTCGCGTCCGGCCACGTTGTCGCTGAAGGTGCAGTTCGTGAAGGTCGTTTCGTGCGAGGCCAGAGCACCCCCTCCATTCAGTCCGGCCTTGTTCTCTATGAACGCACAGTCGGTGAACGTAACACCGCCGTTCTGGCAGCATTGGGAAAAACCTCCGCCACTGCCATCCGCCACGTTTCCGACGAATGTACAGTTGTTCACCGTCAGGTTCACCACCCTGAGGCTCATTCCGCCGTCCTCATTGCCTCCGGTGATGGTGAAACCGTCGAGAATAACTGGATTGTCGATGTTATTCCCGCTGAGCACGGTGTAGCAGTTCTCATCGTTGTTGGCGAAGTCCGGCCCGTCGTCACCCGCCAGGTCGCCGCTGAGGATCGTCTTGTTGTGTTCGGGGTCGGGTTCACGGTCGTTGACAACTTCGCCGCCGCTTGCGGTGGGGAAGCCGCCGATCGTACGAACATGGTTGATGAGCTGGAAAGTCGCGTCGCGATCGCCGGAGCCGGGGATGTGCGCACCATCTACGAGGATTCGTCCGCCGTCAGGCATGTAGGTGCCCGCTGCGACCCGGATCTCGACCGGTTTCTCCGGCCCGGCGATGGTTTTGGCCGCCTCCAAGGCATCCTGGAGGTGGTTGAAGGCGGTAGGCCAGCTTGTTCCGTCGCCGCCTGCCGGGGCTGATGCGTCAACCCGCAACACCGTCTGGGCTGATGTGGATGTGACCGCGACAAGCATGAATGACAGGGTCAGGACATGTGCGTGTAATGATTGCATGATTCGGACAGCCTCCTTAATACTACAACGCTAACTTCTCAGGCCCGGGCGCCTGGAAAGCCCGTGGCAACGGGCTGAATGGCACCGTTGCGGTTCGACGCGTAACCCGCCGTAGAACGGTTGGCCTACGAGCGCCGCCTGCGGCGGCGAAAGGCCGATAAACCGACCTAAACATCGACGCGCACCGGCAACACGACTCAGCGAATCTAGCGTTATAGTGCTAGGCCTCGAACGCCTTGACGACAAGGGTGTCGTTCTGACCGCCGAAGCCGAAGCTGTTGCTCAGCGCGCTGCGCACCGTCGCGGTGCGGGCTTCGTTCGGCACGTAATCGAGATCGCAGTTGGGATCGGGCGTCTGGTAGTTCCGCGTGGGCGGGATGCGTCCGTCGCGGATGGCGAGGATGCAGGTGATCAGCTCGGTCGCACCGGCGGCGGCGATCAGATGCCCGACCATGCTCTTGATGCTGCTGATGGGTACGTGGTGGGCGTGCTCGCCGAACACGGTCCGGATGGCGAGGGTCTCGATCTTGTCGTTCTCCTCGGTGCCGGTGCCGTGGGCGGAGATGTAGTCGATGTTGCGCGGCGACAGCCCGGCGTCGTCGAACGCCATGCGCATCGCGGCGACGGCCCCGCGCCCATCCTTGTGTATGTCGGTGATGCGAAACGCGTCGGCGGTCGAGCCGTAGCCGGCGATCTCGGCCAGGATCGTCGCCCCACGGGCCTGGGCGAACTCGAGCGATTCGAGAATGATCACCGCGGCCCCCTCCCCGAGCACGAAGCCGTCGCGCTGGGCGTCGAACGGCCTCGAGGCGGTCAGGCAGGTGTCGTTGCGGGTCGACAGGGCGGTCAAACGGTTGAACCCGGTCACGCCGAAGGGGTGGATCATCGAATGGGTACCGCCCGAGACCATCACGTCGGCCACGCCTCGGCGGATCAGGTTGGTCGCCTCGCCGATGGCCTGGGTGCTGGCGGCACAGGCGGTCAGGGTGTTGAAATTCGGCCCGGTGGCGCCGAGCAGCACCGCGAGGTGACCGGCCGCCTGGTTGGGCTCCTGCTCGAGCTCGGAGTCGGGCGTCAGCGTGCGGTAGGCGGTTTCGGCCCAGGCGACGGTGTCGAGGTCACCCCGGCCGCCGTCGGCCGTCGGGTCCCAACCGTTGACCGCGGCTTCGACGAAGTTGTCGAAGTCCATCGGACCTTCGCCGCCGCCGATGTAGACCCCCACACACGGCGGGTCCAGCCGCACCGGCTCGTTCAACCCGGCTTGTTCCCATGCCTGCTTGGCCGCGGCCAGGGCGAAACGGGTATTGCGACTGGCATGTTGGTGACGCTCCGCTTCGGCGGGGCCGAGAAACTCCTCGAGCTCGAAATGCTTGACCTCGGCGGCGAATTGGGTGGGGAAGGTCGACGCGTCGAACAGGGTCGTCGGGGCGATGCCGCTCGCCCCGCGCAGCATGTCCTGCCAGACCGACTCGATATCGTTCCCGAGCGGCGTGATCCACCCCAGGCCGGTAACCACCACACGACGTTGCATGCGAATCCACCTCAACGTGTACGTACTTCAATGCGCTCGGTCATTGAGCCGCCGAGCTTGCTCGGCGTATTCCGCCCGAAGCGCCGAGCAAGCTCGGCGGCTAAATGTTTCGATCGTCATCGTACCTCCACTTACTCCGGCCCGCGCTTGAAGACGATGGCTGCGTTTTGTCCGCCGCCCAGCGCGTAGCCCACGCTCACGCCGAGGTTGACCCGCGCGTCGACGGGTTTCCCGCGCACGACGTTCAGTCCGCAGTCCGGGTCGATCTCGTCGGTGTTTTGCGACGGCGGAATCGAACCGTTGCGCATGGACAAAATCGCGATGGCCAGGTTGATCGCGCCGGTGCCGGCTCCGTTGTTGCCCATCGCGCCGCAGGTGGCCAGGACCGGCGCCTCGGCGCCCCGCGACCCGAGCGCCTTGCGGATGCCCTTGGCCTCGGAGAGATCATGCTCGACCGTTCCCGGACCGAACGCACCGACCAGGTCGACCGCGTCGGGCTTACTGTCGGCGGCGTTCAAGGCCCGCTCGATCGCCAGCGTGATCCCTTCGCCCTCGGGGTGCGGCTCGGACCAGGAGTGGATGTTGCAGCTCGCGCCGAAGCCGACGATCTCGGCGTACATCGGTGCCCCGCGGGCCCGGGCGTGTTCATATTCTTCAAGAATGAGCAAGCCGCCGCCCTCGCCGACCACGGCGCCGCTTCGCTCCGTGTCGAACGGCCGGCACGCGGTGGTGGGCGAATCGTTCCCGTCGGTGCACAGGCGCTTGAGCAGGCTCTGTCGAAGGATGCCCATGGGGTTGATCTTGCTCTCGGCCCCGCCGCAGATGCACAGGTCGGCGGCACCGCGTTGGATCGTCCCGTAGGCTTCACCGATGGCGAGATGACTCGACGCTTCACCGCACGTGATCGTATTGGACGCCCCCTGGGTGTCGTGCACGATGGTCACGTGGCAGGCGAGCATGTTGGGCAGGAATTTGAGCAGCCACAGCGGGGTGAGGTTGGTCATCCCCTCGGCGCCCCACTTGAGGAGCGAGAGTCGGCCGTCGTCACCCGTCGCCGTCGACAGGGCCCCGGCCAGCTCGGTCAGATCGGCACAGATCAGGCCCGCGCCGATGTTCGCTCCGAACCGCGTGGGGTCGACGTTGGGCGGGTCTTCGGCGTCGCCGCGTTCGATGAGACACTTGGTGCGCAGTCCGGCGTCGGTGACCGCTTCGTAGGCCGCGGTCACCGCGATCTCGATGTCGCGAGACATGACCTTGGTGCTCTTGCGGTAGCTCTTGGGAACGTAGTCGCGCACCTTGAAGGGCTCGATCTCGCCGCCGATGCGCGAATCGAACCCCGACGGGTCGAACGCCTCGATCGCGCCCACCCCGCATCGCCCGTCGATCAGGGCGGCAAAGACCGGATCCGCGCCGATGCCCACCGGCGTGACCAGCCCGATCCCCGTAACTACGACGCGTCGTTGGCTCATAACCGAACGAGATGAGGGATAAGGGATGAAGGATGAGGGATCACCGATCGCCGCGTCGAAGCCTCATCCTTCATCTTTCATCCATCATCTCTCATCCTTCCTACTTCTTCCCCGCGTGCTCGAACCCGTCGAGCGTACGCATGAAACCGTCGTGGAAGACGAAATTCTCTTTGGGAAAACTGCGGCCGCCGAGGTTCTGGTCGATGTGCGAGAAGACGATGTCGATCTCGCCGATCCTTTCGCCGTCGACGGTGACCGTGCCTGCGGTCTGGGCGGCCGCGTCGTCCACGTTCTCGATCGTCGCCTCGTAACGCAACTGATCGCCGGGCAACACGTGACGGTGAAAGATCGCCCGCCGAAGCTTGGCCAGGATCACTTTCTCCTTGAATGCGCGGGCCTCGCCGACCAGGATCCCCGCGGTCTGGGCCATGCCCTCGATGATCAACGACGCGGGCATCACCTCGAATTCGGGGAAATGATCGCGGAAGTACTCCTCGGCCCGCGTGACGTTCTTGACCGCGACGGCCCGCCGCCCCGATTCGAACTCGACGAATTTATCGATCCAGATCCATCGCATGCCGGGACCATCGAAGGCACGTACATGGGTGACGCGTGTGATGACGGATCAACCGAAGGGGGACGCGTGTACCCACCCCGCATCGTTGATCCTGCATCTCTCATCCGGTCGGGGGGTGTACGTAACGCCCCTACGCGACCGCGGGCTGGTCGCCCCGCACCTTGCCCTCGACGTAGTTGACGATCGTGCGCACGGTGAACAGATCGGGCATGCGATCGACCTTGGGCTCGGAGGCGAAGTCATCGAGAAAGTCCGCGTGCGGCATCTGCTTGCGCAGCTCGTCCAGGCCGGCTTCGGTCATCTTGCCCCCTTGGACGTACTCGGGGTTGTTGAACACCTCGTCGGGAAACAACTCGCCCCGCGGGATCTTGATATCGAAGCTCTTTTCCAGACGAAACACGATGTCGAGGAAGTCGATGCTTTCGGCGCCCAGGTCGCCCTTGAGCGTGGCATCTTCGGTGACCTCGTCGTCATCGACGCCCAGCGCTTCGACCAGGGTTTCCTGGACACTAGAAAAAATCTCTTCTCGACTCTTCTGGTTGGCCATGCAAATTGTCTCCACTTGTTCTCAGAGCCGGCCCCTGCCGTTCGCCGCCCCGTATTCCCTATGCCGACAAGGCCTCGTTCCCCGATACGGTCTGGTTCCGCTGCGGGTCACCCAACGCCGCCGGCCCGCCCAACTGCGCGAACTGTTCGCGGTTGCGGGCGATCATGCGGGCGTCCCGATCCGTCAGACGAGTATCTCCATCAGCCAGATTCTCATGAATCAGCGTCAGCCGGGCCTTGACCGCGTCTTCGTCTCCGCAGCGACCCACGCCGGTAAACGTACTCCGCCCTGCGTCAATGGACCGAGCGGTGACTTCCAGATCCAATACGTCGCCCGGGGCCACGAATGAACGATAGGTCACGTTCTTCGCCTCGTGCAGCAGCACCAAGCTGTGACGGAAATCGTGGGTGGCGTGCACCAGCCACCCCGCCGACTGGACCATGGCCTCGAGCATCAGCACCCCGGGCATGACCGGGAAGCTGGGAAAATGATCCGCCAGGTATTCCTCGGCCCCGGTGAGCGCTTTGCGCGTCACGATGCGGCGGCCGGGGTCCAGGGTTACAATGCGATCGAGGAGCAGGAATCTCATTAGGGTTACGGACACCGGGTGCAGACGCGTCACCGCGCCGTACAATTCAGGCCCCTATGTAGCTTCTGGCGGGCTATTTTTCAAGGGCAATTTCCACGCCGGCGGCGCCACACCGGTCCGAGCCCACCGGGCGATTGACCGGGACCGACGCCGAGGACACGGTTGACGATGACTTCTCCATCCTCTCGCATACAGCCGACCCACCCCCTCGACCGTCTATTCGTCTACGGTACCTTGACAGAACCGGCCCGGTTCAAATCCGTTACCGGGGTCGGATACGCCTCGGTCACGGACGGAAATCCGCCGGCCGCCGGTCCCTACGCCGTGGCGGCCCGGCTGGCCGATTTCGCCGCGATTCGCGGGGACGGCTACCTCTACGCGGTCCCGCAGGCCGGAGCGAGTATCGTCGGGAGGCTGATCTGCCGGGTTTCCGATGAGGCCTTTCACCACCTGGACGCCTACGAAGGGCCCGGGTATCGCCGGGAGGCTCTGGCGGTGCGTACCGACGAGGGCCTGCTCGACGCCTACGTCTATCTCAGCACATCCTGAACCGAAATCGGTAACCCCAAATACCACATTTCTAGTAAGACGGGCAATTTTCGAGCCCCAGGGCATTCCATTCCCGGACGAATTTGCCTATTGTGAAGGTTGGGGCGCCATCCCGTCAGTCGAAGCTTACCGTGCGGCCCGCGGTCAGACGCATCATCGGGCCGCACGTTCTTTTTGATTTCATTCAACAGAAAAACAGCGTCTATTTCGTTATATTGCGCGGTGGGTGTCGGCTAGTCGATCGTGTGCTGACTTCGTCACGCCGTGGTTTGGGTGGTGCTCGGGGCGTTCTTCGGGGCGTTCTTGTCACCCTTGTAGGCGCTCAGGACCGCGGACTTTTCTTCGATCAGCTCGGTCAGGTATTTGCGGGCGTCGGGCATGACCTGTTCCGGGGCGGCCAGGCTGGGAAACAGCAGCTTCGGCCAGGCGAACATTAAATACCCTTCATAGCGGATGCCACGCAGCAACTGGACGAACCGGCGCAGCTCGACGTCGCCTTCGCCGAGCGGGGTGTGTTTCAGCAGCCGGCCGTGGTCGTCGAAGGTGCCGTCGCAAACGAGGGTCATGCCGATGCGCACGCCCAGCCGGGGCACGGCGATGGTCGGACGTTCGAGCGCGGTCTTGCCGTGGAACGGGTTGTAGCATGCCTTGACGGCCGGGTGGGAGACGGCGTCGACGATGTGCCACAGAACGCCGCTGTCGGCGAAGTCGCCCTGATTTTCGATCACCAGGGTGACGCGGTGCTCGGCCGCTATCGGGGCGAGGTCGCACAGGGCGTCGGCGATGCGCTGCAACGTCGCGCGGCGGGGTTCGAATCCGTACCAGCCGACCGCCCCGGTGTGGCCGGCCAGGACACGCACCATCGGCGCGCCGACGGCGGCGGCGAGTTCGATGTACTCGCGGACGACGGCTTTGTTGTCGGCGATCTCGTGCTTGTCGCGGGCGCTGAACGACGCGTCGCTGGCCAGACAGGCCAACTCGACGCCGGCCTCGTCGAACAGGTTCCGCACCGCGGCGGGGTCGGCCGACAACGCCGGCGCCGTGGGCAGGTGCATCGCCCCCTGCACCCCACGCAACTCCACGCCGGCGTAGCCCATCTGCTTGGCCAGGGCGATGACGCCTTCGAGATTCCAATCCGGACAACCGAGGGTGCTAAAGCCGATTTTCATGAACCGCCATCCGTTATTCACATCTATCCCGGCGCTACACACCTACGCCGGTTTTCGGGTCGCCCATTATAGCAGATCGGGGCAATCGACTCTAGGACTGGACCCCGGCGAACGCTTCAAGGGGTGCTTGACACATTTGGCGGCCCGGAAAAACCGAAGGTTCCGTGTGCCACTGCTGTGTCAGCAGTGGATAACAGGGCAATGACGCTTGGTAGGAGCACTGCTGACACAGCAGTGGCACACCCAGCCCCGCCCAAACCGTCACGGACCCCGCTTCAAGCTTCAGGGTGTGCGCCATAAGTCCGGCTCGCTGCCAAAATTGCAGATGGAATGATCATCATGTGTGTTTTATTTTCTGTTATTGGCACGGAGGCCATGCCGTGTCGCTGTACTGCTAAGCGGTCAACCAGGGTACCCCATTATCACGCCTCGGGGCGCCACCGTGCCCGGATGGGCGGGGCGATTCAAGCAAGAGCGATCTTGTTCTACAGAGGCTTGACCGAATCACTTTGGACGCGCTCCTGGGCGGCTTCGATGATAAGTCGAAGGAGATCCGAATAGCGCAGACCGGCGTAGCCGGCCATCATGTTGAATTTGCCGTCCCAGCACCACCCGGGGTTCGGATTCACTTCCATGAGCTTGATGACGCCGTTCGCATCGGCCCGGAAGTCGAAACGGGCGTAGTCGCGACAGCCTAGTCGCTCGAACAGCGTGTTCGAATGGTCGTAGAGCGCCCGCCGCCGCTCGTCGCTGATCTCGGCCACGGCGTACTTGACCTGATCCCAATAGGGAGAGTCCGGACACCATTTGGACTCGTAGCACAAGATCGGCGATAGGTCCTCGGGCAGTTGAGAGTAGTCCACTTGCAGCGCCGGCAGCACGCGATACGGGAGCCCCGGGTTGCCCACCACGCCCACCGAGTATTCCGTGCCCGACAGGAATTCCTGAATGAGGATCGCACATCGTCCGTAGGTGCTGCGGAGCCACTCGATGTAGGCCATCAGTTCGGTCGAGTTGCGTACCACGGCGTCCTTGGTGATGCCCACGCTGCTGTCACCGAAGTTCGGCTTCACGAGTGCCGGGAAGGTGGCGGGCAACGTGGCGACGCTGTCGTCCGGTCCGATGTACGACTCCATGGGTGTCGGGATGTCAAGAGACTCGGCGAATCCGCGCACGAGGTTCTTGTTGTAGCACAGCCCCAGGCACGCGGCTCCGGCGCCGCTGTACGGAATCCCGTGCATGTCCAGCAGTGCGGGTACGTGCAGCTCCATCGTCGCACGGTTCCAGTACCCTTCGTCGCAAAGGTTGAAAACGAACGCGGGCGGCTCGGCGCGTAACGTGCGTGCAAGCGACTGATGGTCGTCGACGTACGAGAACTCGTAATCGGGCAGTTCTGCGAGCGCTACCATCAGCCGTTCGATGGTATCGATGTCCAGCGGATTGAACTTCCCGTCCACCTTGACGGTATCCGGGAGGGAGGGATCGCCCAGAAGAACCGTTACTTGCGGGTAGGGCGGAAGCGATCGTACGGGCACCGCGGCCGGCCGGCGGGAAACGCGCGCCGTCAGCGCCAGACGATGAGCCATCATGCCCAGGTCCTGTCCCCTGCCGGAGCCGGTTTCCAGAGAGCCGAGACACCGGACCGCCTCGAAGCCGACCTTCTCGAGCAGGCCGGTCAACTGGGCTTGGGAGTAGAGACGCTCGGCATAGAACTGGTCGGCGATGACGCCCCGCTCGGCATGCGTGATGACTTCACGCGAGACGATGCGTTCGCCGTCCTTCGCCAACGCGCGTTCACGACACACGAAGTGATTCTGGTCAATCCACTCCCACGAGCGCGGCTCGAAGCCGGCGCGCATCCAGTCGCCGTCGACGACATCCAGGAACACGACGCCGCCCGGCATCAGCGCCCGCGCCACCGCCTCGAGCACCGCCTCGTCATCACGCCTATGCTCGAAGTAACCGAAGGAGTTCCCCATGAGCATGATGCAGTGAAACGGCTTGTCCCGCCTGCGAAACATGCGGGCGTCGCCCTCTTGGAACGTGGCCGACAACTTCTCCGCGGCGGCGCGTTTGCGGGCAAGCCGAATCAGATAGCGAGAGCGGTCGATTCCCGTTACCTCTCGAAATCCGCGCCGTGCGAGTTCGAGAGAATGCCTTCCCTGTCCGCAGCAGAGATCGAGGATGCGATCATTGGGTTCCAGCGCGGCCGCCCGAACGACGAGATCCACCTCACGCTGCGTGTTGTCGGAGTTTTCCACAACATCGCCGTCGGTCTTCAAATAGGCCGCGTTGAAGAGGGTCCGCCACCAATCGGATGGGAGATGCCGTTCCAAGTCCGACACGGGGCCGAATGTCCTCGGCGCGGCGGTTGCCCGCCGCGCTGCCACGCGATTTTGTACGCCAGTATCGGCCATGCCTGTTTCCTCGATCGGGTTGTCAGGATCATCACGCCAATAGAATCCCAATAGGATCAAAGGGGATCATTCGCCTCACCGCCGAGCCTCTCGACTGGTTGCAAACGGCGTGGTCGACATGACCAGTGCCACGCTGCGGTCGCCGGAGGTCCCTCCCCGGTTCCTCTCCAGCTTAAAGGGCGACGCGAAGTTAACCTTTGACGCCCGACTGTCAATAGGTGGTTTGCCGGGCGAGCCTCCTTGGTCCCCCCCGATGGGCCAGCCGCCTCGACGCGGAGTCACATGTGCCGAACTCGATCGGTCGTGGTCGGCAACGCCGGGAAGTCGAAGCCATGAACCGGATTGCCCATTGATCAGACCTCAAGCCGACAACGTACCCGGCGGGCTACCTGAGTCGTAATTCTTCGGCCGCGTGTAATGGATCCGGCAGACAAGGGTGGGAGTTGGCCGGTGGTCAGGTAGGCCTTGCGTGCTTCGGCAATGGTTCTCGTGGGGTTCAGGCCGCGTAGGCGCAGTGTTCGGCAAACGCTCATCAGCACGGCTTGTGACGCGGCTCTGCGGAGACGTTACCCCGGCCGCCGTCGCAAGCGATATTTCTTATCTGAATAAAAGCCCGGCATGGCTACGTAGCTCGTTCCCGTTCAGTAGCGCGGGGTCCTGGAAGGTCAGGCGTTCGGTCCGGGCGTCGTCATTCTCGTCGCGCCGTGGTATTGGCGGGGTCCGCCGCGTCGGTGGCTGATGCCGCACGGGTTGTCGGCTCCAGAAGCCCGAGCGCGACGACCGGTACGCCTGGAAAGGCAACGGACGAATCGGAGTGCCCCAGCACGACGGCCCGCTGCGCCGTAACCACCGTCTCGAGGAGTTTCCCGAAAGCGTTGTAGATCTTGGCGACCGGCTGACCGGCGGCAACCAAGTCGCCGGGTTTCACCAGGAAACGTATGATCCCGCTGGTCGAACTGAGTGCGCCGTCCGAGTACGCCAGAAAACGCCGCCGACACTCGCGATGCAGTTCGTACTCGAACGGTGTCTGTTGCGTCGCCACCATGCCCAGTTCGCTGAGCAGGTTCCAGATCACGCGCACGCCATAGTCAACGTTGGTTTCGTTGACGACGTACGCCTCGCCGAGTTCGAGGCAAATCGCGGGTATATCGCGAAGAAGCAGGCTCCCCGTGAGCGTCTTGTGAGAAACAAGCGACTCGGAGGATCTGCTCGATTCCTCTACGAGCAGCAGACCGGTGCTGCGGGCGAATCGCCGCGTGCGCGCGTAGGCCTCGCGATGCGCCGCCTTACGCTGAGGGTCGATGACCGCGTACGGGATCGAATTGCGCCAATCGTTGTGCAGGTCCAACACCAGTGCGGGCCCTGTTTGAAGGATCTCCTGAAAGATCGTCGCGGCGATGCGTTGCGCCAGAGATCCGTGTTGGTTCCCGGGGAAGCTGCGGTTGAGATCTTCGCCCCCCATCGAAATCTGCCGCGAGCCCACCTCGAACCCCATGGGATTCATGAGCGGGAAGGCACGTACATCACCGCAGAGCAGCGGATTGCGTTTCAGCCGCCGGAAGACCTCCTGGATGACGATCATCCCACCCACTTCGTCGCCGTGCGCGCACGCGGTGAGCCATACGGTCGGGCCGGCGCCGGCCGCCGCCACCGTCATCACCGCCAACCGGCGGCGGGAAAGGTCTGAGCCCGTGAGTATGTTCCGAAAGGAGTATCGGACACCCGGTCGCCGTCGACTTGCCGATCGATCACGCATGGGTGGATCCATCAAGTTTCACTGCAGATGACCGTACAGCGCAACGTTACGCTCCAAGCACGACCTGATGCGGTCAACGTCGATTCCTGATTTCGACAGTGTTTTTCGTTTGCTCTGTGCGCAGTGGCCCACAGAGCATATTGCCGCCGCCATGAATATGCCACACACACGCTTCATGGATTCGGGCGGGATGCCGTTGGTAATTGGCGTCCGAGGGCTCGGTTCCAGAAGGCCGGGCTGTCCCACCTTTCCACGACTCGACCATCGAGGAAAACGGTGGGCGTGTTCCGGACACCCAAGGCTTTGGCCTGGGCGATGTCGCGACGGATCCGCTTCGCGCTGTCGGGATCATCCATGGCCGCCTCGAGCGCGTCGGGGTCGAGTTCGAGCGTCCTCGCGATTCGGCGGTAGGGTTCAAGGGCGAGGCGGTCGAGCGTGCGGGCCATGAAAAGTTCGTCGTGCATGGCCCAGAAGGCCTCGTTGCCCCCGAGTCGGCGCGCGGCTTCGGCGGCCTCGGCGGCGCGACACGCGGAGGGGTGCATGTTTCGGGTCACCATCGCGTTGCAGGCGGGGCTCAACGGAAAGTGTTTGAACACGATGCGCACCCGGAGCGACGCGTCGCTCTCGATCGACCCACGGAACATCCGCGCGAACACGTCGCACCGCGGGCACTGAAAATCCGAGAACACCACCACCGTGTGCTCGGGGTCGACCGCGCCGCGCACCGGGTCGTCGGGCCCGATCGGGATCTCCCGCTTTTCTTGCCGCCGGTATTGCAGCATGGCAACGTCGGGGTCGCGGTAGAGCTTGGTGAGCTGGGCGGTCAACGCAAGAACTTGACGGTTCCGATCCTTGATCCACATCGCGAAATAGAACAACAGTGGCAGCGTCATCGCCAGCGTGAGCGCGGTGACCCCGAGCCGCGGTGACGGTGTGGCCGAGACCCTGACCGGCGGCGCGCCGTCGGGTGGCGCCGGCGGCGCGGACCGGGGCCGGAGAATCACGCCCAGACCGAGCATCGCCCAGTTGATGACGTGCGCGGCCAGGCAGAGCGCGCACAGGGTTCGCAACGTCACGCTCATCCGCCAGGTGAGGTATGCCGCCATCAGCGCCCCGAGTCCGTTCAGCGCGACGGGCACGAGCTGCCAATGTCGGCCCGGATGATTCGGACGCCCGACGGCGAGGTACCAGATCGCCAGGAAGGCGAAGTAGACCATGCCCCACGCCGCAGTTTTGTGGCCCAGGATGCTGCCGTAGCGGCTTTGCAGGACACGGTCGCAGCCGTACTCGTCGGCGATCGAGCAGACGGCGGTCAGCCAGTTCCCGCCGGACGCGGTGCTGTCGGCGAACGTCAGCAACTTGTAGCTCAGCGTCGCGCCGGTCGCGGCGAGTACGATCAGGAGTATCAGGGCGATGCGTTGATGATTCATGTTTTCCGCGTCATGAGCGCCGGGCAAGCCCGGCGGCTCAATAAGTCGGGGTCGGACGATCCATTGTCGGGGTCGATGCGGCGCTTCGTCAAATCACGCGGACGCGTAATTCGGGGTCGACGCGTTCGAGGGCGAAGCGGAATCCGCGCCGGAAGCGTAGCGTCACCGCGAGGAGGAAGAGTAACGTGACGAAGGGCAGCCCGAGAAACCGCAGCAACTCGGGTGCGCCGGCCAGGCCGGGCTCGAGCGGTAGAGCCAGGGCGGCGTCGACTTCGGTGAATCGGCACAGCGCGCCGCGGATCGGCAGGGCGGCCAGTTCGAGCCAGTGATGCCAGGGGCAGAGCAACAGGACGATGATCAGGGCCTGGAAGAGCCCGATGATCATCGAGCGCGCCCCGCCGAGCCGGCCCGCCAACGACACGCTCACGCCGACGAACATCGCCATCGGCAACAACAAGGCACTGGCAGTACCGACGAGCAGGTCGGCGGCGTAGGTGATGCGGGCGGCGGTCCGGATTTGCGGCGAATAGGCTCGAGCGCGTTCCAGCATGTCGGCGGGTCGGGTGCCGGGCCGGCTAACCGGGGCACTGGTCGGGGCGCTGGTGACGACCGGCGGGGCTGCGTCGAGCAGCCGCCCGAACCGACCGGCGGCATACAACGTCATCTGCGACACCAGCGCCAGCGCGATCAAGGCGGCGAGCCAACGCTGGGTACTGCGGAGCGTGGTCAACGCGGCCAGGTGTTCCTCGACCCCGGCGACGATCTGCGGCGTAATAGGTTCAGCGGGGTGTTGGGCCATGGTCCGGTCCTTCGGATGGCGGCCTGTTCCGGTTTAACCGGTGCGCTAAGGTCCCTTGGCGACTTCAGCGAAAGCCTCTTCGGCCGCGGCCACCGTCGCTTCAATCTGCTCGTCGGTATGGGCCAACGAAACGAACGCACACTCGAACTGTGACGGGGCGAGATAAACCCCGCGCCTGAGCATCGCATGGAAAAACCGGCCATACGCTTCGGTGTCGCTTTGTGCCGCGGTGGCGTAGTCGGTCACCGGGCCGGGGTGCATGAACATGCCCATCATCGACCCGACGCGGGTGTGGAAGGTCGGCAGGCGGGCGCTTTCAGCCGCGGCGGCGATGCCGACCGCCAGCTTGGCGCTTTGCGCTTCGAGCGTCTCGTACACCCCGTCGTCGGTCAGGGCTTCGAGCGTGGCGTCGCCCGCCGCCATCGCCAGCGGATTGCCCGACAGCGTGCCCGCCTGATAGACCGGTCCAAGCGGGGACATGCGCTCCATCATCTCACGTCGTCCGCCATAGGCGCCGACGGGCAGCCCGCCGCCGATCACCTTGCCCAGACAAGTCAGGTCGGGCATCACGTTGTAAAGTGATTGGGCCCCGCCCATGGCGACGCGGAACCCGGTCATTACTTCGTCGAAGATGAGCAAGGCTCCGTGCTTGTCACATAGCTTGCGCAAGCCGGCAAGGTATCCCTGGGCGGGCGGAACACAGCCCATGTTGCCGGCGATCGGTTCGATGAGGACGGCGGCGATCTTGTCCCCGCGTTCGTCGAACAATTGCTTGGCGGCCTCGAGATTGTTGTAGGGCACCATCAAGGTCTGGGCGGTGACACCCTCGGGCACGCCGGGGGACGAAGGCGTGCCGAAGGTAGCCGCGCCCGAGCCGGCGGCGACGAGCAACGCATCGGCATGGCCGTGGTAGCCGCCTTCGGCCTTGACGATCCCGTCGCGCTCGGTCACCGCCCGGGCCAGCCGGATCGCGCTCATCGTCGCTTCGGTGCCGGAGTTGACGAAACGCAGCATCTCAATCGAGGGGACGGCCTCGACCACGCGCTCGGCCAGGCGGACCTCCAGCTCGGTCGGCGCCCCGAACGACGCGCCCTTGGTAACCGCCTTGCTGACGGCGGCGACGACGCGATCATCGGCGTGACCGAGAATGAGGGGGCCCCACGAGCCCACGTAATCGATGTATTCGTTGCCGTCGAGATCGGTGATGACGGCGCCCTTGCCCTTGGTGATGAACCGGGGTATGCCGCCGACCGCCCGAAACGCCCGCACGGGAGAATTGACCCCACCGGGCAGCACCCGGCACGCGGCTTCGAGGGCGTCGCGACTGCGCTCGGTACTCTGGGTCGTGGCGTTCTCCGGCATCGCGGTATCTTACGCCGACCACCGGCGACCGCAACCGGAAAAGCGTATCGCTGTATCGCTGTTCGCGCTAAACAATTTACGCGGTTGCTTACGCGTCGTCACTGCGTCATTCGCCGCTTAACCCTGATTTCCGTAAGTTCGCGCCACGTAGCAACTTAGCGCAAGTCACTGTTATCTCTAAACTTGCGCCTTGACAGTTGACGATAAACGTGTAGAATACTGTTGACTCCTGTTAGGATGCGGAAATGGGGACCCACTCTAAAAAACCTGCCCCAGACTTTGTCGTTCGCTTGGTCGGATCTACCGTCCGCCCGTGGGTAGTGCCAATGCGAAAGCTGTCGCGGGTGCTAGACGCCGTGCAGCGGCTGGTTGACCAAAAGGATGAGGATCCGGAAGGGGATGCCCTTAACGCGGACGAGGCCCATGACGATCCGACCAGAACATTACATCTACTTGACGTAAAGAGTGGTTCAGCGACTTACGCTGTTGCAGGTACACGTGAACAAACCGCCCTGGCCGTTCTGAACGAACTGGGACAATGCATCGCCAGTCCCCAGACATCAGATTGGCCCGACTCGGCGCTGTCATCAGTCCGGCAACTCAGTGAGGTCGCAAAATCACTGGGATGCGATATCGAGTTTCGTCAGCCCGGTAAGAAACGACAGCGGGGCGACGTCATCGCCAAAATAACGCCGAAAACGTATGGCGAGATCTCTCAATCCGCATTTATATCCGCGCACACCTCAGTGTACGCGAAGATAGAGCGCGTGGGCGGGGCCGTCGACATGCATTGCGGCATTCGATTGGCGGATTCTCCACGCAAGATGATCATCTGCCGGGTAGCGAATGAGAACCTGGTTAGAGAACTTGGCCAGTACATATACCAATATGTCGTGCTCGTGGGTCAAGCGAAATGGCTGCGCCACAATTGGAAGCTGAAGCAATTGATCATCGAATCGTTCGAGCCCAAGAAAACCGGTTCGATCCTGGAGACCTTGCGGCGTGTTCATGATTTCGGTGGGCACGCGTGGGATCAAGTCGATGACCCTGACGCCCTCATCGCGGAGATGCGTTCATCGTGAACCCAAGAAGCGATGGGACGCTCGTCGCGGTTGACTCGATGACCCTGGTGTGGGGCATCAGGAAAGATGGTCCGAAGGAAAAATTGCAACGAGCACAATGGCTCTTCCGCGAGCTGGAAGACGCAAGGGCACAGATCGTCTTGCCCGCGATCGCCTTGGCGGAATACCTTACGCCAATTCCCGCGGACCGGCACGGAGATTCATATCAACTTTGAGCACGTGTTTTATTATTGCGCCGTTTGACGTCCGTTGTGCAAGTATGTCCGCTCGCCTATTTTCTGAAGGAAAGAGCCTTCGAGAAATGGATAAGGAAGGCGCAAGGAAATGTCTCCGTGCAGACTGTCTGATCATTGCAACTGCGGCAACACATGGCGCCGATATTCTGTACAGTGACGATCAGGATTTCCGAAAACGTGCATCCAAAATTGGTCGCCTCACCGTGAAAGGCTTCCCGGACATAGCGCCCGACTTGTTCGAGCAGGGGGGGATGAAGAAGCGTAGGCATTCTGCTTGTACCCGTGGCCGTCACGGGTCGTCTCGTGTTCTATAACTCCTGCATTCCGATGGGCTTTTCGATCTTGCCAACGTCACGGCACGTGGTTTTCTATCGCTACCGACGTTTGGCTTGACCTTCGCGCCGATGGCATTTACCGATCTTGCGCGTCCTTCCGCCCCTTGCTCGGCTGCGTCGGCATTGCACCATGCTTGGAGCGCGTGCAGCGAGATGGGTCAAGTGGAAGTTTCCCGAGAATATGCTGGTAATTGCCGGACGGGCGGCTATGATGGCGATCACTGCACGGAGGCGTTTCCGGTGCCGCCGGTCGGCGGCGAACCAGTAGACTACGGGTCATACTCCAGGACGACTGAATCAGGTGACCGGTTCGGCCTGGCGGACGAGTTTGTCTGATGGATCAGGTTGCCTGATCAATAGGGTCAGGGGGCCGTCGAGGTCGGCGCTGATGTCCCAAGTAAGTGATTCGCGCTGGTCGAGGATCCTCGACCACGTTCGGCTGCATCACCGGTCGGTGGTGCGCGACTGGTTCGATGCGTTGGGTCCGGCCCAGCTCGTCAACGGCGTGCTCGAGATCTCGGCCGACGATCTCGAGCAGGTGCGCTACCTGAGCGAGTATTGCCGGGCTGCGTTCGCCGAGGCGGCCCAGGCGGTGACCGATCGCCTGGTCACGGTCGCATTTACCGCGGCCCCGGTAAGCGAGGACGTAACGGAATTCGACGTACCCGAATCGGAAGCGACGCTCAACCCGCACTACCGGTTCGAGCATTTCGTCACCGGCCCGTGCAATCGAATGGCCCACGCGGCCTGTGTCGCGGTGGGCGACTCTCCCGGCCGGGCGTACAACCCGCTGTTCATCCACGGCGGGGTGGGCCTGGGCAAAACCCACTTGATGCAGGCGGTCTGTCACCGGCTGCGAGACGCAGCCGTCCCGCTGAAGATCATGTACCTCTCGTGCGAGGTCTTCGCCAACCACTTTCTCGACGCGGTCGAGGGCGGCGCGATGTACCGGTTCCGGCACCGCTACCGTCACGTCGATGCCCTGGTAATCGACGACGTACAGCTTCTCGCCGAGCGCGAACGGAGCCAGGAAGAGTTCTTTCACACGTTCAACTCGCTCTATCAGACGCAGAAGCAGATCATCCTGACCTCCGACAACGCCCCGCGCGACATCCCCAGCCTGGAGGAGCGGCTCGTCAGCCGATTCAACTGGGGGCTGGTGGCGCGGCTCGACCCACCCTGTCTCGAGACCCGGATGGCAATTCTCCGCTCGAAAGCCAAGCTCAGGTGCATTACCCTGCCCGAGGATGCGGCGTTCCAGATCGCCGGGAAGGTCGACGCCAACATCCGTGAACTCGAAGGCGCGTTGCTCCGGGTCCAGGCCACCAGTCAGGAGTACGGCGGCCGGATTGATTCGGCGGTGGTGGAAGAGGCCCTGTCGGACAAGCCGGCGTCGACGACGCGGCCGATCACGCTCCATGACATCTTGGCGCTGGTCTCGACGCGGTACGACGTGAAACCGTCGGAAATCTATGGCCGGAAGCGTAGCCGGTCGATAGCGCTGCCGCGTCAGATCTGCATGTTCGTCGCCCGGGAAATAACGAGTCTGAGCCTGGAGGAGGTCGGCACGTTCCTGGGGGGTCGGGACCACACGACCGTGCTCCACGCCTGCCGAACCATCGCCGAGCAGCGTAAAGTATCGGCCGATTTGGACAACGCCCTTGACGAGATTGTTCACACGCTAAAACACGCCTGACGGGTCGTGCGTTGTGAGCAAATTGTTGGTAGAATGTGACCCACTACAGGCCGTAGGTGCGGCTTGGTCAACAGGGTTAGGGCATCCCAGTCGGGCCTGCGACCCACGGAAGGATTGGCAGCCTCGCATCACACAACATCGACATCTACGATCCGCGGCCAGCCACGTCGCGAAGCTCAAGGGTGGCATGAGATTGCCGAGAATGCGCTCGTGACAACGAGCGCAATGCACAGGGTATACTAGGTACGATGAGAGTAAGTAATTCTTGTTCTTCTTATCCTATGCCCAACCCCACGATGCCGGTGCTTAACCCCACCGCAGAGGGCCGAGCCGTCTGCGGGTCCATGGTGCGGTTG
>Ga0299906_10001580_pt1 | contig 19517 bp, 18 predicted proteins | sample RVTome_14_FD_200259 | JGI IMG/M metagenome (GOLD analysis project Ga0299906, IMG submission 200259) | Soil microbial communities from uranium-contaminated site in the Upper Colorado River Basin, Wyoming, United States - RVT145D125 (version 2) ...
CTCGACAACGACCAGATCCACGTCGTGTACCGCGTCAGCCCCTCACCCGCCGAGCCACGCTCGATTCCCGGCATTAGGCAAGATTGTACAAGGAGCGCCGGCGCGGGGGTTCTGTTTCGTTCGATGCTGAAGAACCCGCTCGCTTGCGCTCGCGGCTCGGATCAATACCGTTATCGAGAGTCAATACATGAGCGAATTCGTTTGCCGATGTAGAATGGCGGAAATGACGACACGACGACGCATGCTCAAGGCAGGTGTTGCCGGTTTGCTGGCGGTGGGATCGCGATCGGCTCGAGCCGACGTGGACAACAAGGCGTCGACCTATGCCGACCATGCCACGGGGATTCGCATTCTGCCCGGCGCGTGGCGACCGCATTATTACTGGGAGCACATCGCCTGGGTCAGTCCGAGCTGGCCGAGCCAGGATTACATCTGGCTGGATTTTCCCGAGGCGATCTTCACCGAGCAGGGCTTACTTTATCTGAGCCACGTCAATCCGCAGGTGCAGCCGGTGGTGTACCCGAACCCGCCGGCGGTCCGATGGGAGTCGGTTCCGAACGGGATCGCGTTCGAACGCATGCTGCCCAATCGCGTATCGTTCGGCGGGAAGATCACCCGGGCTGCCGACTCGGTCGACCTCACGCTGTTCATCCGCAACGGCGGCGTATTGCCGCTTACGCGCATCCGGCTCCAGACCTGTTACTTTCTCCGCGCGATCAAGGAGTTCGCCGCCTTCACCGCCGACAACAAGTACGTGCACGTTCCGGAGCGGGGCTGGATGCCGTACGACGAGACGCGCAAGCTCGAATCGAGCAGGGGCAAATACCGGCTCGGATGGCGTGGGGGGCCGGCGATTGCGGATCGTCCCATGATGGCCACGGTGTCGTCGCAGGCCGAACGCTTGGTCGCGTGCACCTGGCAGGCCGACACGCATTCGCTGGTGCACAACCCCGGTCATCCCTGCATGCATGCCGATCCGAAGCTCGGCGACGTATCGCCCGGCGAGTCGAAGACGATTCACGGCAAGCTGATGTTCTTCGAGGGTTCGCTCGATGCTTTCAGTGCCGCGATTCGAGAAGGTCGGTATGACTTTTCCGCCGAGCTGCGGGGTTGAACACGCGAAGTAACTCGAGGAGACAGGGACGATCGCACGGGTTCGACCTTCGGTTGCGTGCGGGCTGATCCTGGCGATCCACGTCGCGGGTCGTCTGGTTTCGGTCTGTGCGCCGTACAAGGGCGACAGCTTCGCCTATGCGATCAGTGCGTATCGACTCTGGCAGCCGGACGCGGCGTTCGAGGATCTCATCCCGGACAAGCCACCGGGCCAGGCGTTGCTGACCGGCTGGTGCTACCGCCTTGCGGCAGGGCCGCCGAGCCGAGTCACGCTCGTACCGATCGAGACGTTCTTTCTGGTCGCGGCGTACGCGCTCTTCTGGTGCTTGTCGCAACGGCTCTTCGGCCGGGCGTATGCCGGCGCACTCACCCTGATGTTCGCCCTGGGGCAGAACAGCTACACCGCTCTGGAGAGCACCAACGACGGTTTCGACACGAACGAAACGTACATGCTCGTGCCGATGTTGGCGGCGGTCTATGCGCATCTGGCGGTTATCCCGCCGGTTCGGCGGGGATTGCTTCGCGGGCTCGGTATCGGATGCGCGCTGCTGGTCAAGCAGAGTGCCGCCGTGCTCTGCGGCGCGCTGATCGTGCATGTTTTGTTCGAGGCGGTGATCCACAGGCGGTATCGACCGGCGATGGTCGACCTGGCGATGACCGTCTCGGGCGTCTTCCTGGCGGTGATGCCGGTGCTCGTTCTCCTGGGGGCGCGTGGTTGGTTGTCACTTCACCTTGCCGACCTTCGTGACTTGTCGGGGCTGCACGTCGGCGGGTTCACGCTCGGCGTTCCGCCGGGATACGTGTTGTTGCCGCTGCTGCCGGCCGCGTGGTGGGTGCTGGTCGGCGGGCTGTCCAATCCGCAAGGGCGTTTCGATGCGGCGCCGACGTTGTCGGTCTCCTGGCGATCGGCTTGCGTGCTTGTGGTCGCGTGGTTCGGCACCGAAGCGGTGACGCTGGCGACCCTGATCAAGCCCGCCACGCATTATTATCAATTGCTCGTGATCCCCGCGGTGTTGACGGCCGGTTTCGGTATTACGCGTATCACTCGATCCCTGGATGTTCAGCAGTCGGCGGGGATGCGGGTTCGACGCTGGGTCGGCGTCACGACGGCGGTGCTGTTGCTGATCGCGGCGATGCCGGTGATCGGAGCGGCGGTCCGACACGGGCGGAGCTTCGACCGCACCGAGGACGAACGCGTCTTTTCCGCGTGGTTAGCTGCATGGCCGGCGTACGGCACGGCCGACGCGCTGCGCAAGACCGTGCAAACCGGTCGAACGACGTCGTCCGGACAGCCATGATGCCGAACCGTAACACAAGGTGGTGGGTCGTTCTCGTCGCGGTGTTGATCGCGTCGCCGGCGGCGATGCCCGCGGCCTATGACGCCTCGGCCGGCGTACGTCTGGACGTTTGGTTGGTCGTAACCGCTTCGGCGGTGTTCGCATCCGCGTGCCTGCTGGTGTCGAGCCGGTGCGATGCTTTCACGGTCTGGAGTCTGGCCGCACTTGCACCCTTGGCGACATCGGCCGAAACCAGCCTGACCGGTGGCGGAGCTTTGATCGCCACGTCGTTGGCGGTCACGCTACTGGATCACGGATCATGGCGTCATGCGGCCGGTGTGTTGTCGATGTCGCTGGCGTGCGCGTGCGACGTTACGGCGATGGTCTTGCCGATCGGCTGCACGTGGCATGCGGTCGGCACCGGCCAGTGGCGACGGGCATCTGTATTCATTGCGATGGGCTTGGCCGGTTCGGCGGCTGGATGGTGGGTCATGTGGTCGGTGGCGGACCCACCGCTTACGCGGTTGGCGGTGCACGAGACCCATCGAACGGTGATGCTCTTGTTGCCGGTGCTGATGCTGGGCTGGGCTGGTCAGGCCGCTCGCCCGGGCGCGTCGTCGCGGGCGGATGTGATGCCCTGGTTCCGCGTGTGGTGTCTGGCCGCCTCGATCGGCCTGGGACTGGGTTTGACGGGGCTCGGCGTCAACGTGCTGCTCTGCGTGTTGCTCTGGTGGTGGCGGGTTCCGTCCGGTCTGGCCGACCTGCGAGCACTCATCGGCCATTCGAGAACGGGGGGCGGAGTCCGGTATGTCGGCGTGCTCGTGGGCATGGTACTGGCGATTCTCGCGGTCCCCGGGCTGCGTGGGTGGTTCGGCGGCGTCCTGATGGGCTGGCTCCTGCTGACCGAGGGGATGTAAGCCGCCCGGGATTCTCCGCGGCGTGTTGCATGATCCGCGCGGGGTGAGCCGATAGGGATCCTGGGCCGATAGGGTTCATCAGGCCGCCGGCAGGGTGCCGGGCCTCGAACCGTTGGCGCGACCGGCATTCGAGTATGACCGATTCAGAATTGCTGATCACGACGCTGGTTGTCGTTGTCGGATGTTGGTCGTTCCTGCGCGTGATCGGCAAGGACAAGCACCATCGCGAGCGCACCCTGGAAGTGCTCCACCGACGCGAGCTGCGCGATGCGCGCATGCGCAAACTGCTCGAGAGCCCGCCCGAAGAATCGTGACCCGGCCACCTACTCTGATTCCTTGTTCCAAGGACCGTTTCGCGGAAACCCACGGGATGCAACCCGTGGGCTTGACGTGCGCTCGTGGTGCAGCATGACGGATTCTCCGATCGTGACACGTTCGGCGTTTCGACCGCACACCGCGTATCCGGTTGACGTTGGCGCCCGAAATGCATAGCCTAAAGATTATGCATGCCCGGCCCACGGATTCCCAACAACGGAGATGATTCGTATGCAGGATGTATCGTCACGCTACGCCACGGTGCGCAAGATCGCCACGGCGATGATGGCCGCCGGCCTGCTCGGGGGGGCGGCGATGATCGTGATCGGTGTGATGTGGATGACCCGGACCGATGCGCCCGACCGACCGGCGGGGACGACGATGGTCGCCGGCGGCGGCTTACTGCTCCTGCTCGCGGTGCTGCTGCGCGGCATGACCGCGGTCCTGGTCAAGATCCAGGAGCAACTCTACCGCCTCCACGATACCACGCTCGATCTCGTCGATCAGGTCAAGTCCTACGAGAAGCCGATGACCACCCTCGTGGCCAACAGCGAGATCTCCGACGCGGCACGGTCCATCGCCCACCGGGCCAAGGAGCGTGAGGCGTTGCGGGTGGCGATTCGCGAGGAAGTCGCCATCGAGGACTGGGAGCTGTCCTACTCGCTGCTCGACGAGATGGAGCGTCGTTTCGGCGACACCCAGGAAACGACCAGCCTGCGCGAGCAGGTGGATGCGGCCCGACAGGAACAGGTCGATACGCAGATCGCCCAGGCGGTGGCCCTGGTCGAGGAGTATTGCGACGGGCAGGCGTGGGACAAGGCCACGGCCGAGGCCGGGCGACTGCAAAAAGTGTTCGGCAATCACGAACGCATCAACCGTCTTCCCGAACTCGTCATCGAGCGCCGTGCCGCGTACAAGCAGGGACTGCTCGAGCAGTGGGACGAAGCCCTCAGTCGCAAGGACATCGACGGCGGGATCGACATCCTGCATCTGCTCGATCCCTACCTGTCGGTGGAGGAAGCGAAAGAGATCGAACAATCCGCACGCGGCGTGTTTCACGAAAAGCTGATGAACATGCGCGTACAGTTCTCGCTGGCGGTCAAGGAGAAGCGCTGGACCGACGCGGTGCAGGTCGGGCAATCCATCATCAACGAATATCCGAACAGCCGGATGGCCAAGGAGGTCGCCGAGACGATGGACGCGCTGCGAACACGGGCGGGAGAAGCACGCGAGCAGGACCGGGCGGGCGTGTAACTCCTGGTGGACCCACGCGGCTGGAACCTGCAATGATTCGGTAGTGGTCGAACAATTGAGGAGGTTTCGCGTGTCAACGACTTCCAAGGGTACGCGTGCCGCAAAGATCGTTGCGTTTCTGTCGCTGATGCCGTTGCTCTTCGGGCAAACCTGCACGCCCGGTTCGGGCGACCATCCTCTGGCCATGAGCGAAGGCGCCATCGACTTCGCAGAAACCCAAAGCACCACGTTCCCGCGGTCCCAGCAGGTGTCGAGCGGTGCGGCGGCGCCGATCCTGCCGTTTGAATTGAGCGTCACCGTCACCAGTGATCAGCCCATGACGACGGACGACGTGGAAATCAGCGTGACATTTCTCTGCGCGTTCGGGAATACCAGCACCTTCGACGTCGATCTGAGCGAGGTCGGTGTCTCCGGCCAGGAGCTCGAGGGCGCCTTCTCTCGCGCAGCCAACGTCGGGACCGGAGAGTGCGTCGCCAGCAGCGGCCAACGCGAGCAGGTCACCTGGACCGTGCAGTTCACGCGACCGTCGGGGGTGACGCAGCAGATGTCGTTCGACTACGTGCTCACTTGGCGTCAGGCGAGTGTGGGGAACTGATTTGACCCGCCTCCGAGCCGCCTCCGAGCCGTGGCCCCGACCTGCCGGCGACCCGGCCGATTCGACAACCCACCCTGATTTCTAATCGCCCGATTGATTCTCGGATGGTACGATGCAAGGGCGGGAAGCATCGAACCGACGACCCTTATGGGTCGTTTAAGATACAGGTGCGCCGGTTCAGCGCTCCGGAGTCGTCCGGAGCGATCCGGGAGCACGGCGTTTCGACAGGGCGGCACGGTCGATGATCGAGGCAATCGGCAAGTACGTCGGCGGAAAGGTGATTACCGCGATCATCGTGGTGACCTCGGCCGTCATCCTGATCTGGATCTGGCAGATGAGTCCGGAGCAGCGCGGGGCGATCGTCGACACGATCAAGCACTCGGCGATCTGGGTCGGGTTCGCCGCCGCCTTGCCCTGGGCGTTTTTCTTCGTGCCGCCGATGGCGGTCAAGGCCGAATCGAACCTGGTCTCGGCCTTGGTGTTGGTCGGCTACATGCTGCTCGATATGCTGATGGCGTTCTATCTCGCGGGGTGGAGCCCGGGCGGAACGCTGACCTGGGCGGTCATGATTCTTGGCTTCCTCTGCGCGGCGGTTTATAATTTCGTAGTAACGGACTTCCTGGCCGACAGGGCCGATGACGCCATGTAGCGAGCGATGTTGAGAGGGCGGTTGACCATGACCCAGCAGCCACAAACGGGTGATCGCGTCAACAACTACATTCTCGAGGTCCCGGTCGGATCGGGCAGCTTCGGGGAGGTGTGGCGGGCCCGTCACCACATTTTCGACGAGCGGGTGGCGATCAAGATTCCCACCGATCCGCAGTTCGTGCGCAACCTCCAGCGTGAGGGTCGCACGGTCCACGGCGTCCGGCACCCGAACATCGTGCGGGCGCTCGATCTCGATCCCTATGCCGACCCCCCGTATTACATCATGGAGTACGTCGACGGCCCGTCGCTGCGCGAGATCATCGACGCCCATCCGAAAGGGTTGCCGATCGTGGCGGTGATGCCGATTCTGCGCGGCATCGTGCTCGCGCTGCAGGCGGCCCACGATCACAACCTCGTCCACCGCGACATCAAGCCCGCCAACATCCTCGTCGCCGGCGGGGCCGACCTTGACGGGATGACGCCCGAGCGGGTGAAGGTGACGGATTTCGGGCTCGGTCAGGTCGGCGGCGTGACCACGGCATCGATCATGCAATCGGGCAGTATGGTGACCGAAGAGGGCAAGTCGATTGCCGGGACGCTGGCCTACATGGCCCCCGAGCAGCGTGACGGCCACGATGTCGACGCCCGATGCGATTTGTATTCGGCGGCGGTGGTGCTGTTCGAGATGCTGACCGGTGTCAGGCCGCAGGGCGGTGATCGGCCGTCGGAGGTGCGCGAGGGCGGTGCGCCGCCGTTTTACGACGAACTGTTTCTCAAGGGGTACACGCGGATCGAGCGCCGGTTCGCCTCGGCGGCGGAAATGCTGACGCTGCTCGATGACGCCGATCGCTATCCGCCGACGGTCGCGAGCGGCGCCTCCACCCGTAGTGCGTCAACGGGAACGTCGCGTCCGCCGACCCGCGCCGTCGCCGGTCCGAGCGGCTTGTGCTGCCCCGCGTGTCATGGATTGGTCGATCGGCGGGATCAGTTCTGCATCTATTGCGGACAGCAGTTGGTCGAACAAGTGCCGAGATGCCCGTCGTGCCAAGGATATGTGCAGCGTACCGACAACTACTGCATCTTCTGTGGGGCGGACGTGCGGTTGACAACATGACGGATCCGAGTCGTGGACGTATTCTTCCTGATTTTTGCCTTGGCATTCGTTGGGACCGCAGTCATGGTCTTCGTGGTCATGTTGCGGGTGATGATCGCGGTGTTTACGGCGGTCGGTCGAGCGCTGACCGGTTCGGGCCCGCGGCGCTCGATCAAGCCGCCACCGATCCGAGGCGCCGTACCGGGGCCGACCCGAGCGCCACCGATGTACGGCTATGTCGAATCGGGCGGCGAGACGAAAATCTGTCCCGAGCTTCGGTGCCGGAATCTCAACCTCGCTGCCGCGCACTACTGTGCCCGGTGCGGCCGGCGGCTTGGCTAGTAGGGATCGGGGGTCGTGACGGGCTTCTGGGGTCGTGATGGTGCGGAGTGTGCATGAACGAACGGCGGCTCAAAGCGCGTCAGGCCGAAACCGAGTTTCTCACCGGCTTCGAGGCCAATGTCGAACAAGCCAAGGGAAGCGGATTGCCCGGCACCTTCTGGCAGACCACCTCATTCGACGAGAGTTCCCGGGTGCATGCGCTGGTGGGCAAGCTCGGCGGGGGCGATCGTGCATTGATGGCGGAAATGCCGCAGAACCGGCGGACGGTCATCAGTGGTTACGAACGGAGATGGTGGGGGGGCAAACGACGGACCGGCTTGGCGATCGCCTCGGTGTTGACGCCGCTCGAGGCCTACATCCGCGATGATGACGCCGAAGCACCGCCGCCGATCGAATTGGACGCGTTGGCCCGACACGTCCGCGAAATCGCGATCGCCGAGAAGGTTCCGCAACTGATCGGGGTGTGCAGCCCCAGCGGATTCTCGCCCGAGGCGCTCGGGGCCCGGCTGGAACTGCCCGGGGTCACGCTCGTGCTCGTCGAGCCGCGCGAGGACGGCGGATGGACGGTGCACGGTTCGTCGGGGGCTGAGTCTCCGGGGGCGTCGGGGATCGATGCGGTGGGGCGTCTGTTCGATCCCGAGGCGACGTCGAAGAAGCTCGCCCGCGTCGTCGCCGAAATCGAGCGACGCAGCGCCGACCTGCTCGGCAGCGGCATCAACGTACGGGACCTGGCCGAGGCGCTCGACGTCCCGACCAATACCGTCCTGCTAGGGTGCGAACGTGCCCGGCGGGTCGACCCGGAACTGAACGTCACCCGGCAGGGAAACGACATCCTGTTGTACCGCGGCGCGCCGGTCTCGACGACCAAGGAGGCTCCCATGTCGATGGTGGATCGCATTCGTCAGCTCTTCGGGGTCGAGGGCAATGAGGCCAAGAAGGTCAACGCGCTCACCGAGAACCGTCTCGCCCTCAGCAAACGCCGCGACCGCATTTACGAAGACATCGCCAAGCTCGAAAAGAAAGAGCACGAACTGGTCGAGGAGGGGAAGGCCACGAAATCCACGGTGACGCGCAAGCGCATCGCCGCCCAGGTCGGCCAGCTTCGCAAGGAGATCAATCGTCACAGTACCTCGGCCGCCATGCTGAACCAGCAGATCAACGTCATTTCGACCCACGTGCACAACCTGACCCTGACGCAGCAGGGCGAGATGGCCAAGCTGCCCGCCGCCGAGGAACTGACCGAAATCGCGGTGCAGGCCGAGGAGATGCTCGAAACCCTCAAAGCCGACGCCGACCTCGTCGACACGCTCGACATGGGCGTCGCCGATTCGCTGGCCTCGGATGATGAATTGGCGATCCTCGCGGAGTTCGAGGCCTCCGATCCGGCGGAGACCGAATCGGGTGAACGCGCGACGGGTGCTCAAAGGGCCGAGGCCGACGGAACATCGCCCGAACGGGCGGCGGAGAAAAAGCAGCGCGGCGAACCCGAAGCCACGTAAGGAACTTTATGGCGCTGTTCGACTGGCTCACCAAACGCAGCAAAGCGCTCACGCAAATGACCCGGCAAGAGCTGCGCCGACAGGAATTGCTGCTCGAGAAGGATCGCGGTCAGCTTCTCAAGAAAGTCGAGAAGCTGGCCAAGACCAAGCAGGATTTGTTCGAGCGCGGCGCGAAAGAGACCACGCCGGAGGTGCGCCGGGTGCTCGCGCAGGAATTCGAGATGAAGACCACCGAGCAGTTGATGGCCGCCCGCCAGCTCAACATCCGCGCCAAGGAAATGATGACCGTCTCGAGGCTGCGGATGCTTCGTGAGAACGCGGACCGGGCGAAGATGACCGGCGGCAAGCTCGGGCTGATCAGCGAAAAGGACATCTTGCGTCTGGGCAAGATGATCGAGAAGGACAACATCACCACCGAGATGTACCAGGAACGGCTCGACGAGGTTCTCGCGGTTTCGGCCATTGACGAGGGGGCGACCGGGCTGAGCGAGTCGGGCAAGACGGTCATGAACATCTGGGACAAGATGGACACCGGCACGATCACCGATCCCGCCGAGGCCTTCGACGAAGCCGACCGCCGCGTCCGCGAGCAGCAGTCGGCGGCCGCTGACGAGTAGACGCTGGCAAGTAGGCGTTGGCGAGTAGACGCTGGCGAGTAGACGTTGGCGAGTAAACGCACGGGAGCATGACGCCATGGCGCTGTTCAAATCGGCTGAGGAACGTCGGATCGAGCGGGACATCAAGATCCGCCAGGGCATCCGGCGCATCGAGAAATCCATCCGCGAGCAGAGCAAGTTTCAGGACGAGTTCATCAAGAACGCCCAGCGGGCCAAGAAGATCGGCGACGGCGCCCAGTACGTGTTCATCCGCAACTCGCTCAAGAAGACGGCGACGATCAAGAAGATGCTCGAGCGGCAATTGCTGACGGTCAAGAACGCGCTGCTGATCAAGCGCCAAGCCGAGGCGTCGGCGGACTTCGCCGGGGCGATGGGCACGATGGCGACCGAGATCAGCCGGCTCTTCGGCGAGACCGACTTGGTGCAGACCCAGGCCGACTGGGAAAAAGCCATGGTCCAGTCGCAGACCATGGAAGAGCGGATGGGCATGTTCCTCGACACCGTCGAGGACATCGCCGCCCAGGACAGCGAAATGGCGCCGTCCGAGGCGATCTCCGACGAAGAGATCGACCGGCTCATCGAGGCCGAAGCCGACGCCGAACACCAGAAAGAACTCGACAAACTTTCCGGCCTGCGCGCGGAACTGGACGCGCTCAAGGGCGAGGACAAGGAAAAGTCGAAATAGGGTGGATTGAGCGAAATGGTGGACCGGAGATGGTCGCACGTTCCCAGGTTGATTGGATGACCGAAGCGGGCATGTTCTTCGAGAAAACCGGCCCGGTGTGGGAAACGCTGCGCGCTTTGGAGCAAAGCCTCGAAGAAGCGGGCATCGATTATGTCGTCATCGGTGGACTCGCGCTCAACGCTCATGACTATCCACGGCAAACCATCGACGTCGACGTGGTGCTCACTCGGGAAGGTTATGAGGAATTCAAGCGGCGACTTGGCGGGTCGCGTTACCCCCGCGCGAGCACGGGCGGGAGGCGGAATCAATACGTCAACCCGGACACCGAAGTGACCATTGACGTGCTGGTGGCCGGCGGTGTTGCCGGCAACCGACGAAAGAATTCGACCGTGCTTTTTCCCGATCCCGCGGAAAGCGAGCGGCACGGCGATATACGCACGGTTTCGCTGGCGCGTCTCATCGAGTTGAAGTTGGTGACGTGGCGATACAAGGATTGGGGTGACGTGGTGGAACTCATCCGCCGGCACAAGCTCGCGGAAGATTTCGCCGACCAACTGGATCCGGTGGTCCGTACAGCATACGGCGAATGCTACGATCAAGCTCGCGATGAAATATATGAAGGACCTCAGCTTGACTGAATCGGTAACAACGTTCGCCGCAACGGGACGAGCGATCGTAGCCGGGGTGGAGCGAAACGCCTTGTAGTTAGGGTCACATGGTAGCCGATTGATGGGATCGCTGAGGTCGATGTTGTCATTGAGTAGCCCATGGGGTTCGGGTTCGCGAACCCGACAATCAAACGACGATGCTGTGGAATGAGTGGTGCACTGAGTGGCGTATCGAATCGAGTATTCCCCAGCCGTCGAGCAGCACTTGCGGATACGCACCGCTCGGCAGCGGCGTATCGTGCTCGATACGGTTGATAGGCAACTACGGCATCAAGCGACGAAGGAAACGCGCAACCGGAAACCCATGCGTCCGAACCCGGTCGCTCCCTGGGAGCTTCGGATCGGCAATCTGCGGGTGTACTATGACGTACGACGTACAGGATGAACCAGCGCCACTCGTGAATGTCCTGGCCGTGGGTATCAAGGAACGTAACCGGGTCCGGATCGGACAGGAGGAAATCGCGCTATGAAGAAGGTCCCGAAACGTGAAGCGACGGGCTCTCTTGCCGAGTATGTGGATGCGCTCGGTGACGATCCACTCGTGGTCACCATCCGTGGCCGTCCGGTCGCGGCGCTTGTGTCGCTGGAGAACGCGGATGCCGAGACGGTTACGCTGAGCACGAAGCCGGCGTTTTTGCGGCTTATCGAGCGCTCGCGACGGCAGCATGAATCGCGAGGTGGTCTGTCACCGGCGGAGATGCGCCGTCGCCTGAGTAATGCCAGAAACGGAAAACGATCCTCGTGATGTCGCGATATGTCCGTGCGCACTTCGACGGGAAGGTCATCATCCCGGACGAACCGGTTGTCCGCGTTCGCCCTAACGAGGCGAGCGATCGTAGCCAGGGATGGAGCGAAGCGGAACCCCTGGATGCGAAGGTGTTTGTTTTCAGACCGCCCCTACGGGGCGGACGAATCGATGGTAGCCGAGTGCGACGAGACGTGAACACGGTTCGACCGCCCCTTCGGGGCGGGATGATTATTGGGGATCGGTGACCAGGGGTTGCGCTACGCTCCACCCCTGGCTACATTCATTCGCCCCTCCGGGGCGAGCCGGGTTTACCGAATCGATGATTTGATCCATGGCCGTTACTTATTCCACCTTTGATCGCCTCAAGTCCAAGGGGATTGCCGCGTACAAGAACGGCGATTACACCGCGGCGCGGTCGTATTTGCAGGAAGCGGCCGAGTGCTTGCTTGAAATGGCCGAGCAGGCCGAGAGCGAGTCGGTGCGGGATCAGCGGGTCGAGACGGCGCGTGAGCTGATCGATCTGGCCAAGGATTGCGATCGGCAGAAGGCCGCGCCCAGTCGCTCGCGGAGCAAAGCGGCGGACGGGGACGACAAGAGTTCCGACGCGTCGGACTGGCTGGTCGCGGACCGGCCGAGCATCGGCTTCGACGACATCGCCGGGCTCGAGGAGGTCAAGGACGAAATCCGCCTCAAGATGATCTACCCGTTCACCTACCCCGAGTTGGCCTCGCGCTACGGCATTCGCACCGGCGGCGGCGTGCTGCTGTACGGTCCGCCGGGAACGGGCAAGACGATGATGGCCAAGGCGATCGCCCACGAGCTCGAGGCCGCTTTCTTCGTGGTCAGCCCGGCGCAACTGCTCAGCAAGTGGGTCGGCGAGGCCGAGCAGAACATCCGCAAGCTGTTCGAGGCGGCCAAGGGCGAGCCGAAGTCGATCATCTTTATGGACGAGGTCGAGGCCCTGGTGCCCAAGCGCAAGAGCGGCAGTTCGACGGTGATGCAGCGAGTCGTGCCGCAGATCCTGCAGGAGCTCGAGGGGTTCGACCGCAAGGCCGACCGGGCGTTGCTGTTCATCGGGGCGACGAACAAGCCGTGGATGCTCGACGAGGCGATGATGCGTCCCGGCCGACTGGATGCGCGAATCTATGTCCCGCTGCCCGACGAACCGGCCCGGTTCCGCCTGCTCGAGATTTACTTGAACGGCGAGAAACTGCCGCTCGCCGATGACGTCGATTACGGCAAACTGACCGATCTTCTCAAAGGCTACAGCGGGGCGGACATCAAGAACATCGCCGAATTGGCGGCGCGGCGCCCGTTCATGGAAGCGATCGCGGCCCGCAATCCCGAGCAGGCCCGCCCGGTGACCATGCGCGACGTACTCGACGTGATCGCCGATTCTCCGCCGTCGGTCAAGATAAATGACCTGACTCGCTACGAGCGATTTGCAGAAACGGGCGTATAATGGTGTAGGTGGGTGATGGCCGAGAACAACCTTGATCTCAAACCTTTTTTCAAGCAGCCAAGCGCGGTAGCGGTGGTGCGCGGCGCGTCCGATCTGTTCGGACTGCTCACGCGGACGCTCGAGCTTCCGCCAGGCTGGGCGGCGCTGGTGGTGCGTCAGGCGGGCGACTTGGTCCTCGTGCGTCCCGGCGGCGAGGTGACCGGCGACGGTGTGTCCGAGGTGCTGATGTACCGTACGGGTCCGTTGGACCTCGAATTGGCGTTCGAGGGAATCGCATCGTCCGACGGCTATCAGTGTGATGCGCGGGTGCGGGTTCAAGTCGCGCTGGTGTCCGAGCCGGCCGACCTGACCGCGTTTCGCAAGACGGTGATGGGTAGTCGCGACCTCGCCGACCTCGACGGGGTGCAGCGGTACGTGACGCCGGTGTTGCGAGAAGGGTTGACCGTTGCCGGTGCGGCGCGGTCGGCGGCGGTGCTGGTTGACGGGTCCGATGCCGAAGCGCTACTCGAAGCGGTCGTCAAGAAGCTAGAGCCGGCCATGTTCGCGGCGGGGCTGGCTCGGCAAGGGGCGATGCGCATCGCCTTCACCTCGCCCGGCTATGAGGCGGTCCGCAAGACCGAAGCCGATCAGGCCCGTCAGCGAGCTCAACACGCGGCCCGTGAACAATTGCGCGATGCGGTGCGGACGGCGCAGGCCGAGCACGTGACGCATTTGGAAAGTCAGTTGGCCGAGTTGCAACGGCTCGCCGACCGGTCGCCCGAACTGTCGATGAGCGATTTGATTCGCACCTTCTCCGAGCGCGAGCGCGGCGAGTTGTATCAGGCGATGTGGCAGGCGTCGCCCGATCAATGCGTGCGTTGGGTGGTGGCCGCTTCGGGCGACGAAGTGCTGTTCTTTACGCCGAACGCGTGGGAGCGACCGGCTCGGCGGATGACGCCGGACGGCGGGATCGGCGCGTTGCGCTCGGTGACCGCGGCGGTGGACGAAGCCGGTCGAGACATCCTGATCGTCGGAGCCGCGCTGGGCGTACACGTGATCGAGCCGGAGGCGGAAACGCCCCGTGCCACCTACAAGTTCAATCTTCCCGACGGCCAATCGGTGCGGACCGGCGTGAACGCCGCCGCGGTCGGTGGCGGACGCGTCTTCGCCACCCACTCGCAGATGGGGCTGGTGGTCTGGCCGCAAGATCAGCCGAATCAATTCGTGCGGTTGCTCAACGAATTGACCGCCGCGTCGCGGACCGTGCGTTTCGCCACGGTGGCGCAGGGCCGATTGTGGCTCGCCGCCGATCATCAGGTGATCCATGTGCCGCTCGATGCGGTGTGGGACGCCGGCGCGGTTCACCTCGGCGGGAGTACGTCGCGCATCACCGCGTTGGCCGTGCGCAGCGACGCGGTGTATGCCGGGAACGAGGAGGGGCAGATCCTGCGCTGGGCGCTCGATACGGACGAGCCGCCCCAAGCCGAAGTGCTGCGATCGTCGACCGGTCGCGCGGTCGAGTCGGTCGACGTGGTGACCGCCGGTGGGGTCCAGCGGATTCTGTACGCCGACGAGTCGACGGCGCTCAACGTGCAGGTCGTGGGCGATTCGTACATCTGCCGATACGACGGGAAAGGGCAGCCGCTGCGCCGGGCTGCGGTCGCCGGCGACTGGCTCGTGGCCATGAACGACAACCGCGACCGACTGTTCTACTGGCGCCCGCACGTGCCGGACGCGCCGGCGGCGGTCGTGAACGTCGGCCGGCTGACCGGCCGGTCGATTCAGGACCTGTGCATCGTTACCGGCGCGGCGAACGATGCTACCAGGGTGAGTTAGACAACCGATCAATTCCGGAGGACCAGGGATGGCCGATCAACCCCCCGAAAAGCCCGAAGACGAAACACCCTCGGACGAAGTTACGCCACCATCCACCGAAGCGCCGATGCCCGCGCCGCCGGCAGCTCCCCCGCCCGCCGAAGGGGCTGCGCCGGCCGAGGCGTTCTCCGCCGCGGGAGGCGACGGAGCCGGAGTCAAGCCCGCCGAGGAACGCGACCTCTGGACCGGCCGCACGAGTTGGAAACATTACTACGGCAAGGGCATCCTGTGGGGCGTCTGTGCGCTGGTCGTGCTGATCGGGTCGATATGGGCCACAAGTAACGTCGAGTCCTGGCAGGGCGAGGATGGTCGACCGGGATGGTTCTGGTGGGTACTGGCCGTGGTGATTCTGGGTTCCGGATCATTCCTGGTAATCAAGTTCGCTTGGAGCATCTTCAGCGTGCGCTATCGCCTGACAACGCAGCGGCTGTTCGTCGAGCGGGGCATCCTCTCGCGCACGACCGATCAGACCGAGCTGATTCGTGTCGATGACGTTTCGGTCAAGCAGGGCCTGGTCGATCGGCTGGTCAACGCCGGCGACGTTCAGATCCTGTCTACCGACGTATCGGATCAGACCATCACGCTCGTCGGTGTCGAGGCTCCGGACAAGATCGCCGAGCACATCCGCCAGAACATGCGGCAGTTGCGCCAGAAATCGCTGTTCGTCGAGCACCTGTAGCACCGTGCTGGAACCTGTAGCGCCGTGCTGGGGCGAGATTCCCATCTCGCCCCCATCTTCGGCAGGATTCCTATCCTGCGTTTCTTTCGCGGGAAAGGATTCCCGCGTTGGGTGGGTGCGGGAAAGGATTCCCGCACCAGCAAAACCAGCAAACACGCTCACCGGGACGCGTTCGGCACGAACGCCGCTTTGATCAGGCCGTTTTTTCCTCTTGCGGTGTGTGCCGCTAGCGCGTGCTTGTAGTCTTCGAGCCGAAAGCGGTGGGTCAACAGTCCGCTCAGGTCGAGCTTGCCGCTTTGGATCAGGTCGAAGACCACCTCAAACGTGTGGCGTGACATGCCGTTGTAGGACTCGATTTGCCGGCCGAAGCAGCCGATGAGTTGCAGCTCGGAAAACCACAGCGGTGTGGTATCGACGCGGGTGATCTGGGCGGTGCCGGCGACGACCACCGTGCCGCGGCTGCGGGTGAACTTCATGGCGTCGGTGAGGCTCGCCCCGGTACCGACGCAATCGTAGACCAGGTCGAATCCGCCGATCATGCCGTGGTTGCCGAACAAGCCGTCGACGCGCCGCCCACCGACATGACGGGCGACTTGATCGTATCGCTCCGCCGTGGCCATCGCTCGGGGCATGACCAGCACGTCGTTGGCGCCGTAGCGCCGGGCTGTCTCCGCCTGACGCTCGTGCCGGACCAGAGCGACCACCGTAGCCGCCGAACCCAAAGCACGAATGGCGGCCGTCACCCCCGTGCCGATGATGCCGCCGCCGAGGATCAACACGCGCTCGTCGTCGGGTCGGCGACGCAGGACGGCGTGCACGGCACAGGCGATCGGGTCGACCAGCACGGCGGTCTCGTCGTCGACGGCGTCCGGGACACGGTACAGCTGGGATTCATGGGCGACGAACGAAGGCGCCCAGCTTCCGCCGGTGAAGCTATTGAAACCGATCATCATGCCCGGCGGCAGCGTGCCTCCGTTGAAATGCTCGCACAGCGCGGTTTGCCCCGCGGCGCAGTGTGCACATACCGGCTCGATGTCCCGCGGCACGCAGGACAGGGCCGGTTCGACGCACACGCGATCGCCGGGAGCGACTCGCGTGACCCGTTCGCCGACCTCGTCGACGACCGCGACGACTTCGTGGCCGAGCACGGCCGGGAAAGAAGTCAGCGAGCGTAGAAACGAGGCCGGGTGGTTGCGATAAAACAGCGTGGCCAGATCGGTGCCGCAGATCCCGCCCAACACGGTGCGCAGCCGGACCCAGCGCGGCGAGGGTAACGCCGGCGTCGGAACCTCGGTTAAGCGCAACCCCGACAGCATCGAAGTGAACGACCGCGGTGTGAGCCGGCCTGCCGCCTTGCACAGCGGCCAGCGGATCGGGTGAATGTCGAATGTAAGTGCAAGCATATGTTGTGATCGTGCTCCGGCGCGACCGGTGATCATAGCGTCAATTCAGGGCGCTCACAAAGTTGGATTTCAGACGCCGGCGCCGGTTGACGTTTTAGGTCGTTGGATGTTCGAGAACCCGCTCGCTCGCGCTCGCGGCTCGGATTCCTTCAAGATCCCACGTTGCCGCTCGTGCGTGTAGAATGACGCGTGATGGACCGGCAAACCGATCAGCAACGAATCGAACGGCTTCGTGAGAAGATCCGGCAATTTCCCAAGACGCCCGGGGTGTACCTGATGAAGGACTTTAAGGGCCAGGTGCTCTACGTGGGCAAGGCGAAGGACCTGCGGTCGCGGGTCATGAGCTACTTCCAGGACTCGGCCGACTTGCTCTCCAGCCGGGGGCCGGAGATCGCACACATGGCCGCGACCGTGGTGGACGTGGATTTTCTCGACTGCGACACCGAGGTCGACGCGTTGCTCCAGGAGAACCGGCTGATCAAGGACATCCAGCCGCCGTTCAACGAGCGGCTGCGCGACGACAAGACCTTTCCCTACCTCGAGATCACGACCGGCGACGACTATCCCGGCGTGTTCGTGACCCGCAAGCCGCGACTGAAGGGTTCCAAGCTCTACGGTCCGTTCACCTCGGCGGCCGGGGTGCGCGACGCGGTCAACGCCCTCCAGAAGGTCTTCAAGTTCCGCACCTGCGCGCTCGAGATCCTTGAACACGACGAGAAGCGTCGTTTCTTCCGGCCCTGCCTGCTCCACGCGATCAAGCAGTGCACCGCCCCGTGCGCCGACCTGATCAGCAAGCCGGACTACCGGCGCGACGTGGATCGCTTGAAGCGGTTTCTGGCGAGCAAGCGATCCGTGGTGCTGCGCGAGATGCGCAAGGACATGGAGACCGCGTCGCGGGAAAAACGCTACGAAGATGCGGCCCGGCTGCGGGATCAGATCAAAGCCATCGAATCGTTGGCGCTGTCGGGCGATCCGGATGCCGACCATCAGCCGGAGGTGTTCTTCATCGATCCCCGCAAGGGTCTGGAGAAGTTGGCCGAGCTGTTGGAGATGGAGGAGCCGCCGCGCAGCATCGAGGGGATCGACATCGCCAACCTGCAGGGAGGCGAGTCGTGCGGATCGTTGGTCTGCTTCCTCGACGGCAAGCCGTTCAAGAGCGGTTACAAGCGCTACCGCATTCAGACCGTCGAGGGGATCGACGACTACGCGATGATCCGCGAGGTGGTCACCCGGCGCTACCGCTACGCCGCCGGGGGCGAGGAGCTCTATCCCGACGTGATCCTGATCGACGGCGGCCTAGGGCAGCTTCACGCGGCCCAGGACGCCTTCGCCGAGATGCACATTCGCCCGCCGATGGTGATCTCGCTGGCCAAACGCGAGGAGGAGATCTACATCCAGGCCCGAAAGGCGCCGATCAAGCTGCCGCGGAACAACGAGGCGTTGCGCCTCTTGCAGCAGGTGCGGGACGAAGCCCATCGTTTCGCCCAGCACTATCACCACATTCTGCGTCGCAAACGCACGTTCGACGAGGACGTAGCCGCCGGTCGCCGTCCCCCGTCGGCAAGCAAGCGTAAGCGTCGCACGCCCCCCAGGCGGTCACCGTGATGTTGCGCCGTCGGATAGATTCGACGATGGTGTGACGCGACGATGCGACGCATCCGTCATGGATCGGCATTCCATCCCGTGCCGACACGGGTATAATGGTTCCTATGGATTCGCGTATCGTTCTGCACAGCTCGAAGTGGTGCATCGTCCTCGGGTTCGCCATCGCGACGGCATATCCGAGTCCGACGACGGCCGACGACACGCCCGTCTCGGCACCGCAATTCGAGCGCGACGTCGCTCCGATTCTCACCGCGTATTGCTGGCGGTGTCATGGCGGTGAGGATCGCGTCGCGGAGTTGGATCTGCGAACGTTGCCGCTGATGCTTCGGGGCGGTAAGAGCGGGCCGGCGATCGTCCCCGGGTCGGCGGAGAAGAGCCTGCTCTTTCAAAAGCTTTCCCAACGGTTGATGCCGCCGAAGGACGCGCTGAGGCCCACGGACGATCACCTTGCCGTGGTTCGAGCGTGGATCGAAGCCGGTGCGCCGGCGCGTTATCGCGGCGAATTGGACGCGGATCAGGGCGAAGCACAAGACAAAAATGACGCGCGGGCGTGGTGGGCGTTTCGGCCGCCGACACGACCGGCGATTCCGGAGGTCTCGCAGCCGGCGCGGGTGCGTTCGCCGATCGATGCTTTCTTGCTCGATGCGCTGGAATCGAACGGTGTACAAAGCTTCGCACCCGGTGCCGACCGCATCACGTTGCTGCGGCGCGTGTACTTCGATCTGACCGGTCTGCCCCCCAGT